>ERZ779737.51-NODE-51-length-117203-cov-78.100599_pt1 | contig 117203 bp, 103 predicted proteins | sample MGYA00511889_ERZ779737 | MGnify/ENA primary metagenome ERZ779737 (study PRJEB29588, sample SAMEA2163575) | human gut metagenome | biome: human gut; feature: human-associated habitat; material: faeces | place: Denmark | collected 2008/2010 ...
ATATTTCATAAAAAAGTACCCCTTTCCTAATGTCTAGGATTTGGGGTACCTCTCAAAGAAATATTTTTTATTTATAAAAATTAGTTTATTAATAATGTTCTAAATGAATTCTATTTAACAAATTATCTAATACATTAGTTATTAATATAAATAATGCTGAATTATTTTAATTATTTTATGCTTAGCTTTTGATATAAATCTTTAAATATATACATATTTGTTTTATAGTTATGTTGTTTATAGAATCTAAAAGGTTAAGACTATTTCACTTTAAAATTAATAAAAGAGGATTATTTATTTTTATGGAAGAATTAAAAAATAAAGTAATAATTACTAATGTTCCTTATATATGTTTAATTGATGAATCTACTTTTAATAAAGAAGGATATAATTATGAAGTTTTAACTTATTTTTATGATGAAGATTTTGAATTACCTAGTTATATTGGTGTAACAAAAAACAAGAATTTAACTTTTGATGAATTTAAAGCTGATTGTATTAAAAAAGAAGTTGAAAAATTAAAAAAATTAAAAGAAAAAATTACTAAAGATGAATATTTTATTCATAATGATGAAATTTTTCCAACTTATTTTATTTTAGAAGAAAATTTAAAAAAATATAAAAGAAGAAAACTTGGAAATCCAGATGTGTTAAAGTTTGTTCAATATCAAAAAGAACATCCTGAAGTAACATCATATGAAAATCATTATGATATTAAATATTTTGCACAACTTGTTGATATTTATCCTAAAGATGTTATTGATAATGTCGTTATGAAAACGCGTGCTATTTCTAAAGAAGAAAATGCTTCAATTGAAAGAAGAAAAGAAGTTAATGAATATATTATGGATATCAAACTAGATATCCATAATATAGATAGAGAGCTTTATTATAGTTTTTTTGAAAATATCGAATTAGAATATAAAAATATTAAGAGAGATATAGACAAATATTTATCAAATTATTCTAAAATTTATTTGTTTTTTGTTACATCTGATACTTCTAAAAAAATTATTCTAAAAAAATTAAATTTCCCTATTAAAAAGATATCTTTAAATGAATTTAGCATAGATAATTTTATAAATCTAAAAGAGAATACCTTGTATTTATTTTGTAAAAATAACTAAGATTTTAATTTTGTTATTTTTTATAACATATAAAAGTGTTTCTTACACATTAGCTTAAAATTTTCTTATATTTTTATAATCTAACTTAATAATTGAAACAAACATATTTTTTAAGTAACTTATATTTGTTTTTATAAAATAAAATTTGTTGATATATAAATAAATCATAGATATTTTAAAGAATCTATGAAAAAATTAAACTAAAGGTAATAAAGTAGGAAATATGTTAAAAAAATTATGTATCATTTCTATATTATTCTTACTTAGTGCATGTTCTCATCAACATTATTGGTTAGAAGTAGGAGAAACTTATAAAGCTGATTTTTCAGGTAAATATGAACTTTATTATGATATTTATTTTGAAAATAAAGATAATAATTCAATATTTTTAGAAATCCACCAATTTGGAGAAGGTAATTTTGGTATAGTCGCTGAAGATTTTTTTAATCGTGTGTTTGTAAATAGTATTGAAAAGGATTCTATTTATACGCAAGCACCATTTTTTACTAATGATATTTATGTTATTGATTTTATTAACGATGTAGCTAAAGTTGAAATAGAACTAAATATAATTGATTTTAATAAAATATGTATAGAAAACACGATGGCTGTTGATTGGACAGATATAGGATCTTTTGATGCAATTGCTATACATGTAGAATAGTGTATATTAAAAGGAATAATTTTAACTTATCATAAAAAATAAAACTGTTTTTATATTAATAAACACAACTAATGTATTTTTGCTTTAAATAGTAGGCTGAGAAAATAAAAATCATAAAATTAATTATTAAAAACTTGCAAAACTTCATTTTTTTATTTAAATTTTAAAGCTAATGTTGTCATTTTTAAAATAATATTTTTTAAAATAAAACTATAATTTTATTTGCTTCAAGTGGATGTAGTCTGTTTGAAAAAACTAAAAACGTTATAGAAAAATTTGTAGATAGTTCAAATATAATAATCGAAGGCAAAGTATTTCATAATTTTAATAAAAAAGATATTGATAAGATGATAATAAATAAATTAAATAGCTGTTTTTATGAGCAAATACAATATTATTTAAATATTTTTTCCTTACTAGGACATAAATATGTTCCATTTTTCTTTCCGTTATAGGTAATTGCATTAACTGGACAATTATTAATGCATGACAAGCAAAACATGCAATTTGTTGAAAAAGTTATGTTTCCATTTTTCATTGAAACATTATTTAAAGGGCAAACAGTAATACATTTTTTACATTTTATACAGGAATCATCAACTTTAAATTTTTTGCTACTTTTATAAAAATTATTAAATCCATAATTAAGAAATGAAGAATATAAACTACCAAAAAATTCTTTTTTTGGTTCATTGAAGTTTTTGTCACTATTAATTAAATTGGATAAAGTATCAAGTAAAGGCAAAGAATCTTTAATTATTTTAATTGCGTTAGCTTCTGTTTCAACTTTTTCAGAAACTACATAATTACTTGGCATTATAATTTTAGCAAAACCCTTATAATGCATATTTTTACTTTTAGCAATATTTTTTAAATATTTATCGGCATTACCACAATTTAATCCCATTGATGCAATAAAATAAATATCTTTACTACCATTAAAATTAGCTTGTAATAATAAGTCTTCAATAATCTTTGGATATCTCCAAGCATAAATTGGAGAAATAATTACATAAGGTTTAATTGAATTAAAGTTTAATGATTGATTAAATTTAATTATATCGTTAATAGAAACGACTTCGTCATTAAGTTTATTGTTAATATAGTTAGCAATAAATTTATTATTACCACTACCTGAAAAGTATAATATCATATAAAAAGCCTCTTTTTAAAATTATAATATTTTATTGTAATTCCTAAAACATTATTAAGATGTTTCATATACTAAAGTCTATATTTTATAAAAAAAGCCTTTAAAAGTTGCCTTTTTTTTAAAAAAAATAATAAATTAAAATAACTAATTTTAATAATAATTATCAATTTTTAAATTAATTAATGTTGATATCTTTATTTTCAGATAATAAAGGACTAGAATATTTTTTTGGAAAAATTAAGGCTTATTATGATTAAATTATTTAAATTTAAAAGTGAAATAAATTTAACAGATGGAGATACTAAAACATTAATTAAAAAATTTATAATTTATGCTTTACCTATAATTGCAGTAGGGATTTTAGAATTACTTTATAATTCCTTTGATTTAATTGTTGTACAGCAAAAAGAAGGTACAGTGATGGGAGCAGCAGTTGGTGCTAATGGATCACTTATTTCTTTAATTACTAATGGTTTTATTGGCTTATCAGTTGGAGTTAATGTTGTTGTATCTAGATATTATGGAAAAAATGATAAAGATGGAGCTAATAAAGCATTGCATAGTGGAATGTTAATAGCTTTAATTTCTGGGTTAGTTGTTGGTATTAGTTGTTATTTTTTAGCTCATACATTTTTAGAATGGATGAATGTAAGCTCAGAATATATTGAATTGTCAACTGAATATCTTTCAATATACTTTTTAAGCGTCCCATTTATGCTTATTTATAATTTTGGTGCAGCGGCTTTTAGAGGAGTAGGAGATAGTAAAAAAGCGCTTATTTTTCTTTTAATTAGTGGAGCTTTAAATGTTGCGTTAAACTATTTATTTGTTTTTGGTTTTAATTTATCTGTAAGAGGAGTTGCAATTGCAACAGTTATTTCACAGTTTGTAAGTGCTGCTTTAGTTGTAATATTTTTATATTTAAATAAAGGTTTCATTCGTTTAAGATTTAAGGAATTAAAATTTAATAAAAAAGAAATATTAAAAATTCTTCAAATAGGTATTCCTAGTGGAATTCATGGAATAATTTTTTCTATTTCAAATGTTATTTTACAAACTACAGTTAATAGTTGGCCTGCAGCGGTAGTTACAGCTAATACAGATGCTGCTAATATTGAAAATTATACGTATACTGCAATGTATTCGATTTCAACTGCTACACCAGCATTTATTAGTGCAAACGTTGGAAGAGGCTTTTATAAAAATATTAAAAAGATTGAAATTATATCTTTATTAAGTGTAGTTATTGTTGGAGTGATTTTAGGTGGATTAAGCTTAGCTTTATCCCATCAGTTACTTAAAGTTTATATGGGTAGTAATTATGATCCAGTAGTTGTTGAATATGCTATTGAAAGAATGACAGTAGTTTTATTAACTTATTGGCTTTGCGGATTAATGGATACAGAGTGTGATATTTTAAGAGGGCTTGGATATTCTTTTGTGCCAACAATTTATTCATTTTTTGGATGTTGTATTTTTAGAATTTTTTGGAATTATGTTGTATATTCTCCAGTTGAAGGAATGTGGAATCATTCGCTAGCTATACTATATATTTGTTATCCAATAAGTTGGATTTTAGTTTTTGGAGCAGAGTTAATTACATATTTTGCTTTAAAAAAGAAAATAAAAGCTAAATGTGATAAAAATTTACATGAATATGAATTAAAACATAATAAATTGGATAAAGCTATTTTCTAATTCATTTATATGATAAAGATAATTTTGGAATAAATATTCTGATATTAGTCTATAATATTAAAGGATGAACATTATGATGAAAAAAAGTTTTTTTTATTTAATTTATTTCCTTTAATGAGTGCGTTAAGTTTACTTTCTTGCAGAACAAATGAACAAACAGATGTTTTTTATAAAATTAGTTATGAAAGTAGCAATTTATATACCATATTAAATCTTCCAGAAACTGCAAAGGAAGGTGAAGACATATATTTTAACGTCGATAGTAATAGTGTTTTTTATACTGTTGGTAATGTTAGTGTTAATGATGAAATTATTAATAAGAGTCAATACGGTTACTTATTTGAAATGCCTGCTGAAGATGTTGAAATTAAAGTTACAATGAATATCGTTGATGAATATGATGATTCAAAAGATCATTTATCTTGGGGAAGCACTGTCAACGGACTTATTCCAACTTATGAAAGTTATAATCAATCAACTTATAGATTAGATTTAGTTTTTAATGGAATTTCATCTGGCAATTGGATTACAAGCATTAAAACAACAATTTATTCTTTAAATGAAGATGTTATTCCAAGTGATGCAATTAGTTTTAATAAAATAAAAGCGAGTAGTTCTAATGCAATAATTGGTGGTTATCTCCTTGTTGATTTAACTAAGGTTCAAGTTGGAGAAACAATGATTTATTTAAATCTTAAACCTAATAATAGTAGTTTAGGAACTTTAATTAAAAAATTTGAAGTAGTAGAAGGATCAACCACACAAACAATGGATGTTACTTTTGAGTTTGAAAACTTATCAAGCTATGCTAGTGAAAATATTTTCTTTAATTTTAGAAATACTTCAAATCAAAAATTATCAACTATTAATTTAAGTGATCTTACATCAAATGAAACTATTTTTACTTATGAAGTAAATTATGAATATAATGTAAGTGTAGCCTACGCTACTTGGAACGAAGAAGAAGGAAAATATGAAAACATGACTTCTTTGCACTTAAATGAATGGATGGGTACTAATGTTGGTGGTGCCATTAATACTTTAAAAACGACATCTTCAAGTGAATATTTATATTTGCTAAAATTAACAACAGAAAATATTACTGTACCTTTTACGATTATTAATTAATAAATATATGATATTCAATTGACTATATTTTTAATTATCCTACTATTAAATAATTACATAAAAAAATAAAAATCGAATAAAAAACCTTAGTTTTGCAGACTTTTTTCTTAAAAATAAGTATTTTTTCGTAATTAATATCTTAATATAAATGATTTTAAATGTTTCTTATAATAATAAATTTTATATTTTTGAAATATAAGTAATTTTTATCAACAATAAATTGTTTTATTTTTATTTAAAATTAAATAACTTATAAAATCTTTAAGAATTAATATATGAAAATTAAGTCTATTTTTGTTTTATAATTTTTTTAAAAAAATATAGTTATAATAAAAATGCGGAGGTATTATGAATAATTCCATCATGTATCAAGAAATTCATATGATTAGAGATTCGTTGAAACTAACATATGATGCAAATAAAGACAAAATTAAAGATTTTGTTAAGACTTTTAAAGAAAAAGAGATAAGCAATGTAGTTATTGCTGCAAGAGGTAGTTCTGATAATGTAGGAACTTATTTAAAATATATTTTAGAGATTTATGCTCATATACCAGTAAGTTTTGCTGCAAGTAGTGTTATTACAAAATATAATTCATATTTAAATTTTAAAAACACTTTAGTAATTGGTATTTCTCAATCAGGAAGTGGAAAAGATATTTTTGAGTTTGTTGATAAAGCAAAAAATAATGGTGCTTTAACTTTAGCAATTACTAACGATTCTTCATCAATTGTAGCTAAAGCTTGTGATTATCATTTTTGTTTGAATTTAACTAGAGAAAAAGGTTTAGCTGCTACAAAAACATTTATATCTCAACTTTATGTTTCATTATTATTTGTAGCTGAATTAACAAATAATCAAATTTTAAATAATTCTCTTAATAAATTAGATGATTTAATTATTGAAGTTTTAAATAATGAAAAACATATTAATGAAATTTCTAAATTAATGAAAGATTTTAATGATATTTATTTACTTTCTAGGGGAATTAATTATGTTTCATCTTTAGAAGGCGCTTTAAAAATTCAAGAAACAACATATATAAAAGCTAAAGCATATGCTAGTAGCGATTTTTATCATGGACCTATGGCAATTGCTGATGAAAATCAAAATTTCTTATTATTAAGTAGTAAGGGAATGTGTGAAGATGATAATCATGAAATATATGAAAAATTAAAAAATATTGGAGCAAATTTATTTGTGATTTCTAATGATGAATATTTTAATAATTGTAAAAATCTTATAAAAATACCTAATTGTGATGAAGTTATCGCTCCATTTTTAATAATTATTTCTATTCAATTATTAGCATGCAATTTATCTTTAATTAGAGGAATTGATGTCGATAATCCACGTAATTTAAAGAAAGTAACAATAACGAGATAAAATTATGAAATTAAATGAAAAAGCTTTAGTTTATATACCAAAAAATAAAAAAGTTTCTAATAATAAAATCTTATGTATTGCAGCACATCAAGATGACATTGAATTATTTGCATATGCTCATATCCATAAAGCTAAAATTTCAGATTATTCTTTTATTGGAGTAGTTTCAACTGATGGAAGAAATTCTCCTCGAACAGGTAAATATAAAGATTATGATGACAATATGATGATTTTAGAGCGTCAAAAAGAGCAAAAAAATGCAAGTGAAATTGGTAATTATGAAGCTCAAATTATGTTAAATTATACATCAAGTGAAATTAAGGATAAAATAAATCATGATGTAATAGATGATTACATTGAAATTATTAAACATTATCAACCAATTTCAATTGTTACACATAACTTAGCAGATAAACATCCTACGCATGTTGGAGTAGTTATTAAACTTATTAAAGCTTTAAGAGAACTAAATTATTTACCTAAAGAATTTTTAGGTATTGAAGTTTGGCGAGGCTTAGACTGGGTAAATGAAGAAGACAAAGTTATATTAGATTGTGGAGAAAATAAACAAGAGCAACTAGATTTATTAAATGTTTTTCCAAGTCAAACCGTAGGTGGGAAGCGTTATGATTTAGCAGGAGTTGGAAGAAGATATGCAAATGCTACTTTTAATGAATCTCATGCTGTAGATACTTATAAAATGTCTCAATACGCAATAGATTTACTACCTTTATTAATAGATAAAAACCTTGATATTTCTGAGTATATTTTAGGTTTCATCGATAGGTTTAAAAATGATGTCAAAAAAATGATTAACGATTTAGATTAGTCATTATTTATAAATGGAGAAAACTATGAAGAAAAATTTTTTGAAAGGAGTTATGGCTACATTCGTAATATGTGGTTCTTTGTTTAGTGCTATGAGTTGTAAAGAAAATATTAATCCAAATAGATATGTTGACTCTTTAATTAATGATGTCGATATTTTAAATGATGAAGAAATTAATTTTTATGGTCGATATACCCATAAAACAATTAATGAAAAAGAATATGTTTATTTTGGATTTACTTGTACGGGTTTTGAGTTATATGTTGATGTAAAAGAAAATACAAATAATATCAAAGTAGATTTCTATTCAGAAATGTTTGGTCATTCAACTCAATATATTAAGGTATATGTTGATGATGATAACGGAAGAGTTATTGAACTTGTTGAAGGTGAACAAAATGTAACTTTAGTTGAAAACTTAGAAGTTGGAGAACATGTTATTAAAGTTTTAAAAATGACTGAAGCAAGTGTCTCAAAGCTTGGAGTTAGAAACTTAACTTCAATAGGAATGGATTTTTATTCAAGAAAATATAATACAAGAAGAAAGAAAGTTGAATTTTATGGTGATAGTTTAACTTGTGGTTATGGAAATTTAGGTGATCCAAGTTCAACAACATTTTATACAAACGAAGAAGATGGTACTTTAACTTATGCTTATCAAGCAGCATTAGAAATTGGTTATGATGCTAGTTTAATTGCTTGGAGCGGAATTGCTTTAAGTGAAAAACTTGCTCCTTATGGTGCTGAGATGATGAGTAGATATGACACGGTTGAAGGTGAAATTGAATATGATATGTCAAAAGATCAAATCGATTTAGTTGTATTTAATTTAGGTTCTAATGACAGTGCTGGTTATGATAATTTAAGCGAAGAGGATCGTGCTTTAGGAATTGAAGAATTTAAACAAAATTACCATACAATTTTTGGAAGAATTAAAACTACATCTCCACAAGCTAAAATTGTTTCCTTATATAATATGGCAAATAATATTAAAACTGCTTTAGTTGATGCAATTAAAGAAGTTACTAAAGAATTTAATGAAATGTATGGAGAAAACACTGCTCATTATATTAAATGTATTCCAAATGGAAGTGGATCAAATGGGCATCCTAATTTAATCGGTCATGAAACAACAAAGGAAAAATTAGTAAAATATCTTGAAGATAATAACTTAATTTAAGTTAAAGTGTTTCATTATTAAGAATTAATTTGAAAATTATAAAAATGTAACTCCTTAGTAATTATAATAAAATTAATAAGGAGTTTTTTATGTTATTTAATAAAATCTTATCTTTAGGCTTTTTAGCTTTTCTTGTGGGAGGAGTTAAAAATAATCTTCCTTCAAACATTACAACAAATGATAATTCAACTGAAATTGTTAGTGTTGACAAGACCTTAAGTAATACTTTAGAAAACAAAACAAATCTTTTAAGTAATGTTTACGTTAATACTACAATAACTTCAATGGAAGATTTTACTAGATTAACTACATTAGATGAAAGTAAAGTATCAAACGTAATAATGTATGTTGATAGTAATTGTAATATTTTAGATGCTAATAAAAATTCTTTAAATATTACACTTAAAGATGCTTTTAATACATATTTAAAAGGAATTCATATCCCTGTAATTTATGTTAGTGATATGGGAAGTACTGATGGAGTAATTTCTTATTTAAATAATGTTTTTTGTCCTTTAGAACTTGCTGTTTGTAGTGATGATTATCAAGTTGTTAAAAAAATTAGAGAAAGTGAAAACGGTAAAAATGTAAGAGGTATCGTTGATTTTTCTTCTAGAAGTGATGTTGATAATTACACAATCGTTAAAGAATCAACACTTGCAAATGCCTTAACTGTTATTTTAAATGAAGAACAAACAACTAAAGATACAATAATGTATTTAACTTCAAGAATGAAATGTAGTTGGGTAAAATGTGAAGAATTTTCAAATTTTTCAACATTAAATCTCATTAATAGTGGTGTTTATGGTTTAATAACTAATAACATTGATGAAGTATGTAGTGTTTTTAGTATTTATGAAAATTCGACAAACAATAATAAAAATTTAAATCGTATGCCTTTAAATATTGCACATAGAGGAAATTCAAGAGAACATTTAGAAAATTCTTTAAATAGCTTCAAAAGTGCTTTTGAATTAGGAGCAACCCATATTGAAATAGATATACATTTAACTGCAGATAATGAACTAGTAGTAATGCACGATGAAACTATCGATCGAACAACCGATGGAACTGGGACAGTTGCAAATATGACTCGTGCTCAATTAAAAGAATTTAATGTTATTAAAAATATTGATGGAATTAAGCTTGGAAAGAAAGATGAAATTCCTTTCTTAGATGAGCTATTTGAAGAATTTAAAGGCAATGGGAAAGTCATTGTTATTGAATTAAAAGATGATAACGTTGGAGTAGTTCCAAGATTAAAAGAACTTCTTGATGAATATGATATGTATGATCAAGTAGTAGCAATTTCATTTTATGAAGATCAATTGATTAAGATGCATGAATTAATTCCAGAAGTACCTTGTGCAACATTGAATAACTATTATGAAGCAATGTTTACAAGCACATTTAATGATGGAGTTGCTAAATTTAATAAAAATAATTTTGGATTAGATTTAAATCAAGGTCTTTATACTGAATTATTTGATAGAAAAATGGCAGAAAGAGGCTTTATTGGTTTTTATTGGACATTAAATGCTAAACAAGATATTTATAAAGCAGTTGAAAAAGGAATGGTAGGAATTACTAACAATGTTACTTCTACCTTTAGTGATGTTCCTTATGAATTATATTTTGAAGAAAATATCGTTTATTTAAACAGTGAAGATATTTTAGAATCTACTTTTGAAGTTAAATATAAAACTTATGCTGGAGAAATTGCCGAAGAAACTTTAGAAGGCAAAGTAATGTATTATGAAACAGTGGAAGATAAAACATATGCAATTTTAAGTGCAACTTATGAAACTGGATCTTCAACATTAAAATATCGTACAACTTTATTTTCTCCAGTCGTTGAAGTTAAAGATTATCAAGGAACTGATGAAGTTATACCTGAACCAGAAGATAATAATCTTGGCTTAATTTTAGGTGTTAGTATTCCACTAGGAGTTTTTGTTTTAGGTGGAGCTAGTGCTTTAACGTTATATTTTCTTAAAAAGAAAAAAAGAGGTTAAATTATGAAAAAGAAATTGTTAGTTTTATCTACGTTAACATTAATTTTTGGTTTTTCTATAGCAACATTATTAAGTTGTTCTAATAACAATGAAGAAGTAGTGGAAGAAACAAAATATAAAGTAACATATGATCAAAGTGATTTATATGTTGTTAGTGGATTAGCTGAAGAATATGATTTTGGAGATGTTGTTTCATTTCAAATTAGTTTAACTGATGAAACAAGTTACAAGATAATCGAAGTCAAAACTGATGATACAGTTTTAGAAGCAAGTAATGAAGTTTATTCATTTATCATGCCTAGAAGTGATGTTAAGTTAACTATTAATTTAGAAGAAATTGTTGTTGAAACTATTTTTAATAGTAAAGCTCCTGGAGAAAATAAAACTTATACTGAATTAAGTGAATTTACTCCTACTTTATTTAAAAAAGATACTTTTAAAGAAGAAAGTAAAATAAGTTTAGGAGAAGGGGTTAATCATTATGTATATTCATTTGATTTAAATAATTCTCGTAACGTAAAAGCTAATGTTATTGAAGTTGATTTAACAAAAGCTAGTATTCAAACTAATTATGCTAAAAGCGGAGTTTCAACAGTTTATAGTCAACTACAAGATTTTGAAAATACTCATGATCAAAAAGTAATGGCAATTACTAATGCAGATTTTTTTGCTACTGGTTATGGAGTTAGCGTAAATGCTTATGCCTTAAATAATGAAATTATTAAAAATTCTCATAATGATAATGGAATTTATGACATTAATGAAAGCGGATGTGATGTTCCTGCTAGCGATCCTAAATTACTTGGTATTAGTGGAGAAGAGGCTCTTATTTCTTCATTAATTAACGAAGGAACTCGTGAAGAAAAAATAAAGGCGAAAGTTACTAATATTGTTTCTTATTTAGATAAAGATAATAATTTAGTGGAATTAAAAAATAATATTGGAAGTAATGTAGTTGGATTTACTTCAAACATCGACTATATTTTAGTTACCAAAGAAACAAAAGTTGAATTACCTCAAAATGCTTTAACTTATACAATATCTATTAATGAAGATAATAAAGTAATTACTAGTGGTGAAATAAGTGCTATTGCCACACAAAAACTTGATGGCAACAAAACTTTTAAGGATTTTGATAATAAATTTTATTTAATTGTAAAAGAAGATAAAGCTCTTAATGTTGAAAATGGTTCGATACTTGGTTTTTCTTTAACTACTAGTGATGATACTTTTAAATATTACAATACCTTAATTGGAGGAAGACAAGCTTTAGTTGAAGATGGGGAAATAGCTAAAACTGTTACATTAGAAAATACAAATGGTGCTCAAACTAGTAATATTCCTCGTACAGCTGTAGGTGTTGCAAAAGAAAATATAGTTAAATTAGTTTGTATTGAATCACTTAGATATAATAGGGCAAATACTATAGTAAGTTCAGATTCTTATGGAGTTAATTTACCTGAATTAGCTGAATTTATGCGTTATATTGGTTGCTTCGATGCTATGAACTTTGATGGTGGAGGTTCATCGATGTTAATTACAAAAGATAATAATGGTATGGGTGAACCAGCAGTTAAAGTTAGAAGTAGTGATTATGGTACATATAATTTAAACGATGGACGTTCTGTTTATAATACAATTTTAATTACAACTAAAGTATAAATTAAAATTAATTAAATATTAAAAAATTAGTATTATATTAATTTAAATAAATATCATTTAAATTTTAAAATTCTAAAATTGTTTGATTTAATCGGATGATTTTAGAATTTTTTTTATAAATTTCAAATATTTATAATTTGATATAAACAAATTAATATACAAAAATTAAGAAAAAATGTATTCATATTAATTATGCTTTTGTGTTTTATTGAAGTGAAAACGACATTTAATATAATTTAATTGTAAGCGCTTACATTATGCGCATTTTAAAGGAGTTAAAATATGAAAAGAAAAACACTTGCTGTAGTTGCAGTTAGTGCCTTACTCGCAATGGGTGTAACAGTCATGACAGGTTGTGGAGATGATGGAGGACAACCAGTAGTTACTACAAAATATGAAGTTACAGTCAATGCACCAACAGGCGTAACAGTATCAGGCATCTCATCGGAAGGATACGCTAGTGGCGATACTGTTAGTTTTACTGTCACAGTTACTGATTCATCTAAAGTTTTAGATGCAGTTAAAAAAGACGGTGTCGCATTAACACCTAAATCAGGTAATACTTATGAATTTGTTATGGGAGAAGCAAATGTCACAATTGAAGTCACATTAAAAACAGCTGCTGCAACCTTAACTGTTGATAAGAGTGAAGTTACTTTATCTGAAATTGGTCAAACAGCAACAGTAAATGCAACTTATACAAACGGTACTGGAACATTAACATGGTCAGCAACCGATGAAGATTCCATTTCCCTTGATGTTTCTGAAGATGGTAAAGTTTGCACTATCACCAATGTTTCAGGAGGGGAAACAGTTATTGTCACTGTTACTGATGGCACTTTAAGTCAAGATGTAACCGTTAGAGCTTCAAGCTATGGCGATACAAGAAAAGTTTATTCAATTTATAATGCTTCTAGTGAAGTAGTAGTTGATGAAATTAAAGGTTTATATAAAGCAATTGGTTATGTAAATGATTTAGGTACACCAACTGCTGATGGATATTATATTACTGAAAAAGGCGCTAGTGAAAAATTATACGAATATAGTAATAGTTTCTTAAGCGCAATGGGTAAATATGGACCAGCAACTGAATTAGCTAGTAATTCACACTGGACTAATGGACAAAAATCACCTGGTTGGTATTCAAATTATCAAGTTGATGTCGATTTATTAACTCAAACAAGTACATTTAATACTTTAACTGAAGGCGGAAATAAACACGCTAAATACAATGTTTTTGATTCAAGACCAGTTAACTTTGATGCAAGTAACTTCTTAGATAAAACTGACGGTATTTATAATAGAGCTGCTTATTCAGTTTGGTATGGTTTAAGACAAGCCGGTTATACAGCTACTGTTACTAATACTGAATATATCTCATGGGCTGATTCAGGAAAATGGACTGATTGGCATTTAACTTTTGATCTTTCAGATTCAGTTATGACACCTTCATACAATGAAGATCAAGGAGTATTTGGACAAATTTATGTTGGTTCTTCTAACTTAATTGCTGCTGTTGCTGGAGTTTACTTCGATGCAGGCACAATGGAAGAAAATAAAAATTTAGAAGATGGAGCTACAAGAGATATTTATACATTTACTGAAAAGCTCGATATTTCTGGTGGATTAGGAACAGGAAAATGGGGCGCTAGAGAAATCGGTGATGTCTCAATTGGTAAAGCAGTTTGGGATAGTTTCAATAAAGTATGGGAATTCCCAAATGTTTCTATTGATATTACTGCTAACTTCTATTGGACTGGTGAAGATCCAAATAATGCTGAAGAAGTTTACCACAGAGTTTATGAAATTACTGGATTAGATGCTGATGGTGAAGTTGCTTCTGTTACTTATGATCTTAAACATACAGGTCAACAAGTTAGAGCTGGAGCACAAGAAAGAGCACTTTATGGTGTTACATTTACTCCAGAGTATGATTTAAATGAATTACCAGATATTACATGTGGTGCTAAATGGATGGGAGTTCGTTTAGACGAAGCTTATGCAAATAATAAAGATAGTGAAGACGTACAAAATCTTCAATTAGTCGCAGGAAGAACTGTTAATAGCGGACATACAACTGGTGTTATTGGTGCTGATTGTGGTTCATTCCATGCTAATGGAGACGGCGAAACAATTTACGATTTCTATTATTAATTTAAATTTGGTTTGACTATCTTTAATAAGTAAGGAGGTTAAAAGTATTATTGGTTGCTAACCATTGTTAGCAACCAATATATTTATGAAAAGTTAATAATATAAACACTTACTTATTGAAATAGTCTTTTTAAATGTAAAAACTTAAAAGTTGCAAAATATTAAGATTTTATTTACATACATTATTTATAAACGTTTAAAAATATACACATATTAATATATTTTATAAAATATAACTAGAGGTAAAAAATATGAAAAAGAAAATAATTTTAGCTTTATATGCACTAGTTGGAGCTAGCTTCGCTCTTACAGGTTGTGGTGGTAATGGTGGTGGAGGCACCACTCCTGAAATCGAATTACTTGATACAAGAGTTGATGCTTTTACGGTCGTAAGTGGATCAATGGAAGGAAAGGAATTCGTTGCTGATGGCGATACTTATAATTTTAAGTCTCTTTATGAGGCAGCTAATTTCTGTTTTGATGAATGTGACTATGGTTCATTTGTTAAAGCTTTAGGTGATGAAACTGATACTATCCTTTATCAAAAAAGAATGAATTTTGATATTATTGATCAAGGTTTAGCTCAAGATACTTATTATTATATAAAAGATGGAAGTACAGTTTTTGGTTTTAACCAATATTTACCTGGTAATACCAACTACTATTTAAATGAAAAAGTTACAACTTTAATGCAAACAACTGATAATTTAAAACATTATTATCAACCTTATTCATTACTTAAACAAGTTGAAGGTGCAACAACCCAAGCTTGGAACCTTACACCTTTATTAGATACTACTATTAGATATAATCCAATTGCTTTTAGTGGTATGAGAACTATTACTTTTAAAATTGATTTATCCGAAAGTAAGATTCGTCCTTCATATAATGAAACTCAAAAAATCGTTCCAATGATTACTTTAAGTTCTACCGATTCTTATAACTGGTCCAATCAAGGAATTTATATGGATGATACTACAGGTAATTGGTATTATGTTTATGGTGAAACTCAAAGTGATATTACTGATTTAAATTATGAAGAAAATCTTATTTTAACTTCTACTTGGGATAATGAAGCTCAAGAATTTACTCCTAATGGTGATATTACATTAACTTTAGATCTAGTAGAAGTTGAAGAAGATGTTTGGGCAAATGATTTAACTATCGTTGTTAGTGATAAGAATGGCAATGAAACAACTCATGAATTCAATTATGAATATTCACAAATGAATGGTAGAGGTACCCCACGTTGTAATATTTCTTTAGATCTTAGACCAAGAGATGAAGATAGTGAAGATGGAACTTTTGCTCCTGATTATATGTGTGGTGCATATTTTAAAAATATTACAGTTAGTGAAGGAAGAGGAACTGTACCAGAAGGTTTAACTGATGATGAATATTTAGGTGATACACCAATGGTTGGAACTGCTGGTCAAACATATGATTTATTAGTAAGTGATACTGCTAATGAATGTGATGGTGAAGTTATTCTTGATCACTACGATTGCATTAATTATCATAGCGATATTACTACTAAAGATGTCTTTGATATTACTTATGAACAAAGAGTTAGTGCTAGTAGATCTGATGAAGTTCTTGCTTGTGAAAAATTAATCGCTGCTATTTTACCAACAGATGATAAAGATAGCGCTTCTGTAATTAAAGCTTCTGCAGCTTATAGTAAATTAGATGGAAACGAACAAAGACTTATCGTCTCAATTGATGGTTATACTCAACTTAACGAGGCACTTGAAAGATAGGAAATTATAAATGAAAAGAATAAATTTATTAAGAAGTAGTTTCTTATTTCTATTGTTCCCGTTTTTCTTAACTTCATGTGGTGGAAATACTACTGAAACACCAAAAGAATATAGTGCTACTAATCCTAGAACTATTAAAGAAGTTAATTTAGATAGTGAACCTGTTGAATTAGTTGCTCCTTTTACTGTTTTAACAGAAACTGGCGAAACTCCAGAAGAGCTTGAATACAAATATCAAAACTTAGATGAAAATGTTTTTGATAATATGTATTTAGCTATTAGAATTGCTGCTGAAAATTCAACAACAAAAAATAAATTACAAGTTCAAGACGCAAATTTTACACAAATTTTTATTCGTCAAAAAGCTAGTGAATATCATCTTTTTGATGGTGATAAATATGTAGGTACTGATGGCAGTGTTCCTTGTAAAGAATATGTTGCTAGCCATAAAAATGCATATGCTATTTCTGGTGAAGGTAGTGGTTATAAACTACTTGGTAGAGATGATTATGTTGAAAATATGGATTTAAATGAAACTGTTCTTGAATATAATGCTGGTGCTTATAATTATATGTTTACTAAATCTGGAGTTGGAATGGGCGAAAACGGATCTAATTTAAATGGTTTTAGTTATGCCTCTGCAATTGTTAGATTAAGTGAAACAAGATACAAACCAACAAAAGATGGTGACGGATGGAATGCATATATATTTTTAAATGTTGCTAGTCAAATTCATTCTGACTTAGGACTAATTGGAATTTTAAATGGTTCAAAAGTTGAATTTAGATTGTTTAGAAATTGTAACAGTACCAGTCATGGAGGTAGTGGTGCAGGATTTTATGTTTATCATGATAAAATAGCTACTGCAAGTACTAGTTATGACTCCGCAACTGGTGAATATTATGGAATGGATGATTTAAAATTTGAAGCTATTGGATTATCAAATGGCTTTGTATTTAATGTCACTAATTTAAGAACTAATGAAGTATTTAGTTTTGAAGATTTACATTATCAAGCTGATGGAGTTACTCCTTTAGTCGAAAATTCAGCAGATAATGCATGTTATTATCGTACATTAGTTGCCGCAAGTTATTGCCCAGTAGTTGGAAATGTTTGGAATTTTGAATGTGGGGCTGCAATGACTAATGTTTTATGGGAAAATATAATGTTAGCTAGATATAATAATGATGATATTTCTTATTATCAGAGCGAAGATTGTCTTAAGTATGAATTTACTCCTGAATCAGAATATTTCCGTGATGGATATTCTCAAGGTGCTTATGCATCTTATCATGAATTTGGAGTTTATGAAGAAGATGGAACTCATCCAAGTGGAGCTACTTATAAAAAAGGACAACATTATTTATCTCAATCAGTAGACTATAATTCGTAAAAAAACTTTAGATTAGGAGGGTTTTTATGCAAAATAAAAGGTTTTTAAGTATAATTGGATTACTTTTAACAGTGTTTAGTGTATCTTCTTGTTCAGGCGGAATTGATCCAAATCCTGATTGGACAATAGATGTTGAGGCTACAAAAAAAGATGTTCAATTACTAACATATTTTCCAAATAGTGGTAAAAGTGGTGATTTTTTCCAAAATAGTTATATTCCTCAAAAACTTGAGGAAATTACTGGTTATAAAGTAACTTTTAATCAAACTAGTGAGGGTGGCGCTGACACTCAAGTTCAAACAATTTTAACAGGTAAAGAACCTGTCGATATGTTAAAAATTTCTCCTACTTTATTTAATAACTATGTAACTCAAGGTTATTTTACTGATTTAACTGATGGTTTAGAAAAATATGCTCCAAACGTAATGAGTTTATCAAAAATAACCGATAAACAATGGGAAGCATGTTCATATAACGGAAAGATTTATGCTATTCCTGAAGTTGGACATACAACAATGAATAATATAGGTTTAGCTTGGAATATGGATCATTTAGCAAGTGTTGGAATTGATACGATGCCAAGTACTATATCTGAATTTGAAGAAGCAATGGTTGCTCTTCAAACAAAATATGGTGGTAATGCTAATTATCATGCTTTAGGCATTGCTGGAACTCAAGCCGATGCTAATCCATTTTCTGCTACTTTTGATGTACCAAAAAACTGGTTTGTTAATGATAATGGTGAATTAGAAAATGTTTTGTTTAGTGATAGAACTGAACAATATTTAACGTATATGCATACATTAGCTTCTAGAAATATGATAGCTTCAGGTTGGAGCGGTCAATCATCTTCAACAGTTATTAGTAATTTTGTCCAAGGTTTTTCAAGTTGTATTGTTTTAAGTTATTGGGAGTGGACTCCATTAAGAGATTCTTTAGTTGCAGCTTATCCTAATTTCCCTAGCGATGTAGTTACAGAAAATCAAAAGAAGGCTTATGTTTATGGTGTTGAAGATCATGAATATGGAGTAGCTCCTAGTGATGCTATGGTTCAATATAATTTATATATTACTGGTGATGGTAATTTTGGAACTAATCATCAAGAAAAAGGAAAAGTACGTGATAGTCATGGTATTGCTTATTATATTACTGTTCCAGTAGCAAGCGCTAAAGACGCTGCTTATACACTTGATTGGATTAATTATAAACAAACAGAAGAAGTAACTATTTTACAAATTGCTGGTGAAGAAAATGTTCATTATCAAAAAGTAACTAAAGATGATCCTGATGCAATTAAATTATTAACTGAAGATGGTGAACCAGAAGAATATGTAAAAATATTAGATGCTTTCTATAGTGATATTTCTGGAATGAGTCAATATCAAACAGCAGTTAATCCTGATGTTGCTAGAAAATGGTGGCCAGTTGCTGAAGCAGGCTTTGATGCTTGGAGTGTTTTAGTTACTGATGAAGAAAGATTAATTTTAGATCCATTTGCTGTTCATCCAGTTTTAGAAGAATTTGCTAAAGTAGATCTTTTAGCTCAAAACTATGTCATTACTCAACAACAAAACATTATTAATAAAGGTGTTGATAATTATTTACAACAAGCTAGAGAAACTTATTTATCTAGATACTGGAAAGATTCAATTAAAAACGAAGTAAATAACTGGTTTAAAGGAAATTAAATTATGGACTTGTTTATAGGTTCAAGAAATAAAATAAAGCGAATTAATCCAAAGAAAACATCATATTTTTATCGAGTAAAACAAAAACTTATTAAATATGGTTCAATTTTCTGGTTTATTTTACCTGCGGCTTTTTTAGCTCTTTTATTTGGATATATTCCTTTGATTTTTATTTTAGCAGCGTTTAAAGAAGATTTTATTTTATCAATAAATTCTCCTTTACAAGAATTATTTAGAAACAATTGGTCTTTTATCCAATTTGAAAAATTATTTAATGAGAATGGGCCTGCATTTTTTTCTGCAGTTAGTAATACTTTAATTATTAATGTAATAAAAATTTGTTTAGTATTCCCATTTGCAATAATACTAGCCATTATGTTAAGTGAAGTAAAATCTTCATTTATGGCAAAGTTATTTTTAATTATTTTATGTTTACCTAATTTCTTATCGTGGCCAACGGTAATAGGCATATGGAACAATTTGTTTAGAGATCAAAATGGTATTATAAATAATATTTTAATGAATATAGGATTAATTAAGGAGCCGATATATTGGTTTGGTGATAATGTAGGAGGAGTTGATGGTTTAAATCTATTTAAGTTCTTTGCAATTATCATGGATGCTTGGAAAGGTAGTGGTTGGAACTCAATTATGTTTTATACCGCTATCATGAGCATTGATAAATCATATTATGAGGCTACTGAAATTGATGGATGTGGAAAGATTAAACAAATTTGGCATCTTACACTCCCTTCAATTTTCCCAATTATTGCTTTGATGTTTATTATGAATATTACTTATATCTTAAGTAGTGGATTTGAACAAATTAACTTATTAGCAAATATTAGCGATCCTAACTTAAAAGAATCAATGAAAACACTTGATGTTTATTTATATGAAGTAGCTTTAGGTGCTGGAGCAGATATGGCTTTTGGTACAGCTGTAGGTATATTTAATTCGACTATATCAGTAATTTTCATGCTGTGTGGTAATGCAATTAGTAAGAAATTCTTACATAGGGGGTTATGGTAATATGACCAATCTATTTAAATTAAGAAAGAAAAGACTTAAGAAAATTATTAAAAAACCTATTGGAGATCAAGTTCTTGATGTTTTAAATATTGCCTTTTTAATATTTTTCTGTTTGTTAATTATCATTCCTTTGTTAAATTTAATTGCTTTTGCATTTTCAACAGGAACTAGTAATAGTAAAGTTACATTTTTACCAGTTGGTTTTACTTTTGATATGTTTAATTATGTCGTTCATGAATCATCGTTTTGGAGAAGTTTATTAAATTCAGTAATTATTACTTTATTTGTTACAGTTTTTTCAAATTTATTTATGGCAATGGCAGCTTATCCATTATCAAAACAGGATTTTCCTTTTAAAAATATAATTTTGATATTCTTTGTTATTACAATGTTATTTAGTGCAGGTATTGTACCAGCAGTTTTACTTTTAAGAGGTTTAGGATTATATGGTACAATCTGGGCAGTAATTATTATTTCAATAAATAATGTTTTTAACTTACTGCTATATAAATCATTTTTTGAAGGGTTACCTAAGGAAACTATTGAAGCTGCTGAAGTTGATGGGGTAAATAATTTTCAAATGTTTTATAAAATTGTTTTACCAATGTCTTTACCTGTTTTTGCTAGCTGTGCTTTCTTTAGCATAGTAGGAACTTGGAATTCATATAGTGGGGCTTTAATGTTTATTGGAACTGCTAGTGATAAAGAAGCTTTTTGGCCATTAAGTTTATATATTTATGATTTATTACAAAGAGATCCAAGTAGTGATCCATCTTCATTTTTAAGTACTAACTTAGTAAATGTTCAATCTGCTTCAATTATAATTTCAGTTATTCCTATTTTAGTTATCTATCCATTTGTCATTAGATATATTAAGTCAGGAATTACAATTGGTAGTGAAAAGTAGGTGGATTATGTATAGTAAAGAATTAATTAAAAACGTATATAAATATGATAAAGAAGATCAAGATAATTTTTTTGAAGACAAAAAAATTAATTATTTTGATGTTTTTGATACAACTAAATTCAATATTTTTGGAAGTGCAGTTAAAGATAAAAAGATTTTATTTAGATTTACTTTACAAGATATTGAAAAAATTGGTAGTGCTTCAGATGCAGTTAGTTATTTAGCAACTAATTCTAGTGGTTTACAAGTTCGTTTTAAAACTGATTCACGTCGTATTTTTCTTAGAGTATTACAAAATGGTGTATTCGATATGAAAAATATGACCTTTATGGGTCAATGTGGATTTGACTTATATTATAAAGAAGAAGATTCAGATGAATTTAGATTTATGAATTCTGGATTTCCTAATTATATCGATACAAAAAAATACATTACGATTTTAGGGGGATTTAAAGATAGCAAGATTCGTGAATACATCATTAATTTCCCTTTATATTCGACAACTACTCAATTAGAAATAGGTTTAGAAGAAAATAGTGTTGTTTATCCAACAGAATTTAAAAATAAAGGACGCATCGTAACTTATGGAACAAGTATTTTACAAGGTGGATGTGTTTCTAGACCTGGATTAAGTGTTACTAATATGCTTTCAAGATATTTAGATCAAGAAGTTTTAAATTTTGGATTTAGTGGTGCTGGATTACTTGAAAATGAAATTGGAGAAGTAATAGCTAATATTTCTAAAGATATAAAAATCTTAATAATTGATGCGGAAGCTAATGCGGGTTGTGATACTTGGATGTATGATCGTTTAGAAGGATTTTTAAATAAATTTTATGAACTTTATCCTGATTTAAAAGTAATTATAATGAATAAAACAAAAATGACGATTGATAAATATATTGCTAGAAATAAGCGTATAAAATTATTTAATGATAAGTTTTTAAAAAATATTGTGAAAAAATATCGTAAAAAAGGTTTTAAAATAATGTTTTTTAATAACTACAACATCTTTAAATTACCTTATTTAAATGAAGATGAATTTACTGTTGATGGTGTTCATCCTAATGATATTGGAATGTATTTGTTATTTAAAAACTATCTTAAAGCAATAAGAAAAGTTGAAAAAATATAAGTTAAAGGGGCTGGATATGAAAATTGTTTACTTACCACTTGATGAGAGACCTTGCAATTATAATTATCCAATTCAAATGCCTATTGATAATAATATTGAAATTGCATTACCAGATTTTAAAATTTTAAGTCTTAAGAAAAAAGTATGTGACGTTAATAATATTATTAATTGGTTAAAAAAAGAATCGGTTAATGCTGACTATGCTGTAATAAGTTTAGATATGCTTTTATTTGGAGGAATTATTCCTTCACGTCTTCATCATTTATCACTTGAAGAAGTTATTTCAAGAGTAAATGTTCTTTTAGAAATTAAGAAAAATAATCCACATATAAAAATCTATGCTAATGAGTTAATAATGCGTTGCCCATCTTATTCTTCAAGTGTAGAAGAACCAGATTATTTTGATGAATGTGGATTTGAGATTTTTAAATATGGCGAATTATTATGTAAAGAAAAATTTGCTTTTATTGATGATGAAGAAACAAAAGAACTTGAAAGATTAAAAACAATTATAAAAAAAGAATATTTAGATGATTTTATGACTCGAAGAGAAATCAACTTAAAAGCTTTATTAAATAATTTCTTATTAGTTAAAAATAATATAGTTGATTTCTTTGTAGTACCTCAAGATGATTGTTCTCCTTTTGGATTTAGTTCAATGGATCAAAAAATTGTTAGAAGTTTTATAAAAGAAAATCATTTAGAATCAAAAATTTTAATGTATCCTGGTGCAGATGAAATTGGTTTAACATTATTAGCTAGAGCAATTAATGATTTTAAAAAAGTAATACCAAAAGTATATGTTTATTATTCATCTAGTCTTGGAAAATATGCTATTCCTAGCTTTGAAGATCGACCAATTGATGAAACAATTAAATATCATTTAATTGCTTCTAAATCATTAAGAGTATATTCGTTTAATGAAGCAGATATTGTCCTTGGAATTAATTTAGGAAGTGAATTTTTAACAAAAAATGATCCAAAAAGAGATTTTGTATATAACAAAAATCGTAATTTAAATGAGCTTATAGAAGTATCTAAATATTCTTTAAATAATAACAAAGTATTTGGAATTGCCGATGTTGCTTTTTGTAACGAAGGAGATGATGATTTATTAGAAATTTTAAAACAAAATGACTTACTATATCAAATTGATGGTTATGCTGGATGGAATACTTCTAGTAATACTTTAGGAACTGTAATTTGTTCATTAGTAAGTTTTTATCATTTTAAAAATATAAAGAAAAAAGATTTTTGTTTAACAAATAGATATATTGATGATTACATTTATATGGCAATAGTTAGAAAAGAACTTGAAGAATATATAAATTCATTAAATATAAATGGTATTGATAAATTTAATTTAGGTCAAAAACAAGAAGAAATTGAACAATTAGCAAATAAACTTCTTTTAGAAGAAATAAATAAATTTTCTAATGAAATTGCTTCAAAAGTTTCATCGATTCATTCAGAGTTTATTTGGAATCGAATTTTTGAAAATAAAATAACTATTAAGGAGAATTAAAATGTCGCATTTATGCATTGATATAGGTGGAACTTCAATTAAAGGTGGAGTTTTCTTAGACCATAAATTAATTGATACTTATAGTTATAAAACTAATGGACATTCTTTTGATTTAATTTTGAAGTCTATAAATCGTGTCGTTAATCATTTTTTAAATAAATATCAAGATATTTCCTTTATAGGAGTTTCTAGTGCAGGCGATATTGATTATAAACATGGTTATTGTGTTTATGCTAGTAATAACTTAAATGGATTTACTAAATTTAATATCAAAAAATATTTTGAAGATAATTATCATTTACCTACATATGTTAATAATGATGCAGTTTGTCATTTATTAGGGAATTTAAAAAATGATAATTTAAATAAAAACATTTTTTTAATTACATTAGGGACTGGGGTAGGAGCAGTTTTATATAAAGATAATGAAATCTTTTATGGGGAAGATTTTGATTTAGGAAAATTTGCTCATTATGAGTTAGTTCATGATGGTTACGAATGTGATTGTGGAAAAAAAGGTTGTGCTGAAAAAGAAATTTCTAGTTATGGATTACTTCATGATGCATTAAAAATAAGTAAAAATATTAAGTCATGTAAAGATATTTTTCTTTTATATAAAGTAGGAGATTTAAAAGCAAAAAAGATTCTTGATGAATATTTTAATAAAGTAAATAGATATTTAACTTATATTTTTACATTAGGAGTAGATGAAGTAGTAATTGGTGGAGGTTTAACTAAATCAAGAGATATATTTAGAAAATATATTTTGGATAAAAGAATTAAATTTAGTGAACACGGCTCTTTAGCAGCTTTATATGGAGCAAATTATTTAATTTGTAATAGATATGATTTGTTTAGATAAGATTTTTATAGAATTAAAAAAAGATTTTAATTTAAAAGTTTTTTTAGATTCATATGAGTTTAAAATTGCTAAAAGTGAAAGAAGTGAGCTTTTCTTTGATAAAGAAAATAAGAGATTTAATATTTTTTATAAAAGTAATAATGAATTGTTTAGATTGTTATTAGAAACCGAACATTATGATTTTAATAATAACTTTGAAATTAAGATAAATTCTTCTTTTAAAGATTTATCAATCATGGTTGATGTAGCAAGAAATTATCCTTTAAAAGTCGAAACATTTAAAAAATTAATTCGATATATGGCACTTTTAGGATATTCTACTTTGAAAATATATTTAGAAGATCTTTTCGAAGTTAATAATGAACCATATTTTGGTTATTTAAGAGGAAGATATTCTAAAGAAGAAATAAAAGAAATAGTTAATTATGCCGATCTTTTTAAAATTGAAGTAATGCCTTATATTCAAACGCTTGCGCATTTAAATCAAATTAAAAGATGGTGTGTATATCGTGATCATTTCGATATTGACGATATTTTGTTAGTTGATGATGAAAGAACATATACTTTAATTGATAATATGTTAGAAACAATAAGTGAATCCTTTACATCTAAAAGAATTAATATTGGAATGGATGAAGCTTATTTACTTGGTAGAGGCAAATATTTAGATAAGAACGGATATGAAAAAAGAGTAAATATTTTTAAAAAACATTTATCTAAAGTTTTAACTTTAACAAGTAAATATAATTTAGATGTCGAAATGTGGGGAGATATGTTTTTTAATAACTCAAGTTATGCTTATGATAATTTAAGTGTTGAAGATTTAAATAAAGTAAATAATTTAAAGTTAGTTTATTGGGATTACGAATATAAAGATGTTAAAGAATTTCAATCTTTAATTAAATTACATAAAAAAGTAAGTGATAAAGTTTCAACTGCCGGAGGAAGCTGGAAGTGGTTAGGTTTAGCTCCTAATAATAAATATGCAATTGCAGCAAATATTAACTTTATGAAAGCAAGTTTAAAAGAAAATATTGAAGAATATACTTTAACTTGTTGGGGAGATAATGGTAGTAGTGCAAGTATTTTTTCAATTCTTCCTACACTTTTTGCAGTCGCAAATTTTTCGTTTTATCAAGATAATAAAAAGATAGATTATTTATTTAAAGATATTTTTAAAATTTCTTTTAATGATTTCCTTTATGTAGATAAAGTAAATAATGTAACAATTAATGATCCATTAAATGCAAAAAATAATATAAGTAGAATTTATTTATATAACGATTTATTACTTGGAACTTTCAATTCTTTAATTGATAAGGATCAAATTTCAACATATAAAGTTATAAAAAAGAAGTTAAATAAATTATCTAAAAACAATTCTTTTAATTACATTTTTAAAACTTTATTTGAGTTCTGCAGGGTTTTAATCTTAAAAGTTGAGATAATGGATGAATTAAGAATGGCTTATCAAGATAACAATAAAGAAAAATTAAATGAAATTTTAATTAAATTAAATAAACTCAAAAACACATTTGATAAATTTTATTTTGCTTTATATGAACAATATCATTTAGAAGCAAAAGGAAATGGTTTTGATGTTATTGATATTAGACTTGGAGGAATTTTGCAAAGAATAAAAACTACAATTAGAAAAATAAATGATTATTTAAAATATGGAACAAAAATCGATGAATTAGAAGAAATCATGTTAGATTTTTATGGAAATGTATATTCATATTTCCACCCTAATGATATTGTCGATAATTCTTATATAAAAATTAGTTCTATTAATGTAAATTGGTGAGGTTATGGAATATAAATTTATAAACAATTACTTAAATGTTAAAAATAATGCTAAAGAAGTTAATTTTGAGTTTTTTAATAATAAAACTTTAAGAGTTTATAAGGAAAAAAATCCTTGTGAATTAATTGAGTTAAATTTAGAAAATTCAAACTTAGATCTAGTTAAAGATCTTAAAATTGAAAATGAAATACTTTCTTTTAAATTCTTTAATTTTAATTTTTATGTTGATAAAAATTTAGATATAAAAATATATAAATTTGATAAATATTTAACAACTTTAACTTTAAAGAAATTATATTCAGATACTGATAAAAAAGATTATTATTCAATTGAATTTGATTTATCAAATAATTCAAAGGTTTTTGGACTTGGTGATAAAATGTCTTATTTAAATAAAAAAGGATATTTTTATTCATCTGATAACACTGATGATTCAAATCATCAAGATGAATTATTTCCAAGTTTATATAAATCTATCAACTATTTATTATTTTCTTTTGACTTAGAATTTTTTGGAAGTTTTTATCCTTCAACATATAAATATAATTTTAATATCGGACAAACTGATTTAAATAAGTTAATAATTTCTAATTTCTTTAATGATTGTGATTTATTTTTGTTTTTAGGAGATTCAGTAAAAGAAATTACTTCAAGTTATTCTTATTTAGTTGGATACCCATATTTTATAAGATTAAAAATGCTAGGTAATAATCAATCAAGATGGTCATATAAAAATGAAGATGAAGTAAAAGAAGTTTTTAATAACTTTAAAAAATATAATTTACCTTTAGATTATATTCATCTTGATATTAATTATATGGATGGTTATCGAGATTATACGGTAGATTTGAACGCTTTTAAAAATTTAAAAGAACTTTCTTTATTTTTAAAAGAAAAAGATGTTGAATTAGTTGCTATTAATGATGCTGGAATTAAACAAGACTCTAAGTATTCTATTTATAAATATTTAGTAAAAAATAAATTAGTTGGTCTAAAAGATAATAAGAATTATGTTAATTATGTTTGGCCAGGAAGAACTGTATTTCCAAGTTATATTAATCAAAAATGTAAAGATTATTTCACTAAAGTAGGTTATAAATTTATTAAAAATAATATGATTAGTGGAATTTGGAATGATATGAATGAACCTGTAAGTTTTAGAGGTTTATTACCTAAAGATGTTATGTTTATCGGTGATAATAAAACTTATTTACATGAAGAAATTCATAATGTATATGCTGAACATATGGTTAAAGATCAATATAAATTATTTAAAAAAGATAATTTAAGACCTTATGTATTTACAAGAGCAGCATTTGCTACAACTCCTAAATATGCTTTTTGTTGGGGAGGAGATAATTTTTCTTTGTGGCACCATTTAAAATATTCAATTCCACAAAATTTGAGCTTAAGTATTTCTAATTTCATGTTTACTGGAGTAGATGTCGGTGGATTTGGTGGGGACACTAATAAAGAATTATTAATTAGATGGATTGAAGCAAATTTATTTATTCCATTTTTAAGAAATCATTCAAGTCTAAATACAAAAAGTCAAGAACCATATGCTTTTGATGAAGAAACATTAAATATATATCGTAAATTTTTGGAAATTAGATATAAATTTGTTCCTTATTTATACGATCTTAGTTATAGAATGTCTCATTTTGGTGAAACTATTATTAGACCAATGTTTTTTGAAGAAGTTAATGAAATTACTATTAATATCAATGATCAATATATGGTTGGAGATTCTTTATTAATTGCTCCAATTTTAAATAAAGATGAAGAACATCGTTTAATTTATTTACCAAAAGGTAAATGGGTAGACTACTTTACAAATGAAATTATTGAAGGTGGAAGATATATAATTAAAAATATTTCTCTTGATAGAAGTGGATATTACCTTAAATATAATTCAATTATTCCTTCATATTTAAAAATGACTTCATTAAATAAAAGTAAAATTGACACAATTATCTTTAATTTAATTGGTGAACATGGTGAATATATAAATTATGAAGATGATGGAAGTAGTTTAAATTATCAAAAAGGTAAATATAATCTATATTCTTTAAAATTTAACGAAAATGAGTTTTCGTTAAAAACAATTCATAAAGGTTATAAATCTACATATAAATTCATTATTGTAAAATATAAAGATAAAGAAATTAAATTAGATTTTAAATATAACTTAAAAATTAAATTAAAATAAAAGGAGTAAATTATGAAAACAGTTAAAGTATGTATTTTTGGAGTTGGAAATAGAGGTAATTGTTATGGAGAACTTGCTATTAATAAACCTCAAAAAATGAAGGTTGTTCAAATTGTTGATAGTAACAAAACAGCCTTAGAATGGGCAAAGAATTTTTATCATTTAAACGATGAAGATTGTTTTAATACTTTTGATGAATGGTTAAATAACCATGTAAAAAAAGCTGATGCAGTCATTAATTGTTTTATGGATCAATATCATATTGAAACAACTATGCCTTTATTTAAATTAGGTTATGATGTATTACTTGAAAAACCTATTACAAATAATCCAAAAGAATTAATTGCTTTAATGGATGAATCTAAAAAATATAATCGCAAATTAATGGTATGTCATGTTTTACGTTATACGCCATTTTATTTAAGAATTAAAAAAATTATTGAAAGTAAGGAACTTGGCGATTTAGTTACTATTGAAATGGCAGAACATGTTTATTTACCACATATGATGTCAAGTTATGTTAGAGGTAAATGGAGAAGCGAAAAAGAATGCGGTTCTCCAATGATTATGGCTAAATGTTGCCATGATACTGATTTAATGTGCTGGTTTAACAATCAAGCTACTCCTGTATATGTATCTTCTTTCGGGGAAAGAACACAATTTATTCCACAAAATAAACCAAAAGATGCAACTGAAAAATGTATGGATTGTCCTCATAAAACAACTTGTCAATATTCTTGCTATTGGTATTTATTAAATACTGCTCAAGATGCAATTGTCTTTAATAATGCTGTTGAAGGAAAAAGATTTGATGAAGTAACAGTAGATGACAAAATAAAAGTTTTTAAAGAATCTCCAAGTTTAGGATTATGCGCATTTAGTGGGCCTCAAGATTTAGTCGATCATCAAATGAGCAATGTAGTATTTTCAAATGGAGTTACTATGAGTTTAAATATGGTAGGAGGAGCTTCTTATCCTTGTAGAACAATTCATGTAATTTTAACTAAAGGTGAAATTTTTGGAACATTTGAATATAGTCGAATTACTGTTAGAAAATATGTCAAAGAAAAATTTTCTCGTACCACTAAAACAATTTATTTAGGTGATGTTGGTAAAGGTCATGGCGGCGGTGATTTAAGATTAGTTGAAGACTTTATTGATTATGTAAGAACTGGGAAAATGAGCTTATCTCAAACTAGTATTGATACTTCAATTGATGGACATTTAGTAGGAATGGCTGCTGATTTAAGTGATAAAAAACGTAAAACAGTTCGTATTTTAGAGAATAAGAAGCTTGAGATTTTATGAAAAAGTTAAATAAAGGTTTAATTGTTTCTTGTCAAGCCTTAAAAGGCGAACCAATGTATGGTGGAGATAGCATTAAAAAATTTGCTTATGCTGCTTTTTTAGCTGGTGCAAATGGAATTAGAGCTAACACTATTAAAGATATTAATGGTATTTATCGTAAAATTAATGGTGCATTACCAATCATAGGAATTATTAAAAAAGATTATAAAGATAGTGAAGTATATATTACTTCAACTTTAAAAGAAGTTAAAAAATTAATTCGTTCAAAATGCGATGTTATCGCACTTGATGCGACATTAAGAAAAAGACCTAATGATGAAAAACTTGAAGATTTAGTTAAATTTATTAAAACACATTCTAATAAATTAATTATGGCAGATTGTGCAACTGAAGAAGAAATCTTAAATGCAGAAAATTTAGGTTTTGATTATGTTTCAACTACTTTAAGAAGTTATACATCAAAAACTAAAGGAATAAAGATTCCAGACTTAGAATTTATAAAAAATATTAAATATAAATTAACTAAATCTATATTAATAGTAGAAGGTGGAATTGATTCACCATCTACTTTAAAAAGTGTTTTAGATTTAGGAATTGAATATGTTGTTATTGGTGGAGCAATTACTAGACCTTTACAAATAACAAAAAGATATTTACAAGAATTTAAAGTAGAAAAAAATTAATATTTTATACAAAAAAGTTACTTAATTATAATAATAATTTAAGATTTAGGACTTATCTTATTATAATTAAAATAGGAGTACTATTATGGGTAAAAATTTTAAAGAAAGACTTCATGAGAAAAAAGAAAAGAAACGTTTAGAAAAAGAAGAATATGAAAGACGAGTTATTAATTATAACCGTGTTGTTTCGATAGAATTAGCAAATAGATCAAAAGATAAAAAGGCTAATCCCGATTGCTATATTTCTATTCAAAATATTAATAAGATTTATGATAATTTAGTTCAAGCAGTCTATGATTTTAATTTGGACATCAAAAAGAATGAATTCGTTGTTTTTGTTGGACCTTCTGGATGTGGAAAATCTACTAATTTACGTATGATTGCTGGTCTAGAAGAAATTACAAGTGGTAATTTATTTATTGATGGACGTTATGCAAATTCTCTTCCTCCTAAAGATAGAAATATAGCAATGGTTTTCCAAAGTTATGCTCTTTACCCACACATGACCGTTTATGATAATATGGCATTTAGTATGCGTATTAAACCAAGTGAAGTTGTTGCACTTGATGAAAATAAAAATCCTATATATGAAGTTGATTCAAACCGTGTTAAAGATTTAGAAAATCAAATTAAAGCTTTACAAACACGTATAAATAAACTAAATACAATCGATGAAAATCTTTTAACAACTAAAATAAACAATTTATTAGAAAAATCTAATAAATTTAGTAAAGATAACTTTGTTTCTTCAAAAATAAAACATATTTATCAAGAAAAAGCATTTAATTTAAAAGATAAAATTTATGCTAAGAATTTAGAAATTAAAGATTTAAATAGTGAAATCGATCAACTTAATAAAGAATTAGAATTTACTAAATCTCATAAAGTCTTAAAAATTATTGAGAAAAAACTTACAAAAGAAGAAATTGATGAAAGAGTTCATGAAGCTGCTAAAATTTTACAAATTGAAGAATATTTAGATCGTAAACCTAGAGCTTTATCTGGTGGACAACGTCAAAGAGTTGCTTTAGGTAGAGCAATTTGTAAAAGAGCTAAATTATTTTTAATGGATGAACCACTTTCTAACTTAGATGCTAAACTCCGTGTTTCAATGAGAAGTGAAATTATTCGTATTCATAAAACAATTAATGCTACAACAATTTATGTTACTCACGATCAAACCGAAGCAATGACTATGGCTGATCGAATTGTCATTATGAATAAAGGTGTTACTCAACAAATCGGAACACCTAAAGAAATTTATAATAATCCTAAAAATATTTTTGTTGCAACCTTTATTGGTAGTCCTTCAATGAATATTTTAAATGCAACTATTGAAAATAATGAAGTTAAGATTGATGAAAATACAAAAATATCAATCAAAGAAGATTTTAAATTAAGATTAAGAAATAAGATTTTAGAGAAATTAAATGAAGTTAATAACTTTATCGAAAATGGTTTAAACGAAGAAATTGAAAAAGAGTTAAATGTAAAAAGAGCGGCAGTAAGATTAAATTTCTTAAAGAAAGGTTATCATGTAAATCATGATGAAGCTGGAAATAGTTTAGATCCATTTAACGATGTTAAACTTGATGAATTTGAAATGAATTTGTGTAAGAACATGTACGAAGAACAATTAAAAGTAGCAAAAGTCAAAAAAGAAAAATATGAAAAAATGCTACAAGATAATGTGTATCAAGTTAAACTTGGAATTAGACCTGAAGATGTTTATGTAGAAAATAGCGTCATTGAACCTAGTGTTGTTAAAAGTGATTTAATTAACGTCACAATTACAATCCCAGAATTATTAGGACATGAATATTTCTTACATACATTAATAAATAATAAAGACTTTATTTTAAAAACAAGTGCTAATAATGATATTAAAGAAAATGAAAATGTTAATGTTTTCTTCAATTTAGAAAAAATTCATTTATTTGATACAATTGATGATTGCTTGTTAGTTTAATTATTATTAAGATAAATTTATGCAATTAATCAAATTTGATAAAACAACTAAAACATTTACTATCGAAAATAATGATATTTCTTATATTTTTTATGTTAATCATGAAAATATTTTAGTAAATCTTTATTTTGGCAAAAAAATTAATCAATTAAGTAAAGATTCTTATGAATTTATTAATAATATGTATGCAGATAAGTATACTTATTTTGATATTAATAAGAAGGAAGAAGTTATTAATGATCAATATTTTTCTGGAATTGCTTCAAGAGTGGAAATTCCTAGTTTTGGTACTTTTGATAAACGTATCGCTGCTATTAAAATTAAAAATATTGATGAAGTAGATTTAACTGATTTTAGATATGTAAGTCATGAAATATATAAAGGAAAACCTACCTTTATTAATTTACCTTTTATAAGAGAAAATAATAGTTATATCGAAACTTTAAAAGTTGTTTTAAAAGATCGAAAAGATGAAATATATTTAAATACTTTCTATTCAATTTTAAAAGATAAGAATGTAATTATTCGACATAACGAGATTATTAATAAAACTAATCATAAGATTAAAATAAGTAAAATATGTTCTTTATCAATAGATTTACCTACTAATGAATATGATTTAATTTCATTACATGGAACATATGCTACTGATAGGTTAATTGAAAAGCAAGAAATTAAACATAATACAATTGTTATCGAAACAAATACTAATGGAAAATCTTTTTATCATAATCCAATGGCAATTTTAATTAACAATAATAAAAATTATAATACTACAGAAGCAATTGGATTTGGTTTAGTTTATAGTGGTAACTTTAAATTAGAAGTTAATGGAACTGAAATGAACTCAACTCGAGTAATTTTTGGTATTAATGATGAAAGTTTTCTTTACTCTTTAAATGAAGAGGAAACGTTTATTTCTCCTGAAGCTATATTAGTTTATAGCGAAAATGGGCTAGATAACTTAACAAATACGTTCCATGATTTAATACGTGAAAACTTAATTAGAAAAGAAACTTACATTGATAAATCTATTTTATTAAATTCATGGGAAGCTTTTGAAATGAAATTTGATACAAATAAAATTATTGAATTTATAAAAAAAGCAAGTGAATTAGGAATAAATTTAGTCGTCTTAGATGATGGATGGTTTATTAATCGAGATGATGATACTGGTGGACTTGGAGATTGGGAAATTAATCATAAAAAAATTGATTTAAAAGCGGTTATTAATTACGCACATCAATTAAATGTTAAATTTGGCTTACGGATCGAACCAGAAATGATTAGTTTTAATTCTAAGATTTTTAAAGCTCATCCTGAGTACGCTTTAGGATATAATAAACTTAATTTAACGACTTTTAGACATCAATTAGTTATGGATTTAACTAACAATGAAGTTATTGATTATATTTTTAAGAAAATTTCAAATATTTTTGATAATTATGAAATTGATTATTGTAAATGGGATTTTAACCGTGTTTTAACAGAACCTTATTCAAATAACTCTTTAAATCATGGAGAGATTTATCATCGTTTTATTTTAGGAACTTATGATTTATTAAATCGTTTTATAAATAGATATCCAAAAATATTACTTGAAACTTGTTCAGGAGGTGGAGGTCGTTTCGATCTAGGGATGTTATTTTATTCACCTCAAATTTGGGCAAGTGATGAAACTGATGGTATAAGTAGAACTTTTATTCAATATTCAACATATTTATTTTATCCACTTTGCGTTATTGGATCACATACTTCAAATCGAAAATATCTTTCTATTAAAGAAAAAAGCGCCATCAGTATGTTTGGTACATTTGGATATGAATTAGATATTACTAAGTTAGATCCTATTCAAGAAAATGAAATTATAATTTCTAATAAAAGATATTTAGATAATGAAGATTTAATTAAAAATGGAGATTATTATTCTTTAATTGCACCTTTTAATTCTAATTTTATTTCTTTTGAATTAGTTGCAAAAAATAAATCTAAAGCAGTAGTCTTTTTTATGAACTATTTGCAAGTCAATTGGTTTTCACGTTATTTAAAATTAAAAGGATTAGATAAAAATAAACTTTATAAAAACTCTTTTAATGGAGGTATTTATAGAGGTGATTTTTATATGAATATTGGAATTAATTTATCGATGGGAATGGCTTCTTTTACTCCTCAATTAATAGAATTAGATGAAGTTTATGAATGAGACTTTATTAAAAGCAAGTAAAAAAAGAATTTTATTTTCTAATTTATTAGAAAGTATTTTTTTATTTTTAAGTTCTTTAATCTTAGTTTTTGCTGTTGGAATGCCAATTGTTAATAACGATTCGACTTATCAAAACGCTCTTACTAATAATGTTACTTATAAAGATAATATGCTTGAAATAGGTACAAGCAGTAAATTATTTTTTTATAATGAAGAATTTAATAATATATCTACTTTAGATAGTATTTATTTTGTTTACGTAATTCAAAATATAAAAATGTGTTATGAAGAATATGGAGATATATATAAAGAGGAGTTAGATAATTATGGTTATTCTACTAAAAAAGATTTCATGGAAAATTTTTTAATTGATTCTTATGAAACTGATTTTTTAGGTTATTTTTACACTTCTTTTATATTAAATAAAGTAGATACTAATGATGAACTTCTAGTAAATTATAATACTAGCTATGATGGAAAAGTTTATTATGTTAATAATGTTTTAAAAATTAATGAAGAAGGTAAAGAATTTTTTACTTTTGATAATAATTATGATAAGTTACCACGATTAAATGTCGATATTTGTCGATATTTATTTCAATATCACGTTATGGATGTTAGTTATTCAACTTTAAGAGAGGTTGATGCGTCATTCTATAATTACTTTAAAGAGATTTATTCTAACGCTGGAGATCTATTATTGAAATATAAAGATTATCAAATTAATTTTAATTTATATAATGAAACATATGAAGTTATTCATAGTTATAAAATGTATGCAGGAGTATTTTCCTTTTTAATTTCTTTTATAATATTTGAATGTATTTTTCCTATATTTAACAAAAATAAAGTTAATCCATCTAATTTGATTTTATCTTTAGCTAGATTAAATAATTATAAAGAATATAGTTTAAAAATTATATTAGTTAATATGATTTGTTCGTTATTTAAATATTTTTATATCTCAATGTTTATTTTATTAATATTAGGTGGAATTAATACTTTGAACTTTACTTTAATTGAAGTAGGAGTCTTTACAATTTCAACTTATCATTTATCGGTTTTAAGTTTATTTTTAGGTGTTATATCACTTTTAACTTTAACAATAAATAAAAATAATAAAGGCTTATCTTCTTTAATTTCCAAGTCTATATATTTTGAAAAGTTTATTTCATAGTTTTTAAATAAAGTTGTCGATATTCTTTAGGAGTAATAATAGAAGTCTCTTTAAATTTTCTTATGAAATTATTAGCGCTATTAAAACCACATTCAGTAGCAATTTCTTTAATAGATTTATTAGTAAGTTTTAAAAGTTTCTTTGAATGATTAATTTTGACACTTGATAAATATTCTTTATAAGTTGTATTAAAATTCTTTTTAAAATATTCACAAAAATAATTTTTTTGATATCCACAAAATTGACTTAATTCTTCTAATGAAGGATTTTTTTGAAAGTTATTTTGGATATATTTTAAAACATCAACATTTTTTTAGTAGTTATGGTATTATTTTTTAATTCGTGTGATCCGATAATAATTAATAATAAAGCGTTTACTAAATGAGTTAAAATTAATTCTTTGTTACTTCTATTTCCATAAAATACGTCTCTAATAATTTCAATTGTTGAACGAACTTGCTTTAATTTATTTTCGGAAAGATTAATAACTATTCCATTATCGTAATCAAGAAAGTTAATAATATTTTTTTCATCAATTATAGAGTCAGTAAAAGCAACATTAAATATTTTTAAAGGTTTAGTAGCTATAATTTGATGATAATCGGTTGGATGAAATAAAAATAAAGTATTAGGTTTAATATCATATTTTATTCCGTTAATAATTTCATATCCTTCACCTTCAATTAAAAGTTCCAATTCGTAAAACTCATGAAAGTGTAAAGGATATTCTTCCTTTATTTCACTTAAATTAAAAAATATTTCATGTCCACATAAATATGTATTGTTTAAAAAAACAGCTTCTTTTTTCATAAAGTTATTATAAAACTATTTTAAAAAGTTGTCATTAATTAAGAAATTTAGAATTAAAGATATTTTATTAAAATGTGCAAAAAATAAGTATTTACCTTAGAACTGCATACTTTTATTTAAATAAAATATGATTTAAAAAGAAAGTTTAATTTTATTTTTAAGTAATCTATATTAATTTATTAAGTTTAAGATTATTATTTTATTTTGTTTTAAAATGACCTATTGGACATAAATAATCTCCATTTTTATTGTTTTTTTATGTTATTGTATTTATTAGACAACGATTAATACATGATAAGCAAAACATAGAATTGTCTTTAAAAGTTATTTTATCATTAACCATCAAAATGTTATTTAAAGGACAAACTTCAAAACATTTATTACATTTTAAACAAGCATCGTTATTAACTTTAAAATATTTTCTTATGTTCAAATTACATAAAAAGTAATTTTAATTTGCTTTTAAATTGATTTTAAATTACAATTTATGTAATATGAATTTAGTAAGGAGGTACTTGTGGAATATGAATATAGCCCGCCAAGTTTGAAAAATAAATATGAAGATGAAAAGTACATGACTAGGAAATATGGTAAGGTTATATCAAGAGGAATGTTACTTTTACTTGGTGTTTTAGATGCAGCAGACAATGCTTATGATTTAAAAGTTAATATATATTTCTATATGGAACATAAAAAAGGTAATCTAAAAAATTATTATTCGTTATCACTAGATAAGAAAAAAAGTAAGTGGCGAATATTAATACAAATGCTCGATGAAAACAATAATGTTCTTGTTCCAACAGAAAACGAAAAAGAATTTTTAAAAAGTGTAAAGAAAATAAGAATTAAGGAGATAAGTGACCATTATGGCGAGTATTAAAAGATTTCATCCAGGTGTTTATTTAAAAGAATTATTAGATTCTATGGAAATGACTGCAAAAGAATTTTCACTTAGAACAGGAATTTCAGAAAGAACAATTTCTGCACTAATTACTGGGAACGGTGATCTTACTTTTGATATTGCATATAAATTATCAATATTTTTTGATAACTCAATTAATTATTGGACTAATTTACAAACACAATACAACGTATATTTAAAAGAATTAAATAAAAACGAAGAACTTAAAAAAGAATGGGTTTTTGCAAGCAAAGTAAAAAATTACTTAATAGATTATGGTTATGTTTTTAATAATTTTACAAAGGAAGAAATTATTAATAAGTGTAGAGAAGTAGTTGGAGTAAATAGTTTAATGCTTTTAGATAAAAAGGACTTATTTGTTTGTTTAAAAGAACATCATACAAAAAAAGAAGTCGATTATTTTGCTCAAAACTTTTGGATTGCTTTAGCTTTAAATGAAGCTAGAAAGAAAAATGAAATCCCTTTTAATAAGAATATGTTAATTGAATATATTCCAGAAATTAGAGGAATGACGAAACAAAATTTAGAAGATTTTTTACCTAGATTAAAATATATTTTAAATGAATGTGGTATTTCTTTTGTTTTACTACCTTATTTATCAAAATCTTATATTTATGGAGCAACAAAATGGTTTAGCAAGGATAATGTCATGCTAGCAATTTCAAATAGAGGTGAGAAAGCAGATTTATTTTGGTTTACATTGTTTCATGAAATATCCCATGTCTTAATGGAACATCGTAGAGAAACATTAATAAATATTGAAAATGACGAAGATGATGAAGCTGATTTAATAGCTGCAGAGATGTTAATTTCTAACGATAAATGGAACGATTATATAAATAAAAATTGTTTTACTGAAGACTCAATTATCGAATTTGCAAATAGTGTTGGAATTCATCCTTGCATTGTTTTAGGAAGACTCCATAAAGAAAAAAATTACTTAGTACCTTATGGCAAGTTTGATAAAAAATTTAAAACTTCATATAAATTCAAAACTAGCGATTATTAACAACTTTTTAAATATAATTTAGCTTTCACTTAAACTTATAATTTATATTAAATTCAAATAAAAATAAAATTAATTATAAAAAATATAACAGATTAATAAAAATAGTTACATGAATAAAAAGATGTTGGAGTTGTCGAAGTATATTTAAAAAATGAAAACCAAACAAAATATCAATACGAAATTGATTTTGTAGCTAATTTAGAGAGCAATCGTTATTATATACAAGATAAATAAAGAGAAAATCTTACAAGAAATATGATAATTTGATAAAGTCGATGATTCTTTTGAAAAAAATATTATTGTTGGATAAAGTATGAAACCAAGGCGATATGAAAAAGGATATTTAATTATAAGAATTAAGGAATTTTTGCTAAATAAAAATATTTTAGAGTTTTAAATTATTTCTTTTTTTAAACTAAATAGTTTAGCTTTATAAAATTAAGTTTTATTGATTTTGTTATAATTTTTAAAAAATGAATCAGAAGTTAATATTAAATTTTTAAGAAAAAAACTCGAAAAATAAGTTAGTTCTGCAAGGTTTTTTCTAAAATTAGTAGTTTTTTAAAAATAATTAATCATTTATAATTAAATAAAAGGAGAATTATATGGATAGAGAAATCTTAAGGGATCGTTTAGGACATAAAATAGGTGAAATTCGTGTTGAGGGAAATAGAGATGTTATATATGACCATTTAGGACATAAGCTTGGATATTATGATGGAAAATATACATATGATCGTCTTGGACATAAAATTGGTAGTGGTAATTTATTAACTATGCTTTTAAATCAATAATAAAAGCATTTGCAACCGATAGTTTCTTGATTATTATTCTTTTTGACTTCTAATAGTTGATAGAGGTATTTTATGGCACTAAATGAAAAAATTATTACAATAAGAAAAGAAAATAATCTTACACAAGAAGAATTTGCACAACGTTTATTTTTAACTAGACAAGCTGTATCAAAATATGAAAGAGGATTAAGTTATCCTTCAATTGATACACTTAAATTAATTTCTAAAGAATTTAATATTTCAATAAGTGAATTATTAGAAGTTAATAAAGAAAATAAATCAAGTATATACAAACCTCTTGGATATAAACAATTTTGGTTTATAGGTTTATATAGTATTTACTTATTTTTTGTTATTTTTGTAATTATTATGTTAAATTTAAATTATCAAAATGTGGAACTAGTATCTTTGATTTTAAGTAATATTTTATGTTTTGCATTCCTTTTAATGATTGTTTATATGTTAATAAAAACAATTTTTCCATTAAAAAAAGTACTTGTTGAATATAATGATTATAGCCTTAAAATTAAAACCTTGATAAAAACTAGGGAAATTAACTACGACGATATAGATAGTGTTCAAATTAAAACGCATGGAAAGCTTAATTCAGGCAAACTTATAATCTATACAAATAAAGAAAATTATGAAATTTATCCATTAAAAAATTTAAATGAAATTAAAACTATCATAGATCAAATTATGTTATAAAATTTAGTTTTTATTTAATAAAGTATATTCATATTTTTTAATTGTCATATATTTAACATAAACTACTTTATTATTTTTAAGAGGTAAAATTTTCTCAACTATTAAATTTAAATCTTTAAATCCACATTTTTTCATTACTTTATAAGAAGGAGTATTTTCAATTTGGAAACAAGCTCTTATTTCTTTAACGTTAACTTCGTTAAATAAATAGTTAATAATTTCTTTAAATGCCTCGGTCATAAATCCTTTGTTATGATAATTAATGTTTAATGCATATCCAACTTCAACACTCTCATCAATTTTATTTATTTTTATAACATCAATTGAACCGATTAATTTATTTTCCTCTTTTAAAATAACTGCCCATCTAAAAGTTTTATTATCATATTTTATGAAAATATTTTCTAAAATATTTTGCGATTCCTTTATAGATTTATGAGGATTCCATGTTAAAAACTTGGTAATTTCATAATTAGAAGCATACTCATAAAAATCGTTTAAATCATTTTTACTAAATTTCCTTAAAATTAAACGTTTTGTTTTTAAAGTTTTTGTCCCTATAAAATTCATATAAATATTATATATAAAGAAACTAAAATTTTACTTTAAAAGTAATAAATGTACATATTAATATTCATAAAATTTAATTCTTTTTAAAACCTTTTTATAATTATTTATTATATTGTTTAGATAAACGATTTATTTATAAATTTTATATCTAAATTGAATCATTGGAATTTATTTCATTAATTGAAATTTTATTAATTATTAATTCATTAACTAGTAAAAGAATAATTACAATAAAAGCAAGGAAAATTGTATATTGTGCTAATGCTGTAAAGTTTATTAATAAAGCTGATGAAGCTACTCCAAAAACAAAAAATACAATAACAAATATATATGTTATGCCTTTATATAAGTAACTTTTATTTTTATATAAAAAAGAATCTAAAAATGAGTTAACCATTAGTTTGGTATTATTTGTCATCATTGTAGGAGTAAATTTTACCTTAAATTTTGTAAAAGACTCTAATAAAATACCTCCACAAATGCTCATTAACAAAGGACAAATTAAAGAGTCATCAATTCCATTAGTCTTTCCATAAAAAAAGTTTGGTAATAGTAGTAGCAAAATAACTATTAAAAATAAAGGATGTACAAGTTTTTCTTTTTTATATTTAACAAGAAAAAATTCGAAAAGATAGGCAAATATTAAACCAACTACAAAACATATAAATAAATAAAATGGAAATAAAAGAGAATCATAATTTTTATTAACTAAATCAATAGCAAAATATATGATATTTCCAGTTTGCATACAGGTGAATTTATTACCTCTAAACAAAAGAGAATATCCATCTAAAAAACCACCTAAATAAGATAACAATAAGCAATCAATAAGTTCAAAATATTTTTTCATATGATTTAATATACACTTTATTTTTACTAAATTAAATTAAAATATTCATGTAGTTAAAATCCTTAAAATATAAAAAAACCCTGCAAAAGTAAACTATTTTATTGAATAATTAGAAATTTTATTAGAAATTGCTCCTTCGTGTGTGACACTAAACGCTCCTAAGCAATTAGCATATTCTAGTAGGTTGTGAAAATATTCGTCATTATATTTAATGTCTTTATTATTTATGTAATGTAATACTCCACTTAAAAAGGCATCTCCAGCGCCCGTTGTATCAACTACATTTACTTTTTTTGAATTCTCAAAATAAATCTTATCTTGATAATATAATTTGCTACCCTTATCTGACAAAGTTACTATATAAATTTGAAAATCTTTTTTTAACATTTTTACGCCTGCATCAATATCGTTTAAATTTGTTAGAAAAAATACTTCGTCCTCACTTAGTTTTACTAAATTAAAATAAGGAAGAATTTTTAAGTAAAAGTTCTTAGCGTTTATTTGACTAGTAAAAATTTCATTTCGATAATTAACATCAAAAGTTAAAAAAACATTTGATTTTTTTAATAAATTTAATTCTTTTAAAATGAAATTTCTTCCTTCTTTTGTTGAAAGCATCAACGATCCAAAATGAACTATTTTTGCTTTATTTACTAGTTTAAAAGGTAATTTTTTAAATCGAAAATCTGCTCCATTTTTTCTTATAAAAGAAAAATTACGTTCATTATTTTCATCTAAAGAAACAAGTGCTAAAGTTGTATTAAATTTTTTTAAAATTGATATATGATGAAAATTCATACTTAAAGCATGTTTTCTTAATTCTTTACCGAAAATATCATTACCAACATTTCCTATAAAACATACCTTATCACCTAGATATGTTAAATTACATGCTACATTATAAGGAGCGCCACCTGGATGAGCATTAATAGTTAAGTCACCGCATACATTTTGTTTATTCACATAACAATCGTATAAAATTTCACCAACACAAATTATCATACAATTACCTCATTCTTTATTAATAATAATTAATAAGAATTTATAGTGCAATTATCTAGAAGCTATTTCTATATTTACTTATAATAAAGCCAAGGAGTAAATTATGAATTATATTGTTGTTGGTGGAGTTGCTGCTGGAGCATCATTTGCTTGTAGACTAAGAAGATTAGATGAAAATTCTAAGATTACTATTTTTGAAAAATCTAATTTTGTATCTTATGCTAATTGTGGACTGCCATATTATATTTCTTCGGTAATTAAAGAAAAATCAAGTTTAACATTGCAAACTCCTAATTCTTTAAAAAAACGTTTTAATATTGATGTATTCGTAAATCACGAGGTTGTTAAGATTAATAAAGAAAAAAAGTCTGTTATAGTTAAAGATCTTTTAACGAATTTAGAGAAAGAATTTTTTTATGATAAATTAATACTAGCTTTAGGTGCAGAAGCTATTAAATTAACTCCAAACTCGTCAAAAATTTTTGAATTAAAGACAGTTGAAGATTCTTTAAGAATTAAAGAATATGTGATTAATAATAATATTCACACCGCAACTGTAATTGGTGGAGGGTTTATTGGATTAGAGATAAGTGAGAATCTAATTAAACTAGGTATTAAAGTAAATTTAATTGAAGGAAGAAATCATGTTTTAGCTAATTTAGATTTAGATGTAGCGACATTTGTTCACGAAGAACTTAGAAATAATAATATAAATTTATTTTTAAACAAAATTGTTAAAAGTATTGAAGAAAAAGAAGACTGCGTAGTAACTAAATTAGATGGATTTGAAATTGGAAGTGATATTTTAATTCAAGCTATTGGTGTCAGACCAAATTCAAAATTAGCGGCTGATTCAAATTTAAAACTAGATTTTAAAAATAGTATTGCCGTAAATGATGTCTATCAAACTTACGATGAAAATATTTTCGCCATTGGCGATGTAATTTGTTTAAATTCTTTCTTTGATAATTTAAAAGTGAATATTGCTTTAGCCGGATTAGCAAATAAGGAAGGAAGAGATTTAGCGTCTTATTTTGCTTTTAATAAAGTTAATGAAATTAAACCCCTAGGAACTTCAATTTTAAAATTATTTAATTTATCAATTGGTTCTGTGGGTTTATCTGAAGAGCAATTAAAACAAAAGAATATAATTTTTGACAAAGTATATTTATCTCCGTATAACCACGCAACCTATTATCCAAATTCAAAAATGTTGTTTATAAAAGTTTTATTTAATAAAAACAATTATGAAATATTAGGAGCGCAAATTGTAGGAGAAGAAGGTGTAGATAAAAGAATTGATGTATTAGCTACATGCATAAAAGCGCACTTAAAAGGCTATGAATTAGGTAGTTTAGAATTATCTTATGCTCCTCCGTTTGCTTCTGCAAAAGATCCTATTAATATGATAGGTTATATGATTGAAAATTTAAAAAATAATCTTGTTAAGCAATTTTATGTTGAAGAATTAGATAAAATAATCTCAAGTCAAAATAGTTTGTTAATTGATGTTAGAACTAAAGAAGAATATGATGCAGATCATATTAATGGAAGTGTTAATATTCCATTAGATGAATTAAGAGATAATTTATTTAAAATTAATAAAGACAAAACAATATATTTAATATGTTTTAGTGCCTTAAGAAGTTATATTGCAGCAAGAATTTTGACTCAAAAAGGTTATGATTGTTTTCATTTAGCTGGAGGATATAGATTATTTAAATCTTTGAATAATGATTTAAAGTCATATTAATGTATTATGAAATCAATTTTAATATTTTTTTCAAGAGCAAACGAAAATTATGCGGTTGGTAATTTAAAAGTTGGTAATACAGAAGTATTAGCAAATCATATTAAAAAATTAATAAATTGCGATCTTTTTAAATGTGAGCCTGTTAAAGAATATTCTCCTAATTATAAAGAATGTGTAAAAGAAGCACCCTTTAACATGCAAAACAATTTAAGACCTAAGTTAAAACAATATTTAAATAATGTTGATGAATATGACTACATTATTGTTGCTGGACCTATTTATTTTGGTGAATATCCTTATGAAATATATTCATTATTAGATAATTTAAATTTGGAAAATAAAATCATTATGCCATTAGTTACACATGAAGGAAGTGGACTTGGAAATATTATTAAAATTTTAAAAAGTAAATATCCACTTGCAATTATCAAAGATGGTTTAGCAATTAAGGGACATGAAGTTAATCAATCTAATATTGATGACATATTAATTAATTGGCTAAAATTTTAAAAAAAAGTTTAGTTTTGCATACTTTTTATAAAAATAAAGCACTTTTTTAATGTATCAGCAGACAAATATTAATATATATAACAAAAATTTAACCTTATATTTTTAAGAAATATCAATTAAAAATTATTAAATAATTAATCTTATAAATTTATTTTATGCAATTCATTTAATAAATAATATAAAAGCACTATCGAAAATATATATGAAAGTTTTTCGTTATAATTTTCTAAGTTAATGTTTGCGATATTTTTTATTTTATCTAATCTATACAAAATAGTATTTTTATGTAGGTATAAAATTTTACTAGCTTCATTTAAACTTCTTTCATTTAATATATAAGCATATAAAGTATCAATATAATTAGTCTTATTAATTAAATCATAATGATATAGTTTAGCTATTTTTTCATTTAAAAAACTAAATAAAATATTTTTATCTATTTCTAAAAAAGGAAGAATGATTTTATAATCTTCTTCTTTATACAATTTATATTCCAAAAAGCTATTATTTAATGCTGTTAGTAGCTTTACATTTAATGAAAAAATTTCATCGAGTTTATATAAATCAAGTATTTTTGAAGATACAATCCCATCAAGATGACATGTAAATAATAAATTATCTATTTTTGAAAATGTTGATGAAGAATAGTTTTCATTAAGATAACATATTAAGTAGTCATCTTTAAGAACTAATATAAGCTTTGAATCAATTTCGCGTAGAGCTTTTAAAAAATAGTCTTCTTTTTCGTTTTTAATATTTTTTATATTAAAAATAAAAATATATGAGTCTGTATTTTGATGAAAATTAGATCTTTTTAATCTTTCTAAATATATTTGACGTGAATTGTAAATATGATTGATTAAGTTTATTAAAAAAGTTTCATTACTAATGTCTTTTGAAATTGGATCAAAGGTATATATAGATTTAGCAAAAATAATACTTGCGGCCTTAACAAATTCTTTATTAAGACTATCTAAATTTTTATTAATTTCTAAGATTACACAATATCCAACAAACTTATTGTCATAAGTTAATCTAATAAATAGTCTTCGATGTTCGTTAATATAATCAATAATCTTATATTCACTACCATCTTTAAATTCATCAGTAATTTTTTTTGCAAAGCTTAACGACCAAAAGCCTATTTTGGTTGCTTCATCATAAAAACTATCATTATATAAATCATTATCACTATAAGAAATAATTTGAAAATTTTCGTTAATTAAAGCAATAGGATTATTTATTTCTCTAGTAATATTTTTGACAAAATCATTAATGGAAATGCTCTTGATATATATTTCGAATAATTTTTGATAGGTATCCATAATTTAATTAGGCTAGTAGCACAATTTACTATATGAATTTTATTACATCAAAATATTTATTTCAATATTTTTTGGTAATAAAATTTCTAGCGTAAGAGGAGGAATCGTTTATGAAAAATTTATTACTCATGAGAGCACCTCTAAAATATGTCCAAGGCGCTAATGCATTGAAACATTTTTATGAAAATATAAAAGAATTCGGTAATAACTATCTTTTTATATGTTCAAATAGTGCTTATAAGTCAACTCATGATTTAATTGAAGAATCATTTAAAGATTCTAAAACGAAAAGAATTTATCAAATTTTTGGCGGAATTTCTTCAGTTGGTGAAATTAATAAGATGAGAGAAATCGTCCGTAATGAAAAAATTGATGTCGTTGTAGGAGTTGGTGGTGGTAGTGCTATCGACACAAGTAAAGCAACTGCATATTATGAGAAAAAACGTATTGCAATAATTCCTACTGTTTGTGCTACTGATGCTCCATGTACAGGATTAAGTGTCATTTATAATGACGATCATACGTTTAATTCTTATTTATTTTATCCTAATAATCCAGACTTTGTTTTGGTTGATAGTTTAGTAATTGCAAATGCTCCTACTAAATTTCTTGTCGCAGGAATGGGTGATGCTTTAGGAACTTATTTTGAAGCAAGAGAATGCTATAAAACAAGTTCATTATCATTAGAAAATGGTGGAATTACATTATCATCATTAGCTCTTTGTAAACTTTGCTATGAAACTTTATTAAAATGTGGTAAAGAAGCAAAAATTAGTTGTGATAACCATTTAGTTACCCCTGAACTTGATGCTATTATCGAAGCTAATACATATTTAAGTGGTGTTGGTGCTGATAATGGTGGTTTATGTGTAGCTCATTCATTTTATAATGGTGTAAGTTCACTTGGAAAGAAAACTGCAATGCATGGTTGCTGTGTAGCTTATGGTACCCTTGTTCAACTTTTATTAGAAAATAATGATAAAGAAGAATTTAATACTGTTAGAGAATTTATGCATAGTGTTGGATTACCTTTAACATTAGAAGAAGTTGGAATTACAAAAGAAGATGTTCATAAAGTTGCTGTAGCAAGTTGTGCTGATGGCGAATCAATACACAATTTTAGTGGTGACGTTTCAGTTAAAGAATTAGAAGATGCCATTTTGCTTGTTGATGCAATTAATAAAGAATATTTAAAAGAAAGTGCTAGGTAATATAAATTATGGAAGAAGTTAAACAAAAGAAATTTAAAGGTATTGGCATTTGGAAATTTTTAAATAAAATTCCAGCCGGTACTATGTTTGTACCTTTATTAATTAGTGCAATTATTTGTACATTAACTATTGAATTTAATTTAGGTGCTCCAGAAGGTACAACAGAATTAGGACATGGAGTTACGTTATGGCAATATTTAGGAAATCCTATGCAAGATTTATTCGGATCAACTGGTCAAATGTTGATGATTGGATTAATGCTATTTTGCACAGGAACAATGATTAAACCTCATGATTTTGTTGAAGTTGGTAAAAGAGGAATTTGGATTATTCTTGCTAGATTAATTCCTGCTTATGTCTTAAGTGCAATTGTTTATGTCGTTTGTGGCTTAAATGGATTTGCTGGAATTGACTTTGTAACTTTAACTTGTATATTAACAAGTGCTAATGCTGCATTATATATGGGTATTATTCAACCTTATGCTGATAAAAGCGATCTTGGTACATTCCCTATTATGTTAATATGTTCAATGCCTTTATTACCATTTATCTTTATTAGTTCATTTGGTGAAGGAAGTACATCATTAACTCAAAAAATAATGCAAATTTTCTCTTTGCTTATTCCATTCTTACTTGGTGTATTATTAGGTAATTTAGATCCAAAAATTAGAGATGTCTTTAAAGGTGGTAATGCTATTATTCTTCCTTTCTTAGGATTCCAATTTGGAAGTACTATTAATTTAACAAAACTCTTTGACGCACAAGTATTATTATCAGTTTTAGTAGCAATTTTATTATACTGGGCTGTTACTTTAATTATTCCTTATATTGTTGATCGTTTTGCTTTAAAAAGACCTGGATATGCTAGTGTAGGAAGTGCTTCATTAGCTGGAGTTGCATTATCAATTCCTGCAATGTTTAATGGCTTTGCATTTAATGGTGAAACATTTGGAGAAGATATGATTTCTCGTGCAGTTGCTGTTCTTGCAATTGTCCTTTTAATCACAAATATCTTGTCACCTTTCTTTACAAAATGGACTATGAACTTTTATTTTAAAACCCATCAAGGTGATAAAATATCTGATCCAAAAAGAGTTTTCCAAGAAACTCATCCTGAGTTATTAGAAGCTGTTTATGATGAAAATAACAACTATAGAACTCATCACCATAACCATACATATTTTAAAAAGGTTTTTCATATAAAATCACATAAAGAAGAAATTACAAAGGAGAATGAAAATGAAAACAAATAAATTATTTCAAGTTTCTACATTAAATGATTTAATGTTAGGCGATTATAATGGTACTTGTTCAGTAAAAGAATTATTAAAACATGGTGATACTGGTATTGGTACATATGATGGACTTGATGGAGAAGCTATTATTTTAAACGGAAAAGCTTATAATGGAAGAGCAAATGGTGTTGTAAGCGAAATGAGTGAAGAAGATAGCTTACCATTTACAACAGTAGCTTTCTTTGATGAAAAAGCTAAAGAACAAGTTATTAGTTTTGAATCAATTGAAGACTTTAAAACTTTACTATCAAAAGAGTTAGTTTCTACAAACTATTTCTATATGATTAAAATGGAAGGTAAGTTTAATGTTAGAGTTAGATCTTGCTTTAAACAAGATAAGCCTTATGAACCTCTTTATAAAGTTGCTAAAGATCAAAGAGAATTTGAATATCACGACATTGAAGGATATGTTGTTGGTGTATTTTGCCCAAATTATGTTGAAGGAATGAACTTACCAGGATGGCATATTCATTTCATCTCTAAGGATTTAACTAAAGGTGGACATATCTTAAAAGTAAGTGGTGAAAATATTCAATATAAACTTAATAAATTAAATGAATGGGATTTAAAATTACCAAACACTAAAGAATTCTCATCATTTAATTTAAAAGAAGATCTTAGTAAGAAAACTGAAGCAGTTGAAGGATCTTCTAAATAATCTAAAAAGTGCTTATTTTTAAAAAAATCGCTTCTATTTAGCGATTTTTTTTATTATTTTAGCTGCTTCATTTTCATTTAATGAACAACGTAATTCGAATATTGGGGATGTTATTTTTGAATAATCACTATATAGTTCAGATTCAATAATTATTCGGTCTTTATTTATTTTTAATAAATTATCGTATACTTTAACATTAGTTTTTATATCAGAATAAGCACATAAGATACAATAATAATAAGATTCTGACAAAATAATAATATTTTTATTTTTCTTCTCTAAATTAATATTTTCTAAATCACTAAAAACTGTTTCACTATCATAAAGAGTAACTTGGTTAACACCTTCGTCTTTATCAATGGTTAATTCGAAAGAAGGTTTACTTTCGCATGAGCTAAGAGCTAATGCGCATGTTATACCTGTTAAGAGTAAAAAATTTTTCCTTTTTTCATAAGATTCCCTCTTAAATATAGTTAAAACAATATTTTACATAAATACTCTTCTCAAAAATAAAAATATGTTAATAAAAAATTTCTGTAAAATAATTATTTTTTATTACTAAAATTTTAAAAAATAGTAGAGTTTTAAAGGTTTTTTTATCTAAAAATAACATTTTTCATATATTTTAAAATTTTAAAATAATCATTTTTTTATTGTATGATAATAGTTATAATAATAATAACTATTAAGGGGATTTTATGAAAATAATTCATGTCAGTGATCTTCATTTAGGATCTAAAATAGGCACATTTCCAAAAGAAATAGCTATTCAAAGAAAGAATTTAATTCGTGAAAGATTTAGATATGTAGTTAACTATGCATCTCAAAATAACATAAAAGTTATTTTATTAACTGGAGATATTTTTGATAGCGATTCTCCTATTAAAAAAGATAAAGATTTCTTTTATGAAATAATCAAAGATAATAGTGAGATTGATTTTTTATATTTAAAAGGAAATCATGATTCTAATAGTGCACATAATAGAACATTACCTAATTTAAAATTATTTAATAATGAATGGAAATTATATCGATATGGTAATGTTGCCATTAGTGGAATTGAGATGGATGAAAGTAATTTTAAAAGCTTATATTCTACTTTGTTATTAGATAAAAATGATGTCAATATTGTGCTATTGCATGGACAAGTTTCTAATACAATTGCTCCTAATAATATTAATCTTAAAAGTTTAAATGATAAAAACATAAATTATTTAGCATTAGGACATGTTCATCAATATCAATCTGGAATTCTTGAAAATGATACTTATTATGTTTATCCAGGTTGTTTAGTTGGAAGAGGATTTGATGAAACAGGCCAAAAAGGTTTTGTTGTTATAAATATAGAAGATAAAACAATTACTCATAAATTTTATGTTTGTGATGGAGAAGAAATTAATGAATTAACAATTGATGTTACAAATGCCAAAACTATTAATGAAATTTATTTATTAATTAAACAAAATTATTTATTATCCAAAGATGAAATATATCGAATTAACTTAACTGGTTCCCTAAATGGTGATATAGAAGATTTAGTCGATGATTTAAGTTCAAGATTACGTAAAGAAGTTGGTTATCTTTCAATAAAAGATAAGACAACTAAAACTTTTGATATCTCAAAATATAAAGATGAAGTTTCTATTAAAGGTGAATTTGTTCGTAACGTTTTAAATTCTAAAGATTTAAATGATAACGATAAAGTTAAAGTTATTAATCTTGGATTAAGAGCTCTTGAAGGCAAGGAGTACGATTTATGAGATTAATTTCATTATATATAGAAAATTTTGGAAATTTATCCGCATATAAATATAACTTTGACTCTAATCTAAGTAGTTTTTATGAAGAAAATGGTTATGGGAAAACTACATTAGTATGTTTTATTAAAGCAATGTTTTATGGATTAGAAAATTATTATAGTACTTCAAAATTTAATGAAAGAATTAGATTTTATCCTTTTAACAATAATAAATTTGGAGGAAATATTGAATTTGAACATGAAGGCAATGCTTATCGTATAGAAAGAACTTTTTCTAGACATTCAGCTAATTATGATGTTTTAGTTGTTTATAAAAACAATCAAAGAAGTAGAGAATTAGAAAAGATTTATTCTCTTGGAACATACTTTTTTGGTATTGATAAAACTTCATTTGAACGTATCTTCTTTATAACCTCTAATGAAATTGATATTAAATCAACTAGCTCAATTTCTAGTAAACTAGGAATGACAATTTATGGTGGTGAAGAAAAATTTGATTTAGATAGCGCTATCAAACTTCTTGAAGAAAAAGGAAAGAAGTACCGCAATAAACGTGGCCTTGGTAATGGCTATATTAACAAAGCAAAAGAAAGAATGTATGAAATTGAAATTCAAATTAGAAATTTAGAACAAATTAAAAAGAATATTTCACTTAAATATAATAAACTAAAAAATATCGAGAATAAGCGTAATGAAATTTATTCAAAAATAAACTCATGGGAAGAAGCTTTTAAATTAAATGAACTTAATAAAAAATATCAAGATTTTTTAAATACAAAAAAAGCAGATGAAGTTAAATTACAAAATATCAAAAACAATTACTTAAATGGTATTCCACTACAAAATGAAATTATCGAAGTAATAACAAAAAAAGATGTTAACGATAAATTAAGTAATCAAGTCTTTTCTTTAGATGAAGAAAAAAGCAAATTATTTAAAAAACATAAGGAAACATTAATTAATGAAAATATTAAAAATGAAGATATTGATAATTTAACTAAGACAATTAGTGAAGTTAAAAAAATAAAAGGCACTAATGAATTAATTAATAAAAATCTAACTGATTTAAAAGAAAAAAATAAAGATTTAGATGCTAAATATAAAGACGATCCTAAAGTCGAAGAAAATTTAAAAAAAGTTCAAGATTATATTTCTACAATTAATAGTGATGATTTTAAAAATTCTCCACCTCTTAATTTAAAAAATAAAAAGATTACAAGCCTACTTTTAGGAATTCTTTCTTTTATACTTTTAATTGGTGGACTCGTTACTATTTTCTTTAATTTAATTGCTGGTTTGATAATTGGAGTTGTGGGAGTTTTATTATCAATTACAACCATTGTTTACATTAATAAAATTAAAAAGAAAAGTGAAGATTATACAAAACAAAAATCTAAAACTCTAAATGGAGAAATTAAAGAAATTTTAGTTAAATATAATTTTTATAATGAAACAAATATATTAAATTCTTTAATATTATTTTCTAATGAAGCAACTAACTATTTAAATTACATTAAACAACAAAACGATTACTTGGTTTTAATTAGAAAAAATAATGAAGAAATTAACCAATTTGAAATTAGTATTATTTCGATTTTAAGAAAATATTATTTAGAGTCTAATAACGAAAATTATGAAATTTTATTTAACAATTTAAAAGAATATATAGCTTTATTTAAAGAACAAGAAACTTTAAATAATTTAAATAAAACTAATGAAGAACAAATTAAAGAAAATCAAGCTTCAATCAATAATATTTTAAATAAATATCATATTTCTTTAGACAAAATAGAAGAAGTAAAAAACGATATCAATGACTTTAATTCATTAACTACTCAAATTAAAAATGAAGAGCAAAATATTCTAAATTTTTATAAAGAAAATGAAGAACAATTAGAAAAATTTAGATTAAAAGAAGAACTTATTAAAGAAATAATTTCTAAAGATTTTACTTACTTAAATAAAGAAAAAGAAGACATTGATAAAGACTACAATTTATTAGAAAAAGAAATTATTCAAGATGAAGATGAAATTTCAAGATTAGGAGAATTAGAATATCAATTAAATGAAGTTTCAAATAGAAAAAAACAATATATAAAAAATTATGATTTAATTACTGCGGCAATTGAAAATTTAAAAGAAGCAGATCGAAATTTAAATAATAAATATTTAATGCCACTTGTTAATAATTTTACAAAATATGCAAATTTAATCGAAAAAACACTTTCAACAAAACTTAGAATGAATTCTAATTTAGAAATTACTTTTGATATTGCTGGAGGTTTAAGAAGCGACAAACATCTTTCAAGCGGAAATAAAGCAATTTGTGAATTATGTTTTAGATTAGCTCTTATTGAAAACATGTATAAAGATGAAAAACCATTTGTTTTACTTGATGATCCATTTGTACAATTAGATGAAAAACATTTAATAAATGCAATTGATATTATTAAAAAAATCTCTAAAGATATCCAAATTATCTATTTAACATGTCATGAAAGTAGAAAAATATAATTTCCAGCAATTTTTTCAAAAACCTTTAAAAACTTAAATATTTTTTAAAATTTTAGTAATAAAAAATAATTATTATACAGAAATTTTTTATTAACTTATTTTTATTTTTTATAATGAAAACTAATTTTATATAAAATAAATATCAGTAAACTTACAACTAGAACAACAATAATTACTCCAATTACTATTATTATTGTAAGTAAATTAATATTTGAACGATTATCTAAAGTTCCAATAAAATAATTTAAATCTTCATTTTTTAAATAACTAACATCATTTAAAAAATAAAAAGTAGAAGTAAAACTTGTTGTTTCTTCTTTTTTATAGTTTGATAAATCACTTTTAGAAGCATAGTAAGAATTACTATCTTCTAAATAAAAATAAAAATATATTCCTTGTAAAGAAATATTATCAAGATAAGTAAAATCATAAGTTATACTTAAAGTAGTTAAGTTAGTGTCACTATCGTAATTAGCTGAATTTATATTAATATTACTAACTTTAGAAGATGAAATAGAAAAATCTTTTCCTAGTACTTTAACTTCATTATTATCTTTGATTTTTTCTTCAAAATTATTAACTTGAATTAAAGTAGTTTTTGAAGGTGGAATAATCATCCCATAGTAATAAAAATCAAAGATATAATTATCATTTAATTTTAAAGAAGTAATATAATACTTACTTGAATTAGTAAAATTAAAACTTAATATATTATCACTTAATGTAAATTCTTCTTTACTTAGTAAAAACGTTTCTTCATAAGAAACCTTTGTATCAGGAGCAGGAGCGTTTGCTAATAATAAAGGAGTTAAACAAATTATAATAGGAAGAAGTTTCTTATTCATAATTTCATTATAGCATTTTAGTGTACTTAATAAATCTTTTCTTTTAAAATAATAGAATGGAATATTTATTTCCTCTCGTTTTAACTTTATTTATCGAAACTCCAATTTATTTTGAATTAAATAAGAAAAAAACTATTTTAAATTTATCTTATATTATTTTAATGAATGTATTCACTAATCTTACTTTTAATTTTATATATGTAAGATTAAATTATTCTTTATATTGGTTAATCTTTGGAGAAATAATAATATTTTTACTTGAAGGTTTAATCTTATATTTTATATATAAAAATAAATATGAATTTTTAATATCTTTAGGAGTAAATATTTTTAGTTTAGTTAGTGGAATATTATTTAATTTATACTTAAATAGTTACAATATTTTAATAATTTTATGTTTAGTTTTCTTAATTATTTTTCTAATTTATTTTATATTTAGAATTATTTATTTGTCTTTAAAAAATAATAAAAAGCCTTTAAAACTAAAATAAAATTTAAATATTTAAATTTATAATTTAATTTAATACAATATTAAATAATTAAGGAGAGTCTATGATAAAATTTGCTTTTTTAATTAGTTTTCTTGCTTGTTTATTATTAAGTAGTTGTAATTCATTAAATGATGAAGTAGTTGTAGTTCCTAATCCAGAAGAACCTAGCGAAACAGATGAACCTACTAATCCAGATACTCCAGTTGAAGAAGATTTATATGAAGAAATGTATGATCCAACTTCAAATTTACAAATAACTTTAAATTTTACTAATGAAGCTATTTATAAACTTGCAAAATATTCTTCAGATGAAGTTAAAAAAGAAATGTATCATCCTTGTAATGTAACAATTTCTTTAAATGATGAAATTTATACATTTAAGGAAGTTGGAGCAAGAATGAAAGGTAATACTTCTAAAAATGAAAATTTTGTTAGTGAAGATGGTCATTTTAATGCCCCAGTACATTTTAAATTATCTTTTAAAGAAACTTTTGATGATGTTAAAGATAATGATTATTATATTCGTTCTTGGGAAGATGATACTTTAAGAGAAGAAAGAAAAGATCGTAGTTTTGCAGATCAACAAAAACTTGATATGAAATATAATAAAGAAGAAGATCAAACCTTTACTCGTCAAATATATGCATATAATGCTTTTAATGAAGAAGGAATAATGGCTAGTAATGTTACTTTAGCTAAAGTAACAATTAATTCAGAAAGTGATTCAATGACTAATATTTATCAAATTCAAGAAACAATTGATAAAGATTTTTTAAAAAAGCGTTTAACTAAAGAAGAATATAAAGGTAATTTATATAAAGCAACTTATACTGACCAAGGACCAGCATCTTTAAATAAAAATACAATAGATAAAATTGGTGTAGAAGGTCCTAATTATCATCCTAGTTATGACTTAAAAACTAATGATAAAGAAGATGAAATAGATCATAGTTTATTAAGAAATGTTATTAATACTTTAAATGATGATACAAGTAGTGCATCATCATTTAAAGATACTTTAGATTCTTTAATAGATGTAGATTCAATTTTAAAATATCAAGCATTATGCTGGGTAATTGGAAATCCAGATGATTCAAGAAATAACTCTAATAACTTTTATATATATTTTAATAGTAAAACTAATAAAATGAGTTTTATCCCTTATGATTTTGATCGTTGTTTTGGAATATTAAAAGATTGGGAAATTCATATGGAAAATATTCCTTTAGATTATAATAAACAATATTTAGGTAATGGAAATGAACCATATCAACCTAATCCTTTATTATGGAGATTATTTTTAAGTGAAAACGATAATAATGTTGATTATTCAAATAAATATCCAGTAATTGAAGAATATCAAAGTAGATATATATCTTTATGTAAAGAATATGCTTCTAAATATTTAGATAATAATAAATTTATGGAATTTAGTAAACAATTTAAATATAGTAAGGAAAATAATTCATCAACTGTAAACTTAACATTTAATGAGTATGCAGTTGAAAAATTAAAGACATTAAATTTTTAATATTGATAAAAATTTTCTAGTGATAAAACAAAAATATAAAGTTGGAATCGTCTATGATGTATAAAGTTGTACCAGGACCAACATCTGTTGAAGGAGATGCTTGTTAACTTTTTGAGGACTTAATTAACAAAAATTCTGTTGGTGGGTGGAGATATCATTCAATGGAAACTGTTAGACAAACTGCAAAAGGTGGTTGCTTTCATAAAGAAAGTGATGCAACTCTTTACATGTTAATTTTTGAAAAAGATGAATAATTCATCTTTTAACATTAGTTATAATAACGATCCAAGTTCATTAAATTATAAACGTGTTTTAACTTATCCAAAAATTAATTGGAAAAAATACTTTTAGAATTTATTTTATTTAGTAGCTTTTTAGTTATAATCACATTAATAACATATTTTTTTATTGATAAATATTGTCTAAAAATAATAATTCCTATAATTTATATTCTTTTTTATGTATCAATTAGATTAAAAGCAATTATTTTATTTTTAATAGATTTATATCAATTAATAGCGCCAAAAAAATTAAGAATGAAATGTCGTTTTGAACCTTCTTGTTCAGAGTATATGAAATTAGCTATTATTAAATATGGTTTGTTTGAAGGATTAAAAAAAGGAATTGATCGCTTAAAAAGTTGTAAATATCCTAATGGTGGATATGATTATCCTTAAGATAGAAATTTTATAAAAATAATTGAGTTTTAAAAAGAAAATTTTAAATTTTTGCTTTTTTTAGTTATTTAATCATTAACCCATAACTAATTAAATTTGACAATAACACAAAATGTGTTATTATCTAAGCACAAAGTTTAGGGGGATTTTTTTTATGCTAAATAGAAAATTATTGGCGTTAGTTTTACCAGCAGTAGCCGTTAGTGCACTTGTTGGTAGTGGTTTTTCAGCTTGGTATTTTAGCGAAAATAATATTAAGGAAGCAGAACAAAATGTTAATGTCATCGTTTCAGATATGGTTGATAATGCTGTGGGTACTTTAACATTAAATGAAACAAAAGCTACAACACTTACGCTTGATCAAGGCGGATTTCAAAATAGAACTGATGTTAAGAAAGGAATTAGTTTTGATGCAGCTAGCGTTGGTGCTAAATTTACATTTAAAGACGGAGCTTATGAGAATTTAACTTCTGCTGGAATGAAAGTTGAAGTTACTAGAACTATCACATTCACTGCAAATTTATTAGATTATGTTAAAGTAACAGGATTATCAGATTATACACCTGGTTCAACTGTTCATACATTAACGCAAGATGTTACTTCAAATACAGGACTAACTGATACTATTTCATTAATGTCAGGAGATGTATGTACATTCTTAGAGTATATAGAAGGCAAAAAACCTGGAAATTCAATTGATTATGGGACAATGAAAAGTAATTTAGCAAAGGCCTCAATTACTTTTGAATGGTCGGCAGTAGTTGTCGAAGTTGGTGCCTAGTAATTAATTATTTTTAAATATTACTTTTTATATGAACGGACAAGAAAGACTATCTTTTATAGCTTTTATTGTCTCAATGTGTGTAATCATCGGATTCGCAATTGTATTTAGTATTTTATTCGGACTATATGGTCATTATAAAATTAGACATATTAAATTAGGTCATGAAGATGATAAACTTGAATCTTCTTTAAAAAGAAAATATCGTTATGTTTTAGAAAAACCTAAAATAGAAGAAAAAAATAAAGATGTGGAAGTAAGCGTTTTGAACTATTATTTAGTTCAAAACGAACCACATATTAAAACTTTTTTAAGAAGAGATTTAAAAAAGAAAATTAAAAATGCTAAAGTAGATGAACCAATAGGTGTTTACGAATCAATATTAATAGACAAGAAAAGAAACAAGAAATATCAAATTATAATGAACACATTATTTGGTATTCTTTATTGTGCATTACTAATAATTTTTGGTTTTGCACTAGGTTTTAAAATTGGTGGAGAACAATTGTTTTTTGGTGACACTACATTATTAACTATTCGTACAGGATCAATGGAAACAGTTAATAATGAAAATAATTATATTGAAGAACATAATTTAACTAATCAAATTGAACAATATTCTTTAATTGGAATCGATAAAATTTATAGTGAAAACGATATAAAATTATATGATATATTGGCTTATAAAAGTGAAAGTGGAAGTATTATCGTTCACCGCGTTATAAGAATATATCAAAATGAAGAAACTAATGTTACTTATTATACTTTAAGAGGAGATGCTAATGATACTTCTTCAGCAGAAGAATTAACATTAACTTTTGATAAAGTAGTTGGTAAATATAATGGTTTTCAAAATTATGGCTTAGGTGTCACACTTATTTATTTGCAATCAAATATAGGACTTGTTGCTCTTGCAGCTAGTTTCTTATTTTTAATTACATATAACGTTGCTGAAGGTTTAATTGAAAAAACTTATGATAATAAGATTTTAGAACTTTCAAAGAAAATAGATGAAGACTATAATATTAGTTTTCAACTAAAGGAAGATACTAATAATGTGGTTTAAAAATAAATTATTAGTAACTGTTCTTCCTTTTTTAACTACTTTTTTATTTGTTGGTAGTGGATTTGGAGTGTGGGTTTTTTATAGTAGTGAAGCTGGAGATTTATCTCAAGAAGTTGGAATACCAATTAATATATCATCAAAAGCTAACTTAGGACATTTTGCAAATGCCCATGATAATCAAGTGTTTCCTACTTTTATGTTATTTGAAGAAGGAAATTCCTCAACCGATTTAAATGAAGGCTTAGAATTTTATAAAAGTACTTATAGTAATGTTACTAATAAATATGAATTAGTTAAAAACGATGAAATTAAGGTCATATTTCACCGTGAAGTGAATGATTTTACTTTACCTAGTGATATTAGATTTGTTTTAGGAGCAAAAATATCTATTCTTACTGATACTTCAACTGATCAAAATGCAGTACCATTATCAAAATATGTTACAATCTCATCTAATTTATATGCAAATAATAATTTTGTAAATTTATTAGATTATTATCCTTATACTGTTAGCGATCCATTTGTCGATAATGCAACTGGGTATGAAGGATTAAAAATTCAAGAATATGTTATAACAATTAATTTAGGTGATATTTTTGCATATGCTAGTGAAAAGGTAAAACCTAATACATTAACTAAATATACTACTTTGTATCAAGATTTCACAAAATATGGTAAATATTGGACTATTGATATAGAATTTACAGCTAGATTTGAGGGGACAAATGGTTAGATTTAAATTTAAAACATTTCTTTTAAGTTTAATTGGAATTGTAGCAATTGCTACAAGTAGTGCTTTTGCATATTTTATTTTTAGTGATGAAGTTAAATCTAGTCAATTAATTGAAGATCAAATTAGAGTTGATAATATCGAAGAAAATTATGTATTTGGTAGAGAAGATTATGTTGGAAAAGACTACACTATATATTTATTTCCAAGTACGTTATATTTAGAGATTTATCAAGATTATTTAAATGGAAGTACTATCAAACCAGAAGATGCTTTTGGTTATATTGAAGCTATTGAAGATAGTTCTGGAAATATTTCTTATAAGCAAACCTTAAAACAATCTAGCAAAGAAACATATCGTGATTATGTTAATAATAATAACGAATATTTAGACAATTCTAAAAGAATAGTCGCACAAAAAGGCTTAGGTGTAATGGAGTATAACAAAGCTGAAGTTTATGGTTACCAAATTGTCTATGATTTAGAAATTAATGGAATCGGAGAATCAGGATTAAATGGTGGTCATAATGCTCGTAGCGATTTTGGTGAAAAAGACGACTCTAATGGAAAAGGAGTAATTCCTACAAATACTTCATGGGATGATTATTATATAGATCAAAATCAGTTAAATGGATTTGATAGTGGTAAATTTAATCATATTAACTTTAATAATAGTCAATATAATAATAGAAGGCATTTTAAAAATGATCGATTTGGTTTTTGGCCAAATTTAAATTATGATGAAGGAAGAGTCTTACCTCAAAAAATAGAGGTTTTTGAATCTATTTCTCAAGGTGATTTTTCTAAGCTTACAATGACCCCATGGACTTCAATGGGCGATCAAGAAGGTTGGTACGAATTAAATTTTGCAATGTGGACTTATGTTGATTTTGATGGAAATGACAATCCAATTTATCCTTGCAAAGTTGGTGATGATAGTATTGAAATTTCCGTATTTAGAAGTAAAGACATTAATCAATTTTTTGATATAAATAAAGCTTTATCAGGCTTTGCTGATAAAGATAATGTAATTAGACTATTCCCAGTTTTTTCAAATTCCAAAGGTTATAAAGATATAATTTCTGAAGGTGGAAGAGATGCTTTAAGAATGGATATTAAAGATAAAAGCGGAAACTCAACAAGATATCCAATGTTATATTTTCAAGGTTCTGAAGCAGGTACACCTATTAATGGAATAAATAATACAAACATTGGCTATGTTTCAAACATTAACATAAATGAAAATATAACCGATTTAGAAATAGCAATACATCCTGCAGAGAGTGCTGGACATTGGGGAGGTCAACCGTGGGCAGCATTTTATGGTTCAAATACTTCCATAACTGGTTCAAGCATTATAACATATATTAAAAATAACTATGGTCTTGGGCTTTATAATTTTTATTTGGTAGTTGGAAGAAACACAACAGCAAGTAGTTCCACAGCAGGATTTAATAACATATCTACTATTGCCGATAATGTTACAAGCAATTTAACTGTCTTTAAACAAATTTATAATAAAAATTTATCATATATTAGCAAAGATACTAATAAAGGAGGAGGAGTTTTAGAATATTTATTTAAAGATAATATAATAATTAGTGATATATATACTAATCGTCCATACATATTACTAGTAGAAAAAATAGCTGAAGCTTCATTTTATAAGGAATTAAATAGCTCTTATATAGATGATAAAACTTTCGATTCAGATTTAAACAAACAAGTTAATGCTCCAAAATTTTATAATTTAAATGCTAAGTTATATAAAGCAACATTAAATTCAAGTGGAGCTTATGTAGTAGATTCAACTAGTGAATTAACAGAAAACAATAGTTATATTTATTTAGCACAAAATGTTGATTTAACAGAGATTAGCACTAATTTATTAATGCAAATTCGATTTAATAATGAATATTATAATGTCGATGGTGAATTATATAATTTAAATCCATTAAATAATAATGAAGCACTAATTTTTAATCCAACATATGCAAACAATCAATTTAAATTTAATGATGAAGATGTATTTACTAATGCTAGTTTATGGTTTAATGCAAAGCAAATTACAATTGCTAGTACAAATGTAAAAGAAAATGCTTTAAGTTTAAATGATTATGAAAATGATCGAGGTATTTATGATATTTTAATTGAATATAATAAAGATAGCGATCAATTTAATGTATATACATATCGTCATACTAATATTTTCATTAAACTTTTTGAAAATAAAGTAAGCATTGATACAAATACTGGACTTGCTATCCATAAAAATGCTGACGGAACTGATTTTGATTATTTATTATGGAGAAAGAAGTATTATCTTGGAGTTAATATGAAACGTAGCGATACCTGTGATATTAGTTTTAATTCAACTCAAATTACATTCCAAGAAGCAGTTGAAAGTTTTATTAACTCTAATACAAATGGATATACCAAACAAAATTTATTAATTAGAGATTTTGTTACTGATGCTTTAATTGGATATTTTGATAATACAGGAAATTTAGTTTTGAATTTAAGAGTAATGAAAAACTATATTTTATACTTTGATAAAACAGGATCTTAAATAGTTCCTATTAATTATTAAAAGTAAATTTTTAACTAAAACCTTTTAAAACTTAAATAAAATTTAAAATAAATATTTTTATTTATTTAATATTAAAGAAAAATAATATCTTAATCTTAATAAAAAATATATGAATTCTATACATGACATTAAAATCAAGTAGTTTAAAGTATAATTATAAAGTAAGGTTTTTATTTTAGAATAATTTAATTTTATAAATACTTAATTATAAATTAACTCAACAAAATGTTTATCGAAATCACAGTTTTGTTTATTTAAAATTAAAGAGATTAATCGCAGTATATAGACAACAGGAGGGTTGCTTGTGAATTTAGGAAAGAATCTTAAAGAATATAGAATTAAGTGTGGTTATACACAAAATGAAGTTGCAGAAAAATTAAATGTAACTCCACAAGCCGTGTCTCGTTGGGAATTAGATGCGGTTGAACCAAATATTGATACTATAAAGGACTTAGCAGCTTTATATAAAGTATCAGTGGACGATTTATTAGAATTAAAGGAAAAAGAAGAACCAAAAAAGGATGAAGAAAACGTAAAACAATCAAACAATGAAGTAAATAAATCATTGCCAGTAATCGGGGAATGTAAAATATGTCATAAATATATTCATCCAGGGGAAGGAGTTCAGCGTTCTATTGCTAAGTCTAGAGGAGGACGCGAACTTTATTATGTTTGTAATGAATGTTTAAGAAAAGAGAAAATACGTCAGCAACAAGTTCGAAGTGATAAAAATAACTCCTTTCGTTTACGTGGATATGTTTTTGGAGGAATTTTATCTGCTGTAGTTGGTATTATTTTTATTTTACTTGCTACAATAGGAGATCAAAGTAATGCTTTGATATATTATTCATTTCTTGCCCCAGCAATGATACTTACTTTTACATTTGTTTTTTGTGTATTTATGCGTAACAATTTTATCGGTGATATGCGGTTGACAGTAGCTTCTTGGGGAGCAATTAAATTTCCTGGAATAATTTTTTCTTTCACTTTTGATGGAATTAAATCTCTTATTTTAATTAAAATTGTTTTTGCAATAATTGGGTTTGTACTAATGCTAGGAGCGATTATTTTAGCAACTGGAATTTGTGCTGTTATGAGTTTTTTTGTATTTCCATTTTCTATTTATTGGTCATACACTAATGATGCAAAAACTGAAATATAAGGAGGAAAAAGATGAATATAAAATTTATTAGTGCTGTTAGTTTTTCTTTATTAAGTTTATTTGTATTAGCTAGTTGTAATAATAATTCAACTGATACAACTGAACCAAAAGAATATACTATTACGTGGAAAAACTATGATGGTAATATATTGTTAGTTGATGAAGTATTAGAAGGAGAATTGCCAGTTTATAATGGGAAAGAACCTTGTAAAGAAGGAAATGATCAATATTCTTATACTTTTAGTGGATGGACTCCATCGGTTATAAAAGCTTATAGCGATGCAACTTATACGGCTACTTTTAATGAAGTTATTAATACTTATCAAGTTGTATGGAAAAACTATGATGGTAGCGTTTTAGAAATCGATAATAATGTCCCTTATAATACTTTACCAAAATATGATGGAGAAACTCCTTTAAAACCAAAAAGTGTCGAATATTCATACTCGTTTGATGGATGGGATAAAGAAATTCTTCCTGTTAAAGAAAATACTGAATATGTTGCAAAATTTAAGGAGACAATAAATAAATATACAATTACTTTTGAAACATTTGATGGTTCAAAAGTTAATAGTATAACTGCAGATTATGGAACATTAATTAATGAACCTGAGGATAAACCTATTCTTGAAAACTATCGTTTTGTTGGTTGGTGTATCGATGAAGATTTAACAACTGCAGTTACTTGGCCATATAAATTAGTTGGTGATGTTACTTTCTATGCATCATATAACGAAAAAGTTAATATTGGTCAATATTTGAAGTCTTTATTAGAAGGATATTCATATAATCCACTTAGTAAGATTCCACAATCATTATTACCTTCATATGAAGCAAATCTAATTAATCAAGGACAATTAGATTTTGATTATACTAATTTTGTAAATACAAACTTAATTTTGGATTATGGTTATGGTGAACAATGGAAAATGGTTGTTGATAATTTGAATCAATCCACAATTTTCTTTAATGTTTTAAGTGTTATTGATTTAGTTTCTTCAGCATCCATTACAGCCTTTAATAATTATTTAGATAAAAATCCTAGTTCAACTGCAGAATATTCATTTGAAGTAGGAGTATATAAAGTAGATATTTCTTTTGATGGAACACTAATGATTTATGTACTTGAATTTGATACTACAATTCCTTTAATCGGTGAAACTAAAGTCCAAATTGGGTTAGAATTAAATGTAACTACTGGTGAACGAGTTGGAAGAATTCAACTAAATGATGCTAATGCTTTAAAATATGTAATTAATGGTGATAATTATACGTTTGCTATACGTTATGGTGGAGTAAGAAGAGCTTACTTTAATATGATTGTTAATGAAGATGCAAGTATATCTGGAAGCATATATGAGTATTTAGGTATTGATGGTAGTATTTCTACATCGAGTGCTGCTGAATTTTACATTAATGAAGACTATACAACTGTAATCGGAAATAAAGCCGGAGCATTACCTGGTTTTGATGGAGTAATTTGCGAAGTATATAATACTAACACAGGACATTTAATTGGATATGAAGTTAATGAACATCTTTCAGCTTTAGGAACAGAAACTGAATATAATACATTATGGTTTAATTTAAGCGACACTAGTGGTATTAATTCAATTAAAGCAATACATAAAGGCAGTAGTGAAGAAGAAGACTTAAGTATGAATTCCTATTCCATATATGTTAATGGATCCACTGATGTCTTTGTCGCTAAGAAATATGGTGGTTTATCTACTAAAATGCTTTCAAGAAGATATGATATTGAATTAAGAACAAGATATTTTACTTATTATGATGCAACTAATGAAAATTATGTAGTTGAAGGCTATAATATTCCAATGTTATTTGTTCAAGAAGAAAAACTTGTAGATTTAGAAAAAGATATTAATAACGAAAATTCTTATTTAGATTTTTCACTTAATATAACTACTAACTTAATTGATAAGATAACTAGTGAATATTATACATATTTACCAATATTTAAATCTAATAAAGAAAAAATTAGTGTTGAATATATTTTAGAATTTATTGGGAATTCTTATTAATAAAGGGCACCAAGTGCCCTTTATTTATTTAAATGAATATATCTCATGAAGTAAATAAAACGAACCAACTAAAATAAATATAAATGTTAAGATCCAATATTTAAAAATAAATAAGGATATTATCATAAAGATATATGCAAATAAGAAGATCATATTATTACGATACATATTAAAATGTAAAACATAATAGAAGATTAATCCTAAATGAATAAAGATAGCGTTTAAATAACTTACATTAAATAAATAAACCATTAAATCAATAACACCAGTAATTATAAAGGCTACAATATTTAATAATAAAGTAGTAGCTAGTGCAGACTTTTTTTCTTCATATGTATTTTTAATTATAGTGACATAAGATTTTTTCTTATTTGGAATAATACGATTAAAATTAGCAAGTAAAATATTTGTATAATAACTCATAAAATCACCCCTTTTTACTATGAACTAATTCATTGGAAACTGGAGTTGATTCATCTTCAATAGGTTTTGAAGCAGGTGAATTAACTTCATTAATTTGTTCAATTTGTTTAACGTTAATTCTTTGATAAGTATTACCAGAATCAATTACATCACTAGTATCTAAAACTGGAACTTGATCTTTACTAATGGCTCCACTTTTAAATAAAGCAAACTTAGCAAGAATTGGACCAGCCATTTCATATAAAACTGAAGAACATAAAATAATTGATAAGAAGGTTGAACCTATTTCAGCTGGTAACATTCTTTGACCAAGGAAAGCTAATCCAATAGCAACTCCGGCTTGAGGAATTAAAGCAAAACCTAAATAGTTTTTAACAGCAGGAGCTTTTTTAGTAACTAAACAACCTAAATATGCACCACCATATTTGCCAACAATACGAACTAAGAAGTAAACAACTCCAACTAAACCTACAGTTGCAAAGGCTGTTAAATTCATATTCATTCCACTCATAACAAAGAATAAAAGCATAATTGGAGGAGTGAAGTGATCCATATATTTAAAGATTTTTTCATCTTCTTTAAAGTTAATATATGTTGCACCAAATACCATACAAGAAAGAAGTGGAGAAATATTTAAAACAATACATGCTCCAGAAATTGCACAAATTAAAGCGACAGCAATTATTAATCTACTATTTGGACTTCTTTTCTTAACAAGGAAACCAAGAATAAATCCAGAAATAAATCCGACTACAATAAAGGCAATATTATAAAGAATTGGAAGAATAATACTCCAAACATTAACACCTTCACCATTAGTACCACTAATAATCGCTGAAACAACACTAAATACTAATAAACAAACAATGTCATCTAAAGCAACAACCTGTAATAAAGTATTAACAAAATCACCTTTTGCTTTATATTGATTAATTGTCATCATGGTTGAAGCTGGAGCAGTAGCAGTTGCAATAGCACCTAATAATAAAGCAAAAGACCATCCTAAGCTAGGGAAACAAACTCCAACAAAAACTGTAACTAATATTCCGGCAAGTAAAGCTTCAAATAAAGTAATAACAATAATCTTTAAGCCAGCACTCTTAATAACATTTTTCTTAAAAAATTTACCTACACCAAAGGCAATAAATCCAAGAGCTAAATCACTTAAGAAACTCATGCTATCAATAATTTCACCTGGAATCATATTTAAGACATAAGGTCCAATTAAGACGCCAGCAATAATATAGCCGGTAACATTTGGTAATTTTAATAATTTTGTTAAACGCGATAAGGCAAAGCCAGCTAGTAACATTATTGCTAAAGCAATAAGAACTGTTGCTACACCTAGACCATCGTATAACTTGTAAATTTCTAGTGGCATTTTCGTTTCCTCCTTTTAAATATTTGGCTTGAAAAAATTAGCAAGCATGCTATTATCTTAACAAGTAAGGTTATAATGAAAACTAATAAATCGTTATAATACTATAACAAAATCTTATGGAGGCATGATTTATGGAAGATGTAAAACTAGTTTCTTTATTAGCAGCAAGTGAATTAAAAAACTTCACTCTAGCTGCTAAAAAATTAAATTTGACTCAACCTGCAGTTAGTCAACATATAAAACAACTTGAAACTGAATTAAATATTAAAATATTTAATAGAGTTGGTAATGATTTAAAAATTACACCTGAAGGAGAGATTTTACTTAAATATGCTAGAAGAATTGTCTCTTTATATCATGAATTAGCGTCTAAATTAAAAGATGAAAAGATGCATGCCAAAAGCTTAATTATTGGAATTACACATACTTCAGAGAGCAATATTGTTGCTGAAGTTTTAGCAAATTATTGTGCAAATAATAAGGGTACTAAAATAAAAATTGTTTCTGATACTATAAAAAATCTTTATGATAAATTATCAACTTATGAGATTGACTTAGCCTTTGTTGAAGGTAAAGTCACTGAGAAAAAATATTCTAGTGTCTTGCTTGATACTGATTATTTAGTAGCAGTTATGAGTTTAGATAATCCTTTAGCTAAGCAAAAGATTGTTAATATTAACGATTTAAAAAAAGAGAAGATGATTTTACGTTCAAAACAAAGTGGAACTAGAAATTTATTTGTTTCTCAACTTATGAATATGAATATGTCAATTGATGAATTTAATGTTATTTTAGAGATTGATAATATTGCTACAATCAAAGATTTAATTAGAAAAGGAGCAGGAGTATCCGTACTTCCTAGAAGTGTTTGTTTTAGTGAATTAAAAGACCATTCATTAGCTATTTTACCAATTGAAAATATGAATATGATTAGAGAAACTAATATTGTTTTTATGAAAGATTTTATTTCTCAAGAAATTGTTGATAATATTTTATCAATGTATCATCAATACAAAATATAGAAAAATAGTTCAGTTTTGCAAGGTTTTTACTTAAAAAAAGATTTTTTTAATAAAAAAATATAAAAACTGTTTATAAATTTAACTTTAAATGATATGGGATTTTTAGTATCAAGTTCTAAAGTACTTTTTTAGTTTACCTTTTTGAATTTGTGTGTTGTTATTTTTATTTATATCAACAATTTTTCATCATTTAGTAAGTTTACCTAAAAAAGTTAATGACTGTTATAATTTAGGTTTAAAAAATAATATTAATGTTTTTAGATGGTATGAATATGCTTTATCTTCTTCTTTAATGATGGTTTTAATTGCTATATTATTTGGCATTTATGATATATGTACTTTAATTTTAATTTTCTTATTAAATGCTTCAATGAATTTATTTGGGTTATTGATGGAAAAAATAAATCAAGCAAAGAAAAAGTCAATTGGTTACCTTTTATTTTTGGCTCAATTGCTGAGATTGGTTCTTGGATTTTTTTTTAATTAACTTAGTTTCTTGTGCAGATTTATCTCTTGTTCCTTGGTTTGTTTTTGTTATAGCAGCAGTTTATTTTGTCTTATTTAATTTATTCCCAATAAATATGGTCTTACAATATAAAAAAGTTGGAAAGTGGAAAGACTATTTATACGGCGAAAGAGTATATATCATTTTAAGTTTAGTAGCAAAAACATTACTTGCATGGTTAGTATTTGCTGGTATTATGCAACCTTAATTTAAATATTTTTACTTTTTGTGTATACTATGTTAGAGGTTTTTTATGACACAAAAAGAAAGAATGTTATCTGGAATGCTTTATAAAGCAAACGATGAAGAGTTAAGTAAACTAAATGAATATAAGAAAAGTATTTTAAAACTTTTTAATGATGAAAGTAACACTGACACAGTTTCAAAACAAGATTTGTTAAGAAAATTGTTTAAACACATTGGTTCAAATGCATTTATTAATTATCCATTTAGATGTGATTATGGTTGCAATATTTCTGTAGGTGATAATTTTTATGCAAATATGGATTGTATATTTTTAGATGTAAATGAAATTATTATTGGAAATAATGTAATGTTAGGGCCAAGAGTTAATATATTTACAGCTGGACATCCAATAGATAAAGATATTCGTAATGAATTATTAGAATATGGTTATAAAGTAGTTATCGGCAATGATGTTTGGATTGGTGGGAATGTGACTATCAATGCTGGAGTTAAAATTGGAAATAATGTTGTAATTGGATCTGGATCAGTAGTTACTCATGATATTGAAGATAATGTAATTGCGTGTGGAAATCCTTGCAAAGTAATTAGAAAAATAACTCTTGAAGATAAAAAATATTGGGAAGATCAAAAGAAAAAGTACTTAGAAAGTTTTTAAATAGAGAAGATGGCTCTCCTATATATGAAAATACATATCAATATGCTATTTTAGATAAAGAACGGAAGTAAAAAAGCTATCAATTTAAGAAAAAATCTCTAAAACTCAATTATTTTTAAAGAATTTATTATGAAAGAACATTTAAAAAAACTGTAGTGTATTAGTATTTAAAAGCGACAACGAAAATTTTGTCGATTTTGTTAATACAAAATTTCCTCTAGATTATTCATATTAAGGATATAGTTTTAATGATATGTTAGATGTTGGTTGTTTAGCAAAATATCCAGATTTTAATAGTTTTGATGAATATGTTAATTATGAAAAAGAGATTATTCTTAATCGATTAAATAAAATTAAGGAAGAAATAACTAGTGATGAATATTATGCTAAAACTGAGCCTTTAGCAAAACTTTATCATGAATAGCAAATAGTTTAGCTATTAGGGTAATAATCCATGGAATTTTTATTGCTTTAAGTTTTTTTAGTATTTATATGTATTGAATATTAGGTTTAAAAGATCCTCAAGCTGCAATGACTATGTCATTTTTAGTATTATCTATTTCACAAATCATTCATTCGTTTAATCAAAGATCAAACATTGTTTCTATTTTTCTCCAAAAGATCATAATAAATGGCTTTACATCGTTTTGTTTGGAGCTTAAGGGGTCGTTGCTTTTATTGTTTTTACTCCTAAAGTTATGAATATATTTCAATTAGTTTATTTAGAACCAATTAATTATTTATATGTGTTACTAATTTCTTTAGTTTCTTTAGTTTTATTTGAAATTCAAAAGCTTATTAAAAGATTTTATTTAAAACAAAAAATAGTTTATTTTTTAAAAAATAATTGGGTTTAAAAGGGTTTTTAATAAAAACTAGTGATTTTGTTTATTTTTAAACAATTTTAAATTTTATCAACTTATGTAATAATAATATAAAGGAAGTTTATATGGAAAATACTCAAATATTAGAACCTATACATTTATATAAAACTAAGTTTAAAAATCAAATAAATGATGAAAGCAATAAGTATTTTGAAGAACTAGTAAAAATTTCTAAAGTTAATAAAGAAGAAAATAAAGCTTTAGTAAAAAAGTATAATATTTCAAAAACAAAAGCTGATAAAGCACAAAAGAAATTTAACTCTTTAAACTCTTGGTATATTTTTCTTTATATTTTAGCTGGATTAGCATTAGTTGCAGGCTTAATTTGTTTATTTTTTGGTTTATTTTTAGAAGAAGTAAATGTTATTGTTTTAACTTCTGTTGGTGCTAGTTTAATCGTTGTAAGTATTATTTTATTTATTGTTAACTTTAAAGTTTTAAGACAAAAAGTTAAATTGTCAGAGCAAACTTTTAATCAATTAACAAAAATTAAAAATAAAAATTATCAAGATTGTTATAATCAAATTCATCCATTATTGGTGTGTTTTGATTGGAATATTCCTTCTAAAATTATTGAAAAAGTAACTCCATTAATTGATCTTGATCCAATCTTTGATGTTAGAAAATTTAACTATATGTATGATAAATATGGATTTAAAAATTTAGATGAAAAGTCTAAATCAACTTGTTGTGTTGTTAGCGGATCAATTGTTGGGAACCCATTTTTAGTAGTAACTAATAATAAAACTAAAATGGGAACAAAAGTTTATCACGGTAGTATTACAATTTCTTGGGTTGAAACTGTTCGTGATTCTCAAGGAAGATCGCACACTGTAACTAAAACACAAGTCTTAACTGCTAGTGTGCAAAAACCTTGCCCATATTATGGTCAAGAAACATATTTAGTCTATGGAAATGAAGCAGCACCAAATTTAATTTTTACAAGAAAACCTTCAAATTATGATGGTGACGATGAAAAAGATTTAGAAAAATTTGTTGAAAATAAAGAAAAGAAATTAGAAAAATTATCAAGAAAAGCTATTAAAAAAGGTAAAAAGTTTACTTTAATGGCGAATACAGAATTTGAGTCTTTATTTGGTGCAGTAGATCGAAATAATGAAGTTGAATATAGACTTTTATTTACGCCACTAGCTCAAACTAATTATGTTGAACTTTTAACTTCCAAAGAACCTTATGGAGATGATTTTTATTTTAATAAATATGGTCCATTAAATATAATTTCTTCTAAGCATTCTCAAATTACGAACTATACAGCAAATCCTTCTTTATTTCAAAGTCATGATTTAGAAGCTTTGAAAAAGATATTTGTTGATTATATGAATAATTTTTTCCAAAGTTTATATTTTGATTTAGCTCCTTTATTATCGATACCTTTATATCAACAGCATAAACCGATCGAATATATTTACAATAAAGATTTTTTGTCTAATTATACAAATTATGAAGCAGAAACTTTGGCTAATAGTTTCGATCCAAAATTATTTGCTCATCCTGAAAGCGTAACTAAAGTAATGCTTAAAACTCATTTTTTAAGTAAAGTTGGAAGTATCGATAATATTGAAGTAAAAGCCTATTCTTATAAAACAGTACAAAGAGTAGAATATGTAAGCCAAATGGGTGGAGATGGAAGAATGCATTCGATTCCTGTTTATTATGATGAATATATTCCACTTGAAAGAACATCTTTAATGGCATTAAAAGATGTTAAATCTTCTAATTGGACTTATTTAACATTTAATGATCTTATTCAAAAGCAAATGAATCGTCTTCCAACAAATATGTCTTATCAAAGAGGTTTATTTGCATGGCTTATTGATAAGGAAGTCACTTTAGAAGATGACAAGAATGTAAATTCGTTATTTAATAATATTAACCATAAAAATTAAAGGAGGACAAAAATGGCTAATCAATTAGATGAATTAACTGGACCAGTTTTAGAACAAGGTCGCGATGTAAATGTAATTGCTAAACAAATTCCAATTAAAGTTGGTGTTGGCAGTACAATTTTTGAAATTATGTTATGGATTTGTGGAATAATTCCAGGTGTTATTTTTTTAATTTTAAAAATTAAAGCTCAAAATTATTTCCGCCAATTAGAGCAGAAAATTCAACATGACGCAAGCCAAATTGATAATTATCTTGAACAAAGAGTAGTCATTTTATCAAATGCTGCTAAATTACTTGATAAAGCAATTGATTTAGATAAAGATACATTGACTCAAATTGCAGCTTATCGAGGTGGAGCAAATCCTGATAATGATGCTTTAAGAAATGAAATTGCTACTAAAGTAGATAATGTTGCAGCTAAAATTAATGTAGCTTTTGAAAATTATCCAGATTTAAAAGCACATAATGAAATTGCTGATTGTTTACAACAAAATTCATATTTACAAAGAGAAATTACTGCAGCTAGAGAGCTTTATAATGATTCAGTAAATGCTTGGAATAGAGATGTCAATGCTTGGCCAGTTAAAATGATTGTTGCAGCAAGAGCTGGATATACAACTAGAATTCCATTTAGCGCTACCAAAGAAATTAAAGAAAAAGCTAGAGAAGTATTTTTCTAAATAAAATAAAATTAAAGGACTTAATAAAGTCCTTTTTATTTACCTTTTATTAACTTATAATCTATTTATATTATGAAAAGTAATGAATTAGAAAGCGTTTTTGAAGATATTTCCTCATTAATTACAATGCTCATTTTGCTTTTTCTTTTAGCAGTTGTTCCAATTACTTTTGTGATATTAATTGGTGTTAATTATGATGATTTTCAAAATGATATTCCAGTTACTTTTATTGCAATAATTGTAGTAGCGGTTTTATTAATGTTTTTTGTCTTTTTTACTTTTTTGCCTCGAATTAAAAGAAAAGTTTATTTTAACTTTAATCGAAAATATATAATTTATAAAAATAAAAGATATTTCTTTGAAGAAGTTACTTATAAAAAAGTTTTTATAAATCATAAGGAACTATACGTTTTTTATTCAAGAGAAAAAGATGAATTGTTTCGAATTGAAATATATAAAAAAGTAAAAAAAGTCATTGAAAGATTTGATTTAAGTTTATAAATAATTTTAAAAATAAAAAAGCATATTTCTTTTAAATTTTCATATTATCTTTAATATAAAAATGGAGGTGAAAATTATGAAATTAGCTTTTTTTGATGCAAAACCTTATGATAAATTATCCTTTGATTATTATGCAAAGTTAAGAAATATTGAAATTACTTACTTTGAAGATAAATTAAATATTACGACTGTTGGCTTAGCTAATGGTTTTGATGCTGTTTGTGTATTTGTTAATGATGATGTTTCTAAAGAAGTAATTGATGAATTATATAAATTAAAGGTAAAAGCAATTTTGTTAAGATGTGCTGGATTTAATAATGTCGATGTTAAACACGCTTTTAACAAAATCCATATTTACCGAGTCCCTTCTTATTCTCCTTATGCAGTAGCAGAACATACTATGGCGATGTTATTAACTATTAATCGAAGAATTCATAAAGCCTATAATCGCACTAGAGAATACAACTTTTCTTTAAATGGTTTAACTGGAATGGATTTAAATAATAAAACTATTGGAGTAATTGGAACCGGAAATATTGGAAGAATCTTTATTAACATTTGTAATGGATTTAACATGAAAGTTCTTTGTTATGATAAATTTCCTTCAAAAGACGTAAAAGGAACTTATGTAGATCTTGAAACATTATTTAAAGAAAGTGACATTATTTCTTTACATTGTCCATTAACTGAAGAAACAAAACATCTTATTAATAAAGATTCAATTAATTTGATGAAAAAAGGCGTCATTATTTTAAATACAAGCCGTGGAGCTTTAATTAATTCTTTAGATTTATTAAATGGAATTAAAGAAAGAAAAGTTGGTGCTGCTTGTTTAGATGTTTATGAAGAAGAAAGTGACTTATTTTACGAAGATAAATCAAATCACATTATAAATGATGATATCTTATTACAATTAATTGCGATGCCAAATGTTTTAGTAACTTCTCATCAAGCCTTCTTAACTAACGAAGCTTTAAATAATATAGCTGATACAACTACTCAAAATTTGTTAGATCATTTTGAAAATGTCTTTAATAATAACGAAGTTTGTTATCACTGTGGAAAAGAACAAGAATGCAAAAAATTTAGAAAACAAAAATGCTTCTAAACTTATTAATTTATTAAAAAACCCTGCTAATCTAAGATAAAATTTTATTTTTTGCCTCTTTTTTTAAACGTTTTTGTACGACTTTTTCTTCCATAAAAGAAGAAACAAATTCCTGCAATAAAGGCTAATATACCACTGATTCCAATTATAATCCAAAAGGCATAATTATTTTCACCAAGAGGAACGTTAGAGACATTCATTCCATAAAAACCAGAAACCATTGTTGGAATTGATAAAACAATTGTAATAATTGCTAAAGTTTTCATAACAACATTTAAGTTATTTGAAATGATACTAGCAAAAGCATCCATAGTACCAGCTAAAATGTCACGATAAATATTACACATTTCAATTGCCTGATCGTTTTCAACAACTAAATCTTCCATTAAGTCTTGATTTGCTTCATATTGTCTAAATAATGTAGAACGTAAAAGTTTCAAAGTAACAGCTTTATTACTATTTAATGATGTTGAAAAATAGACTAACATTTTATTTAAATCCATTAATTCAATAAGTTCTTTATTTTTCGTCGAATCGTGTAACTTAGTTTCAACATCACGAGTTCTTTTATCGATTTCACGAAGTGATTTAATATATTCTTGTGCAATTCGATAAAGAATAAATAAAGTTGTTCTTGTATGTTTATGTGGTTCGAACTTTTTAGCATTTTTAATAACATTTTTTAAAATATCATTTCTTTTTTTACAAATTGTGACCATATATTGATCATTAAAGCAAATAAAAAATGGCATTGTAAAAAATCGATCATCGTCGTCACTTGAAGGAATGTCGATAACAATTAAATTCGAAGTTTCATCAAAATCAACGTGAGCCATCTCTTCTGTATCTAAAGAAAGTTGTAAAGATTGTAATGGAAGAGAAGTAGCGTTTGAAATTTTTTCAAGCATTTCTAAATTTGGTGAAGTAACATCAATTAAAACACGAGGATGAATAACATCTAAATAACTATCATCATCATTTTTGAATTTTTTATAATCGAGTCCATCATTAACTTCTTCATAGATTTTAATCATAGCTATCCTCCTTTTTTAAACATAATACACTATTTAAGGCAAAAAATAACCTTAAACAACATTTATATGTTGTTTTTTATTGTATTTTTAAGATAATTAAAAAAGTAAAGGAAATTAAATATGGAAAACTTTATTTACGTTGAAGGATATAAAAGCGCATTAACTTTAAAAGAAACTGAAATAGCAATTAAAGATATTCGTGAAAGATTTGAAAGTTTATTATCTAAAAATTTAGATTTAACAAGAGTAACCGCTCCTTTATTTGTAGAATCTAATCAAGGAATTAATGATGGACTTAGTGGAAAAGAAGTACCAGTAAATTTTTCTTTAAAAGATTTTACAAATAAAATAGAAATTGTTCATTCACTAGCAAAATGGAAAAGATTAAATATTAATCGTTATGGTTTTAAAGTTCATCAAGGATTATATACAGATATGAACGCTATTAGAAAGGATGAATTAAGAGATAATTATCATTCAATATATGTAGATCAATGGGATTTTGAATTAATTATTAATGAAAACGATCGTAATCTTAATTTCTTAAAAACTTATGTTAAGAAAATTTATAAATGCGTATATGATTTAGAACAATATGTTGAATTAGAATACAAAATTAAAGCAATTCTTCCTAAAGAAATTAGTTTTATTACTAGCGAAGAATTATTACAAATTTATCCAAATTTAAATCCAAACGAACGCGTTAATGAGTATGTTAAAGAACATAAAGCAGTATTCGTAATTGGAATAGGTAATAAATTATCTAACAATATGCCTCATGATGATCGTGCTCCTGATTATGATGATTGGAATTTAAATGGAGATATATATTTATATAATCCAATTTTAGATAATGCTATTGAAATTTCTTCACTTGGAATAAGAGTTGATAAAGTTTCTCTTGTTAAACAGTTAAAAGAAACTAAACATGAAGATTATTTAAAATATGATTATCATCAAAAGATTTTGAATGATGTTATTCCTTTAACTTTTGGTGGGGGAATTGGTCAGTCTCGTGTTTGCTTATTTATGTTAAAAAAATTACATATTGGAGAAGTTCAAGCTTCTTTATGGAGTCAATCAACTAAAGATTATTTTGAAAAAAGAGGCGTTATTTTACTATAAACCATCTAAAACTCAACTATTTTTTAAAAAAATTTAAATTACACTTTAATTGTTATACAATAATATTAAGGAGATTTTATGAAAACATTTAATAAATTACCACGTTTAATTCAATTAATTCTTTTATTAATTCCAGGAGTTAATTATGTTGTTGAAATTATTGTTAGAGTTAGTGCAATTTTTTATAAAATAAATTTAAAGACAATAATTGGACTTATATTTGGAGTCTTTATTCCGGTTTTAAATGGTTGGATTGATTGTGTTTGGGTTGTTTTATTTAAACACTTAATTTTTGCTAAATAATTAAAATATTAATTTAATAGGAGGAAATATGACTACATTAACTTACGATGCTCTTGTTATTGGTGCTGGTAATGGTGGATTAGCTGCTGCTTTAAGACTAGCAAAAAGTAATAAGAAAGTTCTTTTAGTTGAACGACATCTTTTAGGTGGAGGATTTGCCACTTCGTTTATAAGAGGAAGATTTGAATTTGAAGCCTCATTACATGAATTATGTGATTTCGGACACGAAGATTTACATGGAAATTTATATGAATTATTCAAGGATTTTGATGTTTTAAAAGATATTGAATTTGTTGATGTTCCTGAAGCTTTTAGAGTAATTTCTTTATCTACTAAAGAAGATTATACTTTACCTTTTGGAATTGAAAATTTTATTAACAAAATGGAAGAATATGTTCCAGGAAGTAAAAAAAGTGTCACAACGTTTTTTAAATTAGGCGCTGAAATTCAAGAAGCCTTAAAATATTTAAATCTTTCGCGTGGTCAACCTGATACTAAAGTTATGATGGAAAAATATCCTAACTTTATGCGTACAGCGACTTATTCAACAGATAAAGTTTTGAAAGCTATTAAGATGCCTAAGAAAGCTCAAGAAATATTGGGAACTTATTGGTCATATTTAGGTGCTCCAACAGCACACTTAGGATTTACTCATTACTGCATAATGGTTTATCTTTACATTAGTTTAAAAGCACAAATTCCAACTACTAGAAGTCATGGAATAAGTCAAGCTTTAGAAGATGCAATTAGAAAACATGGCGGAGAAATTTTTTATGGCGATGAAGTTGTAAAAATTTTAACTGAAAACGGTGTAGTTAGTGGAGCAGTATTAGCTAGTGGAACTATTATAAAAACTAAACATATAGTTTCAAATGCAATGCCAGTTAGTGTTTATGGAAAAATGGTTGATAAAAAAGATGTTCCGCTTTGGCAAGTTAAGAAAGCCAACTTTAATAAATTAGCTGGTCGAGGATTTTCAATTTTCTTAGGATTAAACAAAACTCCTCAAGAACTTGGTCTTAAAGATTATTCATATTTTATTTACGATTATTTAGATTCAAATAAACAATTTGAAACAATGAAAAATATTTCAAATCATGGTCAAGTAGTTGTTGTATTAAATAATGCGCTTCCTAATTGTTCACCAAAAGGAACAACTATTATGTACTTTACATCTTTATACTTTGGAGATTGTTTTGAAAAAGCGTTAACTAAAGAAAATTATTTTGATTTAAAAGATCGCTTAGCAAAACAATTTATCGAAACTTTTGAAAAAGCTACTAATACAAATATTCATGATTATATTGAAGAAATTGAAGTTGGTACTCCATTAACTTATGCTCACTATACAGATGCTCCAGATGGAACGATTTATGGTTATTTAACAGAAGATTTAGACAATATGATGGCTAGATTAACTACAATGTATGCTGAGGAAGATTTAAAAGGACTAAGATTCTGTGGTGGTCACGCAGTTAGAAGTAGTGGATATAATTCTTCATATTTAAGTGGAGATTTAGCTGCTAAACTTACCTTAGGTGATATGAAGGAGGATAAATAAGATGTTAAAAGTAAAAGTTGGTTTAATTGGAATTTTCGACATGTTGAAGTTTAAAAATCTTAAACGTGATCGATTAGAAGCAATTGAAAATACTCCTGCTAAACCTTTAAAAGAAGAATATTATGTTAACCATTTAGCACGTATTTTTCATCCTGAAAAACAACATTTAGTAATAAAAGAAATTATCGAAGAAAATTATGATACTAAAACTTTTGTTTTAACTAATGATAAAGAAAGTGAAACAAAAGAACTTGCTCCATTTAAAGCAGGATCATATATTTCAATTATGTTTAAAGATGTAGCAACTAAAAATAATGTGGTTGCTAGAACTTATTCCTTATCATCTTCACCAAAAGAAGCTTTAAATAATATTTATAAAGTAACTATTAAAAGAAAAAGTGATGGTTTACTATCATCTTATTTATTGGATGAAGCTAAAGTTAATGATAAATTAATTGCTAGTGAAGTCGGTGGAAATTTAACTTATAACAAATTAAGAGATGCTAAAAATGTTATTGCTCTAGCTGGAGGAACTGGTATTACTCCATTTTTATCAATGGCAAAAGCTATTAATGAAAAAAGTGAAGACTTTAATTTAACTATTCTTTTTGGTATAAGAACATTAAAAGATAAAATATTTGAAAAAGAATTTAAAGAAATTGAAGAAAACACTAATCATAAAGTAAAAGTAGTTTATGTTTTAAGTGAAGAAAATAATCCTAATTATGAACATGGATTTATTGATGTTAATCTAATTAAGAAATATGCTCCAAAAGATGAACAATATTCTATTTTTGCTGCTGGACCTAGTGCGATGATTGAATTTTTAGATAAAGAGTTATCAAAACTTAACTTAGAAAAGAAATTTATTCGTATTGAAAGAACAGCTACTAATTTAGATATTAGTGATAGTAGTATTTATAATATTAAAGTTAATTGTGAGCATGAAGTTTATGAAATTAAAGCTAATGCAAACGAAACTATTTTAACAGCTTTAGAAAGAAGCGGACTTCCTATTAGAAGTAAATGTCATTTAGGTGGATGTGGTTTTTGTAGAAGTCGAATTATTAAAGGAACTTATGTAGCAACTAAGTACGAGAAATTACGTATGACTGATAAAAAATATCATTTCTTCCATCCATGTTGTTCTTATCCAACTAGTGATATGGAAATTGAAATATTTAAATATTAAAAGCAGCTAACAAGCTGCTTTTAATTTATTAATAAAGCATATTATTAAGAGAAAACTCATTAGAATTTTTAAAAATCTTTTAAAACTCAACTATTTTTTAAAATTTTAAGCTCTAGAAATTAAATCATTAATATTAGGAGTTTCCCCAATCCATTTAGAAACTTCATTATTTAAAGTTAATAATTTATATGAATATAAACCTATAAAATTCGAAGACGCTCTTAACATTGCAATTTTCATAGCCTCATATTTAGCTTGTGGATCACTCATAAAATGAGTTGATGGAGTTTGTTTTAAATCTAATGAATATACAAATGGATCAATATCGTAAGGTATTGAATTAAAGTAAGATTTTAATTCTTCATCAATAATAACTTCACTAGCATTATATCCTCCGCCTTGGAAATAGATTGGAATGTTTAATTGATCATTACTTAAAACATCACTTGAATAATTATCTAACAAGATCTTTTTAATTGGTAAATAATCATCTTCACTAATATTAACTTCAAAACTTGAACCTAATCCACCATGAGCAATTATTAAACCAGCAATATCTTCATCAACTAAAGATTCAAAATATAAATTATTTTTATTTTTCCAATCATAAAATCTTATATCTCCACTTAAAGTTAATAATGTTGGATAACTAGTTAAGGCTAAATTTTTAGGAAGGAAACTTGTATAAATTCCTAATAAAAATATAAATAAAGAAGTAATATTAGTTTCTAAGAATGGACCTTGATATAAAGTATCCATCGAAATTGCAGAAATTCCACTATTTTGGAAATAAGTATCATTAATAATAGTATTTCCTGCATAAACTTTTTTATTATTTTCACCATAAATTCCTTCAAGGTTAGTTAATGCTTCACGAATAGTTTGTTGTCCAATAATAAACTCTTCTTTAGTATAACCTTGTAATGGAGTATTTAAAAATTCATTAGCTTGAGTATTAACTACAGCAGAATTAGTTAATAATGAATCGGCTCGATAACTTTTAGAAATATCATCTAGACCATTATCAGTAAAAATTTGTTTACTTAAATAATTACTTTTTGAAGTAATATATGAAACATTATTTTCTCCTAAATAACGAACATTTTCATCATAATTCACTTTATTAAATTCATTAGATCCACTTCTAAATAGAAATTCCATTGAATTTCTTAATAAGCAATTATCAATTAATAAATTTTTACTTGAATATGAACGAATTATATTACGATTATTTTCTAAAATACTATTTTGAATTACAACATTGTTAGCATTAATATCAAGAGTTGAACCAGTATATTGTAAATTAGTTAAGTTGTTACCAAAATCACAACCTTTAAAATGAACATTATCAACAGTAACATTATCATCGTTAATATAAAATGAACTATTATCTTGTCCAAATATAGTAAAAATTGGCTTTTGAATTGTTTGATCAAAAATATAATTGGGATCTCCCATTGTCACAAAAGCTAATGGACCACGATATAAATCTTCATCACTTAATAAAGGAACAACAATAGTATTACCATCGACATTAATCGATTGGGTTAAACTTGGATATACTAATTCATGAGTATTAATTGTAAAACCATTTCCATAAAAATCTGATTGAATATGTACTCCAGCATAACGAATAATTGGTGTTTCATAGGCATTTTCTATCAAATTATTTTTGACTGACTCATTCCAACTATTTAAAAAATCATGATTATAGGTAGTTTCAAAAATATAAAGATCATCAATAAAAGACTTTACTTTATTATTTTCATCAAGTTGACCAAATAGTTCAGTATCATTTGATTTTTTTGTTAAAGTATTATCTTTATTTACAATATAAGTATTATCGAAGGATTCTAAATTAACTCTTAAAACTGCAGGATACTTTTTATTAGTTTTATTAGTGACATTTATTAATCCTTCATAATTATAAATATTCACTGCCTTAACAATATCAAAGTTAAGATACGCTTCACCTTTAGAAGAATAACTGCGATATAAACGTAAATAAGCTTCGCCTTCTTTTAAGAAAGTAATTTCTTTTTTATCAACATTAAATTCAATATTGTCACTATGATCAACACTTAAAGTTGCAATAGAAGAACTTCCTCCAATAATTTCAACTTCAAGTTTTAAAGTAGTATCAATTTGATTATTATCATAACTAGTTGTTGATTCATATAAACCAACATAATTAGTTGAAGAAATACTATTTTTTGAAAAAGGAATTATTGGATTAAGAATAATCGCTCCTTCATCACCAATAATTACTGCTGTAAATGATTGTGTAATTGTTTGCTTTTCATTTTGACAAGTAACAATTGTACTTCCTGGAGAAAAAGGAACTAAGTAAGTTTCATCATTAATAATTTCTAATTTACAATAATCATTATTATTTAAAGTCCAAACTAAATTATTACCTTCACTTAAAGGATAACGTTCATCATAAATTGGTTTAGCTTCTAGTTTAACTTTACCTTCACTAATTAAAAAACCTTCATTAGATTTATAATTCCAACTAATAGCAGTTATATCTTGTTCTACTCCGCGAATAAAAAAGCTCGAAGATACAAAAGCTAAAATAGAAATAACTAAGGGTAAAATTAATAGAAAAATAATAGCTTTAGTTTTCATAGACTTACCCCCTCATAATTTAAAAATTGTTCAGTAATTTTTGATTTAAATTTAATTAGTAGAATTCCTAAAGTAATTAATTCTAAAAGAGCTATTATACTTAAAAAGAAAATTTCAGTTTGAGAAGTTTCTATAAAAATTATAAATATTGTGGCAACTACAACATATAAAACAGGGAAAACAAAACCAACTAAAATTGATAATAAATCGGAATTTGCTTTAAATTTAAAATCACTTTTAATTGAAATAATATTTAAACAAAGTAAAGCTAATGTTCCAATAATAATTAAAAATAAGAAAGTATATAAACTAATTTCTTTTGTAGCAATTAAAGTAATTAATGTTGCTATATATGATATTAATGAAACAACAAAATTTACTCCTAGTTTAACTAATACTTGTTTAAAAAAGGAAACTGGAATTGTTTTCATAATGATTAAGGTTTGACGTTCTTTTGTTAAAGACATTGAAGATGTCATATTAATAACTGATAAAAATAATAAGATTGGTAAAATATCAACACATAAATAAATTTCAGGAAATAAAGTGTTTATATAAATAAAATTACCAGTAGAAAAAATTAAATTTAAACTAGAAATAACGCTATAAACAAGGAATGGTTGTAAAATTACTAAAAAGATATATGAAAATAATCCATCATTATTATTTAATAACAATAAAAATTCCTTTTTTATTAAAGCTTGTATTGGAGAAATTAATTTTACTTTTTTAGATTTTACTTTATTAATATCTTTAGCTTGATCATCGTTATGATAATAATTTTTTAAATAGAAGTAGAAAAAGAACACTCCAAATAAAATAGATAAAAGACTAAAAGTTAAAATAATTAAAGCATTAACTCCGCTATTAATTACTAAAGCATAATCAACAACACTTTTTAAAGGATATAAACTATTAGCAACTTTTTTTAAAGTTTCTACATTTTGAGTTGTAAATAAAGTATCTAAAGAAGCATTTCTTAATAAATCAATAAATAATTTCATTAATAAATTATATCCAACAGCAAGTAATATAATTAAAATAACAATTAAAATAAAACTAATAATTTTAAACCTTACTACTAATTTAATAATTTCTCTAAAAGGAATAGTAAATAATATTCCTAATCCTACACTCATTAAACTTAAAATAAAAATAGAAAGAAACATCCAAATAAAATATATAAAATCTGTTTGAACTTTAATTCCATAAGTTAAAGCAAATACAAAAAAGGTTGAAGTAAAATAAATAAAAGTCTTTAAATAAACAAAAATTAATTTTCCAATAATAACTTCTAAAATATTAACTGGAGAAATTCCTAAAATTATTCTTTCTTTTTTATTAGAGAAAAATATTTTATTACAAGTAATCATCGAATAGATTGTTCCAATAAAAGTAAATATCGATAAAATAATAATAATTAAAGAATAATTTAAATCTATAAATACATCGACTTTATTAAAAATCATAATGTATAAAAAACATTCTAAGAAGATAAAAAAAGCCATTAAAATAATTGAAGTAGCTAACGAAAGATACTTTTTATAACCTTTTTTGTTAAAAAAGGCTAATGACATAATTTCTTTTAAAGCAATTTTTAAAGTAATCATAATAAATTATAAACTTTCATAAAAATACTTGGTATCTTACTACGCATATTTGGATTATTTTTTAAATCGATAATTTCACTAATTTCTCCATCTTTAACAATTGCAACTCGGTCACATAATTTAGCAATCATCTCAATATTATGTGAAGCAATAAAACAAGATTTATTATGTTTAATAAATTCTTTTATTAATTTAGTTAATTCATTAGCAGCAACAGGATCTAGACCAACTGTTGGTTCATCTAAAATCCAAATTTTAGGATTATGAATTAAAGAAGCCATTAAACATATCTTTTGTTGCATACCATGAGAATATTCTCTAATTGGTCGATATAAATCTTTTTCTAAAAAATCAAATAATTTAACTAAAAAATCAACATTATCGATAAAAGTTTTAAAACTTACTTGATATAAACTTCCAACAAAATTTAAGTAATCATAACCAGTCATATCTAAATAACAAGTTGGTTCACTAGGAACATAACCAATTATTTTTTTAATTTCTAAAGCATCTTTATTAATATTTTTATGATCAACTAAAATTTCTCCACTATCGAATTTTTTAGCTCCTAAAATACATTCAATAGTAGTAGATTTTCCAGCTCCATTTTTACCAATTAAGCCAAATAACTCCCCTTCATAAATATCAAAATTAACATCAAAGAGCACTTGATGTTTACCATAGGATTTATTTAAATTTTTAACTTCAATCATTTTATTTTCATTTATCATAATATCCACCATGCTCCATGCCCATAATAATTATCAGTACTAGAAGTTTTCCAAATTATTGTACGATTTCCAACAGCTTGAATTGACATTTTATTCATATTAACCGTAGAAGAACTTAAACTACCATAAGTAAATGGTAAAAAGATACCACGATAATAAACATAAGTCTCTCCAGTTTTATTCCAAATAACTGAATGACTAGCAGAATTATTAGTTACTTCAACAAATGTACCATAACAAGAATCTAATCCATTTCGATAGGCGTTTTCATCGCTACCATAATTACTCTTATTAACATGTCCTGAATTATCATTATTAAAAGATGTTCCTTCAGCATTAGTAGTCATAAAAGCATAATATTTTCCACCATAATTAACTAATCCAGTTTCCGTACTATACGAAGAATAAGAACTAGCGTAATCTTCTCTTACTTTAGTTTTATCCTTCATATTAGTTAAGACATTTCCATCACTAATTAATGGTGAAATAAAATAGTCTGTAACACCTACTATATGTGTGCCAAAGTTATAGGGCACACCATAAGATCCACATGGTCCAATTTTAGCAGTAGATCCATATAAATAAACATCATTTCTTGAATTTACTACATTTTTAAAAGTCTCAATATTCGAAATATTTATATTTCCACCAAGCATATATTTTTTATCATTAGTAGTTGTTGAAGTATAAGTATCATCAAAAGTAAAAGTACCTTCCATATCGCAATAACTTGGTTTACTTCTATTTAAATAGCCCCAAAATACTTTTGTACTAGAATAGATGATATTATTTCCAATACCATACAATCCACCATCTTCGCTATCTCTTCCTAGACACCATCCTTTATCTTTTGAAGTAACTGCATCGTTAAAATACCATTTTTGAGAAACAAAATTTAAACCACCTTTAGCTTGATAATAGTGTTCAGTAAATTTACCTGAAATTAAAGATGGAGCCTGAAAATGTCCACTAGAATCACCAGATAAGTTAATTATCGATTTTGAATCGACATATAAATATGAACCAGTCAAAAATGTATAATTAGCTTTTAATGTCACTTTTGTATCATATAAATAGAAATCAAAATATGGTGGGATGAAATTGTTTCCCTTACCAAAATTTATATCGAATTTTAAAGTAATTAGTACTGAAGTAAATGAAATATTAAATTTTGGTGGATTAATCGTAATATCTAAGTTATTAAAAGAATATTTATATTTTTGATTTAAAAGATTATTTTTAGAAAAATCATTACTAGATATTGCACTTTGAACACCAGCATCAATTGTATGTTCTCTTAAAATATATCCATCAGTTTTATTTGAATTCATTTGAATATATGATGAAGAGTCGGTACCAATAAGTTTTAATTCCCCATCATAAAAATTATCATTATTGCCACCAAAATCCATTCTCAAAATTCCATAAGCAGAAGAACCATATCTAAATTCGATATCGCAATTTAAATATGCCATACGATACATTGAAAAAATACTGCCACCATATGCGTATATAACAGGAGTGTGTCTCTCGTGAACATGATCTTCAACAACAAAGGTTGATTTTAAAGTCCCTCCTTTTTCAACGATAATTTTACCACCGCCTACGCTATCAACAATTTGACCATAAGCATTTAAGGTTGCTCCGTTGCCAACAATCAAATTATTTCCACATAAATCAAGCTGTGTGTAACTACCAATTATATAGCCTTGGAAATTTATTTGCGAATAATCGTAACTATTATAAAACCCTGTCCAAGCACTTATATTAAAAGTTGAATTAGTGATTACTAAATCACCTGATAAGTTTATCTTGTTTGCTAATGTATTATCTGATAATCCAATAGTATTGTTTCCACTTGCTTGATTTTTTCTATCAGGTCTAAAAAATGATTCCTTGTCGCTTAGATCAGCAAAAACATTATTTGAGCCAAATGCATCATAACTTTGTGACGTAATTGTTTTATCAATATTTCCGCTAATTGATACTATATTAGATGTACCACTAGATGTAGTTTGATTTATTGTTACAGAATTACTAGAAACTGATACTCCTGAGCCACTTTCAACGTTTACAGCACTATTTAAATCAGTTTTAGAAACAACTGAAGCAGTTAAAGTTGTATCAGAAGTTGGTGTAAATGATTGAGTTAAACTAATTTTTGTTGATCCAGAGCTATCTTTCCATTCTAATAATTCATTATTGGAATTAAATAGATATGGAACATCACTTAAATCAATTTTACTATCAGGTTTAACATAAAGTTCACCAACTTGCGTTGAATCATCTATAAAAATAATTTGATGTAATCTTGAATTATCATTGCTAATTAAATCCGAAGATGTAAAATCATTATAAGTAAGTTCAGCAATCATATAACTAGCAAATGCTATACTAGTAGTTGCTAATAAACTAAGGCATATTATGGATAAAGTTAAAGAAAATTTATTAAACTTTTTCATAATCAATATACCTCAATAAAAATATCAATTTTAAAATTATTAAAATCACTAGGACTAAATAAAGTTGAATATCCTAAAGATTCATCAATGATATCAAAATCAAATTTTAAACTAAAACTAGCTTCGTTATTTATAATATTTCCTTTTAAATCCCAAATATTAAAATTACTAATTTCACTATGATCTCTTGTAAAAGGAAGATGAATATTAAATTTATTATTTGTATAATCGACTTCAAAAATACTATAAGCAACATTATTTTTTAAATAGGTATAATTAGTTGAAGGATTCATTTCATAAACTTGTTTACCAATAATTGATATAAAGAAATTTTTTTCATTAATTAATTTATGTTGAGTATAGTTAAATAAACTTTCATTTGGAACATTAAATTCAATTCTCATTCCGCCTGAAGATAAAACATCATCATATTTAGTATCAGTTTTAATTAAAAAAGGTAAAACTATTTCATCGCTAACAATTAAGTCATAAGCTGTATACATTTTATCGTTACTACCTAATGTTTGTAAGACTAACAAATCACTATAGTTATTGATAATAATATCTTCATCATTAACAAGTATAGATTTATTACTTGTTCCAACGATTGTATAAATACCAAAAGCAGTAGAAATAGTTAAACTAATTCCAATTAAACTTAATATAGAAAATACTATTTTTTTGCTTTTGATTAATTTCATATTAAAATATTTTAAATTTCCTCATAAGAAGCATAAAACGTATAGTCACTATAAATAGGAACTAAATCGGTAAGTTTTCCACTTAAAGGATTAAGTGGACCTTCAGGAGTTGTATAATATCCAATAAATTTACAATTTTCTTTATAACAAGTTGGAATTCTACTTGCATCAATTGGTTTTCCTGCATCAACAGTAATTGTTGTTGGAATAGAAGAAGTAAAACTTCCTCCATTAGCATCAAAACTAACAGTATACTTTTTAGTAGAAGAAGGAATATCTGTTAAATTAATAATTGGATTAAAATTTGCCCCATCATATAAGTAAATAATGTAATTTTCTAAATCAAAATAATAATCACCGGGATTAGCTTCTTCTTCAACTCTAAAGTTAGGAGCACCTTGACCATATAACCATTTAGTAGTTTCTGGTAATTCAATAGGAGTTAATTCAGTTGAAGTTCCATCAGTAAAGATAATTGTAATCACATAGTTGTTTCCGTTTTGTGTTCCGATTATTGATTGAATTCCTCGACCATCTTCACCATTTTTATAAGGTAAAGTAATAACACTAGGTTCTCTACCATCAGTATAAGTAATTGTAATTACAACATCTCCATTTTCTTTTCTTTCTTCAATAACACTTTCAATACCAACTCCATCTTTACCATTTTTAATTTCAAATTGTTTAGTTTCACCATTAGATAAGTGAAATTCAATTATTGTAGAGTTATTTTCTATATTAATTGATGAAGTAATATTTATAACACTAACACCATTTTCAACAATAAAAGAAGTTGAAGGAATAGAAGAATCAGTATATGTAATAACTATTGTCGAATATGTACCATCTTCCGAAGGAAAAACATTAATTGTGGAAATTCCTACTCCTGGAGCACCTTGAGCCCCAGTTTCACCTTGTTCTCCTTGAGGAATAACAAAAGTAACAGGTTCAATATCTTCATCAGTAAAAGTAATTGTTAATTCAGTCTCACCATTAGCATTAGTTGTAGCAGTGATTCCTGAAATCATTACTCCCCCATATTGATTACCAAAAATCCCACAACTAGGTAATAAACTTATACTAGCGCTTAAAAATAAAACTTTTAAAAAACGTTTAAATTTATTCATATACTACCTCCTTAGATATTTCATAAGGGTTAAAAACCCAAACAACATCTGAGTTTGTTAAATTATCCCATTTAGCATGACAAATATGACAATAATTATTATCAGTTAATAATTCTTCTCCACAAATTGGACAAATAAGAGGAGATTTTTTAAATATTGAAGTTAAGGAATATATAATTTCAATGACTTTTTCAAGATTATTAATCATGAAATTATATTTTTTTTGATCATTAATAATAACTAACTTTACTAAAAATAAGTTAACATCAAACTTTAAGTCATATTCATGTAAAGATGAAATTAATTCATTTTGAATTATTAACTTATAACCATATTCACTTTCTTTAAAAATAAAAAGAAAATCATCTTTTTTAAATTTAAAACCATCACTAGTTGTTAAAAATGAATTTTGTTGAAGTTCCTTAAGTTTATTTTTTAAACTTAATTTAAATTTGTTATTTATTTCTAAATTATTTCTCATCATATCAAGATAGAAAAAATAACAAAAAGAATAATTTTGATCTTGTAATAAAAGATTAGTTGGATATATTTCATTTGAATTTAAAGGCTTAATTTTATTAAAGAAATCTTTTTTAAGTAAATTATTTATAACGCCGATTAAATTTGAAAATTCATCGATAGAATCATTAAAATTATTATTTAAAGTATCTAAAGAATATTTTTTAAGTAAGGAATAAGTTCCAAATTCTCCATAACTAATCCCAGTATTTAAAAATGGAAGTTTAATGCTTTGTTTACGATAGCAATATTCAAGAAGAGTCTCTTTTAAATATTTTACTAAGAAAACAATAAATCGATTTTCGTATATATCATAATCAGTTTCATAAGTATAAGAATGTACACGTTTTAAATAAATATTATTATTTTGGTTACCAAATAAACGTGAATCTTTTAAACTTTCTTTAACTAATTTATGATCATATTTTTTAAAATCTTCAATACGTACAATATTATCAAAATGTTTTAAATCTACTTTATAAGAGTTTAGGATATGATAGACGTGGCTTAAAAGAGATTTAATTTCATAAATTGTTTGAAGTTGGAAATTATTTTGATAAATTGTACGTTCTTTCATTAACTAATTCTCCTAATAAAACGAGTAATTAGACGTTTTGAATATAAAAATTGATCTTTTAAATATAATTCATCAAGTTTCTTTAATAATTTAGTTAATTGATTTTTTAAAGATGAATCATAAACAACATCAAGTTTTCTTAAAACTTTATTAGCTAAGAAATAATCAAGGCAAATTGTATAATCAATTTCCATTGAATTATAAACTGGAACCATTAAATCTATTTGTTTAATTAAACGGTTACCAGAAACAATACCCAATTCTTCACTAATAAATTTTAATAAACTTAAAAACACTTCACGATCTTTAGTTTTGAAAGGATGAGTTTTTAAAGCATCGTTAAATAAATTATGTAATTCATCATAAGATAAACTAATAGGAGTTATATTTTTATCATATTTAGCTTCAACTTGTGTATCTTCAAAATCAATGACAATCGCTCTATCAATAACTTTATCAGTAATAGTAAAAGTAGAATCATCTTTATTAGCGGTTCCTATAAAATAAGTGTTAGGAGTTATGTTTAAAATCCCATCTTTTAAATTTATTGGAGCATCATAATCGCTTGGTAATGACATAATTGGAATTTGACGTTCATTTTCAGGGAATTCCATAACTGATAAAAAGTCAGCAAAATAATATTCAATACGAGAAATATTCATTTCATCAAGAACCATTAAATTTAAACGTTCAGTATTCATACTTGCACGATAAAGTTCTTTTAAGAAATTAGTTTCGACATATCTACCAGTTAATTCATTATAATAACCAAGTAAATCAGATTTTTCTTTATAAGTAACTTGAATTGGTTCAAAGAAAGCATCTTCTCCAATAAATTTAGCAAAATATCTTGGTAAAGAAGATTTACCAGTTCCAGAGATACCTTCTAAAATAATTAATTTAGATGCGTTCATTCCTGCAATAAATTGAGCAAGTTCATTTTTGTTGTAATACAAGTTATGAACATTTGCTAAATAAATTTGTAAATTAACAACTAAATCTTTTAAGGTAATTTTTTCTTTATTTTCATCAAAAAATTTCATTGGACCTTCTTCGTCAATTGCTACTAAATTAGTAAAAACTTTTTCTTTAGAAGCAATTACTCCATTATTAAATAAAGAAGAACCAGTGCTTACAGGAGTCAAGTTTGTATTAATTGTTTGGTTATTATTACCTAATAAAGTATTTTTTAATGGCTCATCATTAGTTACTTTGTCTTCTTTTTCATCATAATCTTTAGATACATCAACTAATGGTTTAGAAGGATGAACGGTTGGTTGGTAAATATAAAGTAAAGTCCCAATTAAAGCCCAAAAGAATATAGCAATAATTGCAAAAAGTAAAACTCCAATAACTAATGCACCAAAAACATAAGTTAAAGTTAATCCATATGTTTCAATACGTCCATTAGGAATTTGAAAAAGAGTTCCAATTGCTAACATTAAAGCAAATGAAGCTATAAATAAACCAATATAATATAGCCATGAAACAAGTGAATTAGGATCTTTATCATGTTTTATTAAATATCTTCTTACATACAATATAGCAACACTTGTTGTAATTATGGCAATACTAAATAATAAGAGCATAATCCAAATTCCAGCGTTAGCAGTTATTTTAGGAATTTGAAATAATTCAGCAAAACCTTCAAAAATATTACCTTTTGCAAAAACAGTATGTCCAGCATCCATTCCTAGTCCGCTTAAAAATACCATTAAAGCAATAAAAAACGATAAGGATAAAAATAACCATTCTTTTTTACTAAGTTTATTTTTCATCTTTCTTTTCTCCTTTACTAAGGGCAATAACTTTATCGTTAATTTTTAATATTGAAGAAGAAAAAATATCTGTATTTTCTTCTTCTTTTTCTTTATATATAAAGTTATTGTTATTAACTTCTAGATAACCATATTTAGAAGTAATTGCATACTCGTTTATTGTATTAACTAAATAAGTATCAATGTATTGTAATCTTTTTTCTTCAACACCATCTACTTTATTTCGACTAATTGCATAAGTTAATAAAGCAAGAAGAACTGATGCAAAAGTTAATAAGCCATAATTAGAAGATGTAAATAAGACAAACCCACCTATATAAGGAACACGAACATCAATATATTTTCCAATAATGTCATCAAAATAAATATTTTTTAAATCAATTTCACTATTTGCATCGCCTTTAGTTTTTACATAATCTTCATTAATTTCGATTACTCTATGGATAATGTTAATCTTACGAGTATCATCTTTATAACAAATAATGTCATAAAGTTTTAAATCATCTAAGGAATTAATTTTTTTAACAAATACTAAATCATTTATTTGTATTTGGTTATTTAAATTGTTTTCTACTAAATAAGTATTTTCTTCATTTTTATACGACATTGAACCAGTTGGAACAGCGAAAGTCTTGATATTTGAAACGTTAACAAAACTATCTACAACGCCAATTAAAAACATTATTCCAATAATTAGAATTAATAAATTTGAAGTTATATTAATAAATTTTCTTAGAAAAATGTGTTTTTTATTTTTTGATTTAACTTCTTTTTCGTGTCGTTCAAAAACCAAACGCGCATCATAACTTCCTAAATTAATTTCTTTTATTAATTTAATAGAAGTAGTAATTAATAAAATAACAATAATTAAATCAATGATTATAACAATTCCTAAGATGATATAAAAAATCATTGTTAAAATAAATTTATTTATTCTACAGGATTAATTTCTATTTTCCAAGTGTTACCATTAACATTATCTCTAAAGCTTTCCATTTCGCTAACTAAAGTAGCAGTTGAAACTTCTTCTTCAGATTTTTTGTTATAGTAAGTACAAGGATCGGTAGTATTAAAAGCACTACCCCAAGCCCAAGTTAATTTTACTTCTTTAGTGTATGGAGCAGATCCAGTAAATTCCGTGTTACTAACTGTAACATCAGATGGTTTAACTAAATAAGTGTTTAAAGCAGTTAATTCAGGTGATTCAGCGCTATAACTTGATACAACAGATACGGTAAATGTTGGAATAATATTTGTTGAAGTTGCTTCAACACTTAAAACAAGTGTAACATCTAAGTCGCCATTACCATCTGAATTTAATCTTTTACCGGTTACTGCTTCTGTAGGTTCATAGACAAGTTTATTATCATCTGATTTTAAAGAAGCTGTTAAATTAACAACATTATTAGTTATTACTATATCATCATCAGTAACAGGTACTTCAGCGGTTTTATTTCCTCCTGTAATAATATAGGCACCAACACCAATACCGACGACTGATGCTAAGCCTAAAGCAATGGCAGTGACCATTATAAGTTTTGAAGTTTTAAATAATTTCATAATTATTAAATGAGATATATCCTTATTATATATACCCTTTCCTCCTACTAATAAAATTATCATTCATGCATTTTTTTGTCAACAAACCGCTCTAAGTTTAAATTTTTTTAAAAAGATAGTAATTAAAAATAAGTTAAAATAATAAAAAATAGTTTAGTTTTACAAGGTATTTTACAAAAAGAATGGTTTTAGTTGATAATCTAAAAAAATAATTGATTGACAAAAAAATATATAAATTACGAAAATAAATAGATGGAATATCTTTATTCATGTTTTCTAATTATTGCTTTAATAAGTTTTATTTTTATAACTATAATTTTAAAAAAGCATCAAAAAGCAACAATGATAATAATTTTTTCTTTAGGAAGCGTTATCTTCATATGGAAAGCAATTGAATTTACCTGCTATGCTTTTAACAATGGTGCAGTACCTGTTGAAATTTCTCATATTGCTTACTTTTTAACTGGTGGAATTATAGTTGTTGGTTATAAAAAATTATATTTTACTGGTGGAATTTTTGCTTTTGTTGCAGGACTTGGATATTTAATAGGGGGAGTAGTTTCTCCAAATTCAATAATTAATTCTCTACCACCAGCAACATTTATTTTAGGGATTATTTCACACCTTACTTTATTATTTTTAGGAATCAATTTATTGTTTAATGTTGAAAAATATAATTTAAAAGATATTTATATACCATTTATATTTTTTGCTATTACTTTAATTTATGTATATTTAGCTGGAGAAGGTTATATTTATGATAAAGTAAGTTTTGTAAAAACAACCTTTATTTATCGTTTAATCCATGGAGAGATTCTAAATTATTTTAATAGTTCAGCAAATAATATGACTCTTTCATGGTTTTTAGCAGCACTAGTTTATATTTTATTTTTCGTAGTTATATTTGGTACAAATTATTTAAATAATTTAATATTTAAAAAGAGAGAAAATAATCGTTTTAACATTGGAATTTGTCCACTGATTATTTATTTAATTAATAGAAAAAAGTCTTTAAATAATGAAAAAAACATCTAAAACTTAGGTATTTTTTAGAATTTTTATAAATTATTTAACATTAATTAGACAAGAATATAACTATATTATTATAAATTGAATTTAATTATTCTATAATATTTAACATGGAAACATTTATTATTATAGCTACATTATTTGTAATTGGTTCACTTGCCGGATGGGTAATTGAAGTTTTATTTCGAAGATTTTTTAGTGCTCATAAATGGGTAAATCCAGGTTTTATGGTAGGTCCTTATATTCCTTTATATGGATTTGGGGTAGTCATTTTATATTTACTTAGTAATTTGGATTTTTCATTAATTGGTCTTGATGAAACTAGTCCATGGACAATCATATTAAAAATTGTTTTTATTGCTTTTTGTTTAGTTTTAATTGAATTTATTGCTGGTTTGATTTTTATTAAAGGTTTAAAAATTAAACTATGGGATTATTCAAATCAAAAATTTAATATTATGGGTATTATATGTCCACTATTTTCATTTTTTTGGCTAGTAATTGCTTGTGTTTATTACTTTTTTATAAATCCATACTTAGTTGAATTTATTACTTATTTAGCTAATGAACCAACTCATATTTATTATTTCTTTATTGGAATAGTCATGGGAATGATGTTAGTTGACTTTGCTTATTCAATGCATATTGCAACGCGAATTAGAAAAGCAGCAAAAGATCTTAAAATTATTGTAAATCTTGATAAATTTAAAGATTATGTTGAAAATAAAACTCAAGAACTTTATTTTAAGGATTCCAACTTAAAATATCATCGTCCATTTTTCTTTCCTTTTAAAAATAGTCGTTTAAGTATGAAAGAAAAACTTGAAAAATATAAAGAAGAAATAGAAGCAAAATTAAAAAATCATAACGAAGATAAAAAAGAAAAGAAGGATTAGGCAGAGGATTTAGATAATTAAAATTAATAATTTTTTATTTTAAAAGCTAAATTAATATCTTTGAATTCATCTTCATCGAACAAATACTCATCATCGTAAGCTAAAAATTCATAACCATTTTTAATTAAAGTATTAATTAATTTTATGAATTCATTTTTATCAACCTTTTTAATTAAATAATTATCTATTTTATCTAAAAAAGGATCATCATAAAAAGAAATAAGACACTCCTTTAAATTATCATTTATAAATTTAGTAACTATAGCTCTGTCTGATGATAATGAATAGCCCTTAATTAGATAATCTCTTAAAACTGCTGTTGCCCATCTTCTAAATAAAATTCCTCTTTTTGATTTAACACGATATCCGACAGCAAGTATAACATCAAGATTATATAATTTTGCAGGTTTATGATTAGTTATGTCGGAATTTCCGACGGAAGTCATTTCAAATAGTTCTCCTTCGGGAAAAATATTGTTAATATGTTCAGTAATTGTTGAACGAGATTTTCCAAAAAGTTTGGCAATCTGATCTTGAGTTAACCAAATTGTGTTTTGCTGAGGCGAGATATTAACATCCAATTCAAAATCACCATCTACAAACTTAATTATTTCATAATTTGACATATGAATATTTAACATAAATTAATAAATAAAAGTAGTTTTTTAAGAATTTTTTTTCATTAAGCGTGAAAACTATAGAAATCAATATAATTTAATGCTTTAAGCGCCTTTCAAAGTTTTAAGAGCTTCAAAAGGAATTTCTGGTACTAAAATCATAATTTCTGTGGGCTATTAATTTTCTAGTAAGAGTATCGTTTTTTAGTAGAACTAAAATTAGAAAATTCATAGGTTCTAACCAATTTATATCTACTAGAAAAACGCAGCATAATAAAATGCCCGATTTCTCGGACAAATATCATTAATTTTGAAGCCATTAATTGTATCAAAATGTTAGTTATAAGATGTCTTTGTGCTATTGCTTTAATACAAAACGATACCCATACTAGAGAAATGCTACCTTTAAAAATGCGGATTTTATCAATGTTTTCGGAAAGAAATCATCTTCAATCATTATTTCTAATTCGGTAAGCTAATACTTTCTCGCAGTCTCTAAATATTCTTCAACTGACATTCCAGAAATCAAAGGTTGAGTTATTTCTTTGACAAGTAAATTGGATGAGCCATATTTATTTCCAAGTAGATTCTTTAAATAATTCTTAAATAGATTAACAAAATTATTAATACAAGTTTCAAATTTATCATAGCAATTTTCGCCAAACACAATTGGCGACGTATTATCAGGACATTCACACCATTTGCTATTCCATTTAGCAAATACTTGAGTATGCGTTTTATGAAAATCATTAGAAAGATATTGAAAAATATATATTTACATTCAACATTATTTGTTTGGCACCATAAATGAATAAGCTCAGCAACATCCCAGCACCAACCGCAATTGTTCGAAACTACTTGATCAGGAGAGGAAAAAACATAGGGCTCACCGCCTTGTTTTGAATAATCATCATTCGGTGAAATTCTATGAATTTTTCCTTTGACATCCATATATCCGTAATCAATATTGCGGATAAAATTGAAAAAATCATTGGTACCATATTTTAATACACGAGTTAAAGTTTCCATGCGTTTTCTCCAAACTTAAAATTATCTAATTAAATTAATAATCATTATTGTCAATAATTTGCCAATAGCCTGTTTTGTTTGAGCCAATACGTTTAATCAAAGACAAGTGCTTTAACTTAACAATGGTATTTTGAACTGTGGTTTTACCCGTATTCGTTATCTTTGCTATTTCAATTTGTGACATTTTAGGGTTTTCTTTAATTGCATATAGTATTTTTAATTCTGTTTTGTTTAATTTATCTGCCAATTTATCTACCGCTTTATCTACCAAATCTTTAAATGAACGACTCCAGTTATAAGGGATAGTAACTATTATAGAATCCTCGTTAATTTTAAAAGCTTTTCTTCCATAATTAGAAACAATCAAAGGATTTCCCTTACCCGTTCTTTCGCTTAAATGAGTTGCAAGAAAAATGGAAGATAGATCTTCATTAACCGGTATGCTGTATCCCTTGTAAAAACCTTCAATGGTTTGTTTTGGAGCAAGGGATGAAAAAGAGGTTATTTCAATTCTGTCTTCAAAAAAAGTAATCATAGGAGCAACTCTTCTTAGCCAATTATTGTGAATAAAAGCATTTTTTACAGCCTCATTAAAACAATCTTGATTAAAAAGAGGGATATCTGTTCTTGTTCCACTATGGATATCTTCTATAGATTTAGTCATATTAATGGAATCGGCATAATCAATTATTCTGTCTATAACCGATACTAAGCTTTGATTTCCAAATTCTTTTACAGAAAACAGTTTTTTTGATTTATCTAGTCCCGAAAAAATTGATACTCTAACTGGAATAGAACCATTGTCAGCTAAAAAGCACGCCAACATGTTATATTTTCCATTATCACACAGCAAGTGCATATTTATTTTAAATGTTTCATCATTAAATATTAGATTTCTGCCTAAATAATAATTTTTTAACTGTGAAAAAGTTAAATCTTGTATTGGCGATTCAGTATTAATCATTGTAGGGTAACCTTTGATTAATACATTCCAGAGTAAACCTTCTCTTTCTGGATATTTTTCTAATGAAGCAATGCTTGAACCAATTCTTGAATATCGTATTTTATTGAAAGATGTCGGTACGTTTTTCGCACAAGGAATAGTTAAAACTATTAATCTTTCGTTATTTATAAAAATTTCATCAAACTGAAAAGCTATGGAAGGCTTAAGATTCCTTGCCAAGTAGTTTTGAAATGGTTCATTTTTATAACTACAAAATGGATTTATGTTAGTTCCTATAACATCATGTTTTTTATCATCAATCCCCCAAACTAAATAACCATATTCCTTTCCCAAAATGGATGCAGAATTAGATAATGCAGATATATATTGACCTATTTTTTCCTCTTCAAACCAATTTACCTTAAATTCAAACAATTCTTCTTCATCACTTCTTTTAATTAGATCATTAACAACATCAATCAAGTTCATTTTAATCATGTTCAAATTACATCATATTGGTAGATAAAGTGGTAGATATTTTGTTTGACAAAATCTGTAAGAGATAATTGAAATAGTAAGTTTCGTTTTGCAAACAATTAATAAACTAATGTTGACTTTCGGTTTTAACCTAAAATAACGTCGCCTTGAACTAATTTGTATCTACTAGCAAAACGCCAAAAATAAAAAAATGCCCGATTTCTCGTGCAAATATCTTTCATTTTGAGACCATTGCTTTGTATCAAAATGTTAATTATAAGATGGTGGGGATAAGGAGAATCGAACTCCTACGCCTTGCGGCACAAGATTCTAAGTCTTGCACGTCTACCAATTCCATCATATCCCCGTGCTTAATATAATACAATAAATCAATTTTTAATTAAACTTTTTAATTTACTAAATTGATGTTTTTGTAAAATAAATTTCCCTAAAGCGTATATAGAATAAAAAGCAAAAAATAATACTACATAAGCAATGAATAAAATTATTTCATAAAAGAAATTAACTTCGCAAATCCCAATTGTTATATTTAAAAAAGTTGGAAAACTTACTGGAACAGGGCAAATTTGACTAAAAGCATAATTTGGATAAATTGGCGTTAATAAAGTTTCTCCTCCTGGAGTTGTTATTGTCATACTAAGATTTGTAACTAAAACGCTAGTAAAAGTAGCGATTAAAATAACTACTCCATAATATAAAGAAGGAACTAAAGCTTCTTTTAAAGAAAAGTTAACTTGTCTTAAAAATACAGGCATTGTTGAAAGAATAAATAAAAGTAAATGAGTTATCGTAAAATATAAAAATGAATAATTGAAAATAGTCCCATAATTATGTGTTCCTTCTTTTCCAAAATAGAAAAAGACTGTTAATGCACCTGCACTATGAACAAAAAAGGCAATATTATAAAATATTTTCTTTTTAAACATAATTGCAAAGAAAACAATATATTTTCCAATATCACATATAAATAAAGGAATAGAAGCAAATACTGTATTATAAACATTATACCCATCACCAATGAGCATTGAATTTCTACCATAAAAATGAATCATTAAACTTAATGCTAAAGCTCGTAAAATTAAATCTTGTTTAACTAAACTTTGTTTTCTTAAATATAAATATAAAAATAAAGTAGATAATATTAAAATTATAAACATTAAAAAATGCCAAATTGTAAAATTATCAAATAAGAAAAAGCTATATACATTTTTAGGAAATATTCTAACTAAATTATCAAATAAATTAAAAGGAAGAACTAAAATTATAAATAATGGATAATATATTAAAGATTTAATATCTTTAAAATTAATTTTATCTTGAATGTAGATAATGATTGATAAAATAACAAATAATAAATTAGTTAATATATAATTAGTTCCAATTAACCAACTAGGAATGAATAAATTTATTTTGTTATAGACGGAAAGTGTTAATTCATCTAAAGAGTTTGTATTATAAAAAGGTAATGTAGGATCTAACTTTGAAATTGATAAATAAAAGTGACAGTAAAATAATGAAATTATAGAAAATATTGGTAAAATAATTTTTGAAATATTTCTTGAAGTCTTATTATTAAAACAAATTGCTAAAGGAAGAAGTAGATAACCACTTAATTTTACTAATTCAGTAATTATATAAAGAACAGAAAATTTGTTAGTATCATTTAAATGACCATAAGGATACATAAATTGAAATGTATAACTTGAGATTATAAAACATATTAATAATAAGCCAATTAAAAAATAACTAATTTTTTTAAGTAAAATATTCATGTTTTTATTTTACTTATTTTTATTTTATTTATAAATAAATAGTATAATAAATGAGGTGAAAAATATGGAAAATGATGAAAAATTAAAAGAAAAGCAAGTTAACTCTACATTAATATATAAAGGAAAAATTATTGATGTATATAAAGATGAAGTTATTTGTCCTAATGGACATAAATCAACTCGTGAATTAATTAGACATTGTAAAGCAAGCTGTATTTTAGCAATTACAAACGAAGGCAAAGTAATAATCGAACGTCAATTTAGATATCCTTATAATGAAGTCATATATGAATTTCCAGCTGGAAAATGTGATAAAGAAGAAGATCCTAAAGTCACAGCTCTTAGAGAATTAGAAGAAGAAACTGCATATAAAGCTAATGAAATTTATTATTTAGGAAAAATGTATCCGACTTGTGCTTACACAGATGAAATAATTTATTTATATTTAGCAAAAAACTTATCTAAAACTCATCAACATTTGGATGAAAATGAAGCTTTAAATATATTTGAAATTAGTTTCGAAGAGTTAGAAGAACTTATTAAAAAAGATTTACTTAATGATGCAAAATCGCTTTGTGCTTATCAATTTTTCCTTTCAAAATTTAAAAAAGCCTCTTAAAATAGAATATTTTTTATAAAAAAAATTATTAAGTTTTAAAAACTAGGTGTAATAGTTTTTAAAAACACGATTTTTAAAATAGTATTTTAGTGCCAATATATTTATGGTAATATATTCCTATGCTTATATTTACAGATTACGAACGTATCGTTAATATATTCGACTCAGCTATTACATTAGCCTTAATTATTTTTGCAATACTTTCTTGGTATTATGTTTTATATTTTTTTAATGCTTTTAAAAAACCAACACGTTTTGAAAGAGGAAAAACTTTATATAAATACGCTGTTTTAATTCCTGCTAGAAATGAAGATAACGTTATTTCAAATATTTTATCTTCTTTAAAAAAACAAGATTATCCACAAGATAAATTTGATGTATATGTCATAGTAGAAAGTAAGGATGATCCGACGGTAAATATTACAAAAAAATTTGGATATAACATCATTATTCGTAAAGATCTTGTTAATAAAAGAACTAAAGGTTTTGCTTTACAAGAGGCAATTAAATATTTAAAAACTAATAATTTAAATTACGATTCAGTAATTATTTTCGATGCAGATAATGTTATGAATCATGATTATATAAGTTTGTTAAATGATTGTAAAAATAAAGGATATCAAATTGCTCTAGGCTATAGAAGTTTTACAAATGCTGAAAAAAACTGGGTTAGTGCTTGTAGTGCTACATTATTTTCTTTTATGAATCAATTTACTTCAAAAGGAAGAAGCAAATATTTACAAAAAGCTACCCTTACTGGAACAGGCTATTATATAGATATGCAAGTAATAGACGATGCTGGTGGTTGGATTTGGACAGGAATGACAGAAGATGTTGAATTAACGACATATTGTTATTACCACAATGTAAAAATGAAATATTATCCACTTGCTGTTTATTATGATGAACAACCAACGTCTAAAAAAGTTTTACATACTCAACATATTCGTTGGGTATATGGTTTTGTTGCTAAAAAAGATCATCTAAAAAAAGGTGGTGTTATTTATAATAAAAAGGAAAAATTTAAAAGAGCTGCTGGCATAGTTGAATATAACATGTCAATATGGCCATTCACCATCTTTGTAATTACTGAAGTTTTAGCTTGTATTGCAATGTTTGTTTTATTAATTTTTGCAACTGTTGAATATTATCAAGGTATTATCCCTTATGACACTTTTGAATGGGTTCCATACCATTTTATTTATAATTTAGTACTAGTTTATTTCTCATTTGTTTTTATTGCAGGAATTTCACTTATTATCGATTATAAAAATTTACGTTTTAAACCTAAAACGATGTCAATTATTTTATTTACCTATGCTTTTTTCTTTTTTGATTTTGTTACAGCTTTTATAGATGGTTTTATTCATAAAAGAAAAAGAACTGTTTGGACTAAAATTGAACATAGTGGTGAAATTATTAACGATAAAGCTAAGGAGATAAATAATGAAAAATAGAGTTATTTATTATAAAGATGAGTTACATGATGATTTTAAAGAAATTGGTTTAAAACGTCCTCCTTTAAAGGAAAACTATAAGTTTAAAAGAGAAAACTGGTTTAATAACTTATTATCTAATTTTTTATATTATTGTATAGCTAAGCCTGCTTTTTATATTTTTAATTTCTTTAGTGGAGTCAAGTATCATAATGTAAAATATTTAAAACAATTTAAAAAAGAAGGACTTTTTATATACGCTAATCATACTTCGTTTTATGATGTATATACTATTCAGGCTTGTGTAGTTAAAGGAAAACGAACTAACATTGTTGGTTATAGTGATACAACTTCGCTTCCAATTGTAAAACATATTGCTCGTGCACTTGGATATTTACCTTTACCTAGTGATTTTAATAATATTAAAAGGTTTCAAGAAGCATTAGAGTTTTATATTAAAGATAAAAAGGAAAATATTTTAATTTTTCCAGAAGCGCACATTCGGCCATATTATACAAAAATTAGGCATTTTGAATCAGCTTCCTTTCATTATCCTGCTAAATTAATGGCTCCAGTAATTCCAATTGTAACTACGTATCGTAAAAGAAGATTTTTAAAAAAACCTGGAATGGATATTCGTGTTGGAAAAGTTATTTATCCTAAAGAAAATCTTACTTTAAGAGAAAATAAGATTTATTTAGCTGAGGAATGCTATAAACAAATGGTTGAAATTGCTAATAGTGTACCTCAATATGAATATATTAAGTACATTAAACAAGAATAGTTGTTATAATATATTCATGCCTTCTTAGCTTAGCTGGTAGAGCAACTCATTCGTAATGAGTAGGTCGTAAGTTCGAATCTTATAGAAGGCACCATTAATTTTGAAATTACCCCCAAAAGTTGCACAAAATGTGATTATTATGTAATGTGTAACAAAGGGGGTTTTTATGTTAATAAATAATCAAAAAAAATTAGAAGCTGTGCTTGACCATGTTGAGAACGGATTAACTATTAAAGATGTTTCAATCAAATATCATATTGATTCATCAAGAGTTAAATATTTTGTTAAACTTTTCAGAACTCATGGAAAAGCTCCTTTTGAAGATAGAGACAAAAGATATGTTTATACTAGAGAACTCAAATTAAAGGCCATTAATGACTTCATAACTGGTGAATTTAGTGGACGTCAAATAGGAATTAATTTAGGCCTTATAAGTCCTGTTATAGTTAACGATTGGGTCAAATTGTATAAAGAAAAAGGCGAAGCTGCAATCGTTACTACTTATGGGCGAAAAAATTATGAATTAAAGGAAGATAAAATTAAAAGATTAAATAATAAAGAAGCAGAGGAAAGAATAAAATATTTAGAAGCAGAAAATGAAGCATTAAAAAAATTCTATGCCTTGATTCAAAAGAAAGAGAAAATATCAAAGAAAAAATTAAAGTAATCGTTAAATTAAGGCAAAAATATAAATTAGATTACTTATTAAGGGCTTTGAAAATTCCTAAGAGAACTTATTACTATCAAATTAAAAATTTTGATAAGAAAAAAGATAAAGACAAAGAAATAACTAAATTAATAAAAGAAATTTTTAAAAAACATCGTGGAAAATATGGATATTTACGAATAACTATGGATTTAAATAATAAAGGTCATAAGATCAATAAAAAGAAAGTCCAAAGAATAATGCAGGAAAATTCCTTGTTTGCTAAACAAAAGAAAAGAAAATTTCATTCATTTCAAGGGGTTGTTGGAAAAATTTGCGACAATATTTTAAATCGTGAATTTAAATCTACGATGCCTTATCAAAAATTAGGCACAGATGTTACTCAATTTTCTATTAAAGGTGAAAAAATCTATTTTGCTCCTCTAATTGACTTCTTTACTAGGGAGATACTTGGATATAATATTTCACGAAACCCAAATATAAAGCAGCAGAGAGATATGATGAAAGATGCTTATAAAAAACATGGTGAAAAGCTTAATTATTCCTTAATTCATTCTGATCAAGGAACCGTTTATCAAACACTTGCTTATAGAAAACTTCTTGAAGAAATACATGCTACTCAATCTATGTCTAGAAGAGGGAATTGTATTGATAATAGTCCAACAGAAAATTTGTTTGGCAGAGTTAAAGTTGAAATGTTTTATGATTTCGAATTTGAATTTGAAAATGCTAAACAACTTATTGCTGAATTAAAAAAATATATAAAGTATTATAATGAAGAAAGAATAGTCTTGAGATTAAAAAAATCGCCAGTATCATTCAGAAAAGAATTTAAATATTTACCTATGGTGCTGGTTTAAAAAATGTGTGCAACATTTTGGGGTAACATCATTTGTTAATAATCATTATATTTAAAAATGTTATCGATTTAGTATATATTAATAATTATTTAAATTTTTATTTTGAAGATAAAAATTTTAAAATGAAATAATAATTATAATGATTCCTTTCTTACTTAATTAAAAATAATTTAAAAATACAAGAATAGTATCCGAATGGGTACTGTGTAAATTTGTTAAATATTTTAATATGTAAATATAAATTTATTGATTTTACCTATTATTAACATAATAAAATTAATTTTTTATAGAGAATTACATGTTATGTACGCTGTAGAAATTTAATATTAAAGTTTTAAAAGAATTAGGTAAATTTCAAAATGTTTCAGAGAAGGAGGACAAACTATGATTCTGAAAACACTTATAAAAGGTTCGTTTTTAGCATTAATGTTATTTATGCCGTTATCGCAACTATCAGGATGTGCTAAAACACCAGCGTTATTTGAAGTAAGTGTAACAAATGGTACAGGTAGCGGCGAATATGCTGTTGGTGAAAATGTTACTATTAAAGCAAATGATCCAGAAATGGGAAAAGAGTTTTCGCAATGGTCACTTAAGGGTTTAGTAATTGATGATTTAACAAAACCTGAGTTAAGTTTTGTAATGCCATCAAACGATGTTACAGCTACTGCATTGTATAAAGACATCGCATATGAAATAACACTTGAAAATTGTGTAGCAAATAAGGAAAGTGCTAAATATGGTGAAAAGGTTACATTTACTGCAAACGAATATACCGGGAAGGAATTTTCTAGTTGGAATATTAAAGGAGTAGATACAACAGGTCTAGATTTAAGTAAATCTCCAATTACAATTACCATGCCCGCAAATGATATTGTAGTTGCAGCTGTATTGGAGAATATCGATTATACAATTAGCGTAGAAGGCGGCACTGCAGATAAAACGACTGCACACTACGGTGAGATTGTCACAGTTACATTAGGTGAAGTAGCTCCAGGAAGAGAATTTGCTTCTTGGAGTATTTTGGAGGGGCTTGATCCTACAAAATTAGATTTAACCATGCCAAAACTTACTTTTGAAATGCCTGCATGTAATGTTCGTTTAGTGGCTACATTTAAATTTTTAGACTATAATGTGACAATTATTGGTGGTACGGCACAAATAGATGATTTTGCTGAACCAACTTCCAGTTTGCTAGCTTCTTATGGTACTGTGGTATCTATTTTCGCTAACGAGTCGAATGACAAGAGATTTATTAGATGGACAAGCGAAAACGAAGAAGTAGTCTTTGAAGACGAAACAAGCCCAACTACTACGTTTATTATGCCTGCTAGTAATGCAAATATTGTGGCAGAATTTGAACAATTATATCAAATCGAAGTAAAAAAAGGTTGTACTACTAATAAACAATTTGCCGCAGAAGGTGAAGAAGTTACAGTTACAAAACCTTCTCCAGAGTTAGGTCATGCTACTTACTGGGCGATAGAAGGCATTGAAGTAGATTGGCCTTCATCTACCAACGAAGGTACATTCATAATGCCTGCAAATAATGTTATTGTAGGTTATACAAATGTATTATTAAATTATGGTTTCGTGATTAGTGGTGGTACAGCAACTGGTATAAATGGATCTAAGCCTCATAGTGTAACAGATGGCGGTACAAGATTTGACTATAACTGTGATGTTACAATTACTGCCAATGTTCCAATCGGAGAAACATTTGTGAATTGGACAATTTTAGGAATTGATACATCCGGATTAGATTTAACTCAAAGTACACTTGTGTTTAAAATGCCAACGAACGTCGTTGTTGTTACTGCAAATTTTGAATATGTCAATTATAAAATTAGCGTAGAAGGCGGCACTGCAGATAAAACGACTGCACACTACGGTGAGAGTGTTACAATTACTACCAATGTTCCTACAGATAAAGAATTTGTCATGTGGTCATTTGATGGATTTGCTTCTGATGGTTTAGATATTACTCAACAAGAACTTACATTCATAATGCCTGCAAATAATGTGACTGTAACAGCCGTATTTGAAAATAAGCCTATAAGACTTGAGTTTGTCTCAAATATTGCTGAATCTGGAAATTTATCTTTTAAAGGTGGTGAAAGCAAAACGTTCGTTGTTAGCATGGGTACACTAGGCACATTGCCTATGAAATATACTTTCACTGTGACTGGGCTAGGTTCAACAACATTACAAGTGATTGATAAAAATGGAACAGAAATGGTTTTGATTGAACAAAGTATTACTTTAGATAAACCACGAGAAGACTATAAAATCATTCTTACATACAAAGGAACAAAAAATACACTATTGAATTTAAAGATTACAGAAACAGTAGTAAGTAGTTAATTAAACTATTTTGAATGATAAAAATTTTAACAAGCGAGTAAATTACTCGCTTGTTCTTATTTTTTTCTTTGTTTACGAACAATGATAGGAGACTTTATGAAATTAATAAGTAAATTTATTATAAGTTTAGTTATTATTGTAATTACATTAACTTTATGTTGCTTTGGTGGATATATCTATGTACGTCAAGCATATGGAATTGATTTATTTTCTGCTGTTAATCAACTAAAGATTCTAGGTCAAAAAGTAAACGAGGAAGAATTATACCCTAATATTTTTAAAGAAGAAGATTATATTAATCTAAAAGATATTGTTAATGATGAAATTGAAGATTTTATAAAAGTTGATTATGCAGATAGCAATCAATATTATATTAATTACGATGCTTTAAAAGAAGAAGAATTTTTAAATCCACTATCTATTTCTGAAAAACAAGTCGGAGCACTATCTCAAATTATTTTTAATGAAATAAGCGCTAATGAAATTAATATTGGTGATGTTAGATTAAATGCGACAATAGTACAAACCGATTTTTCTAATATTGATAAAAATGGCAGTTGCGATTTTAGTGTTGTTTTAAAAATAGACTCATCTACTTTTAAGACTAAAATGAATCAATTTCCATTTTATTTTTTAAAGAAATACATTCCAGATAGCTTATATATATCTTCTATTTTAAGAGTAGAGAAAACTTTAAAAAATGGATTTGACTATGAATTGTCAAACATCGGTCTAAACTTAAATACCTTAGACTTTAATCAAACAAAAAATTTATTTCATATTTTAGATTTAATTTTAAAAATAGGAAATATAGAAGAGATTAACATGAAAATTGGAACTAGTATTGTTAATGCTCTTTTAGGAAATGAAGATAATATTGGATTTGTTTATCTTTTAAAAGAAATTGGTGCTAGAACATTTTATTTTACAACTGAAGCTATTAATAATTATTCTGAGGATTTGTTAACTATTATATAAATTTATTAAAAATTCAATTAGATTATAAATATAATTAGAAATATGATCATTAATATAAGAATTGTAAGTCTAATTAATATAGAAAAAACTTTAAATGTATGAAAATTCTTTTTTGCTTTTTCATTTATTGTAAATTTGTTTTCGTTTAAAAAATAATATTGTTCACCATTAATAATAATTGGGTTATTAGAAAATTGATTGTCATTTAAAGTAATATCATAGTAGTAGTTTTCTAATTGTGGAACAAATTTAATGCTTACATTTAATGTATAGAAATTCTTAGAGTATCTTTTCATAAATAATCCAAAAAAAGATATTATGTAAAAAATGAAAGCTTTTAAAAACCATAGATGTGTATCTAATTCATGATGATATATAAATGTTAAAGTTGGTTGGGCTTTGTTAATACAGGCGACATACTTCCCATTAATTTTCTTAAATTTCAAAAGTTTATTGTTATGTAATATAACAATATTACTATTAAGATCAACTAAGCTAATATAAAACATTGCCATTAACTCCCAATAAATATATCAAAACATAAATAGTAGATAACACAAAATATCAAAGCGACAACAAATATTATTAAAGTACCAATTAAACCTTTTTTAGAATTAGTATATTGTCGATTATTTAAAGCTAAGATAATTGAAAGAATTACAAAAAAAGCTGACAAACACGTTAAAATTAATGGTAAGTAATATGTTTTAAATAAAATCTCTTCAATTACTTCTAAAGTATTCCCATCATTAAAAGAATTCTTTATCAAATTTCTAAAATCTTCATTTAATAATGGAAGAAAAAAAGTAAATAATAAAAAAATAATTAAAATAAAAATCCAAATTATTTTTAAAAAAACTACTAAAGAAAGACTAAACAATAATAAAACAGGAAGTAAAGTTAAGACCGAAAACAAAACAGAATAACGATTAAAAATCGATTGAATTCTTTTTCTAGATAATAAGTTTATTGAATTATCTTTCATATTTTTAATATAACAACCATTTTAATTTTTTAAATAAAAAAATCATATAAGATATATGATAATATCAAAATATTAAATGTAATAATATGAAAGTTATTAACATAACAAATATTTCCGTTTATTTTAAGATTTAAGTTATTGGTATATAAGATAATTGTTAAAGTGGTAATTTACATTAGATAATTTATAATATTTTATGAAGGTCATTTGATATGTCGCTTAAAATAAATAAAAAACAAATTGCTTTTTATTTAATATTTATAGTACTTTTTGCATTAGCAGGAGTTCTTCAATATATTGATAATGATTTATCTATTGTTCCAGCAAAAGTTTGTAATTTAATTGCTAATATTATTTTTTTCTTGTTAGTTTTTATTTGGGGTTATTCGATTAATAATCGTATTGCAAAAAAATCAATCAAAATAAAATTAATTATTATTTCTTTATTAATTATTTTTTGGTTTTTGCTTCGTTATATAAAGTATGAATGTTTTAATGACAATGAGATAGTTAGTCGTTATTTATGGTATTTGTATTATGTTCCTCAATGTCTTGTTCCACCGATTGCTTTAATTGCAATATTAGAATTAACAGGAAAAAATAATTATAAATTATATAAAGTGTCATACATCATTTTTCTCCCATCAATTATTTTATTAATATTGATATTAACAAATGATTTGCATCAGCTTACTTTTTCTTTTAAAGATAATTTTGAAAATTTTTATTCCGATTACAAACATGGGATTATTTATTATATAACGATGATATGGATGATATTAGTGGTATTAAGTTTATTAGTAATTTTGTTTTTTAAATGCAGTGTATCTTCATGCAGAAGGAAAATATGGGTGCCAATTATTGTATTTATTTTAAGCTCTTTAATTAGTTTTTTATGTTATTTTTTTGCTGCGCGATCGTATAAGGTTCCTGAATTAATATCCTTTTCCTTAATTATACTAATAGAAAGTTGTATTTATATTGGACTTATCCCTTCAAACAAAAATTATGACAAATTTTTTGCTGTTTCAGATGTTTTTTCAGTTATTACAGATCAAAATATCAAACCTATTTTTTATACAAACGAAAATTTTCATCTTAAAGCAAATAAATATAAGGAAGCTGTTGAAAAAGGTAATATCTTTATTGATAAGAATATTCGACTATCTTGTAAAAAAATTTGTGGTGGTTATGTTTTTTATATTGATGATTTTTCAAATATTAATAAACTTTTAGATGAACTTTCTATTTTAAATGAACAACTTCAAGAGGAAAATCAACTAATTGTTTATGAAAATAAACTTAAAGAAAAGAAAGCTAAAATTATTCAACAAAATTATCTTTATTCAAAAATATTTTATATTTGCAATGATACTTTTTTATTGATTAATAAACTTTTAGAAAATATTGATGAGAATGATAAAAATTATAAAGAAGCTCTAAGTATTGCTTGTGTTTATCTTGTCTATATTAAAAGAAGAAGTAATTTAGAAATCATATCAAGTCAAAGCAAAATTATCGATATATGTGAACTATCTTTTGCAATTAAAGAATCCTTAAGTTATTTATTTGATTGCAAAATTATAACTTCGTTTACTTGTATCAATGATATAAAAATAAATTCAAAAATTGCAATTCTTCTATATGAATTTTTCCATGAATGCGTAAAAAGTAGTTTGCCAACTTTAAAGGAAATACTAATATCAATAAATTTTGATGGTAGTAATTTAGGTCTTCGTATAGTTTCATTAAATGGTTTTTCTACTATAAATAATTTTAATAGCGAACTCATGAATCAATTTAAAAGCAAAATAAGCATTGTAAAAGAGGATGATTATATATATCAAAATCTTTCAATAGACTATAAGGAGACAAATTTATGACTTTTCTATCATCCCCTTATGCAGTTCAAAAAACAATCCTTATTATCAATGTAATTATTTTAATATTTTCCATTTTTGATCTTTTTTTGTGTTTTAAAAGAAAAGCTAAACCATATTATTGTACAATTTTAGAAACAATTATTTTTTTGATTACAAGTTTTATTTTAATTTGCTTATTTTCATATGTAAAAGCAGATTATTTTAATGAAATTCCAAATGTTTCTAAATGGTTAATTAATAGACCTATATGGATTTTTATCTTGTTGTCAATTTTATTTATTTCTTTTTCTGTTTCTAGTTTTATAATCGGATGTAAATTTGCTAAAAGACATATTTCAAATGATAGTATCAAAGAAAGTTTTAATAATCTTCCAAGTGGAATTTGTTTTTATGATGAAGATGGTTTATTACAACTTGCAAATTTAAAAATTAATGATTTATGTTTAAAAATAACAGGAAAAAAACTTTTAAATGGTAAAGATTTTTGGAATTTACTTACTAAAAATCAGTTAACATTAAATTGTATTAGATTAAAAAATGGTGAAAAACCAATTATTAAAATAGATGATTTTAATATATTTTCTTTCAAACGTAATATTCATCAAATAGATGGCAATATCTTTTATGAAATCATTGCTACTGATATAACTATGAAATATAATTTATCGCTTGATTTGGAAAAGAAAAATAATGAACTTAAATTATTTAATGAGCGTATACGTGACTATGGAGAAAATATAAACGAAATCATTATAACAAAGGAAACTTTGAATGCAAAAATACATATTCATGATGAATTAGGGCGATTGCTTTTATTAACAAGACAAAATTTGTCACAAGATATGAATAAACAAGAAGTACATAAGCTTATATCATTATGGAAAGGTGATTTAATTAGTTTTATCGGCATTAACCAAAAGAAAAATACTGATTCGTATAGTGGTTTATACAATGCAGCAAAAGCAATTGGTGTTACAATCGAAATAATAGGAGAGAAACCAAAAGATGCAAGAACAAAAAATATTGTTATAAAAGCATCTGTAGAATGCATAACAAATACAGTCAAGCATGCAAATGGAAATTTTGTAAAAATAGAGATATTTGATGAAAAATATTATTCTGTAATAACTATAACTAATAACGGTAAACCTCCTTTAGTAGAAATCAAAGAAGGAGGAGGACTTTCCTCCCTTCGCATGCTTGTTGAGCAAGAAGGTGGAAGTATGTCTATAATAAGTTATCCTTCATTTATGCTTAAAATCAATGTTCCAAAGGAGAAATAAAATGAAAGATGGTAAATATGTTGTTTTAATTGTGGAAGATCAGATGATTCCAACACAGTTATTTGAGTATTTTATTCGTTCATCTGATAAATACGTTCTCGAAAAAAGTATTGAGTGTGCAGCTTTTGCAGAATTATATTGTATGACTGGTAATATAGATTTAATTATAATGGATGTTATAACTGCTGATGGAGCAAATGGATTAGATGCAGCAAAAAGAATTAAACATAAATATCCTAATATTAAAATTATTATTGTAACAAGTATGCCAGAATGTTCATATATAGAGCGTGCAAAAAAAATAGGAATTGAAGGGTTCTGGTATAAAGAAACTCGAAATGAAAGTTTAATCTATGTAATGGATAAAGTAATAAATGGTGAGACTGTATATCCTCAAAATTTACAAATTGTTAATATTGGAAATGCAAAAAGTAATGAATTTACTAAAAAAGAGTTAGTTGTTTTGCGTTTAATGACTGGTGGCTATAGCAATCAAGAAATTGCTGATAAAATTAATGTATCAATTAACGCGGTAAAAAAACACATTTCAAACATGTTAGCAAAAACATGTTTACAATCAAGAACGGAACTTGCTGTTAAAGCAAGAGAGACAGGCATTGTTATATTAGAAAGAGATAAAGATGAATATTAATTAAGGAAGTAATAAGTTGTTGCGTTATAAAAGTTAATTTGTAAATATTATCTAGGTAGTTTATCAAATGATTTTATTAGTGTATAAAGGAGTTTCTTATGTATAAAATAAAACTCAAAGAAAAATGTTTTGATTTGTTAATTTTCTTCTTATTTTATTTAATATCATATGTAATTGGTTATTTTAGTTCTTTTTATATTGAAAATATTATTTTAAGACTATTTGTATTCGATGTTATTTCTACATTTATTATTTATTTACTTTCATTAGTTATTAAAAATTCAAGCTTATATGATGCTTATTGGAGTTTAACTCCTTGGGTGATGTTAACTTATTTAATTATATTAAATTATACTAACTTAAATATATACCATTATATTGTTTACATCGTTTTTTCTTTTTGGAGTTTTAGATTAACCTTAAACTGGATAATTACCTTTGAAAATCGTAAGTGGATTGATTGGCGTTATCAAGATTTAAAAGCTAAATCAAATAAATACACTTGGCAATTTATTAACTTTTTTGGAATTATGATGATGCCAACTTTACTAGTTTTTGTAGCTTTTATTCCTCTTATATATGCTATAAATATTAATTTAAATGCTTTAAGTTTAATAGGAAGTCTTATTATTTTAGGTGGAACTATTTTAGAACTTTTTAGCGATCATTATATGCATAAATTTTTAAAAAGTAATCAGCATAATGAAGTAATTAATATCGGATTATGGAAATATTCAAGACATCCAAATTATTTAGGAGAAATCTTAATTTGGGTAGGAGTATATTTAATTTTACTTTTATCAGCATATGAATATTGGTATTTATTTGTTGGATCGTTATTGATTATTTTATTATTTAATTTCATCTCAATTCCTTTAGCTGAAAAAAGACAATTAAGTAAAAGAAGTAATTATAAAGAATATCAATTAGAAACTTCAAGATTATTAATTCTTCCAAAAAAGAAAAATAAAAAGGCTGTTTAGCAGCCTTTTTTCTTAAAATACTTAGTTTTTTAAATGTAAGTATAACTATCATGAAGTAGAAAATTAATCTAATAATATAAGCCATAACAAGACATTACCTACATTAAATTTACATTCATAACATGTTTTAACTTGCAAAATATTTTTATATACTTAGAAATTATTAAGTATTTATATTATGACAGTAAGTTCTATTTCAAAATATTTAATAATACAGTAGCATCTCTTTTGATATTAATTAATGAATTCTCTAGTTAATTTTTAAAACCGAAAGTAATTTTAATTTTAACTGTTGAATAATTTATAAAATAAAACAGTGATTATTTCCACTTTTAACTTTGTTTTTATAAAACTTTAAAAAAATTAAAAAAATTTTAGCAAACCCCTTGACAGAGTGCTAAACAGATATATAATATAGTTAGCACTTGGATATGAAGAGTGCTAGATAATTATAGGAGGATAAAAATATGAGTAAATATTTAATTAATCGTAACAATCCATTTGGTTTAATTGATCCTTTCTTTGATGATTTCTTTGTAAAAGAAAATAGAGGTTATAGTTTGATGAAAACTGATATTACAGATGAAGGCGATCATTATTTAATGAAGATTGATCTTCCTGAAGTTAAAAAAGAAGATATTAAAATTTCATTAAAAGATGGAACTTTAACTGTTAGTGCAGAATATAATAGTGAGAATAACGAAAAAGATAAACATGGTAAATATTTATGCCGTGAAAGACATTATGGTACTTATTCAAGAAGCTATTATGTTGGTGATGAAGTTAAATATGAAGATATCAAGGCAAAACTTGATAACGGTGTTCTTAATTTAACAATCGCTAAAAAAGAAGCTAAAGAAGAAAAGCAAGATCAATATATTGCAATTGAATAAAAGAAGTCCCTTAGAAATAAGGGATTTTTATTTTACAATTTTTTAAACTCTTCTAAAATTACTTGTGTAATTATAGAGGAGTTTTTATTGAAGAAAGTAACGAAGAAATAAAATTTTGTCCTTATTGTGGTAAAAAAAAGAACATAATGAAAATTTTTGTTCAAATTGTGGGCATAGTTTTATAGCAAGTAATTCGGTAAAACAAAATTTTGATAATCTACAAATAAATAATAATTTATCAAATGAAAGTAGTTTAGTTAAAACTTAAAAACTATTAAATTATTTATAGCTTTAGGCGTTTTATCGATTATTATGTTTCTTGTTGTTTTAATTTTGTTTTTAGGGCTTGGCACTACATCAACAATTTTATTAATAATATTAGTAGCACCAATATTTTTGATGATGTTTTCACATATATATTTTATTAGAACTAGATTATTAGCAGTTCTTGGAACTATTTTAACTATTATTTCAATTTTATTTTCTTTAATTTTACTATTATTATTTATTATTGATTCTTATAAATTTGTAAACGAAGCCTATTATGTTTCTATGATTGCTGCTGGAGTAATGGTATTTTTAACTAGTTGTTTTGCAATTTTAAGTTTTGTTATTTGTTATTTTAAGATGAAGAAAAATAATATAGCTGTTAATAGTTATAATATAGTTTTTAAAGAAATTAAAGAAACTCATTCTAAAAGTGAATTGAAAAAAATTATAAAATCTCTTCACAAATTTATTTTTAAAAATGATGTTGCTAATTTTAATAAACTACTTAAAAATTTCATGATAAATATTGAAATAAATAATATTAATAACATTTATTACAATAATTTTCACTTGAAACAATTTAAAAATCCTGCTATATTAATAAAGCGCTGGACAGTTAGCTCAGCTGGGAGAGCATCTGTTTGACGTACAGAAGGTCATAGGTTCGAGCCCTATACTGTCCACCAGTTAGCATGTAGCAGGAGTAATCCTGTTTTTTTATTTTCTTTAATATAATATTAAAATTGTTTATAATGATGATATAAAAATATTATAAAAAACCTAGAATTTTAAAGAAAAACCTTTTAAAACTCAACTATTTTTTAAAAAAGGAGAAGTTATGCCTTACATTGAATTAAAAACAAATAAACATTTAGAAGATAACATTAAGCAAGAAATTAATAAATTACTTGATGAAAATATTTCTATTTTTAAAGGAAAGTCTAAAGAATGGCTAATGGTTAATATTCTTGATAATTTAAATTTACATTTTCAAGGTAATGATGATGAATGTTTAATTATTGAAGTTAAGATTTATAAAGAAGTTAATAGATCTTCTTTAGATGAATTTAGTTTAAAAATCACAAAAGCAATTTCAAAATTAACTTCAATTAAAGAAAATAGAATTTATATAAACTATTTATTTATAGATAATTGGGGTTATGAAGGGTATAATTTTTAATATGCTCTCGTAGTTTAGTGGTAGAACTCTAGCTTCCCAAGCTAGCTGTACGGGTTCGATTCCCGCCGGGAGCTCCATTTTGAAATGTACCCCTTTTACTGGACAAACTTAGTTTAGTGAAAGGGGTTTTTAAAT
>ERZ779737.55-NODE-55-length-113528-cov-8.311845_pt1 | contig 113528 bp, 114 predicted proteins | sample MGYA00511889_ERZ779737 | MGnify/ENA primary metagenome ERZ779737 (study PRJEB29588, sample SAMEA2163575) | human gut metagenome | biome: human gut; feature: human-associated habitat; material: faeces | place: Denmark | collected 2008/2010 ...
TTATTCTTCTAAAAGCACTATTACAAACACCAGCCATAGGTGCTAAAACAACTCTGTTTTTTATTTCTACGTTTCCTATTTTAAACATTAAATCACTCCAAACTGAAACTATTATATAATAAAAAGAAACTAATTAAAAGTTTCTTTTTCTAGATATTACTTTAGAATAGCCCTTTGTATTAGGTTTAGTTTGCATTCTTTCTTTAGCCTTTATTCTTACAATCCAATCATTGTATGTATTAACATCTATTTTTTGTTCCATAAGTAATGTCCATAATTGCATTTCTGTCATTTTAAATTTTTCCTTTCATAATTAATGAAATGTATTGTATCACAAAATTTTACAAAGTTAAATAAAAACGACAAAAGATGACAATTTTTCGCATTTAAAAAGGATAGCTTTCCGCTATCTCTTTGATCTTATAAATTTACGAATACTCATAAGCATGTTAAATACTTTATACCAAAATTTATTAATTATTAAATCATATTCTCCAACAAGTTCAAGTACGTTTGGATTAAACTTAGATTTAAATGTTGATAAATGATCTTCAAGTGATCCATCTATACCACCTAAATCACAATAATCACAAGACTTATCTAAACAATAACATAACCTGTAAAACATAAGACCATTAGTTATTTTAAGAGATGGTAAGATTTTTGTGTTTGTTCCAGCGTATAAGAATGATGCAGTTTTTATTCCAGATTTACAAGTTGGCATCATAACTATAGTTGCTCCTGCAAGTGGATTATTACCATATTCTTTTTTTATTTCTTCCGCTTCTTTTATTTGTTTTAAACAAAATTCCTTTTTGTTTTCATGTTCTTTCATATCATTTTTAAGAAACTTAATATATTTATCAATATCTACCCTTGCAAAGAATAAAACAGCGTTATCTAAAAAGGCATCCATTAACTTCTTAAAATATTTTTCACTTCTAAGTGCTATATGCTGTCTTTCTTCCGTGCAATTTAAAACACTTATTAAATCCTTAACATCTTCTTTATTTGTAGAATAACTAAAGTAAACTCCTCTATCCTCATGATACTTCCCTATATAATTTCTTGTATTTTTAGGAAACGTTCTTCTAAGTTCTTCTTTTTCATAAAAGTTACCGTCTTTATCCTTAAGAGAAATAGCCATCGTATATCTAGGCTGGATATATGCGTTTACTTCCTTTTTAAATCCACCATGAACAAAGCCTAAATTTTCTAACTTTTTAACTATTTTATCAGTATCTAAAGTAAAAGTTTTCCTTACCTCTATTCCCTTATTTTTCTTTATGTTTTGGATATTATCTTCACTAAAACAAATAAATGGATCAATTTTTATATCTATTGCACCATTTTTCTTGGCATAATTTTTTAATTCTTTAACAAATATTTTTAGAGCTTCATCATTATCATATGATGTAACAAATCCCCTTGGTATGTAAAATAATTTCTTACCTAAAAATAGGTTTCTTTTTAATATCATTGCTCCGCATACCAGCTTTTTATCAGAATATAGTCCAACATAATCATTATCCCACGCTGTTTTAACAAGACTCCAAGCGGGCGTTTGCATAAATGATGTAGAAGGAAAATTCCTTACAAATTTATCATATTCTTTACTATCAATACCCGTTTTAAATTGATATTTCATCCTTATCATCCCTTTTTTATTTTACTATTAATTCTGCTTCATCACCATTTTTAATTAAGAATGCATTAGCATCATCAGTGTCTAAGTGAACCTCATAAGAAAACTTATCACTTATTCTAACATATACGTTTTCTAGTATTCCCGGCTTTTCTCCTTTTACTACAATACTTACAAATTCTTTTCCTTCAAATCCATATTTTTTAGCATCTTCTTTTGTTGCATGTACATGTCTTGCTGCTATAATAGCGGCATTTTTAGTAATCTTTCCTTTTGGGCCTATAATTGTTATTTCTGCTGCACCATCTAAATCACCAGAGTTTCTAACGGGAGGCTTTACTCCAAGTGCAAATGAGTCAGTTTTTGATATTTCAACTTGGGTTTTTCCTCTTTCAGATCCTAATATTCTTACTCTTTCTATTTTTCCCTTTGCGCCTTCTAGCGTAACTTGCTCATTACAAGCATATTGCCCAGGTTGTGATAAATCTACCTTTTTAGTTAATTCATAGCCTTCCCCAAATAATATTTTAACATCTTCTTTGGTTACGTGTACATGTCTTGCAGACACACCTATATTTACTTTCATATTTATTACATCTCCTTACAGGTTAATTATAACATGTATAATTAATTTAGTTCAATCATATATTTAAATGAATTATTAAAAAAGGAGATTTTAAATTATGAATACAAATTATTACCCAAATCCTAGCTTTCCAAATGCTAATTTAAATGGAGTTCAAATGAACAGTATGAAATCAGTTGCATCGCAACCTAGCATAACTACAGCAAATCAAAGTAATAATAATCTTGCTCAAATTGGTGCTACTAACAATATGTTAGACATTGAACAGTCATACATAGAAAACATATTAAGGCTTAACAAAGGCAAACTTGCAACATTTTATTTGTCATTTCCAGACTCAGTAGAATGGAGAGATAAAACATTTACTGGTATCATAGAGGCTGCTGGACGTGACCACATAATAATAAGTGACCCCAAAACTGGAAGATGGTACCTACTTCTTATGATATATTTAAACTACGTTGATTTTGATGAAAAGATAAATTATAGTCCAGAATTCTACTTAGCAAACTAAAAGATTAATCTTGTAAATATCATCTACTTTTGCTATAATTCTAATTAGAATAGAGGTAGATAAAATGTTAATTGTAATCACAGTTTTAATAATTAGTTTAATTCTACTAATAGTTAGCATTTATAAAGATAAAATAAACTTTTTATCCGTTAAGTTAGCTAACGTGGAAGAAAAAATAAATAGCACCTTATTAAAAAGAAAAGAATTGTTAAAAGATTCTGAAGATGTAATAAAAGAAATTACCAAGACAAAAAAAGAAGTATATATAAATTTTGATGAACTAAATGATAAAGAAATAAGTATGATGGAACTAGACAGAAAATTACTAGTATACATGAACGAATTTTACTTAATAAAAGATAAATATGAAGAATTACAAAAAAGTGATGACTTTAAAAAGATAGCCTTTATGTTAGCAGAAACAGAAGATTTACTTAGTGCATATAAAGATTACTATAATGATAACGCTAGCAAATACAACAAAGTAATTAAATGCTTCCCCGTATGCATAATAAGTCTTTTAAAGGGAAGAAAAGAAAAATTATTTTTTGATAGTAAAAATAGTTCTGATAATGATTACAATGATTTTAAATATTAAAAAGAGATTACCAATTAATCTCTTTTTTGTTATGTGCTTTTAAATAATTGTTAGTTTTAGAAAATGGTTTACTGCCAAAAAATCCATTATAAGCAGAAAGAGGTGAAGGATGAGCTGATTCTATTATATAGTTATTAGGATTAGTAATAATTCTTTTTTTATCCCTTGCTTGTCTTCCCCACAAAATAAATACAACGTTATTTAGTTTATCGTTGATTTCTTTTATAACATAATCAGTAAATATCTCCCAGCCTATTTCTTTATGTGAATTAGCCTTATCTTTTTCAACGGTTAATACGGTATTAAGTAAAAATACACCTTGCTTTGCCCAATCAGATAAATCAGTATCACATCTATCAATGTTTAAATCATTTTTTAATTCTTTAAAAATATTCCTAAGTGAAGGAGGCGTCCTAACTCCCCTTCTAACAGAAAAAGAAAGTCCCATAGCTTCATTTTCTCCATGATATGGATCTTGTCCTAAAATAACTACTTTTACATCATTATAATCTGTTAATTTTAATGCTCTTAGAATATCTCTTTTTGGTGGATATACTATTTTCTCTTTATATTCTTTATTTATAAACATTGCTATGTTTTTAAAATAATTCTTTTCATATTCTTCTTTTAAGACTGCATCCCAATAATTATTGGTCATTATTTTCCTCCATCTACAGCTAATTTTAATTCATAACACTTTTCTATTTGTGGTCCATTTGGACATATTGGTTTACCACTCTCGTTCATCTCACAGATATGAAATTCTGCTACATCTTTGATTGTTTCTATGTAAAACTCACAATCTGTGACATCTTTGTATTCTTCTTTTGAGGCGGCGGGATTATAAATCTTTCCATTTTCATCACCTTGTATATATCCATATTTTACTAAATCTCCTAAAGGTATTTTGTTGTTTTCATTAATATTCCCACATATAGGTAATTCTTTTGGTGTAGTGTTTACACATTCTAATGCCATAGCGGTAGCTCCATCTATAATGTTTGCAACAAGAATATCTCTTTCTTTTTCTTTAGCTTTTTTCATAGTATTCAATGTAACTATTGTTACTACAGAGGTGATTAGAGCTAAAATTATTAGGGTAGCAAGTAATTCTATTAATGTAAAACCTTTATTTTTCATTATGTCACATCCTTCTTTATTTATAACTTAATTATATAATAAGTATAGTTAAATAACAAGAAAAAGACTAAATTTATTAGTCATTTTTGTATAAAGTATCAACTGCTTTAGCATTTAAAGTTAAATCAGCTGTAATTCCTTTTTTGTAAGCATAATATGCTGCACTTCCTATCATCGTAGCGTTATCTGTGCAATAATTTATTGATGGATATGAAAAATTAATATTCTCTTCGTTTGACATTTCTGTTAATTTTTCTCTTAGATAGCTATTTGCTGCTACGCCTCCTGCTAATACAAGATTTTTAACATTATATTCTCGTATTGCTTTTTTTGTTTTCTTGACTAGAACTTTAACAACTCTTTCTTGAAATGAATTGCACATATCATTTATTCTTATTTCATTACCTCTTTGTAATTCATTATGTACTAAATTTACAATTTTGGATTTGATACCGCTAAAACTGAAATTATAAGTATTATCATCTAATGGAAGAGGTAAATCATAAGTGTCTTGTCCTAACTTAGCTAATTTATCTACCTTTGGTCCTCCTGGGTACTCTAGTCCCAATACTTTTGCTACTTTATCGTAACATTCTCCAACAGCATCATCTAGAGTTGAACCTATTCTTTTAAAGGTATAATCATTCTCCATATACACTAAATCTGTATGTCCACCAGATACAACTAATGCAATTAGAGGGAACTGTAATCTTTTCTCTAAATTATTGGCATATATATGTCCTGCTATATGATGAACTGGTATTAATGGTTTATTTAAAACCAATGATATCGTTTTAGCACATTCTACTCCTATTAATAGTGATCCAATTAAGCCTGGCCCATAGGTTACCCCTATGATATCTATATCTTCTAGGGTTAAGTCTGTTTTTTCTAGTAGTTCATCTAATACTATAGTTATCGATTCTATATGGCTACGACTAGCTATTTCTGGTACTACTCCTCCAAATTTTTTATGAATATCAATTTGTGTATTTGTAACTGTAGCTATTTCTTCTGTTCCATTTTTTACAATACTCATACTTGTTTCATCACAAGATGTTTCTATTGCTAAACAATATATATCTTTCATTTACATCACCTGTTTCTCCATTAAAATACCATCTTCATCTCCATAATAGTATTTTCTTAAGCTTACTTCTCTAAAGCCAAATTTTTTATATAAATTTCTAGCTATTTCATTACTTATTCTTACTTCTAAAGTAATATTTATCATTCTTGTTTCTATAGCAATACTTATAACATGAGACATTAATTTAGTAGCAATTCCTAATCCTCTATATTCTTCTTTAACAAACAAATTATCTATTTCCATTCTGTCATAGATAATTGAAAAATCTAAATAACCTACACTTATATCATCATAGAAATACTCTATTCTTCTTCCAAATGGATTGGATGCTACTATTTCTACTTCTTTAATCATTTTTATTTTCTAATGCCTGTGGTTGTTTTAAATAATTAGGTAATAATTCGTGAGACATTACCTTTCTTTTATTTTTATAATAATTAATAATAGAAAGTATATCTAAATCTACTTTACTAGTATAGTATTCTCCTAAGGTATAGATGTTATCTCCCACTAGTGTAGGATTATATTCTTTTATTAATTCTATAATATTTGTTTCATTCATAAATTGTTCATTAACTACTTCTTCATAATTTTCATCATATAATCCAATATAATAATTATTATTTTTAGCACTTATTAATGACATAATATATTCTTTTTTTTCTTTAGTACTTAAAGCTAATTCTTTTAAACTTGACATAGGGTACAAAGAATTATTAACTAAATATCCGTAGGTTTTTGCAATAGTTACACCGATTCTTATTCCAGTAAATGAACCTGGTCCTACACAAACCATTATGGTATTTACTTCTTTAGGAGAAATACTATTATTATCTAATAATGTTTTTATATCATTTGCAACATGTTTAGAGTGTTCTTTTATAGAAGACTTATTTATGCTACCTAATATAATATTATCCTTAACAATGGCAATAGATACATCAGAAGAAGATGTATCTATAAATAAACTTATCATAAAATGTCCTCACATACTCTAACGTATTCTTCACCATAAGGCTTTAATATTATAATTCTTGTATTTTCATCTACTATTTTAAATTTTATATCTAATCTTTCCTCTGGTAAATAGTCTTTAATTAATTCAGCCCATTCAATAATAGTTACTCCTCCTTTAGTATAGTATTCTTCTATACCAAGTGATTCTATTTTATCTTCTACTCTATACATATCCATATGATATAAAGGTAATTCTCCATTATATTCTTTAATTATATTGAATGTTGGAGAAGATATTTCAGGAATAGTCATAGCACTAGCAAATGCTTTAGTAAATACGGTTTTACCACTTCCTAGGTCTCCATTTAAACAAATAACCATATTAGGAAACTTCTCTGATTCAATATTTTCTGCTAACTCCATTGTTTCATTTTCATCATGTACTGTTATTTTGTATTCATTCATTTTAATCTTCCTTTCATATTCAATTACATTATAGCAAAACTCAATATAATATTACAATAGTTTTATAGCATTTTTCTTATTTTAATTTACAGAAAAAAAGAATTATTTTTTGTTTGTTAATTCTACATATTTTTCATAATAATTATTTATAACTTCTTTATTAAATGGTGTTTCTCTTACTCTAACCATATCTATTAAATTACCTAATTCATATTTTAAAATAAAATCTAATCTATTAGAATAGTGCATTTGTTTTTTATGGTATTTATATTCCATACGATCTAGTATTTTAAAACTTCCGTTAGGGAAAACTCTTAAATCTAAGTCATAGTCAATGTATTTTATTACTTTATTATCAATTAGTGCTGGTGTTGCGATATTACAATAAAAATATATTCCATAATCTTTTAACTGACCTATAATATTAAACCATCTATCTTTAAAGAAAAACATGATAGCAGGTTCTTTCGTTTTCCATACTTTTCCATCTGCATCTACGACGGTTGTTTGATTATTACCAAAAACTAAATAATCATCGTGTATTTCTAATAATGTTGCTTCATCCCAAGTTCGATGTAATGATCCGTCATGTTTATAGCAATGAATTTGTAATTTATCTCCAACTTTTATATTATTATCCACAAATTCACTTCCCTCCATTAAGTGTATTATACCACTATATTAATTTCTTTTGTAGAAAAAAATAAAAAATATCGACAAATATTATATTATTTGATATAATTTTATAAGAATATGGAGGTGTTATAATAGATATTTTTAGATGGTTTTTCTTAGGACTAAAAACTGTTATAACTATGCCAAAATATTTTATACAGGGTATTATAACATTATTTAATCCAAAGAAAGCAAATGAAATTAAGTACAATGGTAAACCTGTTATACCTATAATTATTTTATCTTTGACATTAGGTACTTATCTTATTTGTGTATTTATTTGTTCTAAGTGGTATGTTCAGCAATTGAAGTTGGATTTTCTTACAAACGATATTTTAAAAACTACAGAAGCTTTAAAAGATGAAAAGCAAGAAACTATTGATTATGTTGAATATTATCCAGATAGTGAAGACAAATATAAGAATATTAGTTTTATGAATGTTGATTTTGGGGAATTATTATCCAAAAACAGCGATACTGTGGGGTGGATTAAGGTTAATAATACTAATGTTAATTATCCAGTTGTACAAACGAGTGATAATGCATACTATTTAAAACATGATTTTAATAAAAAAAGTAATCGTAGTGGTTGGGTTTATGCTGACTATCGTGATGATTTTAAATATTTTGGTAATAATTCTATTATTTATGCTCATAATACAAGAACAGATACGATGTTTAGTACATTAACTTGGTGTTTAAAAGATAGTTGGTATACTAATGTCGATAATCATTATATCAAAGTATCCACTCCTACCTCTAATACTGTATGGAAAATATTTTCAATATATATGATTAAAACAGAAGTATATTACTTAAAGACTTATTTTGAAACAGAGGAAGAACATCAAAAGTTTGTTGATACGATTAAAGGAAGAAGCATATATGATTTTAATGAAGATATTTCAACGGAAGATAAAATTTTAACTTTATCTACTTGTAATAATGATAGTACAAAAAGAATTGTTATTCATGCTAAAATGATTAAAGCTGAATATAAATAAAACTGATTAGTAAAAAATTCTAATCAGTTTTATTATTATCTAATAACTACTCTTGTGGATATATATTCGCTTTGATTATCACTAGTAGCATTATAGTAGAATATTCCATTACCAACTTCATTTCCAGCCATTCCACCACGTATAAACCAGTTATTTACTTTGTCGATAAATACAGAGTAATTGTTGTACCAAGCACCTGTATTTGACGATGACAAAAGTATTTCTTTTGTAGCGTCTCCTAAGATAAAGTTAGTACCACTATACAAATCATAATCAGTACTAGGGATAGTAGTGTTATATTTGAAATTACTATTATTTAGTGCTAAAGAATTATTTGTGGAATAATTTGCCATAACAAATTCTGAAGCACTTCCTGCCATATCATATACTCCATAGATGTTTCCTGTAGTACTGTCTTTTTCGTCTTTTCCTGAAATATATGTATTGTTTGAAGTTATCTCTGTACATTTCATGTTAGAACATATTCCATACTTTGAATGTGATAGATAACTTATAGTTCCCCATTCACTATTTTTTATTATATGATAACTGTTTGCTTTACCTTTTATAGCTTCATAATAATTAGATAAATTATTATTTCTCCATGATTCTTGATTAGGTAGTATAGTAAAGTTACTGCTATTGGTTAGGCAATTATCTTTGCAACCATTAGATACTTCGTACTTACCAACCCAAAATCCTAATAATTCCTCATTGTTAGTAAAACTACTTGGTGTATAGTATTTGTCATTATCATTTTGTGTTAAAGGTATTATTCTCCCCTCATCACTATAACAAATATTATCTTTACAGTATATACTTCCTCCACTTTCTTTATTTTTTTCAAAAGATATATCTATTCCTTTAGTGTAAGCATCATAAGAACTTATATTAGGTTCTCCAGTAACATTCCATAAACGATACTTAAATCTTGGTATCCATACATAAAATTCATTTATATCACTATCTTTAATAGTAGTTCCTAAAGGACTACTTTTATAATAGCTATCCGTTGTCATTGGATAAAAATTATTATATCCACTTACTAAATTATCAGTTATTAATATTAGATTATCCCTATAATTATTATTTACTTCTTTACTTGTCAATATATCATTATATACATATAAATCACTAACTAAAACATTTCCTATACCACCAATAGTTAATATATTATAATTTGTATTGATTGCCATACTATAATTTAAAACACTACTACCATTTATATATAGATTTATGTCTTTATCACTCATAGTAAGACTTATAATATAAAATTTATTTTCCTCAATAATATATTTATTAGATGTTATATTAAATCCATTTATATCTATAATAAAATTATTATTTTTAGTATTATATCTTAAATTAAATCCATCGCTTGAAATAATATCTATATCATTATGCTTTAAGTCATTTAAAGCCAATCTTTCTACAATACTTATGTTCTTATTAATATACTTACTTAAATTTATATCTAATTTATTATTTTCTAATATTAAATTTTTATCAATTACATTTATATTACTTATATTTTTTATATTATTATTTTTACTTGATATATCATGAATAACCTTTTCTCCATCTTTTAAAACTATAGAATTAGCCCACATTTTATCATCATAATCATACCATTTATAACTAGCATCTAAATTACTTTCATCAGCTTTTTTCCATACCTTGTTATATTCATCATAATATACAGGAAGCATATTATCTTCTAGACTTGGGTGGTTAGCTCCACTTTCATCTAAAGTTTTATAAAATGAACTGCCACTGGTAATTAATGTAGCATTAAATTGTTTTCCAAGTTCAGTATTTGGAGTATTTATATCTAACCACATTTTTATTTTAAATTTTATTGTTTCCCCTGGATATAAAATTATATTTTTCTTTAATGTATTATTACTATTTTGTAGTGTTATTGGTAAATTATCATCTATTTGTACTTTAATATATTTACTATTAATTAGTTTATTATCATCATTATCAGATACTTTTAAATCAAAGATATATGCAATTGTTCCTATATTTTTAACTGATAAAGTGTACGGTTCATAAGACATTCCTTTAGTGTCACTAACAGGGAAAGCTTCTGGTAATTCAATGATGTTTTCTTCTTGGAATTCTAGATCTAATATACCTGTTTTATAATTAAATTGATTAGTATCATCTACTTTAATAAACAATGAATATGTGGTACCTGATAAAGAAACGGCCACAAAAATAATTGCTATTAATAAAATATAATTTTTTTTATTTAATATTTCTTCCATAGTACCACCTTTCTAGTTATTCGTTAATCCAAGAATATACTTTTATTGTTCCTAAAAATGCTTTATTCATCATAGAATTAGGAATAGTTTCATAATCAGTCCATAACATCAAAGATATTTCATCCATTTGATATGCCTCTAGACTTTTTTCTAATAGAATATAATTAATACCATTTAAGTTTAATTTTTCACTTAATTTATCATATTTCCAAATATTATCTTCTAATTTGCTAGGATTAGTATATATATTATTATAACTTAAAATATATCTCATAAACTTCGTATCTAGAGTTGTTTTTTCTGATGACTCTATAACTACTCTATAATTAATTTCTTCATTAGTATCATTAGATATAGTAAAGGAAAATTTATCATCTTCAATTGTATTATTAATAATTTCTTTTACATATCCATCACTATCCATGATAACATTGCTAGTATTAGTTATAATTGTTTTATTATCTTTAGTAACAATAGTTATATCATCAAATATAAATATATCTTCATTATTTAAATGACTTTCACGAGTTAATTCTTTATAATTATCTTCAATATTAACATTATTATCTTTATATTTAATTTGTGAATTATCAGAAACAAACACTAATAAATCATTATATTTTGTCATAGCACTTCCATTTGTATAGTATGTGGTATTATCTTTAGTTGATGCAATACTTACTTCAACATTATCAATTATTTCTATTAAAGTATTGTTTTTTATAATAATACTGTTACTTTTTCTTACACTAATTATTTTACTGCCGTCTTTAACAATAGCAGATCCATCACTATAATAATCTATTCTTATATTATGTTCTAATGATATACTTTCTGTTAATGTTGCTTGATTGTTATTTGGAAATGTTATATTTTTTCCATTTACTTTTATATCATCATTATTTCTTACAATATAATTTGTACCATTATAATTAATTAACATACTTCCATCATAAAAGTTATTTATTTCTTTACCATTTTCAATATTAGTATTTTTTAAATAAGATACTTTATTATTAGAAATATAATTTTCTTTTATATCTAGACTATTTCTTACAAACATATCTATATCACTATTAGTAATTAAAGCACTTCCATCAGTAAAATATGTTATTTTTCCATAGTTAGTATCTTTTATATTATCTATGTTTATATTACTCATTTTAGTGCTCATATTGATTGTACCATTATCACTTATGCCATATTCATTATTTATGGGAGCAATTCTAATAACTGTATTATCTTCTTTATTTAATTTTAAAGCACTTTTATCACTAAAATAATATATTATGTAACTACTTGCTTCTACTTTTTTATATATAAGAATTTCCCCATTAGATGCAAATACATTACTATTTTTAAAGCTATTCACAGCAGTATTTTCTGGTATAGGGGTAATATTCTTCATTGTAACATCTGATATGTCATCTAAAAACTTAACTGTTATTTTAGCATCTTTGATATTAGGTTCTTCAGACACTAGTAATTTTTTTGTTACTAACATTAAACTTAGAGACACTAATCCAATGCCTATTAATAGTAATAATATAGAAAATAATGGTCCCATTTTATTTAAGAACAAAATGAACATATTTTGTTTTTTTTCAAGTAGTATTTTATTTTCTTTTTTGTTAAGTTCTACTACATCATATTTTTTCTTACTCATGAAATAACTCCTATTTTATAAGTTTAGTCTTTTTTCCTAGACTCTTTAAGCCCTTCATTATATCATAAGAAAATATTACTAGACATGGAATAATTATTACAATTATAACTGTTCCTTTACTTGCAAGTATGTCTTGTAAATATCCTAATTTAGGTATTTTTAGTATTACTTTACCTAATATATTATCATAAGGAACTAAAGCTGGATCAGCAATATTATTATTATCACCTTTTGTTCTATAATAGAAGCCTTTAATACTATCATCATAAAATTTTTCTTTTATTCTATGAGTAATAGTTATTCCTCCAAGTCTTTCGTCTGGACTAATAAATGTTATAACATCTTCAACTTTAAGTCTTTCTTCAGGAACTCTTTTAGTAACAACAATATCTTTTATTTTAATCTGTGGTAACATACTACCAGACATAACAACATAAGCATTAAATACCGGTGGAGAATTATCTCCTTTCATGGCTCTTATCTTAATATCTGCTACATATAAAAGCAGTGTTCCTCCAATAAGAAGAAGCCATATAAAAACAGCATAAGATAATACACTTACAATGTATTTAAAAAGATTTTCTTTTTTCTTAATTACTTTAACTTTATAATGTTTAACGCCAAATTTATTGTCATATTCAACTGTCATTTCCGGTTTTTCTGCCATGTTAAAACACTCCTATTCTTCTAACATTATACAAAATATTTGGCAAAATATCAACTACATTTAAGTGAAATATTATTTTTTTATTAAATTACATAGATAGATAGAAAAAAGCATATTATTTTTTAAATAACATACTTTATTCATTATTTCTAATTTTTTCTAAAAGACTAGTATCAAATTTTTTATTTCTAATCATCTCTATTTCATATTTATATGGTGGATATATTCTTTCTTTGTCATCATCAGTTTTTCCTACATAAGGAGTTTCTAATATTTTTGGTATATTTTTAATTCTTTCATTATATATAATTTTAATTAATATATCAAAACCAATGTTACCATACCCTATATTCTCATGTCTATCTTTATGACTAGAGAATATATTCTTACTATCATTTATATGAATACATTTTAAATAATTTAGTCCTATTTGTTTATCAAAGTCATCTAATACTTTGTCAAAATCTGTTATATCAATACCACTATCAAATAAATGACATGTATCCATACATACTCCAATTGAATCTTTAAAATTTACTCCATCTATAATTTCTTTTAATTCTAAAAAGTTTCTTCCTAATTCGTTACCCTTACCTGCCATAGTTTCTAAACATATACAAATATTATTGTTATTTGTCAATATAGCATTTAGTCCTTTAATAATATTAGCAATTCCTTCTTCTCTTGATACATTAACGCTAGAACCGGGATGTAGAACCAAATATTTCATACCTAGTAAATTACATCTTTCTACTTCATTAGTTAAAAAATCAATTGAGAACTCCATATTATCTGGATTTGCTAAATTAACAATATATGGAGCATGTACTATTACTTTATCTAATTCAATATTATTTTCTTTCATTAATTTATATGCTTCTAAAGTCACAAAATCATTTATTTCTCCTCGTCTAGTATTTTGAGGCGCTCCCGTATAAAACATAAATGTATTGCTTCCATAAGATACTGCTTCTTTAACAGCCCCTAATAATTGATCTTTATTATTAAATGATACATGACTTCCTATAATTAATTCATTCATTTTCTTACCTCTTTCTTATAAGATAAGTATATCATAAAACTCACAAAGAAAAAAGAAGCATTTTTGCTTCTAGTTAACAATTTCCACCTTCAGCTGTGGGCATACCAGTAATGTTAGCATAATCACCATCTGGTTGTGGTGTTAGTTCAACACATGATCTTCCAGCACTATTGAATGTTACTTCCATTTTTAAAACATTTTTTGTTGATAATCCAGCATTTTGAATTAAAGATGTAGCATCTATTTTTACCGATGTTTGCTTTAATGTTTTATTGGTAGTATCAATGAAAAGTGTTTCAAAAGCTGCATCATATTGTGATAAATCTGGATTACCAATTAAATATGACTGATATTGTCTGTCAAACCAATCTGCTGCTGTTGCTGCTGCTGTTTCAAATGCTTTTTTCTTGGCATTAGCTGTTGTAGTTAAAATTGTTGGTATAGTAATACCTACTACTACAGCTAGAATTATGATAACTGCTAGTAACTCAACTAATGTAAAACCTTTTCTGTTTAATTTTTTCATTTTTATTTTCCTCCTATGATATAAGGTTATCATTTTGCTTGGTCATTGTCAACTGTTAGCTATTAAATTTTACACACTTTATGATAATTATTGACAATTTCCATTACTATCACTAATATAAAAACTGATTATGTTAAATCAGTTATTTCTTATGTATATGTTTATGTATTTATATCCATATTTCTTTGCTTTATATAAGTATAAATCTTTATAGTCTCCTTTTATTTCTTTAGTATGCTCTATTACTAATATACCTTTTTTTTCTAATAGATTATATTCTAATATTTTTGATATAACTTTATCTAATACATCATAGTCATATGGTGGATCTACAAATATAATATTAAATTTAATATTATTATCTTTAAAATAATTTAGACTTTTTTTATAATCATAGTTAAGTACTATAGATTTGTCTTTAATATTTAATAATTCTATATTCTTTTTTATGGTATTTGTAGCTTCTTTGTTGTTATCTATAAAATAGCATAGTTTACTGCCATTACTAATTGCTTCTATGCCTAATTGTCCACTACCGGCAAATAGGTCTAGTACTACACTATTTTTAATGCTATCTTGAATTGTAGAAAAAACGGATTCTTTTACTCTATCCATGGTTGGTCTAGTACCACTAATACTATATCCTTCTATATTTTTACCTTTTAATATTCCACTTATTACTCTCATTATTACCTCTTTATTATTAATGCATAATTTAATTCTATATCATTATTTCTATGTGAATTAAACAATTTTCTATTACATAATGTACAAATATTATTATCTATAATATTTTCTTCTTTTATTCCTAATTTTTTAGCATCATCTTTTATTATTTTTACTAGGTTTATAAGATATTTATTACCTACTTTTTGATAATAAGACTTGTCTTTATATTTTTTTATAAATAAATCATATACATCATTATCTACTTCAAAGCAACATTCTCTTATGGATGGATTAAATACTATTTTTATGTCTTTTGATGCACTGTTATATTTTTCTTTCATTTGATTTATAGCTATTGTTATAATACTTTTAAGTGTTCCTTTCCATCCTGAATGAATATTACCTAGTATTTTATTTTTAGTGTCTATTATAAAAATACTGTTACAATCTTTACTTTTAGTAACTAAAGCTATATTAGACTTATTTGTTATTAATCCATCTCCTTCATAATTCTTTGGTATGTTAGTAATATCAAATACTTTATTAGAATGTATTTGTTTTAATATATAGTAATTATCTATATTTAAGTCTTTAATTAAATTTTCTAATGTATAACCTTTATATGTATAGTAACATTCTATATTGTTATCTATATTATAAGTTATGTATTTTTCTGACATACATTTTCTCCTAGATAACTTGAATACTTTTTATTGATGCTTTTAACTAACATATATAATTCATCATATAATTCCATATATCTTTGATAAGTATGATTTTGATATAACTCTTTCTTTAGATTTAATAGTATATTTGTATCTTCTAGATTATTATATTCTTTTATTAGATTTAAAACTTTATTATCTTTTGATAATATTTCTTTGCATTCAGTTAATTCTTTAATTAAGTCTGACTTTTCTAAATCGTCTATAAAAATAAATGTATTTTCTATAATTTCGTTCATATATCAAGAATAACACAATAATTTTATATTGTCTACTTTTATTTTAAGACATCTAAGAAAGCTCTTACCATACTAATATTATTAGTTAATTTATTTATTTTATCTGTTGTTTTTAATTTATATTTATCTTTCATATCAGATATAAATGGTTTTAGATAGGTATTACTTCTATTTAGATATTTATACCAATAGGAATTTTCTCTTAGAAATTGTTTTAATCTTGGATCACTGTTTATTCTATATTGTAATTCTAAACTCATTAGTCATCAAACCTTTTATATATAGCTCTTGGTTTATATGTGGATTTTGCTTCTGTATCTTTAGATAAGAATAAATCGCTAAACAAAGTTATAGCTTTTTGAAGAGACCCTATTCCATCTTGTAATTTATCTACATCGACATTTTTGGCCATATTGACTATATCTGTTAAACTTGTTGTCTTTCTTTCTTTTGTTTTATATGATTGCCAAACTTCACTATCTTCTCCATACATATCGTACATTTCGTAGAACTTTTGCCATGTCATTTGTCCATCTGTGACATAGCTATTTAAATTGGGGTGTTTTTTTACAAAGGACTTAAATTCGTTTATGTTATCCATTATTTATCACCTATGTTATTATATGAGTATTTTTTATAAAATTAACTTAAACAATAGTATTTTTATCTATTTATGTATTAAAACAAGTGATAATTTCTTTTTTACTTGCTTTTTTACTAGGAATATATCCAGATAACATAGTAATGGTTATGTTTAATAATGATAAGATAAGCATATATTTATAATTATATTCTAGGATATTTCCCATATCTAATAGTTTATTTAATAATATATTGATAGGATTAACTAAGATATACACTATTAACGATGATATTATTGAAGAAATTATTCCAATTAAAATATTTTCTATATTAAATAATCTAGATATTGTTTTTCTACTTTTTCCTATACTTCTAAGTATTCCAATATCTTTTGTTCTTTCTAATACTCTCATATTGGTTATAATACTTATCATTATGGATGAAACAATTAGGGAAATTAGAGAAAATGTTACTAAGACAATAGTTATTATATTTATAATATTTTTTAATAGTTCTAACATATCTTTAGTGATATCAATATAAATTATTTTATCTTCTTCTTTATTATAATTATCTAAATATTTTATTAAATTTTCTTTGTCATATATGTTATTGGCATATATTTCTATTTCATAAGGAATAGTCTTATATCCAAGATAACTTAATATTTTATCTTTTGTAGTATTGCTAGGTATTATAACATTATCTGTATTTAGATATTTTTTTACTATTTTACTATTTTCATTTATAGTTAAATATTTATCAATTAATTCTTTATTATATAAAATAGTACTTATATTTTTTATTGGTTCTTTTTCTTTTACTATACCTACGATTGTTAATTCTATTCCATTACTATATTGATATTGTAGGTCATTGTTAACTATAAAATAATTATTTTCTTCTTTATAATAAATATCATTGGGTATTATTTTTATTTTAGTATTAATTAATTTATTATATTCTATGTCAGTATTTATTCCAAATGTCATAAGTAGGTCTTCTTCTACCATATTATTTTCGTCTATAGCTAGTAATACTTCATTATAGTTATTTATATTTCTTCCATATATAATATTATAATTTTCTTTTATATAATCATTATCTTTATAAGGAATCATATTGAAATATGATATATCTATATATTTATATTTATTTGTAAGTAGTGGTAAATTTATATCATACTTATATGATATGTAATAATTATTATTTAGTTTATTTATATAATTTAGATAATTATTATCTATGTTATTTTCATGTAAGTATTCATCTTTTTTCTTTATATTGATTTGATTATCTTTTAATTTTTCACTATTTGATTTTTTTTCATATATGCCATTAGAAATTGTAATTGGTATTTTAGATAAAGTTGTTTCTTCATAATTTTTTAAATCTTTATTGAAACCATTAGATATTAATAATACTAAGGCCATAGTTATAATACCTATGGAACTAGCTAATGATGTTAATATAGTTCTTTTCTTTTTACTTTTTAATCCATTTAGAGCTAATTTAATTATACTTTTTATTGATGATTTATTTTTCTTTAATATAGTTGTTTTTATATCTGTAAATTCTTTTATATAATCGTTATGTTCAATAGTACCATCTTTTATATATATAATTTTGTCTGAGTATTTTTTAGCTAATTCTATATTGTGTGTGACTATTATAACAAGTTTGTTTTTAGACATTTCTTTTAAAATATTCATTATTTTTACACTATTAATGGTATCAAGAGCTCCGGTTGGTTCATCTGCTAATAATATATCTGGATCATTAGCTAATGCTCTTGCAATTGCAACGCGTTGTTTTTCTCCTCCGGATAATTTATTTACTTTTTGTTTTTGTATTTTATTTATTTCTAGTTTTGCTAGTAATTGTTTTATCTTATTGTTATTATTGGTTACTATTTTTATATTGTCTGTAACTGTTATATCTTCTAATAATTTATAGTCTTGAAATATGTAACTTAAATTATAAGTTCTAAAAGAATCCCATGATTTTCTATTAAACTTATTTAATAATAAATTGTTATATTGAATAGTACCACTATCTGGTTTAATAAGTCCTGAAATAATATTTAATAATGTAGTTTTTCCGCTTCCCGATGGACCTAATATTGATATAAATCCGGTATCTTCAAAATAGAGGTTAATATTTTTTAAAATCAATTCATTATTATAACTTTTATTAATATTTTCTAGTTTTAACATTTTTTCTCCTTATGTGTTCTAGAAAGTTAGACATCATAATAATAGCATATAAAATAATTGTGTTGTTAAGAATTAACTAAATAGAAACTAAAAAAACAGAGTTTTTATTACTCTGCGGTTGCATTTTTATCCAATATAACGATACTTTTATTATTCCAATCTATCTCTTTTATTATTTTTTCTAATTCTTCTACATTTAGTGAATTAATCATGCCTATCGTATCTTCATAGATTGTTCCATCAAACAAAATATTATCTATTATCATATCATTAATCATTTCAACATTTTCATAACTAAATATTTCATTACTTATTAATACTTTCTTCTTTCTTTCAAATTCATTTTTATCAATAGTTATATTTGATGATATTTTTTCTATTTCTTTTATTAATTTTTCGTATTCATAACAACTATTGATTAAAGATAATATGAAATGACTTCCAATATCTAGAAAATTATAATATAGTGTACTTGTTATTATACCTTGTTTTTTCATTTTTTCATCAAAATTAGAAGTATCTCCAAATAATAATGTATATAATAAATACATGTAAACATTCAATTTTCTTTTATCAACTTTTAATTTATCAACATTTATTTTAACACTATATGCTACTTTAGGTATGTTAGTATTACATTTGATTATTTCTTTTTCTTTTACAATTTTATCAGGTTCTTTATATTTTTTTACTTCAATTTTGGGAATTTCTTTTTGATTTTTTTTACTTTGATTTTCTTTAATAGCTTCTAATATTTCATCTTTATCAAAATTACCAGTAACAACAAGAAACATATTTGAAGAATTATAAAAAGTATTGTAACAAGTTTCCAATAATTCTTTTGTTATACTTTTTACCTCTTTTGCTGTCCCTATTATGCTTTCTTTAAATGGATTATTTTTTATAGTATTTTTTCTAATCATATCATATAAAATATCAGTTGGTCTATCATTGCACATATTAATTTCTTGAATAATTATGTTTTTTTCTGACTCTACATTCTCTTCTGTTAAATATAGTGATGATACATAGTCTAATAAGTAAATGATATTTTCTTTTAAATTGTCTGGTCCAGAAAAAAGATATGTCGTATTTTTAAATGTTGTATACGCATTACATAATGCACCATTTTGAGCAAAAAATTCTTCTGGTTGTGGATCTATTTCTTGAACAAATACTTTGTGTTCTAGAAAATGGGCTATTCCATTAGGTACATTTATCATTTTATCTTCATTAATGGGGGTAAATTCTTTATAGATAGATCCATATTTTGTTGTATATGTTACATAATTATTATGAATAGTTGGATTAATATAAAAATATACTTCTAATCCATTATCTAGTTTTTCATAATATATATCTTCATTTACTTTATTGATTGTTATTTTCTTCATTAGACCCCTCCAAAATATATATTGTATGTATAGTTATTTTTTTACTGAAATTAATTACTTCTTCTTTGGTTATTTTTTCAATAATTTTAATCTTTTCTTCAATTGTTGGAGATGACACCAGAATATTGGATAAGCAGTTATTAATTATACCTATTGGGTTATCTAAACTTGCTTTTAATGAAGAAATTATTGTATTTTTACTACTTAGAAATATTTCATCATTAAATTTTCCTTTTGTAATGTCTTTTAAACATTTTTTTATTAATTTAATTACTTCTTTTTCATTATCTTCATGGATTCCAGAGTATATAATCATATTATTATCATATGGTTTTATAATACTATTGACATAGTATGCATAAGATTTTTTTTCTCTTACAGTATCAAATAGAATAGAATTTGCACTTCCTCCTAACATTTCTGAATATACTAATGATACATATTTTCTTTCATATTCTGTTATACTATTAAGACTACATAAAATAGTTAGTTGAATTTGATTAATATCATCTTGTTCTCTAATTATATTAGTTTTTGCACGTGGTGTTAGTTCTTTTACAATTACTTTATTATCTACTTTATGGAATGTCTTTACTTTGAAATTTTCCTTAAATATATTTTTTATTTCTTCTGGATTTACTTCTCCAACAACAAATATATCGATTATATCGTTAGTCAAAAGATTTTCATAACATTTTTTTATATCTTCTATTGTTATTTTATTTAAGTCTTCTATATTTCCATAGAAATTATAAGAATATGGCATATCCTTTGTACTTTCTAGCAATTTTGATATTGCATACTTTACTTTATTATCATTTAATGAAAGTATACTCTTTTCTATTTTATTTTTACATTTTTCAAAATCAGCATCTAGTTTTGGTTTAAATATTAGATCTAACAATAATTTAATAGATGCATAATTCATACCTTTTTCTGTGTATTTTTCATTTAAAAAACGAATCTTCATAGATAGAAAATTATAATTTCCTATTCGATATGTTGATGTTAATAGTTTTAAATCATATAACTCTTCCGTAGCTTTTATAAGCTCTCTTTCACTTGGATAGTCATATGAGGCATTTACCATAATTTCTTTCAATAAGTTTCTTAATGTTATTTCATCTTTATTAATTTTTTCTCTAAAACATATGTCTACGGTGATTGTTTTAAATTTTTTAGTATTTACTATATGTAAATTATATGCATTCATATTATAGCAAATATATTCCATAACTATCCCTCCTTTACATATTATGGCTACTTTTTATAATTTTAAACAACTTTCTAATGCGAGAACTATCATTTCATTTAAATTTTGTTCTCTTTCTAAGGATGTTAATTTATCTTCACTAAAAAATGAATCAGAAACAGTAAGCAAACATGCAGCATTTTTTTCTAGTGTTCTTGCATTATTAAATAAGGCAAAAGATTCCATTTCAACCCCTAAAATATTATATTCTTCTATAGGTTTATTTTTGTAATCTTTTTCATAAAAAACATCTGTAGAACATATAGTTCCTTTTATTATATTCATGCTTAGTTCATTAGATGTTTTTAGAATAATATCGTTTAAATTTTTTGTTGATTTTACTAAATTATCTTGATATCCATCTAAATATTTAGCATATGTTGATTGACTATATGAATTGTCTACTAAAATAATGTCTTTTAGTTTTAATGTATGATTATATCCTCCACATGAACCTATCCTGATAATGTTTTCTACATCATAATACTTATATAATTCATATGAATATATTCCCATACTTGGTATTCCCATACCAGATGGGAATATTGTTATTCTTTTTCCTTTATAGTATCCTGTATAGGCTGTCATTCCTCTAACATTATTAACAATCTTATAATCTTGTAAATAATTTTTAGCTATATACTCACATCTTTTTGGATCGCCTGGCATTAAAATATTCTTTGAAATATCTTCTTTATTACTTTCTATATGCACTGTCATTTTTATTTAATTATATATAATATTAATAAGAGAGATTGTTATTATATATAATATCTCCTTTTTAATTTTTATTTTTAATAAATTTATTTATTAAATAGTCTCTCTAGTGAAATTATACTAAAAAAAAATATTATTGTCTATTGTTGATATAACCATTTTCATAAAAACTAAAATACTTATTATTTCCAACAATTATATGGTCTATTAAATAAATGCCATGTATATAGCCTAATTCTAGGATATTTTGTGTTAATATTATGTCTTCTTTACTTGGATTTGGATCTCCACTTGGATGATTATGAAGACATACAATGAAACTTGATGATAATAAATATGCTTCTTTAAATATTTCCCTTGGATGGACAATAGATTTATTTATACTTCCTACGAATAATTTCTTTTTTGATATAAATTTCTTTTTGGTATCTAAATATAAACAGTAAAACTCTTCTTGCTTTATGTCTTTAAACATGGAATTAAAATATTTATAAATGCTTAATGCATTGGTACATACTAATTTTTCTATATTCTCTTCTTGATATATTCTTCTACCTAACTCTATCATTGCTTTTAATTCAATTGCTTTTATATCTCCTATTCCTTCTATACTCTTTAATGTATTAATACCTACTTCTTTTAGTTTTTTTATATTACCTATTCTATATAATAAGTTATTAGCAACTTCTTTTACATTGTATTTTTTTGTTCCTGTTTTTAGTAATATACACAATAGTTCTTCATTTGATAAATATTTTTCTCCATATTTTACTAATCTTTCTCGTGGTTTTTCTTCTTTAGGTATATCTTTAAATCTAATCATATTCCTCCTTTCAATAGTATTATTCGAAAAAAAAAGATAAATTACTTTAAAAGTGGATGTTTTTATAAACTATATCCATTTTGTTGTATCTATCTCTAATAAAGTTTTATTTTCATAGGAATTGGTATAATTAATTATTTTTTTTAAAAGTTCTTTTATTATTTCTTTGTCTTTTAATGTTATTTCGTTCTCATCAACTATTTTTCTTAATCCTCTTTTATATCTATTATTTGTAACATATAAATATATACTTTTATCTAAGGCATTAATAATTTTTAATTGTCCTTCATTATTACCATTGGCAGAGAAAACAAGTTCTCGATACCAGTCTACTAACTTATCTGAAAAGGTATCTTCAAAAGGAAATTCACTATTAACAATAATGTCATAATTGGGACAATTCTTTAATATTTTTTGAACATGTTCTATATCTATTGTTTGTGTTTCTACCATACTATCACCTATCTTTATACCCAAATTATAGCTTAATTTTATTTAATTGTAAATATTAATATTCTACTTTAATTTCTTCTATTTTGGTAATATCTTCAATAACAGAGAAAAATATTTTTAATTTTACTTTATTTCCTATATTTTCTTTTTTCATTATTGAATAATCTTTTATTTTTAAAATATTGTGATTGCTTTCTTGTAACTTTTCTTTGGCATATGTTATTGCTTCTTTTATAACTTCTTCTTCAGTATAAATTTTTTCAATTATATTTACTTCGTATTGCTTTTCTTTAATAAATTTTATGGGAACAACATCATTATCCACCAATATAATTTCATCTTTTTTAAAATTATGATAATTCTTAAATGTGAATAATGGAAATGACTTATTAATAAATTTTATGGTATATACTTCTCTTTTTCTACCTGTTAATTGTTCTTCTTTATAAAAATATGGAAATTCAACTTGTGTTTCATACCAAACTTCACCAAGGATTTGTCCTAAGGCTTTTTTATATATTATTTCACCATTTGCTTTATTTAATATGCCACTGATAATTATGGTATCTTTTTTTACATAATCGTTTTTTTCTTTTAATTTTTCTCCATTATATGCTTTTATATCATATATTATGGCATTTTTTTTAGCAGTAATTGATTGATATTTATAACTATTATCTTTTGTTTCTTGTTTTCTCTCAACTACTTTAACTATATATTTTGTACCACTTTCTAATATTTCTAGCCATTCCAATGTGTCTTTATTATTTTCCAAAATTTGTTTTTTTATTATTTCAAGATTGTCATAAGATTTTTTTAACTGATACTTTTTTATATTATAATTATTTAATTCTTTATTAAGTAAATTTACTATTTCTTTATTATTATAAACTATATCAACTGAAAATATTACGTTTGATAATATATATAAAATTGTTAAAGATATAATGATAGATATTAATGTGATGAAGTTTTGTTTCAAAAACATAATAAATTTTACTTTACCGTGTACCTCCAATATACTTACCGTATATGTCTTAGAGTATTTTTTTAAATAGTTATAGTATTTATATTCTATTAAAAAGGTCATTTCATTATGTGATACTAGTGATACGTTAGTAATATTAATTTTGTTTTTTATGAGCCATAATATATAATTATTTATATTTTTACCTTCTACTTTAACCTTAATTAAATTATGCATAAATTCCCCCAATTATAGTTTTCCTAGACATAATCTAATAATTTATCATAAATAATATGATTAAATATAGCAATATTATATAAAGTTAAGTAATTTTTATGTTGTTTATTTTTCCTTTTATTAAAAGTTCGTCATCATACATTTTGGATATAACTAAATCGTCTCCTGTTATTATTACTATTTTGTTGTTAACTTTAACTGATATTTCTGTACTTGAAAAATCTAGTATAGATTTGTAATTAATAATGTCTATTTTATTGGCAAATACTGTTACTCTAAATTCATTATCATTTAAATAATTATTAATCCTATCTTTTATTTTCATATATTAAATTATATGTATCATTATTAAATAAATACTTAATATCTATGTTTAGTGCATTTGCTATAATTGAAATAGTTAATAACGAGAAGTTTTTTGGACATTTTGGGGCTTCTATTCTTCTTAAATATGCATATGAATATCCTGTTAATTTAGCTAACTCTTTTAATGTAATATTTTGGGCTATTCTATACTTTTTTATATTTTGGGCTACTATGTCATAAATGTTTTCTTTTAACATGTTCTATGAAGCTATTTTATCTCTTAGTTTTCCAATAGTCTTTGTAAGTTTTCTAGACACTTCTACTTGATGCATTCCAAAGAGGTTCCCTATATCTTGCTGTGACATTCCATAGTAGTATTTAGCCTTAATCATTTTTTGTTCCTCTTCAGATAGTTTACTAATTTCATTATATAAATCCATCTGGTCTAGTTTAATGGCATCATACCCTATTATATCGTATAAGTACATTTCTTTATCATCAATACTAATTATTTTGTCTAAACTATCTATTTCCATGTTAGCTTTCATTATTTCGGTTAATGTTATTTCATCAATTCCCATAAATACTGATAATTCATAATTACTTGGTTCTCGCATATATTTTTGACATAATAAATCTCTTACCTTTAGAATTTTTCCATATAAATTTCCCATTTCTTTATTTACTTTAATACTACGATATTGATTAACATATTTTATTACTTCTCCTAGAACATATTTATATGCATAAGAAGAAAATTTGGTATTATAATCATCTTTAAAACTTTTATATGCTTTTATTAATCCTATGGAAGCTACTTGATATAAATCTTCTAGTTCTAAATGTGATGTGTATTTATTAATTATTTTATATATTAACCATTCATTATCTAAAATAATTTTATTATAAGAATCAATGGTTTGTAGATTATCCATTAAATACCTCCAATTCATTATTAATATGTTGAATTTGATTACCAAAAAGAGTTCTCCAAATGTTTGTTTTATCACATAATACCAAATTAGTATTTTTACTTCTTAATATCTTGTTAAAATTGATTAAGTAATTGATGCCATATATATCAACATTTCTAAGTAAATCTGTATTAATAACTACTTGTTTAAAGCCATTATAGCTTATTAATTCTTCTAAAAAGTTTTCTTGTTTATAATAATTATTTTTATCTAAATCTCCAATTAATCTTACAAAAAATATTCCTTTTCTAAATTCATAATTTATTTTTAACATAATATCATCCTCTTTTCTATAATCTATCATATATTAATTAAAATATATATATTTTCGACAAAACCTTGCATTTATTTCACTCGACATTTTTTTATTAATTTATATATTATAAATATAATTAATGTTGTTACAATTATTAATATATAATATATTTTTTTGTTATTATTTTCTGTTATATTATTTTCTTGTTCTTTTAATTTATCGTTTTCTTTAATTTTATCTTCTATGGTATTTGAATTGTTATTATCTGGTAATATTTCTTCTTTTTTTATATTGTCTGAAAACTTAACTATTATTTTTTCTTTGGCTATTTCTTTGTTATCTATTTTAGAATATATTTTAAAATCATTTGTATCTTTAATATATCCATCTACATTAACATGATAATCATTATCATAATATTCTCTTTTACTACTATACCTATAAGTGTATATTCTTCTATAACGGCACATTTTTTCTTTACTAACATATTCTCTAAATAAACCTTCCTCTTGTTTACTATCATATTTTTTAGTTATAAATTCTTTATCTACTAATTGCCATGGAGTATCAAAAAAAGTTATATGTCCCATACTATTATTTACTTCTTTGTATGCTATGGGGTATTGATAATTTTTATCACTATATAATGTTATTGTAAAAGTATTTATTCCACCACAATAAGCATGTAGAAATACATCGTTAACATTAAGTTTTTCTTCAAAATACTGATGTGTTCCTGCTGGATATGAAAAGTCTGTTATGTTGTTATATTTTTTTAGATTTTCTTTATTATAAAACATAATCATAACACTCTTAATAACGCCATCAAATTTATTAAGGACTAATGATTGAAATTCCTTTAACTCTTTATATACATAAATATCTTTATACTCTATATCATATAATTCTTCAGAAACTTCACACTCATTCATATATTCACTATACTCTCCATATTTTAAGTTATTTTCTTCTTCTATATATCCATTTAATTTTTCTCCTTTGGGATAATAAATACTATCATTATTATTTATTTCTTTATAAAAACGATATCTTATTTCATAATCTTTTATTTCTCGATAAGTATCTTCTGCATATACTTTAGATATGAAAAGTATTAAAATAATTAAAAATATTATAATTTTTTTTGGCATATCACTCCTTACTTTGGTCCTTTCAATAATATTATTTTATTTTATTTTGTGAATTACTTTTATTTGATAAAAATTTGGACTAATGTGAATTAAATTTTAGCAATAATTAACATTTAGCTTATTTTATAATAAAAGAGATAGGCATTTCTGTCTATCTCATATTTTCTTATAACAAATCATTATCATCTTCATAATTAGATGTGAATGTTACCTCTAGTTTTGTAGGTATTTTTCCATCTAAAGATAATATTGTTATTTTTATATTTTCATAATTAAATTCTTGATTTTTTTTGGGTCTTCCATTTGATAGTTCTTGTATCCAACCTGTAAATGTTTTGGCTTTAGTATTTGGTAAGTTGGTATTTTCTAGATATTTATTAAAAAATGTTTTTATTTCTATATTAGGATTTATTTGAAATGTATGTAGGCCTATTTCTAAAACATTTGTAGGAAGGTCATCATATTCATCATATATTTCACCTACTAATTCCTCTAATATATCTTCAAGAGTTACAATTCCTAAGAAATTATGATCTTCATTATTATCTATTACTATAGCCATATGCATTCTACTTTTTTGAATTTTTTCTAGTGCATAAGCTAATTTTCTATTTTTATTTACATATATAGCATCTTTTAATAATGTATTAATTGATATTTCTTTTCCTTGTAAGATATCATCAATTAAATCTCCTTCATGAATGATACCTAGTACTCGTCCTGTACGTCTACATACAACGGGTATTCTTGAATATTTTTGATTGATTATTAATTGCTTTATACGTTCACTGCTATCTGTGTCATATAGAAATATTACATCTTTTTTATCAACCATGACATCTTTAATTCTTTTGTCATCAAATTCTAAAGCATTTTGAATTAATTCACTTTCAACTTGATTTAATACTCCTTCTAATTCTACTGTTTGAATTATTTCTATAAGTTCATCTTCTGTAGCAGTTATGTTTTTCTTTTTGCCTTTTAGTTTATTTTCGAGTAAACTTACTAGTTTAGTAATAGGTGTTAAAATAATTATTAATACACTAAATATTGGTGCTATAAAATAAGCAAATTCTTCAGAGTATTCTTTGGCTAATATTTTGGGAATTATTTCTCCAAAAATAAGTATTAGAATGGTCATTATTATTGTGGCATATATAACACCGCTTCCTCCTAAATACTTTGTAAATATATACGTTGCTAAAGATGTAGATAATATATTAACTATATTATTAAATACTAAAATAGTAGTTAGTGTTTTAGAGTAGTATTTTATTAGTTTATAAGCTTTTTTGGCTCTTTTATCTTTTTTCTTGGCTAATGATTTTATTCTTATAATATTAGCACTTGAAAATGCTGTTTCTGCTGCTGAACATATTGCAGATACTCCAATTAATAGGAGTAAAATTATTATGTAGATTATAACCGAGGGATCCAAATTTAATCACTTCTTTCATTTATATTAGGAATTTTTTCATTAAGGTATATTCCTATTCTACCTTTTTCTATATTATTAATTATATTGTTATAATCCATTTGTATGAAATTTTTTGTTTTATAATTATAACTATAATGTAGTTTATCATGACTTATTAATATAAAATGATCATGTTTATTATAAATATCATTTAAGTATAAATTATTAATACTTATATTATAGTCTGGACAATATTTAGTAAATATTAAATTATATATAATAGATAAGCAAGATGGTTCGATGTTAGCTATATCCATAATATTTTGTGTTTTATTCAATATGCTAGGCAAAATATTTTCTTTATTGAAATTAAGTTCTTTTAATGATTCATCAATTAATACTTCACAATAATTATTTTTAATATATCCGATTGTTTTATCTAATTCTATATCATCATTATAGTTAGAAAAATATTTTGTTTTAAACTTACTTTGTATATATGGAATATCTTTATATAAATCTATAATCAATGTTGTATTATTAATAATTATTTTATTATAGTAATCATTTTTTGATTTTATTATTTCACAATTAATGTTAGAAATTTTACATAAATAATAGTATATTTTTACAATACTTATATTGCTACATTTTCCTTTTGAAAGAGTTCCCCAGATACTATCAGTAGTACTTTGAAAGGAATATGAATAATCATCATTTTTTTCTATATCTGTATTTATATCATATCCTACTAGACTACCTAGGGAAATATATAAATATTTTGCTTTGGCTAGTTCATTAAGATTTTGAGGCATATTTTGATATATTAAATCTATGATGTGTTCTCCTCTTGCAAATATTTCATAGTCAACATATACATAACCTTTCTTGTTATTTATTATTTCACTATACATATAATTACTTCCGTTTTTTAAGAAATAATTTATAACTTCACTACTATAATTAGTAAGATCTAAATCAATATATTTACAACTTTCTTCTATCTTAGTTATATCATTTATTGATGAGATATTAAGATTAAGTATAGATTGTTTTTTCATATTCTCACCTTAATATAATTATAATATAACTTTTTTAATTTTGTAAAGATACATTTACTATATTTTTACAAATAGTTAAAAGAAAATAACACTACTAATTGTAGCATTATTTTTTAACGTATGTAACTATAACCTTCTGATATAAAATCCTCATGACCAGCTCTTCTTATCATTAATAATATTGCTCTTCTTGCTGATTTTTCTATTTGTTCAGCTCTTTGTCTAGTAATTCCAAGTGATTTACCAATTTCTTGAAATGTTTTTGGCTCTCCTTCAAAGCCATATCTCATCATTATGACTTCTCTATATCTTTCAGATAATTTATTTAAATATTCAAATATTTTCTCTCTTTTCTTATTATTAATAGCTTCATCTTCTATATTACTTTTTCCATCTTCAATAAAATCTCCAATACAACTACTACCATCTTCTCCGACTGTTATATCTAATGACATTGAATCTTGAGCATATTTTTTAATTTTTCTTACTCCATCAATAGATAAATTCATTTCTCTTGCTATTTCTTCTTCTGTTGGCTCTCTATTTAGTTTTATTGTTAATTTATATATTGCATTATGTAAATCCTTTATCTTTTCAACTAGATATACAGGTAATCTAATGATTCTTTCTTTATTAGAAATTGCTCTTGTTATTTTTTGTCTTATCCACCAATAGGCATATGTTGAAAATTTGCATTCTTTATCTAAATCAAATCTTTCTATTGCTTTTTTAAGTCCGAAATTTCCTTCTTGTATTAGATCTCCTAATTCCATATTTGTTATACTATTTTGATATTTTTGAGCTACATGAATTACTAATCTTTGATTGGCTTCGATAAGTTTATTTTTGGCTTCTTCATCGCCATTTTTTGCTCTTTCTAATAGGGATATTTCTTCTTCTTTAGTAAGTAATGGTATTTGTATTATTTCCTTTATATATTGTGTTAGTGAATTAGGAATATTTTCTAATAGAACTTTTTCTTCTTCTATTTCATTTATAATACAATATATTTCTATAATTTCATTTATTTCTTCTCTTTTAAATAGTGTGGATATATTGCCTTTCTTTATAGCTTGTAAATTTTTATTTACTATAGTACTTACTATAGTATTAAAAGTTTCATTTGATGTTAATAAACTATTAATAGTTTCAACTTCTAAGTTTATATTATATTTATTTAGTAAATCACATATGTATTCAAGAGCTTTTAGTGCAGTATTATATTCATTTGTATTTTTAAATTTAGTATTTATAATTTCATTTAATATTTCTAATATATTTGAATCTTTATCTATTATTTTCAAAATATATTCTCTTATTTTTTCTATAATTATTGATGGTTCTTTTTCTTTTTCTGTTATATTTTTAACTATTTTTAAAAACTCTTTTTCTGTCATAATTGTATATGCTAATTCTTTATACATTTCATTTATTTGTTGAATACTTAAATTTTTCATATTTTCTCCTTTTTTAAATGTTGCTAACTATATTAACACAAATTTCTTCATTAGTAAACTTATGTTAAAAAAAAGGGGAAGCCCCTTAATTATTTTGCATCATATATGCTTTATATACATTTACTCCTAACATAGCTACGGTTAATTGACCTACTCCATATGGAACGGGAGTAATGTATGATGTTTTGTTTTTAACATTTTCAAAATCAACGTCTCCACACATATGGTTATTTTCATCTCTATTAATTCCTACATCTATAACTATGGCATTGTCTTTTACCATGTTGGCATTTACTAAATTTCTTTTTCCTACAGCTACCACTAAAATATCAGCATTTTTTGTAAGTTCACTTATATTTTTTGTTTTGGAATGACATATAGTTACAGTAGCTCCTTTATTTAGCATAAGCATAGATAGTGGTTTACCTACTAAATTACTTTTTCCTATAATAGTTACATTCTTACCTTCTACATTTATATTATAGTAATCTAACAATTCCATAATTCCGTATGGTGTACATGGTAATAAACATTCTTTATTATGAAACAATCTACCAGAATTTATATCTGTTAATCCATCTACATCTTTATATTCATTAATTTTATTTTGTATTCTTGCTTCATCTATATGTTTAGGAAGAGGCATTTGAACAAGTATTCCATTAATAGTTTTATCTTTATTCAACTTGTCTATTAAATCTAATAGTTCTTCTTCTGTTATATTTTCTTCTAAACTAATATGATTAAAAGTATATCCAAGGAAAGATGCCATATTCTTTTTTTGTCTTACATATATATTACTTGCTTCATCATTTCCTACTTGGATAACGGTTAATGATGGTTTTAACTTTAATTTATCTATCTCTATTTTTAGATTATTTAAGATATTTTCTTTTATTTTTCTACCATCCATTATAATCATATTATTTATCACTATTCTCCTCTTCTAGTTTTTTATAGGCAACTTTTCCTACCAATGTTGTTGGTAAGCTATCACGATATTCATATTCATATGGCCATGAATATTTTGCTAAGTTGTCTTCACAATATTTTTTAATACTTTTTTTAGTACTTTTATCAGCTTTTTTATCACCATTTAAAACAATATAAGCTTTAACTACTTGTTTTTTATATTCATGAGGTATACCTATGACAACACAACTTTCTACCCTAGGATGTCGGCATATTATTTCCTCAACATAACTTGGATATATATTATATCCTGAAGATATTATTAATCTTTTTAGTCTTTGTTTAAAATAAACAAATCCTTCTGTATCCATATATCCTATGTCTCCAGTATGTAACCAATATTTTCCATCATTGTGTTTAATTAGTGTTGTTTTAGTTTCATTTTCATTATTTAAGTATTTTTTCATTACTGTTGGCCCATTGACACATATTTCTCCTTCTTCCATGACATTAACTTCTTCTGTTGTACCTATTTGAACAATTTTAATAGTCATATCAGGAAAAGGCATACCTATAATATTTGGCTTATAATATTTTGTAGGTGTTAAACAAACAGCTGCTGTACTCTCTGTTAATCCATAACCACTTCTAAGTTCAGCTTTAGAACCATGATTTTTAAAAAATTCATCTACTCTATTTTTTAATTCTACAGATAATGTATCTCCTCCCGAAATAGCTACCTTAATACATGATAATTCTTTTGGTTTGAATCTATTTTTTAAAAGTCCTTCATATAAAGTTGGAACACCTGTTATGAAATTTGGATGATATTTTCTTATTAAATTGTCAAATTTTTTTGGACTAAAATCTGGAACAAAGATGCAAGTCATACCTATATACAATGGAGTATGTACGCTAACACCTAATCCAAAACCATGGAATATTGGCATTATTGACAATATAGTTTCTCCTGCTTTGGCTTCTGTCATAATGTGAGCTTGCATTGCTAAGGCATTAAAATTTAGGTTTGTTAGAACTATTCCTTTAGGATTTCCTGTTGTTCCTCCACTATAAAGTATAACAGCGTCATCATCATTTTTTCTTTTTACTGGTTTTAAATCTTTATAATATATACCCTTTTTTAAGAAATCTTTTAATAATATTGCTTTATTGTTTTTAGCTATTTTAGTTTTTCTTCCAGACATGAACCAATATATAGCATGCTTAGCATTATCCATATCATCACTTACAGAACTTACTATTATCTTTGATACATTAGTATTATCTATTATTTTAATTATTTTGTCATATACTAAGTCTATTGTCATGATATATTTGCTATTTGATGTGTTTAAATACAATTCTATTTCTTTTTCACTTGATAGAGGGTGAATCATGCTGGCAACAGCACCAACCATATTTACGGCATAAAACATACATATAGCTGAAGGAGTGTTTGGCATACATATGGTTATAACATCGCCTTCTTTTATTCCTTCTTCGAGTAATGAACTTGCCATTTTTTTGATTCTTATTATGAATTCTTTATATGTTATTTTCTTTCCATAGTACATAAAAGCATCATAGTATGGATATGATTCGGCTGTTTTTTCAATTGTTTCGTAAAGTGTCATTGTAGGATAATTAATCTTTCTAGGATTATTACCATAATACTTATACCATGGTTCTTTATGTCTTATTTTATCAATTAAACCATTTACTCTTTTTGTTATATTATTCCATATTGATTTTATCATTTATTTCACCTTCTAACATTTTTGGATTGTCTAATATATACTCCAATAAATTAACTGCTTTTGCATAGTATACACCATCAGCTATTCTTTCATCTAGAGTAATTCCAAAGTCACAAACCCATCTTTTTTCTATTTTTCCATCTATTACTTTTGCTACTTCTTTAACTTCACCCATTGTTGCTAATATGGAATTAGTTCCAAAGTTAGTCAAGTTATGATATATGGCACCACAATGAATACTACCAAGATTAGATAAGATAATAGTACTATGATATAAACTATTATTAGTTAGTGAACTTGGTAATAAATCATTATTATCTAATCTTTTAATAAACCATACAATAAAAGCAAAAAGCCATTTAGGTAGTTTACCTAGAGTGATAACCAAATTATCAGCACTATTTCCTTTATTACTTCTGATTCTTTCAACATCACCAGTTATTTTTTTACTTATAGTATTTAAATTATCTTCCTTGTCTACTGTGACAACATTCATAAATTCATTAGAATCATCTGTAAAATCTTTTTTAGCTACAAAAGATAATTTAACTTCATTTCTTTCATACTTATTTCCTTTTATTATAAATCTATTTAAGTATGGTCTATTATATATAACTTTAGCTATTGCTGTAGAAAAGGCATGAAAATAAGTTATTTTTTCTCCACTTTCTTTCTTTAAATCTATATATTTTTTTAAATTAGTTACATCTATTTCTCTTGAAATATATACTTCACTATCACTTCTTCTAGGCTTTAAATAATATAAAAATCTATCGAATCCTATATTTTTACCTTTAATTAACTTGGCATCTCTTCTTTTACTAAACATTTTAAAACTCCTTTTATATTTCTTTTTTACCTATATAGTAATTCTTTTTGCCTCTTTTTATTACAATATATGTATTATCTATAAATGAATTATTATCTACAATATAATTTATATCATTTATTTTATCCCCGTTAAGTAATATAGCATTATTTAAAACAAATTCTTTTGCTTCTCTTTTTGAAGATGATGCTTTTAGTTCTACTAATAAATCTAATATATTAGTACCCAATTTTACATTAATTATTTCCATATCAGAAAATACTTCTTTAATATCCTCACTTGTTAGTTCTTTGAATTTATTTGTAAATAAGACTTCTGATAAATTAATTGCCTTAGTTAATTCTTCTTCTCCTCTTAAATCTCTTACTACTTCCATAGCTAATGTTTTTTGGGCTAATCTTAAGTGTGGCTCTTTTTGATGTTTTTCCATTATTTCTTTTATTTCTTCTAAAGATAGAAATGTAAATATTTTTAAGTAAGATTCTACTAGGTCATCATCTGAATTAATTAAGTATTGATATATTTTGTAACTAGATGTTTTATTTTTATCTAACCATAAAGCATTTCCTTCGCTTTTACCAAATTTTTTACCTGTTTTATCTAGGACAAGTGGCATAGTAAAAGCATAAGCGTCACGACCAGTAATTTTCTTTATTAAATCTATTCCTGTAGTTATATTTCCCCATTGATCGCTACCTTCTACTTGCATTATACAATTATAGTTATTGAATAGATGTAAGAAGTCATAGCCTTGAATTAGTGTATAAGAAAATTCGGCATAAGTTATTCCTGTTTCTAATCTTCTTCTTATAATATCTTTATCTAACATATAATTAATATTTATATATTTTCCTACATCTCTTAAGAAAGTTATGTAGTCAAAGTCTTTTATCCAATCATAGTTATTAACTACTAAAGCTTTATTGTCAAATATTTCAGCAACTTGTTTTTTTATTCCTTGTAAATTTTTATTTAGGACGTCTTTATCTATTATTTCTCTTTCTGCACTTGGTTTTGGATCTCCAATTAATCCTGTGGCTCCCCCTACTAAAAGAATAGGTTTATGACCATGTAAAAATAATCTTTTAGCAGTTACTAAAGAAGAATAATGTCCAATATGTAGGCTATCTGATGTTGGGTCTGTTCCCCAATAGAAAGATATACTATGATTATCTAATAAGTCTTTTATGACTTCTTCATCACCAGCTACATCTTTTATTAATCCTCTTTCTTTTAATTCTTCATAAAAACTCATAATTTACCTCTCTTAATTATTATATCACTTATTATTATTTTTTTCTATATTATGTATTATTTCTTTAATCTTTCTAAATCTATGATTTAATCCTGACTTAGTTATTTTATCATTTGTTTCTTTACTAATTATTTCACTTAATTCTGCTAAACTAGCTTCTTTATATTTTAATCTGTAATCTATTACTAGTTTTAGTTTATCATCTAGTGCATCTATTAAATCTAACTCCTGTAATTTTTCTATGTCTTTTAATTGACTATTTGCTGTGAAGAATATTTTATCCATATTAGCTTGTTCACAGTTATTTAATCTATTAGTCATATTTTTATGGTCTCTATATATTCTTATATCTTCATAATACATTACGGCATTATAAGCTTTAATTATTCGTAAGAAATCACTTATTTTTTCTGCCTCTTTGATGTATACCATGTATTTTTTTTCTCTTTTAATTATTTTACTATTTAAATCATATTCATTTAGTAATTTACTAATAAATTTAGCATACATACTGGTATCTAATAAAAATTCTAAATGATAACGACTTGTTTTGGGATCATTTAAACTACCTACGGATATAAATAGTCCTCTTAAGTATGCTCTTAATTCATCTTCATCACTAATAATATATTCTCTTGGTATACTTAAATAATTATTATTTTCATCATATATTGATAAGTCTTGTAAAATAGTATTATTTTTTTCTTTTATCTCTAATATATAACTTATACCTTTATTAAAATATCTATTTCTTACGGTAATAATTGGTGTTATGTCATAAATTGTTCTAAATAACTTAAATATTCTTCTTGCTACAGAATTATTTTCAATAGTTATTTTAATAGAGTCTTCTATTATGGCACTATTTCTAACAATGGCTGATAACTCAGAGATAAGTTCTAATTTAGTAGAATCCAATTTTGTTACTTCATTTTTTATTTCAGTAGAAAAGCTCATGATTAATCTCCTTTTGTTAAGTAAGAAAATACTTCTAAGGCTGTTTTTAATGAATCGTGTTTAGCTTGATTATCTTTGGTATTAAGTAAATCTTTATTAATTAATTCTACGTTCATTTTCTTTATAGTTTCTTTATCTACGAATATAGGTTCACTAATTTCTTCTTTATATCGATCTAATATTTCATTATTTATTTTTGTGGAATTAGTTAGGACGACATCTATAAAGTCTTTGCAAACATATTTATTTATTTCTTTAATACAATCACTTGCTTTAAATCCATCTGTTTCACCATGTTGACTCATTATATTACATATATACATTTTCTTAGCTTTGGCATTAATTAGTGCTTTTTTAACTTCTTTAGTTAGTAAATTAGGAATAATACTTGTATATAAACTACCTATTCCAATAATTATTAAATCAGCTTCAGCAATAGCATTTAGAACTTCATCTGTTACTTTTATTTTATTTTTGTATTTTATTTTATCTATTTTTTTATGTGCTAACGTTATTTCTTCTTCACCTTCTACGATAGTACCATCTGTCATATGTGCCACTAATACGGGTTTATCTTCTGTAAATGGTAAAACTTTTCCTTTAATATTTAATATTTTACTTAAAGATTCTAATGATTTAGTTAAACTACCTGTAATATTATATAGGGCTGTTAACATTAAATTACCAACAGTATGTTTATCTAAATCACTATATGTATCAAATCTATATTGTAAAAGTTCTTCTACTAAGGGTTCTACTTCGGCAAGTGACACCAATACCTTTCTTAGATCTCCTACAGCAGGTATATTAAATTCTTTTCTAAGTCTTCCTGTTGAAGATCCATCATCAGCTACTGTTACTACAGCTGTAATATCTATTGGAAATAGTTTTAATCCTCTTAGTAATGCAGATAGGCCTGTTCCCCCACCTAGTATAACAACTTTTTTCATATTATCACCAAACCTTCTTGTTTGATTATAACACATGGTTAATTATATCTCAACTAAGTATTTACAATTTAAAAAGACAAACCATAATAGTTTGTCTAATAGTATCCTATGATTTTAAAATATAATCTTCTAGTCTTAGTTTTATTTTTGTTTTATTTTCTAAATCTTCACTGTATATTAAGTATGTTTTATTTATATTTATATCATTTACTTCAAATACTAGAATATAAGTAGAAGTATTAGAATTAATATATTGTTTTTGATAACAAGGACCTATATCAGTATACAAATAACATTTCTTTTGATTTATATAATATGTTTCTTTTCCTATTTTTAAACTAAATTTATCTAAATTAAGAGTATTTCTTCCTATTTTAGAATATACATTAAATTTTACTATAATATAATTATTGCCATCTTTTGTAGATATATAACTATTATCTATTTGATATATGTTATTAGTTCCAAAAGGTTCTTTCATAGGGTATAATCTATTTTTTAATAAAACATTTTTATATAATAGATATGATGCTCCAATTAATATTACAGATATTAAAATTATACTGAAAAGAAGATTTTCTTTTATCCAATAACCTAATTCTCTCTTTCTCCTATTAATATCTCTTATAATATTTTTAGTATCTATATTTACATTTACTTCTACCTCTTCAGAATCAATATCTTCAATATTTAGTTCTTGGATGTCTTTTGTAAAATTAAACTTCTTTATATCAAATCCTAATCCTCTAATTATCATAATTATAATTATTATATATTGATATAACATAGTAAATGAAAGGGTGTCTCTATAAAACCTGATGGTTTTTGCATTGATAACTTCCATTGATAATGAAGATAAGTAGCCATTTACAAAGGCAAGTAAAACTCCCATTAAAAGATAACCAATAGTAGTAATTATGTATATTGTCTTTGGTTTCTTTTTATATTTCATTAAGTAATATACTCCTATAGATATTAGTATTACTAAGAATATAAATATAAACAAACCTTTATTAACATAATTAATAGCATCATATTTGTTAGATATTCCTGATATTAGTTCTTTTATATACTTATGTACTTTATTAAACGAAAAAGCTATATATATTAATAATGTTGATAATATAATATGAATTAATCTAAAATGCTTAATTAAGAAAGCATATGGCTTCTTTAGTATCATTTTATCACCTATAATTATATTACCATATTTTTTATTTTAAATAAATATTATTTATAATTATAAATAATTAATTGTTCTTTTTGTAAATAGATATTGTTGTTTTGTTCTAATAATTTATTAATATCGGCATTTAATCCTTTTACTACTTCGTTTAAAGTATCTCCTTCTGCTGTTATATATAATTTAGATCCTTCTTTAGGTACTAATATCGTTTGGTTTGGATATATATAATCATTTTCATTTAATCCATTAATTTGGGCTAATAGACTAGGATTAATATTATATTTTTTAGCTATTTGGTATAAGGTATCTCCTTTACTGATTGTATAGTAGTTAAAATATTTACTACTTGTTTTTGGAATAACTAAAATAGTGCCAGGAGTTAAAGTATCATAGTAACCATTTAGCTGATATATTATATCTTCGGAAATTCCAGATTTAGATGAAATACTTTTTATTGTATCTCCTTCTTTAACTATATAAGTATCAAACATTTCATCACTCCTAATATAGAGTATTCTTAATTTTAAAAAAAGTGTATATAAAAACAAGGAATATTTTTATTCCTTGTATACTAACATCTACCTTCGCTTTGATTTTTACAATCTATAGCACTTTGACATTTCATATTTGCCATACCTTCAGTTATATGATCTTCTATTTCAGATAAAGCATTTGGATCTATATTGGTTAAAAGAATTTTTTCTTTTACAGTATCAATAATTATTCTTCCCCATATTAATCCACTATGAACGGTTGAGTCGTTATACATATCTGGCATAACTGATTTGAAAAAGTGTCCAAATAAAACTCTTTTAGTACCTAATACAATTCTCTTATTAGTAAGAGCTATGACATATGTATTAGCAAAGTCAAATGAACCTTCATTCTTTTGTCCATAGAATACATATTCTACTTTTTCATCTCCATCAACGTATCTATCAATTATTTTACAATGTTGTTTTATTCTCCAACCAATGGTTAAAGGATATTTTTTTCTAAATTCACATGCTTTTTTATAGCTTTCACTTTTTATAGCCAATTTTAATCACCCATCTTTACTTTTTCTTCTAGGAAACTTACAAATTCTTCTTTTTCTACATAACCACCAATAGAGTCTAATATATTTTCACCACGCATAAGAAGTGTTGTAGGTGTTCCCCAATCTGAATTTTTCTTTAAATACTTGTTTGTTGTAGATAATTCTGTCATTTCTTCAGAAGTTAAATTATTTGTATCTACATAATAAACAGGTATTTTTTTCTCTTCTACAACCTCTTTTACTATAGGCATATATAAACCACAATAGTAGCAACCTTCTCTTTCAATTATAAATAGGAATGGTTCATTACTATCTACTAGATTTTTATAATCAGCGTATGTTATTTCATTTAATCCTACTTCACCAGATAAATTTATAGGATACTCAATATCTAGAGATTTTGTTCCTTTGGTTGAAAATATAGCAATGACTATAACTACGATAACTATTCCAATAAGTATAAAATCTGATTTCTTCATATTTACCTCCCAAATTAATTCTACACTTTTTTATAGTTAAAATCAACACTTAATAACTTATTTCTGACAATTATTACAGTAATAAGTTCCACGACCTCCTACTCTAATCTTTAGGATTTGTTCTTGACAAATTGGACAATTACTAGTTTTTCCATGTACTAATAGTTCTTGTTGAAATAAGCCATGTATTCCATTTACAGAGGAATATGTTCTAATTGTAGTACCTCCTTGAGATATTGCTTTTTCCAATACTTCTTTGGTGTATTTAATAATATTTTCTAGTTCTAAATTAGTTAATGTATAACCTTTTCTTAACGGATTTATTTTTGATAGAAAGAGAATTTCATCAGCATATATATTACCAATACCAACGATAATAGTTTGGTCTAATAGTAATGTTTTAATAGCTATATTTCTATTTAGTTTATCTTTTAAATAACTAATGGTAAGTTCTTTATCCCATGGTTCTAATCCTAATATATTTAGTGGTGAATTATTATCATATTCTTTATTAATTAGATACATTTTTCCAAATTTTCTTGTGTCATTATATATTAAATATTTATTATTATCTAAGGTAAATATAACATGATCATGTTTAGTAATTTCATATTTATCTTTTATAAAGTATTTTCCTTCCATTTTTAGATGAGAAATCAAATTATAATCTTCTAAGACGAATACTAAATATTTTCCTCTTCTTTTTACATCTAGTATTGTTTGATTAGTTATTTTTTCTATAAATTCCTTAACACTTGGATAATTTATAATACCTTTATATAATACATCTACTTTTAATATTTTTCTATTTAGTACATAATTTTTTAAACTATTTTTAACTGTTTCTACTTCTGGTAATTCTGGCATATTTATCCTCCTGTAAATGGATTAACTACTATTTGTAAGTGATGAATTCTATTTCTTTTGCCTATCAACCTTTTTCTTAAATCTTTTTGTATTTTATAAGAATCTGTAAGTTTTAATTTATCAGACACTAATACTACTAATTCTACTTGATAATAAGAACCATATTTTATGATATTTAATTTATCAATTTTCTTTATTCTATCATCTTTTAAAATTATTTTTGTTATTTTATCTACATATTCTTTATCATCTTCTTGTTTTCCTAAAATGGAACCTACACTATCAATTAATATATTTATACCTGTATATAGTATTATTAGTGATACTATTATTGTTCCTATTAAGTCAGCATACTTAAGGAATGGATATTTTTTAGAAAATAAGGCTAATATAATGGTAATTAGGGCAAAGAAAGAAGATAAGACATTCATCATACTTTCTTTACCTGATGATACTAAGATATCATTCTTTAAATTATATCCTTCATCCATTAGATAATTTGCTATTATTACTTTTACGACAATTGTTATGATACATATATACATTACTATGTTATTTGGTACTGTAATACTACTTGAGAAAGCGTTAATAATTAGAGTTATAGACATAAAAATTATAACTATTCCTATAATAATATTTGTCAAATATTCTGCTTGTCCATAACCATATGGATGTTTTTTATCAGCAGGTTTTCTTGAAATATAGTTACCTAATATGGCAATAATATCAGTAGATAAATCAGATAATGAATTAAATCCATCTGCTATCATTACTTGTGATGACCCTATTATTCCTATTAATATTTTTGTAATAGATAAAAATAAATTTGTAATAAAACTTTTTAATAATGCAATACTTACTCTATTCATAATCTATTTTGCTTCATACCAATTGTTTCCTTCTTCTATAGAAACTTTTAATGGGACATCTAATTTAATAATGTTTTCCATAATGTTTGAAACAATTTTTCTTACCTCTTCTTCCTCTTCTTTTATAACATTAAATATTAGTTCATCATGTACTTGTAATAACATTGTACTTTTAATATTGTTATCTTCAAAGTATTTATCTATTTTTATCATAGCCATTTTTAAAATATCGGCACTACTTCCTTGTATTGGGGTATTTAAAGCCATTCTTTCTCCCATACTTCTTACAACATGATTAGTACTATGTAATTCTTCAATTATTCTTTTTCTATTCATAATAGTTTTAACATATCCATTTTTTTTAGCTTCTTCTATTTCTTTATCCATATATTCTTTTACACCTGGATATGTTTCAAAATATTTATTAATAAATTCTTTGGCTTCTTTTGGTTTAATATTTAAGTCTTCACTAAGTCCATAACTGCTTATTCCATATAGAATTCCAAAATTAACTGCTTTGGCTTTTCTACGCATATCTTTTGTTACCTCTTCTTCTTTGACACGAAAAATATCCATAGCTGTTTTTGTGTGAATGTCCATATCATTAACAAAAGCCATAACAAGTTCTGGTACTTTAGATAGATGAGCAAAGACACGTAGTTCTATTTGGGAATAGTCACAAGACATTAAAATAGAGTTATCCAAAGGAACAAATGCTTTTCTTATTAATCTACCTAATTCATAACGAATTGGTATATTTTGTAAATTTGGTTCTATTGAAGATAATCTTCCTGTTCTTGCTACAGTTTGGGTATATATGGTATGTATTTTTCCATCAGATGAAATAGAATTTAATATTCCTTCAATATATGTTGTATATAGTTTATATAGGGTTCTATATTCTATTATATATTCTACAATGGGATAATCTCTTAGTTTTTCTAAAACACTGATATCTGTAGAATATCCTGTTTTATTTTTCTTGGCATGTGGTAGTCCTAATTTTTCAAATAAGATATCTCCAAGTTGTTTAGGAGATGAAATATTAAATTCTACTCCTGCCATATTATAAATAATTTGACTAACTTCTTCAATGCGTTTAAGTATTTCATCTTTCATTTCAAATAAAACTTCTTTTTTTACTTTAATACCGTTCATTTCCATTTTGGCAAGAACAGTTACTAACGGAAATTCTATATCGTTATATAGAGTCATAACATTTTCTTTTTGCATCATATCCATTAGTGTGTTATATGTATCATATACAAATTTTGCTTTATCTATTTCAGAATTTTCTTTACTTGAATTATCTATTTCATATCCCATTTGTTTTGCTAAATAACTTATATCATCTTTAATATTGTAATTAACTAGATATGCTCCAATCATTGTATCAAATAAACAAGTTGGAATGGTTAGATTATTCTTTTTTAACGATACATATAATCTTTTATAATCGTATGTATATATTTTTTTGTTTAAAAAAGATAAATCAGTATCTTTAGTATATGGTATATAACTACTTACAGAATTATTATATATAGCAAATCCTAGGATATTGGCATTATGGTAGTTATTGTTATCTAAGTCAATGTACAAAGAAATAATATCATCGTTTATTTCTTGTTTACTTTTATTGATATAGTTTATATTTTCTATATTATTACTATTTTCTTCTTTGTTATTAGATTCTTTTATAAGTGAATAGAATTCTAATTCATTATATATTTTATATAATTCGTTTTTATCTTTAGGAATATATGCAAGTTCTTCTAATTCAACATTAAGTGGTACATCTTTATATATTGTAGCTATATTATAACTCATATAAGCATTATCTTTATCTTGAATTAATTTATCTTTAACACTACCTTTTATTTCATCAATATGTTCATATATAGAAGATAATGATCCATAAGTTGTTAATAATTTTAAAGCTGTTTTTTCTCCTATTCCTTTAACTCCTGGTATATTATCTGATGCATCACCCATTAATGCTTTTAAATCAATCATTTTAATTGGTTCTATACCATAAGTATCGTAAAATGCTTTATAATCCATACGGATATAGTCTTTTGTTTTTAATAATTTTACTTCAGTTTGGTCAGTTATTAGTTGGAGTAAATCTTTATCACTACTTACAATTAAGGCTTTAAAGTCATCATCTTGTTCACATTTTTTACTGAACGTTCCTATTATATCGTCAGCTTCATAGCCTTGTAATTCAAAGTATTTTATATTCATTGCTGTAAGTATTTGTTTAGCTATGGGAAATTGTTCTTTTAATTCATCTGGTGTATTATCTCTTTTACCTTTATAGTAATCATATTTTTCATGTCTAAATGTTTTTCCTATGTCAAAAGCTACAGCCATATACATTGGTTTTTCTTCAGATATGATTTTATTTATCATATTTACAAATCCATATATAGCATTTGTAGGAAAGCCTTTTTTATTTCTTAGAGTACTTCCTGAATACAATGTAGCAAAATAACTTCTAAACATTAAATTATTACCATCTACCAAAACTACTTTTTTCATATTTATCACCCTTACTGTTATGTTTAATTACTATTTAATTATATATGGATCACTAATAGTACCATTTCCTTTAACTACTGTTATTCTCGGTTTTAGATATAATACAGGTCTTACATTATACTTTTCTGTACTTGTAGCAGTATAATTATCTATTCCTATTGCATATACTTTATCAAGTGTTGTATCTACTCTAGTCATAGTATATTCTAAGGAATTTTTATATAAATAATTATTAGAAGTACATCCATTATACTCAATTACATTTTTATCAGTACATGAACCTGCATATAAGTAATCACTAAAGGACATTAGTCCTACCTTAGTTATATAATTATTTTGACCATTATAGGTATATATATTATTTACTTTTACATCTAAGTTATTGTTATAATCTAAATTGTACTTAAATGGTATTATTTTGTTTATACTATCAACACTTAGAGAACTAGATAGTATATTATCTTCACTAAGTGAAGTATTTAAATAATATTTGTTAAAAATTTTATCAATATTGCTATCTTTATAATCATTATAAATAGTATTTTCATCATCATCAGTAGAATAATCTTTATAATTCATAGTTAAAAGATAGTCATCTTTAATTATTTTAGTATTATAATACTTTTTATCAGTATTGTAAAATATACCTATGATACGCCATAATTCACAATCGTCTTCATCATTAAAGCAAATGTAATTATCAGGATTACCACCATAGTATACATAATTATTATTGTATTCTAAGATACCATTATTGCTTTCTGTGAATCCTATATATTTATCTATTGTATATCCGTTATCAATATCTTTTATTTTGTATAATATATTGCAATGATCATTATTTTCACATATATAATAATCTTTTTCTTTAGTAAAATCGTTATTGAAGATAGTCAATGTAGTTTGGTAAGAGTCTTCTAAAGTGAATATTCCATCTTTAAAAGTAAATTTATTAGCTATAGTTAAGTTATCATTTAAATTTAGAATTTTTATATCTTTTATCACTTCATAATTGGCATCTTTTTTTACTTCTTTATTTATGGCATTCTTGACATAATCTACTAGATAATTATTAATGTAAGTTTCTGTAATTATTTTTTTATTGCTTGGTAAATCTAGTGAGCAAGTATTATTATATTCACTGGTAGCAATTCCAAGATTAACATCTATTGATTCTTCACTATCATTTATTATTATTAAACTAGTTCTTAGTATATTTTTACTTTCTATTATACCATTAGTAATGCTATGTTCGTCTTTTAAAACAGTTATATTTTTATCAAAATCATTATACCAAACGCTATAACATAGTGGTATATCTTTGGGATTATTTATATCAATATCAACTTTGTATTCAGTATCACTTGGAATACTAATTCTTCTATATTCGTTTATTGATGTATGTATTAGTAAATTATTTGGTGTTCCGATATGTACTACTTTACCTGTTTCCTTATCATATGTAAATAAGGCATAAGTAGAATATACTGATAGAGATACTATACCAACGACAATAATTAAAAGTAAATATATTTGTTTTATAGGTAACTTTTTCATATAAATAACGTCCTTTCTAATTAATATTTTACTTGTCTTGAATATACATTTATTTTTCCATACATTTTATATCCCATCTCATTATTTTGATTATATCCTGTATCATTATACCACAACATTAATGTATATTTAGCACTTCCATTATATGCTAGATACAAATTACTAACAAGATTAGTTTTATTATTAATACTTGCTACGTTTCCTTTGGCTATTTTGTCTCCACGAGAATTATATAAAATATACTTAATTGTTCCATCTGGAAAATCATTTTGGGTTGTCTCTAGATCTATAGAAATAGTTTGATTTAAAGTTCCTGAACTTGTAATTGTAAAGTTGTTTCTATAAACATTTTTATAAGTATCATAATCTGGTTCTGACATAGGTACTAATTTAGGATTATTAATATATACTCCATCAATATAATTTATTTCTAATTTACCTGTATATAGTTTGGTTCCTTCTTTTTTTTGGCTTGAAACTAGGGAATAATAAGCAAAAGAAGAACCTATAATCATTACTACTAATGTTATTATAAGTATTATAATATTAATTTTTTTACCTTTATTTTTTGTACTATATGTCATGATTATTCACCTATTATAATGATACACTAAAGGCACTAAAAAAGCAAGCATTTTGCTTGCTATTAATCGATATGACCAGTAATTTTATCGGAACCACTTGTATTAAATGATACATATAGTGTTCCATAGAAATTCTTTCCTTGTTCATCATTTTGTGAACTATTTGTTTCATTTAAATATATAACAACTTCAAATGTTCTTGGGGAACTTGTTGCTAAAGTTTTTGTTTTATAAACTGTTTCTTCTCCACTTTGTGTATAACCAAATAATGAAGAACTTTCATCTGTTGTTAGTGGAAGAGCGTAACTTTTATCTTCCCCTGTTATTTCGTCAAAAACATTAGTTTTCACGGTATTTCCATCTACTGTAGTAACTTCATAAACCATATATCTTAAGTTAGTAAATTCATTTAGACCTACTTTAATTGAAGCAGTTATATCTCTATCTTCGCCATCATTTGAAACAGTAAATCTGTACACTGAGCATACTTCTTTACCATTATCATCTATACATTTATTTGTTGTATCCTCATCATTATCTTTATCAAATACAGTAACTCTTTCGTAAGCTTTTTTTACAACTTCATTGGTAGCAGGTATTAATTTAGCAGCTGGATTAATAAGATATTGTCCATCTGAATAACTTATACTTACAATATCTGAAGATAATCCTACGGCATTGTTCTCACTATTAACCATGATTGAGAAATATGCTAATGTTGCTCCAACTATGGCTACGATTAATGTTGCTACGGCTACTACACCATAGAAAATCCCTTTTCCTTTATCATTCATTATTAACATCTCCTTTTTACTATAATAAAATGATATCATTTTGCATGATAAAAATCAAGTATTTATATTTATTTTTATAGACATTTTGTAAATTATTTGTTACGATATATTTGGTGATAAAAATGGATTGTATTTTTTGTAAAATAATAAATAATGAGATTTCTTCATATAAGATATATGAAAATGATATGGTATTATGTTTCTTGGATATTAATCCTTTAAGTTCTGGACATACTTTAATAATACCTAAAAAACACTTTAAAGATATTTCTGATATTGATAGTAAATATTTGTCTAGTATTAATGATGCTACTAAATATGTATATAATTTATTGATGTCAAAACTAGGTCCTGATGGAATTCGTATTGTACAAAACAATGGAATATGTCAAGAAATTAAACATTATCATGTGCATTTAATTCCTGTATATAATGATATGTTAGATATGGATATTGAAGAGGTTTATAATAAGATTAAAGACTCAAATTAGTAATTTGGGTCTTTTAATATTATTCTTTTATAAATAAAGGTAATATAGTCTTAAGTTTATCTTCTCCTAGAACTTCATCAAGATAAATATTATTATCTTTGTATGAAGCTTCAACTATTTTATAGTTATCTTTAATATTTGTTTCATCTTCATTAACTTCAGCAACATAGTAATACTCAATATCATTGTGAACAACTTTATCAATGACTAAATATTTTTCTTGATTACCTAGTGTTATAATTTTATTAATTTCTATTTTCATTATTCCTCCTTTATTCTAAATTATCTATTCCTAATACAGATATATCTATATCTTTAACTGGCCAAAATCCTTCATTATCTATTGTTTTATCAGATGATAATATTACATCATCTTTTTTATTATCTAAATCAATATTAGGAAATTCATAATTATCTTTATTGTTTTCTTCTTGAACAATATTTTCTGTTATTGTATTACTAGATTCATTATTTTCTTTTGTTATATCTAATATACTATTATTACTATCTTCTAAAGTATTATCTTTATTGTCATCTTTTTTTAAGTCATCTAGAAAAATATTTTCTTTAGAAATATCAACTTCAATATCATCTTGCTTTTCAATATTACTATTATCTTCTATCAAAGTATGAGTTTCTTTTGTATTATCTACTTCTATGGTATTTTTATTCATACTATTTAATATTTTTCTTAGTATATCAATAACTCTATCATAAGAATAAACTATATAGCCATTTTTTATATCTATAATTTCATTAGAACTATATTTAATATTTTCTTCCTTATTCTTTTCATTAAAATAATTATCTATAGAATTCTTTATAATACTATTATTTTCTTTATTTAACTCATTATATACATATAATAGCACATTTTTTACTCTATCTTTTGTATAAGCAATAAAACTATCACTTATGCCTATAACCATATTGTTAGTAGAAGATTTTGTTTTATCAATAACGTAATCTATACTTGGTAAGGATAATATATATTCTATATCTTTTTTTAAATTTTCATTATCACTAGTTAGTCTATCTACTAATGTTTGTTTTTCACTAACATCATCTTTAATATTTAAGATGGATAATTCTACTTGATGATAACTTTGTATACTTCTTATTTGTCTATCTATAAGTAATTTTAATTGAGAAATTAATTCTTTATTCTCAATATTTTTTAAATATTTATTTATCTTTTCTCTTTTCTTTATTAATTCTTCATAATTAGAATATGTCCCATTAATCTCTTTAACAATTTCAATAAGACTTCTTCTTAATTTAGCTTCTTCCATTTCGTGTTTTACTTCATAGTGAATATCTGAATAGTCATTATTAACTGGTATAGATAACATGACGTTATATTTTTCAGTAGCATCTTTATCAGAAGAACAAATGTTATCATAATATGCATTAAATTCGATATCATTATAACTTTGTAATTGTTTTATATCTATACTATTATCTTTGCACAATTCAATAAAGTCATCACTAATTTGAATAAAGCGTTGCAATTCTTTTTCATATTTAGTAAATATTGAGTTAATTTCATCTTGTTTATTACTTAAATTACCAAGTTCTTCATTTAATTTTATAATTTCTTCTTTTAATTTTTTTAAAAATCCTTCATTTTTTATATAAGTATCAAAAATATCTCTTCTTTTTGTTAGTATAGATAATTTTTCTTCACTGATATTATCTTTACTATTTTCTAATACTAATGGTATTATGGAAAATTCACCATATTTATGAGTTAATTTATTCTTAGTCTCAAATAGATTTTCTATTACAGATACCATTTTATCTAGCCTACTAGAAATTTGATATATATCGTACACATCACCATAATTCTTTAATTCTTGGATAGAAGAGTATGTTTGATCAAGAATTAATGTATAGATTTGTAGAGATATCTCTTTTAATTTTTTCAAAGTATCTTGTTCTATTCCTAATTTTGACTTAGATTGAGCTCTTAAGGTATCATATGTCATTAAGTAAATCTGATACAATCTAGTAATATTAGTCATTTTAGATATATCATACATACTTTTCCTCCCCTTTTTATTCTATATTGTTATTCATTTGGTATTGTTGGAAAGAAGTTATCTGAAAATAATTCATCAAACTCGCTTTTATCTACATTTCCTTCATCAAATTTTTTAGCATAATCATCAAAATTTCCTAAAGGTAATTTATCTTTTTTAGGTAGTTCTTCTATATTATTCTCTTCTTTATTCATAAATTGTTGACCATTAAATTCGTCGAATAGTTCTTTTTCAATATCATATTTATTTTTAAAAGAAGACATATCTGTTTCATTTATATTATTTGAAAAAGTTTCTTCATCATTAGGTTTTATTGGTTCTATATTTTCTTTTTCTTTATTTAGAGAAATATCTTTCATAGTTTCAAAATTATAACTATTCTTTTTATTTAAAATAGACTTTTGTTGTTCTTCTAAGAGTTTCTTTGTTCTTTTTTCCATTTCTTTTTTTCTTGTTTCTTCAATTAAACGTTGCTTTTTAGATATTTCTTCTTGTCTTTTTCTTTCTATTTCTAGTCTTTTTTGTCTTTCTTCCTCTTCTTTTAATCTTTGTTCTTTTAATATTCTTTCTTGTCTTTTTCTTTCATTATCAAGTAAAGGTTTTAATACTTGTTGAAATTCTTCACTATTATTTTCTTCTTTTATATCATTAATTTCTTTTTTTATTTCTTCCACTCTTTTTAGTAATTCATTATAAGTATTAATATCTTGTTCTTCTTTTATTATTGAAGAATATTGTTTATTTATTTCTGTCTCTACTCTATTTAAGAATTCTTTATTTGTAACACCATTCATTAATTCTTTTATCTTATTTCTTTTTGTTAATAATTCATCATAAGTATCTACTTTTCTATCATAGATTTCTATAAGACCTAAAATACACATTTTATTATTATATTCTTTATATTCTTCTTCTATTTCATTTAACATTTCTTGACATTCATTAATCATTTCAGGATTTTTTATTCTTGATTTTTCTAAATTCTTTTTAGCTATTGAGTAGAGATTTTCACATTCATAAAAATTATCTTCTATGTTACTTTGTTCATCAATAAGTAGATCTAATGATAATTCACTAAAAGTATTATGTAATAATTCTATTAATTTATGTTCTAGTTCTTGATTTAATGAATCATTAACATTTATTTTTTCTTTAGCTAACGATAATTTACTTTCCATGTTTTCAATTTCTAGTTCTAACTCGTGACATGTTTTTATGTTTTTACTATATTTATCAATTATTTTTATTCTATTTTGTAATTCTTCTAATTCATCTTTTCCACGTATTGGTGGAAGTTCTATATTTTCATAAGTTAATTGATAATGTTTTTGACATAGTTTATCGACATAGGAAATTCTTTGATTAATTAATTCTACTAGTAAAGTTAGTCTTGTTCTTTCCTCATCAATAAATTCTATTTCACGTTCATATAGTTTGTTATATTCTTCTTCATATACCACGTTAGACTCTTTAATTATTTTTGCTAATAGTTTATTTAATTGATTAATAACCATTTTCTTTTCTTCATTAGAAGATATTAGTTTTAAACTATTTGCAAACATTTCATATTGTCTTAGGCTTTGTACTACTTCTCCATTATTGTAACTTATCATTACCAACCACCTCTTATTATAATTTTATATCATTGCACATTTTTTGTCAATTTATTTAATATTCTTTTATAATTAATTTATTTCTAATGTAAAAATTGATGTCTTTGTGACATCAATAAATTTACTAAATATCTTTTCCTGCCCAAACAGCTCTTTCTTTTCCCCATGCTCTAATTTTTTCTATTTTTTCTGGATTTGTTTTCATTAATGATTTAGTATTTAGAAAACTATTAATAAACAACTCTTCTGTCAATGGTATATTTTCTGCAACCAATTTATAGGCTATATCACGAATAACAGATTCTAAGTCAGCTCCAGAAAATCCCGCAGAAACTTCTAGAATTTTATTCATAAAACTATCTGCTAACTTTACTTTTAAGTATTTTTGTGAATATAGTGAAATTATTTCTGCTCTTTCATTTTTAGTCGGTAAATCTACGAAGAACATCTCATCAAATCTTCCTTTACGTAATAGTTCGGCTGGTAGACTTGTAACATCATTAGCAGTTGCTACGACAAATACTTCTTTTTGACATTCTTGGAGCCAAAATAGAAATTGACCAATCATTCTATTAGTAACTCCATTGGAATCAGTTCCTCCTGATAAACCTTTTTCTATTTCATCTATCCATAATATGCAAGGAGAGACAGATTCAGCAGCTTCTAATGCTTCTTTTAATTGTCTTTCACTTTGTCCTACATATTGTCCTTGTACTGTTGCAAAATCAAGAAGGTATAGTGGTAATTGCCACATATGTGAAATAGCTTTAGCACATAAACTTTTACCACATCCTGGTACTCCTACGATTAAAAGTCCACGTGGAGGTTTTATTCCTCTTTTTTTCATTTCTTCTCTTTTTGAAGGAGACATAAGTTTTTTCTTTTCTGTTAGCCATTCTTTTAAATTATCTAATCCTCCAATGGATGTGTTTTTATCTACTTCAATTTTTTCAAGTCCACTAATATTGCTAAACATACTGTCTTTAGTATATTTTAAATCAATTAGGTCTTCTTGTGTTATTGATCCGGTTGCTATAAGTGATGATATTACATTTTTAACTTCTATTTCACTTAAGCCTGATAAAGTAGTAGCTGCTTCTTTAAAATTTTCTTCATTCCATTCTAATTGTATTTGACTTTTATAAGGTAAAATACTTTTTTTAATTATTTCATATAATTCTTCTTCAGTAGGTAGTGGTAATTCTAATGACATTCCTAATCTTTTTAAATTAGACCATATCGTATCTCCAGAATGAACAATTACTATGCTACTGCTATGTTCTTCTGCTAATGTGACAATATCATTCAAAAATCTTGATATAACACTTTCACTTTCTATATCTGTTATATCAGATAATACAAAGATATGATTATCTTTAATTTTTAATTGTTCTCCAATATAATCTAATACCCCTGTTGTTGTCTTTGTTTCATTTAAAACTTTACCACTTGTTATTTCAAATAACCCTTTTGACATTGAATAAAAATATATTGGTATATTCATTTCTTTAGATAATTCTAAAAACATTCTTTCAACTCGTTTTTTCTCAATGGAATTAATTGCTATAAATGGTATTCTTGCTAATAAATATTGTTTTGTTAAATCCTTTGTTTCAATATAATTCATTTTACCCCTCCTTAATTGTAAATCTATAACTATCTACCAATTCTTTATATCTTCCATCTGTGTCAATATATGAAACATTTTTATATAATTCATCACAAAATTGATTAGATAATTTAAATAAACTATTTATTAATTCTTTTTTTGTATTATCTTTAATTATTTTAATTTTAGAAAGTTCTTCTAGATAAATAACTTCTCTTTGAAATTCTACTAATTCTAGACTTAGATTATCATAATCTATGGAATATATTCTATTCAAAAGATTATTAAGTTCATTAGATAGTCTATAAATCATTATTTTTTCTATAAATCCTTTAATATTTGGTTCTATATCATTATATACTAATAAAGTAGTACTATTTAATTTATTTATATATTCTGAATTTCTTGGAGATATTCTAATAGATTCTAAGGTATTCATCAATTCGTAATATGTCAATTTTCATTACCTCCATTTCTTTTAATAAATTGATTTGGAGGAAGTAAATCCCATTCTGGTAACCCTCTTATAAATTCTTCGGAAATATTAATATCTTCTATTCCATTTATATCATTTATTTTATCATCTTCAATTGGAATAATACTATCTATTTTGGGAATAAGTTTATTTTCATTCATATTATATTTCCTTTCTATCTATTATAATATTTCTTTCATTACTATTGGTAATAATAAAATCATTAGGATTGTATTTATTTATATAATCCGAAAAATCATCTATGTTAATATTATTTTCATTATACATAAGACAAAAATCAACTATTTCTATTATAATTTTATTTAATAATTTTTTATTTTCTTGTATCATGATATTAACTTTTTCTTTTTTTTCTGAATTTTTTTTATTAATTATATACATTTGACATATACAAAAGATAATAGTAGAAAGTAATATAATAATTGATAAAATAGGTATTTTGTATGAGATGATTATTCCTATTAATCCAATTATAATTGCTATTAACATTTCTCTATTGAATAATTTATCTTCTTTTAAATTTTGTTTATTTTTATTTAAATAGAATTCTTCTAAATATGTTTGAAGTTCTTTTTCATTACTACCATTTTTGGTTATTCCAGTCCAATCATCTATCATTATTGTGAAGTTAAGTTCTTTATTGTTAAAATATTTTTTTATAACATTACTATAACCTGTTAATATATACCTCTTGCATAATCCTAAGCATACTTTTCTTGTATTTATTGTTATAAGATAATTATTTTTAGTTTCATTTAGGGCTATATTAGTAATAATAGTATATAAATCGTCTACTTCATTTAAAATAACAGAATTATTATTTTCAAATTTTTTTAAAGCCTCTTCCACATTACCGTTTTCATTTACTATTAATTTATTTTTTATAATATCTTTTTTAAGTTCATATTCATCATAATCATAATCATAAATTAAATTGCCTATAATTTTTTCTATCTTTTTTTCAAAAGAAATTACATCATAATTTTTTTTATCATATATATTTTTGAATTTTTGGATAAATTCACTATAACATTTTGATAAAATTAGTTTATCTTTTAATTCTGATGCTTCTAAGACATAGTCAGAAATATATGAAGAAATACTAATATCTTTATTAGTTATAATATTTGAGAAGTAATTTTCCCAAAAAGAAACCTGTTTATTATATATATGGTCTATTTTATCTAATTCTCTAGTCCATTCATCAATTTTATTTAAAAACTTTGTAGTTCCTTCATTTCCTAATACTCCACTTGTAATAAGGTCTACGACAAGTACAAATATTCCTTCTGTTTTTAAAGGATCTTGTAATTCAAGATATCTATCAAACCATTTTATTGCTCCATCATGTTTTTTGGCATATAAATGAATTAAGGAAAACAATAATGATGTTTTTTGATCGTTATACTTTATTGCTGATTCTAGGGCAATATAAGCCATTTCTTTATTATTTGTGTACCAAGAGCATAAGGATACTAAAGAGGAGGATAACCAATAATTATGATTATTAATAAGTGAGTCATCTCTTAAATTTTCTATTGTACTTTTTTTTATAACGTTAATATCTAAGGATTGTATAATACCTAGTATTTTATTTCTAACATTGTCTCTATATTGATAACGTTTATCAAATTCCATTTGTGATATCATTATGTTTTGTTTGGCTTCTGTTACTATTGTTGTTTCTCTTAAACTAGTAACAAGATTATTAACTTCTGTATTTAATTTATCAATTTCTTCTTTTAAATCATTAAAATTGTCATCTAGTTTAACATCAACATTATTAATTGTTTCATAGATTTTATCTATTCCATCTGCTATATAATCATCTATAGTATATGTTTGATTTTCTTCATCCATAAATGTACACCTTTCTTTGATACTCTCTCCTAGTTTAATAATACCATAAATAAGGAAAAAAAGAAACTTCTTTTTTTATGATGTCTACCGATTGGGGTTCACATCATTTCTAGTTTCTTTTTAATTATTAAAGTGCCAATCTATAATTTCTGGTAAATCTTTTCCATATTCTGCTATATACAGTTTGTGTTCTATTAATTTATCACGACATTTTTGATTTAAACCAGATCTTCTATCTCCTAGTTGTGGTAAATATTTTAAGGCATCCATAACTAAATGATATCTATCTATTTTATTTTGAACTTTCATATCAAATGGTGTTGTTATTGTTCCTTCTTCTATATAACCATGGACATGCATATTTTGATTTGTTCTTTTATACGCTAATTGATGTATTAAATCAGGGTAACCATGAAAATTAAAAATAATTGGTTTATCTTTAGTAAAGATCATATCATATTCATCATCACTTAATCCATGAGGATGTCTTCCTTGTAGTTTCATTAAATCTACAACATTTATCATTCTTATTTTTAATTCTCTAAAGTTTTCTTTTAATATTCCAATAGCAGCAATTGTCTCTAATGTAGGTGCTTCTCCACAAGAAGCCATGATTATATCAGGTTCTTGTCCATTATCATTACTTGCAAATTCCCATATGCCTATTCCTTTTGCAGTGTGTTTTATTGCTTCTTCCATAGTTAACCATTGTGGTCGTGGATGTTTTGATGCAATAATTAAATTAATATAATTTTTGGTCTTTATAATATGATTAAAACAACATAATAATGTATTAGTATCAGGGGGCAAGTAGACTCTAACTATATCTGCTTTTTTTGTAACTATATGGTTAATAAACCCTGGATCTTGATGTGTGTATCCGTTATGGTCTTGTTGCCATACATTAGATGTTAGTACGTAGTTTAGTGATGAGATTGGTGCTCTAAAAGATAGTTCATTACATACTTTTAGCCATTTGGCATGTTGACTTGCCATGGAATCTATAACTCTAATAAATGATTCATAACTGTTAAAGAAGCCATGTCTTCCTGTTAGAAGATATCCTTCTAGCCATCCTTCACATAAATGTTCTGATAACATTGCATCCATTACTCTACCATCATTAGATAAATAATCATCTGTTTTTAATTTTTTATCAATCCATCTTTTATTTGTTTTTTCAAACATTGCTGTAAGTCTATTAGACGCTGCTTCATCTGGTCCAAAAACTCTAAAATTATTTTTATTTTCAGCAATTATATCTCTGACGAATTTTCCTAGATTACGCATATCTTCTCCACAAACGGCTCCAGGATATGGTACATCTATTGCATAATTTTTATAATCTGGGACAATTAGTTCTTTTAATAGTAATCCTCCATTAGCATTGGGATTTGCTCCCATTCTTTTAATTCCTTTAGGATGCATATCTCGTAATTCTTTTATTAGAGTGCCATTTTTGTCAAATAGTTCTTCTGGATGATAACTTAATAGCCAATCTTCTAAGGCTTTTAAGCTTTTTGGTTCAGAGACATTAATTGGTATTTGATGGGCTCTATATGTTCCTTCAATAACTTTACCTTCATATTTTTTAGGCCCTGTCCATCCTTTTGGTGTTTCAAGAATTATCATTGGCCATAATGGCCTATTTTTGCTTTTACTTTGTTTTATTTTTTTTATATCTCTAACAACTTTGTCTAGTGTCTTAGCCATTCTCTCGTGAATAGTCATTGTGTCATTACCTGATACATGATATACTTTGTAACCGCATCCTAGAAAATAGGCATTACGTTCTGTATCAGACATTCTCGAAAAGATAGTAGGATTATTTATTTTATATCCGTTTAAGTGTAAAATTGGTAAAACTGTTCCATCTGTTTTGGGGTTAATAAATTTATTAGAGTGCCATGATGTTGCTAGTGGTCCTGTTTCAGCTTCACCATCTCCTACGACACAAGCTGCTATTAGGGTTGGATTATCCATTACCGCTCCATAGGCATGAGCTAAACTATATCCTAATTCTCCTCCTTCATTGATACTGCCGGGTGTTTCTGGTGCTACATGACTTGATATTCCACAAGGAAATGAAAACTGTTTAAATAGTTTTTTCATTCCTTTTTCGTCATATGTAATATTGGGATATATTTCACTATAAGTTTCTTCTAAATATGTTTGAGCTACCATGGCATTTCCACCATGACCAGGCCCTGATATATAAATCATATTTAGGTTATATTTGGTAATAATTCTATTTAGATGTGTATAAATAAAATTCTGACCTGGGACTGTTCCCCAATGTCCAACAAGCTTTGGTTTTACGTCATTTAAAGTTAATTTTCTTTTTAATAAAGGATTATCTAATAAGTATAATTGTCCTACGGACAAATAATTGCTTGCTCTAAAATAGGCATCTAATTTTTTTAATTCTTCTTTTGAAATATTACTCATATTACCCCTCTCTATTCTTTTTTTATTATATTATTTTTTTCATTGTTAGTAAAGATAGTTAGTATCAACTTTATGTAAATTATTTAAATTCTTTTTTAAATAAATTTGTATCTATTTTTTTATAATCAAGACTTAAATATAATTTATTAGCTATTTCTCTTTGACTAGATGATGTTAATATTATATAGGAAATATTTTCTTGTCTAGCCAATTCTTCTATATACTCCATAATTTTTTTAGAGTATCCACATCCTCTATATTCTTTTTTTATACAAACATAGTTTATATAATAATATTTTTGATTTTTTATATAATCATTTAGAGTATCTATTATGGCAGTTCCTATTAATTCATCTTTATTTTTCATAATTATAGCTTTACAATTTTCTGATTTTATTATTTCTTTAATATTATTATCATTAACTTCCAGATTAAAACAATCTTTAATTAAATTAAACATTTCATTACATTTTTCTTCTTTTAAAAATTCAATTATCATATTGTCCCTTCTAACTTATCTTTAACTTACTTTAGCATTACTACTGCTAGATGATGATGACGATGTTATTTTACTACTTGACTCTTTACCTGTATTAGGATTTGATGAAGATGGTGTTTCTCCTTGGCAATTACATTCACAGGTTCCATTTATGCTTATATAATAATTACTTAATATTGTTATTTCATCACCTTTATAAGCATAAAACTTACATTGCCAGTCACTTGCAATATAATAATACATTGCTGTTTTAGGTATGGTATATTTACCTGATGACAGTTCTTTAGTTATATCTATTTTTTCTAAGTTAGTTATACTCCTTGCTCCAGATTCTCCATCAATTAAGTCTTCTGACATATTTTTTTGATTGGATAATATGGCTAGCATTGATAAAAGAACCATTAAGAATAATACTAATATTGCATATATTATTGATGTTATTGCAAATCCTTTGTTATTCATAGTTCCTCCTAATAAATTATTTTTTCTAATGTTTCATTTTTTATTAATTCTTCATTTTCTTTACTTGTTGTTATTGTAGTTATATCTCCATCTGATATATATCTTGATTTTTCATTCATTCTTAAGACCATTTCTATATCAAAATCTTTTCCGTTATTATCATAAGCACGACATCTTTTTAAAAATGTTTCATCAAAGTCTTTATGAAATGGACTTACTTCTGGCTCCCAACCTACTCTTAAAGCTGCTTTAGTATGATATTCTACTCCATCGTAGTTTCCATCAATAATATATTTATAGTTAGGATGTTCTTTAGAATATGGACTCCCAAAAGGAAGAGCTACTATTTTGGAGTATTTATCTTTGATTATTGTGGATAACTTGTTATACATATACCCTACTACTTCTTGAGTTTTATTAATATCTATATTTTTAAAATTATCATGTCCTTTGGTATGATTTCCTACTTCATAGCCATTATCTACCAACCATGATAATATTTTTTCATTATATTCTGGTTGATTAAATAAGTTGTTTGTTACAAAGAATATAGCAGTTACATTATAATCAGGATATTTCTTTTTAAATTCTTCTAAGATACCAACAGCACTGTTTTTATCAATAATTATATTTCCATTTTCATCTAATCCAGTTACTTTTAGGTTATTGGCATTTCCATCATCAAAAGTTAAGATAATTGGACTATATCCATAAGGAACATCTATTTTTCCTTCTATATAATCTGATATTCTTATCATTCTATATCCTTTTTCATAGTATAATTCAAGATCTTGTCTAAATGCTTCACTTGTTCTTGTATAACCATCTTTATCAACATTTCCACCTATATAGTCTGTTTCACTATTTTTTTTATCTACTATTCCATGATACATCATAATAGGTATTTTACCTAATTCATTTATATTATCTTGTTTTAATTTTTCTTTATCTATTTTTCCTTTGGATATTTTAATAATTAATTCTTTTTGATTGTCTATCTTTGTATTTTCTTTTATACTCTGTTCAATTATAGTGTCTTTATCTGTTTCATCATAGATGTATTCTTTTTCTATTTCAAAGTTATATTTTTTTATTTTATCTATTCCATCATTAATATTTAATCCTATTAAATTAGGCATATAAGACGTTGTATCTTTCAATTCTTTTTTAGATAAACTTCTTATTAAAAAAAATGAGCCTACTATTATTATTAACACTATTAATATTCTATCATATCTAATACGTCTTTTTTTTATTTTTGTCATTATATTCACCATAATAATTATATATCATATGTTTTTTTATTTCAAGATATATTATAGGTAAAAAATATTGATGTAAAGTTGATTAATATTCTATTTTGTGATAATATTTAGTTATAGTAAAGTAATAGGATAAAATTAATTTGTTTAATATGGAATAAGATGGTGGTATTATGAATAAGAAAATTACTATGATAGTTCTTTCTGTTATATTGGGTATTTGCATATTATTATTTGGATATACTTATATTAAATATACTAATATAGTTAAATTAAATAGTAATTTAAAAGAGGAAATAAAAAAGATAGATAATGATAATAATAAACTCCAAGATAGTGTTAATGATATTAATAGTAAAATAGATGAAGAAGAAAAAATAAAAAAAGATGAAGTAGAGGTATATCAATCATGGAAAAAATTGAAAGAAACACTAACAGAAGCATTATCGCATTAAACATTACATTTATTATTGTAATTATTGTACTTGTTTTTGCTATTTTTAAAGTTTATTCCAAACTAGAAGTAGAAGTTAAATTAAATAGTGAATATGAAGAAAAGATAGAAGAAAAAAAAGAAAGTTATAGTGTTATAAATAATAACAAGATAGAACTGGAAGAAAAGTTTAATAATTTAGAAAATATTGATAGTATGACTGATAGTGTAAAGGATGAAGTTTTTAAACTTGCTTTGGAATTAGAAAATAAGATAATTAAGAAGGAGACAGATTATAAAATTGCATATTTAACATTTGATGATGGTCCTTATTATTCTACGAATGATTTTTTAAAAGTATTAAAAGAAAATGATGTTAAAGCTACATTCTTTACAATTGGACTTAATAAAGAAAGATGTTACGATAATCAATTGAAAGAATGCCATTCTTTGTATAAAAAAATAGTACTTGATGGTCATACTATTGCTAATCATACTTATTCCCATCAAATATTTAATGGACTATATTCTAGTTCAACTTCATTTATTAATCAGGTAGTCAAACAAGAAGAATTTATAAAAGAAAAGACGGGAGTTATTACAAATATTGTGCGATTTCCTGGTGGGGCTTCTACGGCGGGAAACTTAAAAAATGATATTATAAAAGGTTTAAGAGAAAAAAAATATGGTTGGGTTGATTGGAGTGCACAAGATGGAGATGGTGGTTATTTGCCAAATAAAGATGTAGCTTGGAATAATTTTACTAATTCTATTAATCAGGATATAGAAGTTGTATTATTTCATGATTATAATAAAATAACCTTATCTATTTTACCTGATGCTATTAAATATTTAAAGGATAATAATTATATTTTGTTACCTTTATTTTATGAAAGTAATATGATAAATAAATAAAAAACAAATTTAAAAAGTTTGTTTTTTATTGATCTTGTTGTATAGCACTTGCTTTTATATATCCTGAGAATGATTGATTAACATATTGACTATCAGCTATATTACCATCTAACCAAATGCTAATATAATACTTTGTACTACTTCCTACGTTTAACTGAAAATCATCAAGTAAAATTATAGTTCCTGTTGATTGATTTATACGTCCTACTTTTATAGGTTCTCCTGAAAAATTTTCTTCATATATGGCATATTTTAAAGCGGATTCAGTAGTCCATAGTCTAGTAGGATCTGTAACTGTTCCACCTGAACTGGTCTCACAGGTAGTTTGTTTTGGATAATTTAATAAAGTTTCTAATGTTAATGCATTTTCACAATGAGCTGTTGTGGTTTCATATAACTTACTACTAATGGAATTTATGACTAATTCAATTTTACCTTTAGCAACAATATTACATCCTTCATTAATACCAATCGATATTGTTGTACTTCTACCATTTAATGGATTTGCAACCATATTTAAAGTTCCTGAGATGTCAGCACCATTTTCATAATTGACATCAAAACAACTTGTTTCTACATTGTAATTACCATTTGTGACATTAATGGCATATGTTAACCAAGCAAATGTGGCTCCCACTATTAATGCTGCAAATAATATAATTCCAATAATTAAACCCATTAACTTTTTCTTGTCCATATTATCAGCTACCTTTTCATATTAAGAATAACATATTATTAATTCTTTTTCAAGATAGATAAAAAGATTATTAAAAAAACTTTGTATTTTTCTTGACAAAATTATCAACTTCGGTTAGTATATAAATCACCAATTCAAATTTTAGACGAATTGGTGCTAGTATCACACTAGCCAACCCCTTTTTATTCTTTTTGGGAGGCTGTTCCTTGGGGGTCAGCCTCTTTTTTGTGCTTTTTTTTATATAATAACATACGATTAGTTGAGGGATATTATGTTTTTTAAAAAAATACACAAGAGAATTAAAATTATATTATTGTCTATCATATTATGCTTTTTATTAATTATTTTTAAAGTTTTTTATATAGAGGTAATTGATTATGATAGGTTAAATGATTTGGCAAATGATTTATGGAATAGGAATCTTGTTATTGGTGCTGATAGAGGAAAAATAATTACTAGTGATAATAAGGTTATAGCTGATAATTTAACGACTGTATCTTTAGTTATTGTTCCAAATCAAGTAAAAGATAAAGATAAGGTTGTTCATGATATTGCTAATATATTAAATGTTGATGAAGAAGTTATTAGGAAACATGTTTATAAGAAATCTTCTGTTGAAATTGTTCACCCGGAAGGTAGACAATTATCCTATGATATTGCTGATAAAATTAACAATTTGCATTACGATGGGGTTTATCTTTTAAAAGAAGGTAAAAGATATTATCCTTATAATAGCCTATTTTCTCATTCATTAGGGTATGTAGGAATAGATAATCAGGGATTATCTGGATTAGAACTTAAATATGATAAGTATTTAACTGGAGAAAGTGGAGCTATTAAGTATTATAGCGATGCTAAGGGTAATAAGCTAAATATAAGTAGTATTTATTCTGAACCTACGAATGGAATGGACTTATACCTTACTATTGATTATGATATTCAGTCTTCTATTGAAAGGGAACTTAATAATGTTATGGATAAATATAATGCAGATGGTGCTTGGGCTATTGTAATGAATCCTAATAATGGTGAAATACTTGGACTTGCTTCTAAACCAGACTTTGATCCTAATAATTATAAAAAATTTTCTATTGAAGAAATTAATAGAAATCTAGCTATATTCTCTACTTATGAACCTGGATCTACTTTTAAAATAATTACTTTGGCTGCTTCCATTGAGGAAAAAACAGTTGATATTCTTAATGATACATTTACTGATAGTGGTTCTATTAATGTTGATGGTGCTAGAATAAAATGCTGGCGTCATGGTGGCCATGGAACACAAACTTATTTACAAGTTGTTCAAAACAGTTGTAATCCTGGATTTGTATCATTAGGTCAAAAATTAGGAAAAGAAAGATTATTTTCTTATATTGAAAACTTTGGCTTTGGAAAAAAAACTGGTATAGATTTAAATGGTGAAGAAAATGGAATATTATTTTCTCTATCCCGTGTAGGTCCTGTTGAATTAGCAACTTCTTCTTTTGGTCAAGGAATAAGCGTGACTGCTATACAACAAATAACAGCCGTATCTGCTGCAATTAATGGTGGTAATTTGTATAAACCTTATGTAGTTAAAAGAATTGTTGAACCAAATACAAAAGAAATAATTAAGGAAAATAAGCCTACAATAGTTAGAAAAGTTATAAGTAATGAAACAAGTCAAACAGTAAGAATGGCCTTAGAAACCGTTGTAGCTTATGGTACCGGAAGGAATGCTTATATTGAAGGATATCGTGTTGGTGGTAAAACTGGTACGGCTCAAAAAGTAAAAAATGGTGTTTATTTACCTAGTAACTATATTGTTTCGTTTATAGGATTTTTACCAGCTGATAATCCTCAAGCAGTTGTGTATGTTGCTGTTGATAATCCTAAGGGTATAACTCAGTATGGTGGAACTGTTTCAGCTCCAATAGCTAAAAGTATTATGAAAGATATTATTTCTAAATTAAACATTGAAAAATCAGACTATACTTTAGAAAAAAAATATCAATGGTTTGATGAAAAGTATTATGCTATTCCAAATATTGTTGGTCTTTCTAAAAAAGAAGCAATAAAATTATTAAAAAACTTTAATATCGAATATACTGGTAGTGGTGAATATGTTAAATCAGTATCCCCTAGTGAGGGAACTATATTAAAAGAATATTCAACGGTAAGAATATTACTAACAAATGACAACTGATTGTAAAATTAATTATTTATTATAATAACTAAGAATATTTATGGTATAATTAATTAAGAAGGAAGTGGATTATGTTAACACTTACAAAATCATTATTTGCTTTAATGATAGGTTTTATATTATCAACAGTATTTGGATATTTTTTAATTCCTATTTTAAAAAAAATTAAGGCTGGTCAGAGAATTAATGTGTATGTAGAAAATCATCAGAAGAAGTCTGGTACTCCTACAATGGGTGGACTTATATTTATAATACCTACAATAGTTACAATATTAATACTTTTATTTACTAAAAAAATAGAATTTTCGGTGAATCTTTTAATAGTACTTTTTGTTTTTATTTCTTATTCTATGATTGGTTTTTTAGATGATTATATTAGTATTAAAAAGAAAAGAAATGAAGGACTAACACAAACACAAAAATTGTTACTTCAGTTTGTGGTGGCTCTAGTTTTCTATTTATTATATAGTTTATATACAGATTCAAAGTCAGTTCTTGAAATTACCGCTTTAGGTATAAAATGGAATTTAGGCTGGTTCTATGGAGTATTTATTTTATTCCTATTAGTTGGATCTTCAAATGCTGTTAATTTAACTGATGGACTTGATGGATTAGCAGGTGGTTTATCGGCTATTTCATTTCTAGCTTTTGGACTTATATCCTGGGGAAGTTATTGGATACAAGGATATCAAGATATCGGTATATTTTGTTTTGTCTTAGTTGGTTCATTAATTGGTTTTTTAGTATATAATACAAATACTGCTAAGGTTTTTATGGGAGATACTGGTAGTTTAACTTTGGGGGCTACTCTTGCTACAATAGCTATATTAACTTCACATGAATTATCACTTGCTGTTATTGGTGGAGTATTTGTTATTGAGACTCTTACAGTTATTATTCAAGTAATATCTGTTAAGTTTTTTCATAAAAGAGTATTTTTAATGGCTCCAATACATCATCATTTTGAAAGACTCGGTTGGAAAGAGACAGATATAGTTAAACTATTTTGGATAATTGGTTTAATACTTTCCCTACTTGCGTTAATATATGGAGTATGGTTATAAGCACTATTTGAGGTGCTTTTTTTTAATGAAAAAAAGTAGAATATCTACTTTCTATGGTAAAGATACTTGGTATGGAGAATTATATTCTCCTGTACCACTTGTAACTATTACATCACCAATTAAATTAATTGTAGGTCTTATATAATAAGTAGTTTCATTGTTTAAATCTTCTTTATATATTAAATTTGAAAGTTCCATATAACCTTTATATCTCTTGAATTTGTTTCTTCGTCGTAATGACCGATTAAAACTTTATCAATAAAGTCGCCAACAATTTCAACATTTAATTTATCTATATGTCTGTACTTCTTAAAGATATTCTTTTTTGATTTTAAACTTTCTTTCATAGTTGTAGTAGTAGCTATGTCTTTTTTTATTATCTTCATTCTTTCTTCTAATTTAGCAGTATCATCTTTATACTTATTCATTAGAATTAAAAATTCTTTTTCTGGTAGTATCCCAGAAGTACGATCTTCATATAGTCTTTGGAAATATGAACTTTTATTTTGTAATTCCTTATTAATATTATTTAATTCTTTTTCTAATGTCTTTAATTTATCTTTAAATAAATCTTGTTCTATTGTCTCATCTTTTTCATTGTTAAGACTTTCTTCATCATAAAATCTGTTAAGTAAAACATTAATCTTTTCTAATACCAAGTTATGTAATTCTTCTTCACGAAGATATTTTTTATTATCACAATTAGACCATTTATCATTCTTATCTTTACAACATAAATAACCATATCCAGAATCTTGTTTTTTACCACACTTACAAAAAACTCTATTACAATTCATACAAAATACTTTATTATTAAAAGCATGCACTTCGCCATTTTCACAACTTCGTGATTTATCTTCTAATCTTTGTTGTATTGTATAAAATATAGTTTTATCAACAAGTCCTGTATGAGTATCATTTTTTCTTATTCTATCTTCTTCATCATTATAAACTAATGTGTGATTTTTATAGCTTACTGTTGTTGTTTTAAACTGTACCATATTACCGATATAAATTTCATCTTTTAATATACTTTTAATTGTTTGACTAGACCATTTTAATTTTCTTCTTATATTAATTTTAAAATCTAAATCAACATCAATATTATCAACAGCTTTTTTAATCATAAAGTAAAACTTTTCTTTGCTAACATTTTCCTTTAAAGTAATTTCAAATTGATAACCGATTGTATGTGTTCTATCAAGTATATCTGTTTTAGTAGCAATACAAGTAGCAGTTTTAGGTATATCATCATCTTCATTTAATAATACAAAATCACTTTCATTAAACTTGTTAATATCTAAATTATCTTTTTCGCTATAATAGATTTTAGTTTTATTTTGAGTATATCTTTTTAAAGTAATTTCACACTTATTATTAAATACTTTTTTATCAGTAGTTAAGTAGTTAAAACTAATAAGATTATTTAATATCTGTGTTTCATTATTCGTAAGATTAATACTAACAATATAAGTTCCTGTTTTTTCTATATAGTCGTAGTCTAAATATTCTTTTAGTAAAGGTATTTGTAATTTGCTACCGTGCATTTTCTTATACTCAAACGGACTAGGTATTTTTTCTTTGTTTAAGTTATTAGCAATCTTTTCTAAACCGTCGCCTTTGTAATAATCATCAAAAATTCTTTTTACAACTTCTGCAGCTACTGGATCGGGTATTAAGTGATTATTATTTTCTGGATCTTTAATGTATCCATGTTTTGAAAAACTTGCCGTGCACTCGCCAGCTTTTCTTTTTGACTTAAATGTTTCACGAATATTAAGTGAAGTATCTTCTAAATACCATTCATCTGTTAAACCTAATATTTGACTTGTTTTTTTAGTTTCTCTTTTAGTATTGTCAATTCTATCAACTGTTGTAAGAAATCTAACATTCCATTCGTGAAATAAGTTATGTATGTATTTTTCTATAAGTTCAGAATCTCTTGCGAATCTTGCTTGTGTTTTACATAAAACTATATCAACATTTCCAGCTTCACACTCAGCAATCATTTTATTAAAGTTTGGACGTGAGCTATCAGCACCAGACCAATCTTCATCATTATAAACACCTACAATTTGCCAGCCTTCGTTTTCTGAATATTCCCTTAACATCAATTCTTGATTTTTGATACTTTTTGATATTTGTTCTTTTGTTAATTTATCACGATCTTCATCTGATAATCTTAAATATAACACCACCCTTATTAATGTTTTAATAACACTATTTTTTATACTTTGTAATTTACTCATAAAAATAACATCTCCTTATTTTTAATCATAAATCCAAGCTCAAAAAAATTATAACGCGCTTTAACCAAAATTACAGCCCCCAAGTATACGTTTTTCAATTCTTTTTATATAATTAAAATACTTCTTATTAAAAATAGCTTTTAATTGTTCTTCCGTAGGATTAGGTGTTGATGTTATAAATTCTTCACTATAATTAAAATTAGTTTTTTCTTTTCCTTTTTATTCTTCATTTTTTTACCCCCTTAAAGTAAAAAAAGAACTATGATAATGATAGTTCTAATCTAATCTATGCGATAAAAATTGATTTGATACTATACCATAGTCCTTTTGATATTTGATTTTTTGAATTATTCTTTACCTATAACTGAATCAATATTTTTTACAATATATTCTATTAATAAAGTTTCAAGTATAGATTGTAATGTAATTTTTTTATTCTTTAATAATCTTTCAAGTGCCATTTTTGTATGGTCATCAATTCTAAATTTAATTTGATTATTTTTATTTAATCCCATTTTTTAATCTCCTTTCTGAAAAATTGGTTCCAAATTATACACATTAATTTTTAAATACAAAATTCCAACAATGATTTGGATAAAGCAGGATAAAACTGTTTACAAACAACTCACCAACGGTGAGTTTTTCCTTATTTTATAAGCATTTATAAAATTAGCAAGCGTTTACACTTTTAATATTTGTTATACAATTGTATACTTTCAAAGCCTTATTTTATAAGAGGTGTTATACAATTGTGCACATTTTTAAATTTGTTATGTTAATGTTTTTGGTACAAATAACACAAAAATTTTATTAAGAATTAGTACCAAGTTCTTAATATTTAATTAAAGGGGGTGCTTTTAAATATGAAAAAGGCATTAATTTCACTTGTGAGATTAATGCCTCTAATATACATCTAAATGTACAATTATTTCATATTCTACAATATTGTATCACAAGAATGACAATAGTCAATAAGTAATAAATGTTGCATAAAAGTTGGTAAAAATGTTGTATCAAATAGCTCTAAGTCCTTATAAAATAAAGAAATTATAAAATAGATACTTTGCCAAACAATATCCTATTGACAGAGATGAATAATTTTTTATTAAATAAAAGTTGGTGTTGTGTAGACAAGTTTTTTAAAATACAACAATAAATACAATTTTTATGATATAATTATTTATGAAAGATAGAGGTAAATATGGATAAGTTGTTTTTTGAAAAAAGACTAAAAAGTATTTTTAGATATAAAAAAGAAAGTTTTAATTTATTTAAAAATCAAATGGAAAATTATTATTTAATAAAAGAAAACTATAAGCCTAAAAAACATAATTATAAAATTGGTGATGATGTAATTTTAGAAAAAGGTACGTTTATGCGTGGTGAAGGTGCTTTATTAGAATTAACTGATGAAAGATTATCTTTTATAGCACAAAATGGTTTTCTTTCGCCAGATATAACTAAAACTTATAATAGAAATCAAAAAACGTCTTTAACAATACCTGTATGGAATTTACAGGAAAAATATTTGTTAAAAGATTATATTAATTTATATAGCGGAGCAACTATTAAGAAATATAGTTTAAAAGAAAAAAGTTCAAGTACAGAATTAATTTCTTATAAAAATATAGATAATTATGTAAACAATTTAACAGATTGCTGGAATTGGAGTATGGAACAGACAAAAGAAATAAGATTTATGCCAAGTCTAGCAAGCGATAGAATTCAAATTTCTTTTATTATGGAATTTGATAGAACTAATAATGATATACAACAATTAATAAGTAATGATATTTTTAATTTAGATTTTAATAAAAAAGTTTTAAAATCATTTATTGCAAAATGGTTTAGAAAAAAATTTATTTACGGAAAAAGGGATCACTTCACTACCAATAGAGAAAGTGCTATTATCTTTGGAATACCAGAATGTTTAATTACAGGTATTCTTGTTGGAAGAAAGTATGAAAATGATAAAGAAAAAATTAAAAGTTTATAAATCATTTCCCAAATTGTTATATATGTAATTTAGACGGAAAAGTTATTGAAAAATAAGGTGGTGTTATATGCAAGAACTACAAAATCTTGTAAATCAATTTGAATCTAGTTTTAACTTTTATATATTAAGAAATAATTACGGATCTAGTAGCGCTTCAAATGAATTTATTGATAGATATTTAGCAATTAAAAATCATATGTGGTGGAATGATGAAACTAAATATGCGAATTTAAGTGAATTACTAAAAGAAAGTATGGAAGCAACCTTAACTACTACACGTTCTATTGATAAAATAAATAATTTGTGGAAACCAGATTTTAATAGTATAAAACAGGATACTGAATATTACGAAGCTGATGTATCTTTAAGAAGTAAAACTGTTTGTGAAGCAATAGAACAACTTTTTGAAAATCCAGAAATAAGAAAGAATTTATCAAATGATGAACTTTATAATTTATATAGAAGTTATTATCAAATTTCAAATCATATAAAAAACAAAACATTAACAGATGAAATCTTAATTGATATAGAAACAAAACTACGTCCTATAAGTGATAAAATTTGGACTTCATCTATAACTAACCCTGAAAGTTTTAAACCGGGAGAGCCATTTATGTTTATAGTGCATAATGTATCAAAAACAGATATGGAAACAACCAATATAAACGAACACTTTGCTAGAAGTGGTAGAATATCAGCATCTTTAATTACTGATAAAGAAATGGGTGTTTATGGATCTCATAAGTACGGATTTATATATCCTAATGATTCAAGAATTATAACATCTGGATATAAAGATTTATATAGTTATGAAACTCAAAAAGAAGGTAATTATTATCAAAATCATAATAATTCAATGCTAATAACGCCACAAGCAATGGAAAGTTATTCGGCAAATTTGAGCGTTCAAGAAAACGGAAAAAGATTAAATAATGATAATGCAAATATTTATAATGAAGTTTTACTTGATTCTACTACTGGATTAAAACCTGTTGGAATTTATTGTATAACATTCGGGGAAAAAGAATTAAGTTATGATTATCAATCAGCAAAAAAATTAGCAGAACAATCAGGATTACCATTAATAGATATTGATATTTCACTTTATAGAGCAAAAGGAAATAAAGGAACATATTTAATTGATGAAGAAGCTTTAAGTGTTAAAGAACAAAAGTTATTCGCAGAAAATTTTTTAAAACAATACTATAAAAGTAAAGGTCACGATTTAGCAACAGCACAAGATTTTACAGAAGCCGATTTAAAATTATATCAAGATGTAATAATAGATATATTTTTAACCCAAAAGAAAGAAAATAATGTTAGTCTGGAAAATTTGTTTAAATTATTTGAAGAAGCAAAACAAACAAGAAAAAATAAAGCTGAAAATTATAATACTTATATTAATGAAATGTCTGATTTAAAAGAAGCTTTAAATAATTTTAACCAAGCATTATCTACTTGCGATAATGAAGTAATTAGAAACTCTATAATAGAACAAAGTAATGAAATTATCAGAAGAATGAAAGCTTTAAATAAATTAATTGAAAATACAAATAGCATTGGATTGTCTGCGGATAATTGGATATATCAAAGTAATGTAGTATCAAAAGAAATAATTGGCGATTTCACACCATTTAATACTGAAACAATAGAATTTAATGGTGAAAAAATCACTATAATATCAGGTTATAAATCTAAACAGGAATTGGAACAAACAAAACAAGAAATGTTAAAGCAAGTAGATTTATCACGTGATCCTATGCAAAGAAGATTAGAACACGCCAAACGAGTTATTGAAGTTAAATTTAATGCTTATGAAACAAATTCTGTAAATATTGCATTTGCTACTTATAAACAAACTACCCCAGAATTAGAACAATTAAAATCAACTAGCCATTCATTTATTGATATATCTTCTCTTGATAAAGATATAACTAAATATGATGAATTAGTAGCATTACAACAACAGTTAATGACAGAAATTCAAAATTTGTCAGATAATAGAAAAATTTATGACGGAGCTTCTAGTATAGAATGGTTAGAACAAAATCAAAAAGAAAGTGCAGCTAAAATAGAAAATTATAAAAATTCTATTTCTTCAAACGAACAAGAATTAATTTCACTACGTCAACGTCAAGATGAATTGTTAAGAGAAAAAGCAGAATTAGATAAAAAAGGATTTTTTGGTAAAATGTTTGCTAATAAAAGAATTAATGAAAATACAAATAATATATCAGATTTAAAAATGCAAATTGAGAGATTAGAACACGAAGTTAGCGCAACAAAAGATAGTATGGAATATGAAGAAAAATATATTAAACAAATTACTGATAACTTCTTATCAAGTTTTGGTCTAAATGGTATGTCATTAGAAGATTATAAAAAAAGATTAGAAGCAATCGTACCAAATGCTGAAAAATTAACAGATCCTTTTATGCAAAAAGAATTAGAAGAAAAGTTAAAAATGGTAGAACAAAAAATAGCTGAAATGCAAATAGATAAACAAAAAGAACAGCAAATGAGGCAAACACTAGAACAAAAGAAAATAGAAGTTGGATTATCAACCCCACAACCAATTATTACTGAAACACCAGAAGAATTTGAGGTTGATAAAAAAACAGGTATTTCTAGGTAAAGGTGTTTAGTATGAAATTATTTGATTTGTTTAAGGTAAGGAAAGAATCAACTGAAAATTATTTTGATTCAATTATTAAAGAAAATAAAGAAAACTTATACTCTTTTGAAAAAAGATATATGAATCAAGAAACAAAGTTATTAAAAATGTATGGTAATTCAAATACATACAATAAAAAAATCAAAATGATTGTTATAAGTGATACCCATAATTGTTTAAATGAAAATGATTTTAAAAATTTTATAGAACAACATAAAGAATATGATGTATGTTTATTATTAGGAGATCATCATTCAAACGATATTTCTATAATTTTAAAATATATTGATAATAATAAGATTTATGGATTGTTAGGAAATCACGATTATAATTATTTAGAAGAATTTAATATTAATAATCTTAATGGTAAAATTATTAATATTAATGGTACAACAATTTTAGGGATACAAGGAAGTTTTAAATATAAGCCGTCTAATTTCCCGTCCTTTACTCAAAGAGAAAGTATATTATTTTTAAATGATAAACCAAATGTAGATATATTAGTAAGTCATGACAATAGTTTTGATAATAATATGACTGAAAATCCAGCACATCAGGGATTATTTGGTATTACATATTATTTATTTAAAAATAAAATACCGTATCATATACACGGACACATTCATAATCCATATAAAAAAGAACTTTTAAATGGTACAAAAGAAATAAGTATTTATATGTATGAATATATAGAATTAAATTAAAAAGGAGTAAGATAAATATGATGATAAGCCCAGAGGGATATAGAAAAGAACTTGAAAATTTAACACCAGAAGAATTATACGAGAGAAAAAAAGGACTTGAAAAATTTATAAATGATTATGAAAATAATAATCTTCCGCAACAGGATTATTTAGTTAAGCCATCTCCACAAACAAGATATGGATTATATAAGGAATATTTAAATGAAGTAATAGATGAAATTGGTATGAGAAGACATCAATCAGAATGGAACGGCGTTAAAGTGTCAAAATCACAATGTGCTGATTGTAAAAATTATCTAGGAGATATAAATTGTAAAATATATGGTGAAATAGCTTCTGACATTTTAGGAAATAAAAAAACTTGTCCTGAAAGAAAAGATAGTATTGTAGAAGATGAAAATAGTTTTGAATTTTTAAACAAAAAAATAGAAAAATTAACAAAAGAATTAGCAGAAGCTTATAGAAATAACGATCAAGAACAAATAACTAAACTACAAGATAAAATTAAGGAAGCTACTGATAAACAATTAAAAAAAGATGTAGATAAATTAGTTAAGGAAGATATAAAAAAAGAAAAAGAATATATAAAACAAAATCTAGATAAAGAAAAAATAAAAGAACAACAAAAAGTTATAGACGAAATTAACAAAAGAATTGTAGCATATTTAGTAGAAAACTGGACTATGTCAACGCCAGAATTTAAAGCATTAAAGAAAGAATTAAGAGTAGCTATTTCTAGAATGGAATGTTATAAAAATGCAATATATGATAAAAAAGAAATTGAAAGATTTTATAATGAGGGTATCTTATTAGAAGAAGAAATTTTAGGAAAAGCTTCTTATATAAATAGAGAAAATTTATTAAATAAATTAGGATATTTATATAATTATAAAGAAAAAAGAAACAATTATTTAACAGAAAAAGATTTTATTCTTGATGAATTAAAAACAATAAAAAATGAATTAATGTCTAATTACGGTATAGAAATACCTTATACCCCATGCGTAAGAGCACAACATTGTATTAATGAATTTATATATTATTTAGAACGAAATCAAGCTAACGATTGTCTTATGGATATATATGAAGTTATAGAATCAGATAAAAATACGATTTACAACGATCATTTTAATAAAGATTATAAATATTCAACTTATATTGGAAATGAAGAAAAATCAATTATATTAAATATGGTTAATAGATTGGAAGCTCATTTAAATAAATCTAACAATCAATATTCAACTGAAAAACTATTTGAAAAAGCTAAATCAGATTTTAATATTTTTTTAGAAAATGAATATGGAAATAATAAATCTTTATCATTACCTTTACCTGTATCACATAATAAGTTAAAATCACTAATATTATTATCAGCAGTAGAAGAAAATGCGAAAATATATAATTGTGGATATGTTCTTATTGATACAATTACAGGAAATATAGAATATGAATTACAACCGGAACATCTTCTTTCAAATGATCCAAAATTAAATTTATTAAACTTTATACCTAAAAAAGAAATATTAATCAACAGCAAAGAAGAATATGATAACTTATATAACAAATACTTCAACTTATTAGATGATTTAATTTTAATGTATAATAGTAAAAAGGAATATATATCAAGAACAGATAAAATTGAAGAATTTTTAAATATATATAAAAATATAGTCTCTGAAGCAGAACAAGTAGAATATTCACTAAATAATGAATTTTTATCTTGGTGTTTAATTTCAGTGCCAAAACAAGAAATTAAAAAACTTAATTTTGAAAAATCAACTGCTATTATTAGAGAAACATATCTTGATGAAAACGGCCACGAAAGAGATAGAGAACGAACTATTGAAGTACCTAATTTCTCAAATAATAATTTAATTGATAAAATAGATAATAAATTAAAAGAAATTAATCCTAATTACGAAGTGCCTGCACCATTAGATATGGATAACTATAATAAAGATGAAAAGCATAATGTTAATGAATTGATAGAAAAAATAGATGAAAAAATAGAAAAAATCAATAATGAAATTGCCATAGAAATTAGTAATGAAATAAAAAAATTACCTGATAATTCAGAATTTAATTTTCAACAATTTATGATAAATTATGATATTACTGACAAAGAAAAATTTTCGATTTCTAATTTAATAATAGATTATTGTAAAAATAATAATATAGTTATAGTGGAAAAAATGCGTGATGCTGATCTAGGGCTACCTTGGAATATTCCTAGAATTAAAAAAGATAATAAAAATAATAAAGAACTTACTGATATTATAGATGAAAAATTACAAGAATTTGATGATAATACCGCAAATAATTTGAGAAAATATTTATTAGAAATTACAGAAGCAATTATTAATCTACCAAATGATGTTGAAACAACAATTTCTCAAATAATAAATTATAAACCAGAAATAAATTTTGTAGATCCTTTAACACAAGGAATTATATATAATAAAGTTAATGAAATATGCAAAGAAATTAAAATTAATATACAATCAACTTATGATAAATTTGGAGGTTTAGCATTTCATTATACATTTATCAAAATGAAAGAAAATGAAATTTATGTAAAACCAAAATCACAGCAAGTTGATGTTGTAGATAATATAAGCACTATAAATACTAATAAAACTACTGATGATAATACACCAGAAATTTATTTTTACGAATTTGTCCCATACAAGCAAATTGGGCCAATTATGTTGAATATTGGGGATAATAAAGATTATACAAGTGAGAGTGCTCCATATTTAGCCAATACAAGAAAAAATTTTGTAATGTGTAGACCAATAGGATTAGATAATCCTTATGTTCTAAAAAGAAAACTTGAAGATCATAAAATCTATATCAAATACAATAATAATGAAATAAAAATCACTTGTTATTTTCAAAAATTTATTGAAGATTTAAAAGTAATTTGTGATGATTTAGTTATAAACGAATCATATTCAGATAACAAAAAACATTTTTATGCTTATTCTGAAAAATTAGGTATTACATTTAGCGGTATAGAAGAATTTAATCAGCTTTTAATACACTATTTATGCTTTTATGGAAAAGATACATTTATTAAAGAATTAAATACATATAAAGATTTAACTATAAATAACGAAAAGAACAATCAAGAAGAACAAAATTAAAAATAACCTAATATGGTTATTTTTTTACTTTATAAGGAATTATTTAGCTTGAATCTATGATTATCCTATTTGAAGATTTAAACAATCGTTCAGTAGTTTCAGCAGCACTATATACGCCAAGAACTGTATCATTTAATTCTGTTGTTTCCACAGTAAAATAACCCTTTGCTGAATCATTAGTTACTGTTAAATTACTTAATGTTGCTTTTAAACTATTGCTTTTATTTTCAATTGTATAAGTTACAACCACTTTATCTCCTGCTTTTTCTAATCCATCAACAGTTAATGTTGCAGTTCTATTGGTGGAGTCATATGTGTTTGTTGCTGTCGTAGCAGGATCTGTTCCATCAGTAATTGTAGGTGCTCCTTTAAATACAACATCAAAGTCATTTTCATTAGGATTAACTGTAACATTACCATTAATTGTTAATGTACGACTGGTTATAGCAGCATAACCAACACCAAGGAATAATACAGCAAGAATAATTAACAATCCAGTAAATGACTTTTTCTTCTTCATAATTCACCTCCTCGTTTTTAAAATTAGAAGTAGACATTTAGACATTATCAATACTCCCATATAAGATAATGTAATAACTTTAGTTTATGCAAAAGTATTGCATACTAAACAATATAAGCAGTAATTATATAGCCTATCTTAATTAAATTATATCTCTGATTATATCTCTGTGAAATACAAAAATCAACATTATTTGGCAAAGACATAACGTTATTTGGCAAAGACATAACGTTGTGTGACATTATTTGGCAAAGACATAACGTTGTGTGACATTTTTAATTATTTTGTAATCTAATTGTTTATATATATTTTTTTTGATATCATATACTTAAATAAGTGATATGTATGAAAAAATTTGATAAAATTTTATTATTATCTATAATATTTATTTCTATATTGGGAATAATTATGATATATTCTTCTTCTTATGTGTGGGCAAGTTATAAATATGATAATCCCTATAAATATGCTACTCATCAAACTATATTTTTAATTATGGGATTTATACTTATGTTTTTTGTTTTAAAGATAGACATTAAATTATTAAAAGAAAAAGCTAATATTATATTTATTTTTTGTTTTATTTTGTTAATACTTGTATTGATTCCTGGAATTGGAACAGTTAGAAATGGATCTAGAAGTTGGTTTGGTATTGGTTCCTTTGGTATTCAACCTAGTGAATTTATGAAATTAGCATTAATTATATTTACAGCTAAATATTTAACTAATAATAAAATTAAAGATATTAAAACAACTGTATTACCTATTTTAATAGTATTATTTTTAGTATTTGGTTTAATTATGTTAGAACCTGATTTTGGTACTGGAGTAATAATTATTATGACAATTATTGCTATGTTGTTTGTTTCTGGTGTTAATATGGGATTTTTCTTAAAAATTGGACTAATTGGTGTTGTTGGTGTTATTGTTCTTATTATGATTGCACCATATAGATTAGAAAGAATAGTATCATTTTTAAATCCTTGGACAGATCCTTTGGGAAGTGGTTTTCAAATAATTCAATCCATGTATGCTATTGGACCTGGTGGATTATTGGGGATGGGACTTGGTAATTCTATTCAAAAACATTTTTATCTTCCTGAACCACAGACTGATTTTATATTTGCTATTATTAGTGAAGAATTAGGATTTATGGGAGTAATCCTTGTATCTACTTTATTTTTAACTATTATATATAGAGGTATTAAAATATCTATTAATTGTGAAGATGAATTTTGTAAATATTTGTCTTTTGGTATTATATTTAATTTAGCTTTTCAAACTATTTTAAACTTGATGGTTGTTGTTGGTTTAATACCTGTAACAGGGTAAGTCCTACTAGGTAACTGATAATGGAAAAGAAAATAAACCTTTGTTCTAAAGGGTTTAAAGAATTTAATAAAATAATCAAATTACTAAAAATGATAAAAATAAGAACAAATTACAAAAAAACACAAAATTTTGCATATGAAAATAAAGGGTAATTTTACCATTACTGTAAAAAAGTTTATTTGAGCAATACTAAATATCTCACATATTTTCGAAGGAAAAAGTTATAAATTCTAAAATAGTTGGAATAGAATTTAAAGTAAAAGAATTTTAGTAAACACTTAAAGTAAAAGGTATTGTTGTCTGTATCTTTTTTTTAACAATGCAAATTTCTTCAACAATTGCGTGAATTTTTAGACTAAATTCCGTTTTTTGAAAGAATAATTGAAATATAAGACTTATTTCCGAAAAATATATAAAAAACGGAAATAAGTCTATAATTTTACGAAAAGGAAACTAAATTATTGCATAACAAAAATACGGAGGTTATTTCCGTTTTTAAGACTTATTGCAGTTATTTCCATATCATTAGAAAAAGTGCTGCTTGTAAAATAATTAATTTATTGATAACAAATAAAGATGAACTTTATTTGTATTAACTATTATAATCAACGAAATTTAAAAAGCAAGGATTTAATAAACTCATTTCATTCGCCCTTGCTTTTACATTTCATTTTACTATAATAAAACTTATTTCAGTTTTTTTATTAAAAGCGGAAATTCAAATTAAAATTAGCGTTTCTTCAACAATTGTATAAAAAAGCATAGTCGTTTTTTTAAATATATGATATAATTATTTATGATAGTAGTTTGGCTTTTATTATAACAATAAGCAAAGCAAATTAAGGATGGTGTATTATATATGATTGAAAAAATGTCTTTAGAACAATTTCAACAAATAAAAAGTCAATTATCACAATTAATTAAGCAAAGTGACGATTTTTATGATGCTCATAAAAACGATGAAAATTTTGATTATGAATTATTTGAGGAAAGATTTACCGAACCATATTTATCAATTCAAAATCGTTTGCTAAATTATGATTTAAGTGATATTCCTTTTGAAGCATGGCAAGATTTTCAAATAATGTCCGATGAAACTCATGCAGTTGATTTTTCTAAAACTAGAGCAAATATAGATTTTGATATAGTTGAATATTATGGTAATGGTAATTTTAAAGGATGTAATGTTAGAAATTTAGACAAAATCCAAAGATGGTTAAATCCTAATGAATTTGATGAGCAAACTATCCAGATGAATTTTCAATTATTTCTAAGTGATACTTTCAGTAGCGAGTTCAAAGAAAAATATTATAGTAGTTCACTTACTATTAGTGATTTAGCAAGTTTATCTTCTGAACAATTAGAAGAAATAAAACAAAAAGACTTTAGAGCCCATTTAGATTATGATAGTAGATATATTTCTGAATCCATTATAGATAATTATGATCTTGGTAAATTTCAAGAATTACTTCAAAAACACCCAGATGTATTTTCACATATACAACAAGAAAAAGAATTTTACCTGTTTGTTCAATTTTTAGAAGAAGGAAAAGATTTAGATACTGCATTTACTAAGGCAGTAAAAAACTATTTTTTAAAGTATGGTATGCCAGATGAGTTTAAGGTTGTAAGTGATGGGCAAACAACCTACAATGTTCCAGAATGGTTATCATCTATGAATTTTCAATTTGTTGAGAAATTAAGTACTCCAAATGACTTGCTACAATACACTGATTCAGTATTTGTTCTTGATAATGATCAAAGGATAACTTTAGATGCTTTAAATATAGATAATATTAGAAGATTTGAACAAGAAACTGGTTTCTTTACTCATAAAGGATATGAGTGGTCAGAAGATTTAGAAATGTTTAGTGCATTTAGTTCTTATTTTCATATGCATAGCACAGAAATTGACTTTAAAAATGGAACTCTATCCTATGAAGAATTTTTAACTCAGTTTGCAAATTTTTTATATGCGTTTTCTTATCGTCCTAATTATGATTGGATGCAAGGTGAGCTTAGAAATAATCATCCAGAAATATTTATGGATTTAGATGCACCAGATGAATTAAAAGATGCATTTTATAGAAATAGACTTGAACCAGAGTTTTTATATAAACATAAGGAATATATACCTTATTTAGTTAATAAAAATTTATCTAATACTTTAAGAGCAAATATAAAATTAAGTGTACCTGGTCTAGTAGATGAACAAGGACACATGATGCCAAATTTTGTAAATTTTATAGATGAATATGTTTCAAGATATGGTAATGAGAAATTATTAGAATTAATTTCTAAATATGGTGTTGCTCTTTCTGATATTACAATAACAAGTTTCCATGATGAAATAGAAAACGAACAAGCCATAGAAAAATCATTAAGAGATTCTATATATAATAAAATTATAAAAGGAAAAATGAATTATGCTTACTTATCTAGTGTTCCAGAGTTGGTTTTAGAGCATCCAGAAATTTTTGTTAGTTTTGAGAGTTTGACTAATATTTCACAAGAAGAAAGACAAAGATTAACTGAAGCATTTTATAGTAGAACACTTACTTTTGATGATATAAAAAAATACCCAGAATTAACAACTATTCTTAAAGATAAAAATTTACAAATTGCTTTTGGCAATAAAGATGGTGCTTATACAAGTGGTTATAAAACATATAGTGATTTAGAAATACTTCAAGTTTTTGGTAATGAAAAATTTTTAGAATTGTGTTCTAAGTATGGTAGATATATGGATGGTATGGCAACTCATCTTAGTAAAAAGATAACTATTAGAAATGGTAAATATGTGGATCTTAGTATGCAACATTTAGATGGATTATCTTTTGAAGAAGTTTCAAAATTAATGGAAGATATTATTGCTAGAGAAAGTATATTAGGAAATCTTGCTTATCAGCCAGAAGATGCACCTACTTTCTTAAAAGAAAGTCATCCAGAATTATTCTTAGGTGAAGATGCACCATATGACTTAAAACTGTATTTCTATAATCGTGCTTCTTATTATCCTATGTCTTTTGAAGTTTTGCAAAAACATAAAGATTGGTTACCTTTTTTAAAGGATAAAGCCATAACTACTTCACTATTAAGAAATAGTTATTTAAAACAAAATATGATTAAATTTTTTGAGGTATTTGGTGAAGAAAAAGCCATTAAATTAGGAATTAATAGAGCCGAGACCATAGATGAAATGCTAAAAGCCCATCAAGTAGATTTAATGAAAAGTTGGTATGATAAAACTGGTGGCAAGTTTATTCCAGATTTTGTAGTAATGCAAAATTTTAGACTTGAAGAGGCTGATAAATTCTTAGCATCTGGATCTAAATGGAGTAATTTAATGAGAATTAAAAATTTTGCTAGTACTCCAGAAGCAAGAGATGCTATGTTAAAACTTGCTTATTCATTTGGTGCTTTTGATCAAGATCAAAGAGGTTTTAAAAAATTACTGGATTTATTAACTAGTTTACCTAAGAAAATTGATGCAGATAAAAGTTATATTATAGAACAAATTGATGATCAAATAGATATATCTAGTCAAAGAGGGGTTTTCTATCATAACAAATCTATTGAAGATATTAATGGTAATAGAAGAATTGAAGCACCAAATATGACACCCGAAGAAAAAGAAGAAGCATATAATAAAATGATTGAATATGCTAATAATTTTATTTATTTAACTACTGCTACATTATTAGAAACATTAAAAAAAGAAAAAGTAGATATTGATTTTTCTAGACCAATCTTTAGTCAAATTTATAGAAAGAATGAAGATGGAACATATTCTTTGACAATTAATCCACAAAGTTGCCAAAAGTCTGCACAGGCTATTAGAGGTATTTTGGAAAAATTTAGTGAATTGCCTATTTTAACACCAGAGAAAGCACATCATTATCTAGGTGGTTTCAAATTAGGATATGATTCTGATTTTAGGGAGTTTTTCTTATCAAATTTTGATATTATTATTGGCGATAGTAAGTATTTGTCACAAATTTCTGCAATACAACGTAGATTCGAAGAAATAAAAACTATATATTCAAATGTTAATTTAACATTGGATTTAGCCATGAGTTATATCAATAATAATAAATATGAAAATGTAAATACTGGAAACGAAAGAGTAACACAAGTAGCAGGACTTCAAAATTATTCTCAGCAAGATTTTGAAATTCTTCAACAAATTTATAATTATGGCAAACAGAGAACGTTTAGCAGTATTCCACGTATTTCGTCAGATAAAAGTGTGAATCTTCCATCTGGAACTTATCATTATGAAATTTTGAGACTTGATGATCCTAGGGCAATGTCAATAGGTTTTGAAAGCGATTGTTGTCAGAGATTGGGAGAACCTGCAGAGGTTTGTATGGAACATAGTATGGTTGATAAAAATGGAAGAGTATTTATTATAACAAATAATGCTGGAGAGATAGTTGCCCAAAGTTGGGTATGGAGAAACAAAGATGTGTTGTGTTTTGATAATATAGAAGTTCCAGATCAAAAAATGTGGGATAATGGAATACCAAGAGGCCTAGAAGATTCAGGTATAAGGAATCAATTTACTGATGATATATTAGCAATTTATAAGATGGCTGCTCATGAATTGATAGAAGTAGATGAAAAAGTTTATAAGGAATTACTCGATAGTAGTAAAATTACACAAGAACAATATGAGGGGTTAAGATTAGGAAAAATTACAGCTGGTCTTGGATATAGTAATATAAAAGGATCATTAAAAACTTTGCCAATTGATGAAACAATTTTATCAAGACCATTACCTTTTGAAGAACCAGTAGAATTATCTAGAGGACTTTATACAAGTGATTCTACAACACAATATATTTTAGAAGAACGAGAAGATAGAAAAGAATATGATGGTGAAACACTTCCTGTACATAGTGATACTTATGTTGAATATACTGATGCTAACTTTACGGAAAAATCATTACTTTCTTTAGAAAAGTTAGAAATTGTAACTAAGGAAGATCCAACAAATTTAGATACTTCTGTTAGTGATTATGCAGATTCAGAACATCTTGTTACTGAAATAGCAAGAAATTATTGTTTAAATCCAGAAACTGCTAGAATAGTAATGAATCCAAATTTTGCTATTATTTATGATGTTAATGGTGATAAATTAAGGGTTGGTGATTTACTATTTAATACTAAAGTTGATAATGAGCAACAACAGATTGATATTGAAAGTCAAGTTGTAATGCAAATGAGATTAGCTTTAGAACAAATTGCAGGAGATAAAGAAATAGATATTTCTGCTCTAGATGAAAAGCAAAAAGAAATGTATGCTAAGGTTACTGGTTTAACAGAAGAAATAGATATAGAAAGAGGTGTTGGTCATGCAAGATAATAATATTAATACAATAATTTCAAATGCTTTAGTTGTAAATAAAGATATTTTGAGTAAAAATATAAAACCTATTATTAATCAAATTCAAAAAGCACTTGAAAGTAATAAAGAAGCAATTACACAAGCAAATAAAATAGATCAAAAAAATGGTAATGGCTTTATGGTAGATTTTAGTATTATTAATAATATATTTTCAAATTTAGAAAAAGAAAATATATTGTATGGTAATGTTACTCTTTCCCAAAAGATGATGAAAAGAAAATAATTTATGGTACTCAAATAATGGATTCTGGAAATGTGGTTGTCATAAATGATGGTAATCCATACATAATTATAGAAATGGCATTAAGAAATATAATGGCTGGAAATACTACTATATTTTCAAATAGTGGCTTTATGTTCGGAACTAATCAATTACTAATACAAATCATTCAAAGTGTCTTAGAACAATTTAACATATCAAAATATTTAATACAAATATTTATATCTGAAAACTTTGATGATATATTATCTAATTATGCTAATATTAATTTAGTTGTATGTATTGGTGATCATAATCTTCAAAATTTAGTATTAAGTAAAAGTAAAAATAAAACTATTATTAGTGGTTATGAAAACTTTGACTTATACATTGAGGATACATCCCATATAGACTTTTTAAATAAAATTGTAAATACTGGTTTAAATATTCAAATATATATTAATAATGAAACTAAGATAGATCATCCTAATGCAATATTAGTTAATGATGTGGATGAGGCAATTGCTCAAATAAATTATAATGGTAGTAAATATAGTTCTTCTATCTTTACTACTTCAACAGATAATGCATCAAAATTTATAAAAGAAGTAAATTCTAAAATTGTTACTATTAATACAAGTCCAACTATTGAAAGAATAATTGATATAAAACAAACTGATTTAGTTAATGAAAAAACAATTATTTACCCAATGAATTTTAATTTTGATGGTACTAATGAAAATATAAGTCTATATGGAAAGGAGGAATCATAATGGATACACAAGATTTTAATAGAATAAACATAATTCCAAGTGATAGTAATTCTAATAAAGATAATTTAACAAAGCCTATAAATGGATCTTTACCTTATGTAGATAACACTAATTTAGATTTAAAAAGTTTTGATGGTGGATCTGGAGGTGGAAATCCACCTAGTGGAAGTACAATACCACACACTTCAAAACCAAAGGTAGAAGAAAAAAAGATCGATGATTTTTGGGATTATTTTGTAGGACTTAATCCAGAGTTTGTACTAAATATGCTAGAAGTAATATTTGAAAGATTAAGAGATGATAATAATTATCAAGATGCAAATGTTGTTTTAGGTCAAATTGAAAGAATTAAAAAGAAATATAATATTAATACCCCTACAACAACACATCGTAGATTTTAAAATTTTGTAGATGACTTAATTAATAAGTTGTCTTTTTTTTGACTAAAATTTGAAAGGAGGAATTTTTATTGAATAAAATTGGGAAAATATTAAAACAAGAAAGATTAAAAAATAATTTAACTTTACAAGCACTATCTAATATTTCTAATATCTCTATCTCTACTCTTAGCAAGATGGAAAATGACAAAATTAAAAATGTTAGTAGTGTTTTTCTATATAGGTTAAGTAACATATTAAATATAGATTATGATTATTTAACTAGGCAAAGGTGGAATATTCTTCCTACCTTTTTATATGAAAGGAATCATTACTTTGCAAGTAAATAAGATATACAACGAAGATTGTCTTGTAGGTCTTAAAAAAATACCAGATAACTCTATTGATCTAGTCGTTATCGGTCCACCTTATGATATTTGTACTAAAGGTGGTAAAAAAGGCTCTGTTAGATTATGTGAAGATTTAACTAAATTAGAAAACGAATTAAAAGAAAGTAATTTAGTTAATGGCTATGATTTATCAATTTTAGATGAATTAATTAGAGTTATGAAAGAAATTAATATCTATATCTGGTGTAATGGTATACAAATACCTATATACATGAAGAATTTCGTTGATAAATTTGATTGCAAATTAGAAATTATTATATGGGGTAAAACTAACTCTATGCCCTTAATAGTAATAAATATATGGGTGATAAAGAATATTGTTTGTATTTTAGAAAAGGTGGCTATTGTAAGCCAAATAATTATGAAGATGCTAAGACAATATATTTATCTATTTTAAATGTAAAAGATAAGCAAAAGTATGGGCATATTACTATAAAATCACTTCCTTTAATAAGAAAATTAATAAGGAATAGTTCTAAAGAAAATGAAATAGTTTTAGATTGTTTTAGCGGTAGTGGTACAACAGCAGTTGCTAGTTTTTTAGAAAACAGAAAATTTATAGGGTTTGAAATTAATAAAAAATATTATGATATTGCTTTAAAAAGAATATCAGAAATCAATAAGGAGGATGATTAAATGAAAAAATTAATTGGAAATTTTAAGGGTAATAATCTTTATTTAATGATATCAAGTTATCAAAATAATAATAGAATTTATATAGGTGTTGAAACAGAAGGAGAATTATATGTAATGTACTTATTAGATGATTATATTTTGTAAATGCTGATATGACAAGAAATTTAGGAGATTTTTTAGAAGAAAAAGCATATCATTAAGGAAACATTTATAACTACTCAATATAATTTGGGTAGATACTATATACCTAAAATTGATTTTTATATATTAAAAAGTATGGTCCTAAAAGATTTAAAGAATATGAAAATTATAACAAATAATGGTATGAGATAGAATTATAATGAATAAATATGATGAAATAAAAGAAAAACTTAACACTAAAGAACTTGTTTTTATTAAAGGTAAAGTTAATAAAGAAGTTTTTCATTTAGAAATAGATAATGGTAATAATACTAAATCTACTATTGGAATTCATTTAAATAATTTTTTGAAAAATGATTTAACCCTAGAGAAAAGGAACAAAAATGTCTGACAAAGGCATTCATTATTTTCTTTTTTGGGGAATATGTTTTATAGAGGTGGCTCTATGAAACGAATAGATAAAAATGGTAAAAAAAGAAAATTAGATATAGAGTTTATTCACAAAAAAGATGGAACTAAACTTGAAGAAATACTAAAGGAGGGATATTTATGTTATTTGAGAAATTTAAAAGCAAAATGATTTGCCTTTTTAAAAATTTGATGTTATCATGGCATCGTGAGGTAGTGGTATTGCATAATTTAGAAATGGTGAAAAATACAATGCAATATAGAAATACCAATAACAATACTAAGAACTGCACTATAATGGAGGAACTTTATTAATGGAATATATCTGTGGTGGTTATGATAGATTATCTGATGCCGATAACAAAACAGATGAAAGTTCTTCTATACAAAGTCAGAAAATTATAATTGATTCGTTTGCCAAATATAATAATTTTAAAATATATAAACATTATATAGATGATGGTTATTCTGGTGGTAACTTTGATAGACCTGGATTTCAAGAAATGATTAAAGATATAGAATCTGGTAAAATTAATTGTGTAATTACTAAAGATTTATCAAGACTTGGTCGAGAAATGTATAAAACTGGTAAATATATAGAAGAATACTTTTTAGAAAAAGGTGTTAGATATATTGCAATTAATGATTCTTATGATTCTAATATTGGCGATTCCATGCTTGGTATAAGATTAAGTGTTAATGACTTATATTTAAGAGATGTGTCTAAAAAAGTTAAAACATCACTAAGAGCAAAGCAAAATCGTGGTGATTATATTGGATCATTTCCTTTATATGGCTATAAGAAAGATCCGAATGATAAACATAAATTAATAGTTGATGAAGAAGTAAGACATATAATTGAATTAATTTATGATTTGGCTTTAGAGGGAAAAAGTCCAAATAAAATAGCAAAATACTTAACTTTAAAAAAGATACCTATACCTATTGTTCATAAGGGCGAGCCTAGAGGAAAAAATGTTGTAGAAAATGATGGCTTCGGTATATGGAAAAGACAAACAGTTAAAGGAATATTAACAAATCAAATGTATATAGGAAATATGGTACAAAATACTCACAATAAAATTAGTTATAATTCAAAGAAACTAAGAAAAACATCACAAGACGAATTAATTATTGTTAAAGGAACTCATGAGGGAATAATATCAAAAGATACATTTGATAAGGTTCAAGAAATATTAGATAGTAAATCAACAACTTGGGTTACTGAACATCAAATGGATTACTTATTAGGTGGTATGCTTTATTGCCATGAGTGTGGACGCAATATAAGAATAAGTGAAGATGTCTTAAAATCTGGTGTAAGGCATTATACTCAATGTAATTTATATACTAGAAAAGGAAAATTTGGAATTTGTTCCTCTCACAGAATAAATTATGATTGGCTTGAAGAAGATGTTATAGAGTATTTGCAAGATATATGCGAAAGATTTTGTAAGTATTATGATTTTAACGAAATAGAAGACAATTCAGAAAATATTGTTATTAAAAATATAAAAGAAATAAATAAAAAAATCGAAAGATTAAATAATCTATTAAATTCTCATAAATCCACCATAGATAATTTATATATGGACAAGATTAAAGGCTTAGTTGATGAAGAAATGTATAAAAGAATTTACGACAAAACAAATAAAGAAATAATTAAAATTAATATGGAATTGGAAGAGTTAAACAAGAAAAAGGAAGTTAATGAAAATCAAACATTAGATAGCACTAATTTTAAAAGATGCAAAAATTCAGTTTTAGATTATATGTCTTTAAAAACTCCAACTAAAGATCAAATAAAAAGACTTGTAAATAGAATTGAAATTGACAAAGATAAAAAAGTATATGTTTATTTAAAATTTCCAGAGCTATTAGAAGAAATTTAATTTTTCGGTTATTTTGAAACATTACTATCTTTCTTCAGTTACTTTGTAAATGTTTCCTATATAAAATAAGTTATATTTGCAATACTTAGGGGGTTACTTTACCATTTCTGTCTTATGGAGGCTCTAGCTTATTAATTACTATGTTAGGAATGGGAATTATTTTAAATATTAGTAAAAGAAATTAATGTTAAAATACAATCTATAAAAATATAGATTGTATTTTATAATGATTTTTTTATTTTTTTAACATATATTTTTTAATTGGTATATGTTTTCTTATTGTATCATAATTCTCTAATTCGGAGAATACTATAAAACCCTTAGGTATTATAAATTCTTTTTCAGCATCTACTTCAAGTAATTTTACTCCGTTTTGGACAATATATTTGTATATTATGCCATTTTCATAAAAAATTGTTTCTGTTTTAATATCTTCATTTCCAATATTATTTTCTCTTAGCTTATTATAGTCATCTAAACTTATTTCTTTATTGTTAATTATTAAATCATTTAAATAAGTATGTATTCTATAACTATATTCTCCTTGATATTTTCTTTTTATTAGTTTATATACATATGGTCCTATACTTTTTATTTCTGTTTCACATACATTAAATGTTATTGAATTTTGTTCATTAAATTCTCTTTTTGATTGTACAATAAACGTCTTTTTCTTCTTAAAATAAATTTCATTAAAATATAAACTATCTATTTTTTTCAATTATGCCTCCTATTATTTTTATTATTATATAATATTTTTTTAAAGTTTACTAGTCTATTATTTAATTTATTATATATTATTTATATAGACATATAGATAGTCTTTTGATAAAATTAATTATGAGGAGTAAAATTATGAAAAGTATTTTAAAGACAATAATTATTTTAGTAGTAGGTACAATTATTGTTGATTATATATTTGTTATGTCTACTGGGAGAAAACCTTTTATAGTAATTGATACTGTGAAGGATGGTGAAAATGTTAAGTATGAGAGTATACTTTATGATATGTATAATTGTGATGGAAAGGTAGAAGTTAAATTTAAAAATAGTTATTATGTATGTCCAAATATCACTGGTGAAGTTACTTTATTTTTAAATCTTGAAAAAACATGTAATCCATTAGAACCTTTTTATCAAGGATATTATTATACTTGTCCTTTAGAGGGTGATTATAATATTAATTATAATAATACTGCTTATTCTATTAAAGAGGCTATTGATCTTAATATTATTAAATTTAATCATTTAAAAGATATGGGACTTGAATATAGTGATACTAGGTCTATTACTTTAGTAGATAAACTTGATGGTGATACTTGTGCACAAGCTATAGAGACTTATTATGAAGATGATGAGTATATATATTATTTTAATTGTATAAAAAGTAATTTTGTTTTTGTTAATATAAATGGGTGTGAATATTTATTGAAAGAAGCTTTAAATAATAAAATTATTACTGTTAAAGAATTAGAAGATAATAATATTATTCTTTCTAAAAAAAAGAAAACCGATATTAATTAATCGATTTTATATTGATAAATTTTTAATAGAATTATATATTTTATTAATATTTTTTTCATTTAATAATTTATTGTATATTTTATTTATATCATCATCAATAATGTTATATATATCATAATAAATATATTTTAATAAATATTTATCTTTGTTTAAATTAATATTTTTAAAAAAAGAAGCAATAAAATTATATTTTTCTTTGATAGATCTACTAATAATAGTTTTATCTTGAGAAATATTTTTTTTATAAGTAATAGTAGAAATTTCTAATTTTTCACTTATTTCTAATACTTCATCTGCTTCTTCTAATAATAAACTACTTCTTTTAATAATGTTACCACTTTTATCTAACATAATAGCCATTACTTCTAAAGTATTTGTTACTAAATAAATGTTATAATTTTGATTAAATTTGTTTATGATAGATACTTTATTATATTTAAAAGATAAATAATCTATATCATTAATTCTATATACTGGTATTTTTTTTACATTAATTATTTTATCTTTATTATTCCATTCATAAAATTCATAATAACAATCATTAAAATTAAGTACTATATCATAAATATATTCCATGTTTATCTCCCTTTATATACAATGATAGATTGATAATAATAAAACCAATTATAGTAAAATAACACTCTGGTCTTACTATTATAAAATTAACATAATCAGAAAATTTATACCCATTACTTAATAAATTTAAGTAAATAATAATGTAAGCAAAACCTATAGTCATTAATCCAAAACCAAATAGAAAGAAAAAAATACGGCTCATTTTATCCACCTATAATAATATATTCAAAATGGCCGTATTTATTATTCAATCATATCTTTATCATTAATATTTACTTCACTGATGGCAGTAAACCTTTTGGTTATCTTATCAGTTGTTATATTAATACTTTCTATATCTTTATTAACTGTTTCTATACTTCTAGATAGTTTATCCCATCTTTCTTTATAACGTGAAAATTCAAGTCCTAGTTTGTTTAATTCGTCATGAATTACTTTAGCATATTTATCTCTTTCCATATTCTTTAATATTAATTCAATAGTTGTTAAACTAGATATTAAAGTTGTTGGAGAAGTAATCCATACATGTTTTTTATAGGCATATTCAACGAGATCTGAATGATAGGCATTTATTTCTGCAAATATTGCTTCTGCAGGTAGAAACATAATTGCTTGATTAGAAGTAAGTCCTGGAATTATATATTTGCTACTTATAGCATCTATATGTTTTTTTACATCTATTTTAAATTGTTTTTCAGCATTATTTCTTTCGGCATTAGAATTATTTTTATCTACCATTATTTGATAGTTTTCTAATGGAAATTTTGAGTCAATGGCTATCGTACCTAATGGTTCTGGTGTAAACAACATTGCATCTGCTATATAGCTATTTGGTAATGTATATTGTAGTTTATATATTTTGTCATTCTTTTCACCAAAGACACTAACAAGAATATGCTTTAGATTTATTTCTCCAAAAATACCTCTACTCTTTTTATCTGTAAGTATTCCTTGTAAACTAACAATATCTGTTGATAAGTTATCTATCTTCTTTTGAGCTTCATCTATTTTAGACAGTCTCTCCAAAACGGATGTAAATGTTTTATTTGTTTTATTAAAATTTTCATCTAGTCTTTCATTTACTTTTTCATTAATTAATATTAATCTTTTTTCCATTCTATCATTTAAATTGTTAAAGTCTTCTGTTAGGTTTTTTACTAAATCACTTTTAAAATTAGATAGTTCTCGGACATTATTTGTCTCTAAACTACCTAACTTTTCAATAATAGAAGAATTACCTTTACATAAAAGAATAATAATTAATATAATTATAATAACTAAAAGACTTATAATTATATACTCCATAATATATCTCCTATTTCTTTACTATATCCATATATCCTTCAATGATATAAAATGTTTTATATCCAAAAGAGTTTAATCTATCACTAATTTCATGACTTTGTTTACCATAATCACAGTATAAATAGTAAGTATCTTCTTTATTTAAATACATATTATAATTAGCTAATAGACTATAATAAGGAATATTTTTTGACTTTTTTATATGACCTAAATTATATGTGTAACTATCTCTTATATCAATTATATTTACATCACCTTTCTTCTTTAGATCATAATAACTTATACCATTCATAACATCACCTAGAATATTCTATTCAGATAAGTTATTTTGGTATGTAGTAAACACTATATATTATTCATCGTCACTGAAGAAATCATCAAAGAAAACATCATCATCTTCATCTTTAGAATTAGATTGTTGTGCTATTGGTTTAGATAGTTCATCTATATTAATACTTGTTGTTATTGATTCTTTGTCATTGTTTTCATTAGTCTTATCAATCATTGATTCTCTAGGTACTAAATCCTCTATCTTTGGAGTTGTATTTTCTTGTGATTCCATTTCAATTACTTTGTTATCATTGTCAGCATTATTTTTTTCTTCTTCTTCAAGTTCTGCAATTTTTGCATCTATTTTCTTAACAAGCTCATCAATATCAAAATCGCTTGATGGAGTATCTATCATACTATTTTGTGATGTATTTGACATACCAAACTGTTGTTGGAATGGATTAATTCCATACATAGAAGGATTAGTTCCACCGCCAAATAGATTAGAACTAGTGTCAAACATTGATTGTCCTCCAAATGAATTTTTCATTTTTTCTTGTTTTTGTTTTTTTACATATTCTCTTATATCAAATAATTTTACTTCTGATTGTTTTCTAACTGGATAAGTTGCTAGTGGATACTTTTTACCCCAATCAACTTCAAAGTCTGTTTTAAACCTTGTTTTAAATGGCATCATTCTTCTTCTTATAACAATTATTTCAAATTGTGATAATCTTTGTAAATCACTGACTGTTACAAGTGGTGTTGAGGCTGTTTTATCTTTTTCTTTTGATTTTACTTCTCCACACATTTTACTTATCTCTTCAAGAGCAGCTATTTCACTACTTATAAGATATATAGTATTACAGTTACCTTTTATTGTTTCGGCATTTTCTTTTCCATATACTTGTGTTAATTGTGCATAGTTTTGAATAATGAAATTAAATCTTATATGTCTACTTCTAGCAGCAGTAACCATTGTAGTTACATCTTTTAATGGTGGCATATTAGCAAACTCATCTAATATAAAATTTGTTCTATATGGTAAGTGTCCGCCACACTCTTGTGCTACATCAATTAAAGTTTCATATACTTGTTTTATAAATATTGTAGCAAGTGGATGTAATGTTTTCTTTTCATCTTGTACTATCATGAAGACAGCTGTTTTTTGTTTACCTATATCCTTCATATCAAAATCACTATATGATAGCATTTGGGATAAGTTTTCACGTGATGAAAATAATTTTACTTTCTGTTTAAATGTAGCAATAACCCCTTGTTTAGTATCTTCAGCTCCATAAACAGTACCTGAAGCATTAATATATGCTGGCTTTGATGGGTCTTTAGAATTAAAATATTCTTTTATATAATTATTGTTTGGTCCACCAAAGCGTTCTTCTCCTAGACTTGACATTAAATTTAGACTATTAAGATTTATTTGGTCTTCACTTGCATCTTCAAATAATCCTAAAGCTAGACCTGTAAAATAGTCGGCAGCTGATTTTTCCCAGAATGGGTCAGCATTTCCTCCAGCCTTTTCTTCATATAATATATTTAAGGCTAAGTCATCAAGTAATTCTATTGCCTTATCTTGATTTCCTTCTTTATATAATTTATATGGTAATGACATAGGGTTCCAAGCATTACCTTTATGTGGATCTCTAAAGTTTAGTAATATTACATTATATCCATATTCTTTTAACATCTCGCCTGTACTTTCGTATAACTCACCTTTAGGGTCTGTTAAAATCATAGATTCTCCGGCTTTAGCCAGTAATTTAATCGTAGGCTTTGCTACGATAACTGTTTTACCTGATCCTGTCGCTCCGACAACTAGGTAATGATCTTCTCCATTATCTACCCACATATGTTTTCCATCACTAATGATAGGAACACCTGCAGCATTAATTTTATCTTGTTTAATATCTACTTCTACTAATTTTTCTTTATATTCTTTGGCTGTTGCCCATCTAGCATAACCGTTAGACTTCTTTTGGGTAGTAATTCCCCATCCCTTTTCTCTGCTGAAAACACTGGAGTTAACAGCTAAAAAGACACCTACAACAGTAATTAGGAATATAGATAAAGTTGCTCCAATATATTTAGCAGTAAATGCTTTAAATGGAAGAAGGCCATAAAATGTTCCTTCTTGGGCTAGGTATGATATATTTAATACAAATATTGCTGATATATATAATATTGGTAATAATAGCCAACAGAATTTAATTAAATCTTCTTTATCTACTCTAAATTTCATAATAATCGAGAATAACTCGATAACACCTCTCTTCCCTTCTGTTAAATAAATTAACAGGACTTAACGTAGTTATTATATCATATAAATTTAGTAATTTACTCATCTTTTTTATTAGTTTTATTATAAAAATATATTAGTACTATACCAAATATTAAAAATATCAAAGCAAAAATAATAAATGATATATCAAATGAACCTGGCGATAATATTCTTTTTATTAAATTGTCTTGACTACTATTAGAAGTAGAACTTGTTGATTCAGTACTACTTGTTTGATTATTAGCAGTTGTATATGTTAATTTTATAGGTTTATTTTTATAATTTTCTTTATTTATATTCCATTCATAAGTATTTCCATTAGTATTATCAGCATTATTACTGATAACTTCACCTTCTACAGTTATTTTTACTTTTATACTATTTAGTTTAGGATAATTATCTAAACATTTTGCAACATTACTTGTAGAAATTACTTTTTTTCCACTTATGGTATCAAAGTATACTGAATCATAGCATTCATTAATGGCAGTAGAATTTTTATACTCTTCATTTTTAAAATCATGTGTAAAATTAACATTTCCATTTTTAGAGATAGTATCATATACATTTTCATCAATAATTTCGCCATCACTACTGGCATTTTCTAAAAATATATCATGATTATAGGAAATAAGCCATTCTGTATTATTTAATATTTCTCTATCTTCTTCATTTTCACTTATTAAGATAATATTTTCATTTACTGTATTTTCTTTTATAACAATATTATATTCAGCACTACAACCAGTTAGAAAAGCAACTAAAACCACCATGAATATCATTTTATATTTCTTCATTTATCCTCCATTAGTTAAAGCATTTTTACTATAAAAATCATCTAAATTTATTATTGAAGTATTATTTTTATTATTATTCTTATGTAATCCACGTGGTCTTATGATAACTCCTAAAGATGTAGATTCGGCAACATAATAAAGTTGTTTATCAATGTCAACTCCTAATATTAATTCAACATGTCCATTTGGTGAATTAATTAAATCTCCTGGAGCACCAACGCAATCTGAAGACGATATACTACATTTATCAGAAAAAGAACTATCATAATTGCTTGTACCTGTACCTGGATCTTTAAATCCCCCATTTATAATGGCCCATTGTACAAATCCACTGCAATCAAAACTTTTATAATAGTAGTAATTTCCTCCTCTACTTTGTGTAGGATTATTAACATAATTACCAAATTCGTTAGAAAATCCTTTACTTGTATACTTTCCTCCCCAAAAATATGGTAATTTTATATTAAAATTATCATATAAGAAATTTATGGATGAAACAGCTGCCGTTATAACACCATTTCTTGTTCCATATCCATTTTTATTTACAGATTCACTTATATAGTTATTTAATTCTTCTAATGACGAATTGTTTTTTTCTAAATAATCATTTAAGTTTTCTTGTAAAGTATTGGCTTTTGTTGTATCTTTAATTGATAAATCTGATATATTTAATAATATGTTTGATTCTTCTACTTTGCTATTAGGATAGTAAAGTAGAAGAACTTCTTTGTAATTTTTTTGACTATTTAAAATTAAATCTTCAACAATAGTAAGGGATATACCACTTGATGTTGGACATTGTTCGATATCAGATGATGTACATTCAGTATTTATTTTTGGTTTAATAATGTTATTATTTTCATCTTTGAGTATTTCTTTGTTGACACTATTTATGGCACTTCCAATTAGTGAAGAACTATTAGCAGGAATAGTACTAGGTTTCGTAAAATTGTATTCTTCTTTATTTATGTCTCCTTTATTAATTAGAGCCACTACATTTCTAAATACAACAGCATATACTTTGTAAACTTCTTCACTGGTATTATCACCAATATATGCGTATGTTAATCCTTTGATGTAATCTTCTGGAGAATAATAAGTTACAATGGGATTATTATTTTCATCATATTCTATAACTTCAACATCACTAGTAGCTGCTGTAGAGGTTGCTGAATCTGATGATGAGCTACTATCATCATCAATAACAAATATTGCAGTGATAAATGAAATAGCAAGAGTTACTAGAATGAATACTGCAGCGACGGCAGCAATGATACCTATAGTAATTATAGTTATTTTAGTTTTAATAACAACTTTTTTAGCATCTAACTTTACATTTCCACTTTTTCCATTTCCAGAGGAAATATTTCTTTTTGAACTATTGCTTTCATTATTTTGTGATGCGTTATTAGTAGGACTACCAGTACTATTTTGTTTACCACCTACTCTTCCTCCTAAATTTCTCCTATTATGAGGTACTTTATTACTACTCCCTTGTCCTTTTCTTCTATTTCCTGTACTCATGAAATCACCTACTAATTTTTATTATAATCCTCCACCAGAACCAAATGACTCAAGTTCTTTATCTGTTAATTCAATATTTATTTGCATTCTTCTATCTCCACATACAAATAAAGCTTCTCCTTGATTAAATGCTTTTATTGCATCTTTTTCATTATCATTTAAATCTATTAATTTACTTAAATCTTCAACTGATTGCTTTCTTAGTCCCATTACTAGATAATAAGATGAATTATCAAAAATAGCTTTACCATGCATAATAACATTTTGAGCAACAAAATCTGATGGTTGTTGAGTTATAATTATACTTCCTGTATTATATTTTCTTGCTCTTCTTTGAACTTGTGCTAAGAATTCTGCTCCAAGTTCGTTACCAGCCCCAAGTAATACATGAGCTTCATCTACTGATAAAATAGTATTTACATTAGGATTTAAGCATAAACTCCAAGCATATTTTAAAACATTAAATAATAATGCATTTCTTATATTAGAATCACTATTCATTATTTCTTTTATGTTAAAAACTAGGAATTTAGAATCAACATCAATTGTTGTATGACCATTAAAATAATATTTCAATTCATTATTAACAAGTGGTCTTACTTTTATTTCTAGTCTTTCTAAAATATCTCTTTCACGTGTTTTGTCAGTCATTGCTCTTAATTTAGCAATAATTGTAGTGTATACATCTTGCATAATAGGAAAATTCTCAGAAGTATAGTTTGAAAAATCATTATTTTCAGATATTCCAAATCTCTGATATGTTTCCATTACTATTTCACTAAATAATGTTAAAACATCATTTTCAATATCTGGTGAATAATATTTCATAAAAGCTTTTAAGTTTTGAATATTTTTAGTAATAACGGCATAGCTTCTACCATTTCTAACATCTTCTTCATCAATATCCATAACTATTTCAAGTGGATTAATCATTCCATATTCTCCACCTTTACCAAGATTAACTACTGTTCCACCAGCATTAAGTGTCATTTCTGTAAGTTCACCTTCTGGATCAACAGCAACGATTTGACAATTATTTCTAATATGACTACGAAGTATTAGTTTAGCAGCAGTTGATTTACCACTACCAGAAGCTCCTAAGATAATCATATTAGCATTGTTACGATTATTTTCTTTTTTTATTTGATATAGAAATTGATTAAATAGTATAACTCCACCTGAAAAATCTGTTCCAAGTAAAGTTCCTAATCCATCATCCTTTATACTGTCAAATATAAATGGATACATAGCAGCCATTGTTGATGATGGCATAATTGTTCCTAATCTTGTTTCAACACTTTGTTTTTCAAAGATAGGTAACATAGATTTAAAAATACTCTCTTGTTCAAATCTTATTGGCATTGCTCTAAGTTCGATACTGTCTAAATAATTTTTAACATACATTTTCTTTTTTTCTAGGGCATCTTTAGATTCTGCTGTTACTAAAACGTGTAGTTGAAAATCAAAAGTTCTAGTTTGAGTTGATGTAAAATCTTGAATAAAACTATTCAAACTATCAATATCTTGTAAAATTCTTTCCTTAATTACATTATCTCTCTGACTTTGATAGTCACTATTAAGTTGTGCAAGTTCCTTATTTAACATTTTAGCAAGCATTGAAAAAGGAACAGGAGCATGCTTAATAACCATTTTTACTCCACCTAAACTGGATATATCTGCAAGATATCCTGGAAGAATGAATCTTGGATATGATATAGCCGTTAATATCGTACAATATTTATCACTGATAATAAAGTCTGCCGGATTAAATTGTAATCCTTTAGGAGCTATTTCTGACTTAAACTTATTCATTAAACACCGCCTTATTCTCTGTTTTTATACCACCATTTAGAAAACTATCTAATAGTACACGTAAATCTTCATTAGATACTTGATTAGCATTTATTTGACAATTAGAAAATCCCATAATAAGTTCTCTAATTCTTCTTTGAATAATTTCATTATCTTTTGCTTTGAACAAGATATAATATTCTATATCCGTTACATTATCTTTCATAAAATCATTAGCTTTGTCTAAGTCTTCCATTATAAGTTTTCTACGATAAATATCTTGAGTTTCATTATATAAAATTTGTAAGTTTGATAAATAACCTGATATGTCAACTGGTCTATCTATTGATACTAACCAAAACTCATAGTCAATAGAATTATATAATGCTTTTAAGGCCATGATAATGTTATCTTGATAAGATTGATCTAGAATAAAAATATTTTTAGGAATTATTTTTACTCCTGATACTTTCATTTTATTATCAAGTTCTATCACACCATTATTAATGCTTTTTACAGGAATCCAATTCTCAGTATAGTTAGCACCATTATTTACTGTCTTCGTCATATATACACCAACCTCTCCATTTATATTTATTATTTCCTTTATAATATTTTATAATGCTTTGTAATGCTACCAAAGTATTATGGTAGTTAGGAATTGGCACCACCAATAGTGTTGATATAAGCAATGGTACACAAGCCAGAAGAACAATAAATGTTCCTCCCATATTTACAAATATCAACCATATTATTGATATAGTAGCACCAATTCCAAAAACAAGTAGGTCTATAGGTCTAAAGAAGTTAAATATTAGTTGCCCTCTTTTCGCATTCGCTGGAATTAAATATCCATAATCTCTCATAGAATCACACTACCTTTCTTTTCCATTCTCATTTTATTTACCACTAGATCCACCAGTATAACCAGAACCTATAGGATTCTTAGCGTTAGCTTCATACCTTCTAGATGCATTATTTTTTTCTCTTTCCAAATCATATTTCCTATCTTCAATATTAAGTCTAAGTTCTTCATTTGATCTCGTTTTATTAGAACTATATAATTGCAGATAATCTTTAACATCTTTCATTTGTTCATAATTACCAAAATTAGGTTTGGCAAGTAGATTACCATGTCTATCATAAAATGTTGTTTCAAATGCTTTTTGAAGTTTATCTGGAATTGTTGTATCATTTTTAATTTCCTTCATAAGTGCACTATCGCGTGACATATTTGTTACTGTGCTCATTGTGTCTCTCATTGCTGTTACAATTTCAATACCGTAAGCATCGATTAAAGCTTTTTCACTAGCACTAGTTTTTGAATTTTTTATATCTTCAAATACTTGTTTGTTAATCTCATTATTTATATCTTTTTTACCTTTTGATAAATTTGTTCTAGCCTCTTCTAACGCTCTTTTTGCTTTATTAATATCTCTTGGATTCTTTGTATTTTCTGCAGCTTGTAATTTTGCTTCTGCTTCTGTAACATTTGCTTCTAATTTAGATAAAACTTTAGCAGGTTCCATTTGAGCTGAGCCAGTAACGCCTGTAATGTCTTTTCCAACAGTTTTTGTTATTCTACCCGGTTTTGCCATTTCTGCATCTACAGCTTCTTTTGGCTTTTCTAGTGCCTTTTTCATCGCACTACTTTGTTCTGCTGGTCTTTGTGCCCTTTTTAATGCTTCCTCACTACTCTCTATGCTTCTTTGAACTGCATCTTGTTCTCTCTTTTGTGATTCTATGCCAGATTCTATACCAAAATGTGATTTAACACCTTCAATTATTCTGCCTGTTGCATGTTCTCCGCCCTGTTCTTTCCATTCACTATGTGCTTTTACTTGTTGTGATGCAGTCTTACTAGCACTTTTAACGGCCGAACTAATTGATTTTAAGTCCTTTGCTTTTGAACCTTGGATTATTCCTGTCACTGGTCCTGTAACAACTCCTGATAAAAATGCTCCTGTGATGCTATCTTTTTTATGCTTTGCTGTTTGATATTTATCTCTCTCTTCATGTAAACTTTTTCTTGCTTCTTCTATCACAGCTGAAACACCTGTTTTTTTAGCATCTTTATATTTCTTTTTTGCAGCTTTTAATTTTTGCTTATTACCACCATAATTTTCTTTATATGCTGCTTTTGCTTTTTCTTTTGCATCCTTTGCTGCTTTTATTTCAGGTGGATTTAGTTTATCTCTCTTTGCTTTTCTATAATCTTTTTTCTTTTGCTTATAATCATCTATACCTGCTGCTTTTTTTTCTCTTCTGTTATGTTTTATTGCATTAGCAGTTCTACCGATTGTTTTTCTTGCAAGAGCAGATGCTCCACCAAGTCCCATTGCTGCTGCTTTAGCGGCAAGAGCTGGCATTCTATCGCCTGGTTTAAGTCCAAAGTTGCCCATGGCAGCACCCATATTAGGGAATAATTCTTGAATAAGTTTAGGTGCTTTCTGTGCAAATAATAATAATCCTAAAATCAAAGCTATATATACCCATGTTTTTGTAGTTTCATCTACATTAGCATTTATGCTTTCTCCAATTGATGATATACTTATATTACTGATTACTAATAACATAAAACATATTATAAATAGTCTTATAAATAAATCCAAAAATGTAATAGCACATTGTTTTGCCCATTTTTGAAACATTCCATCTTTTTTTGGCGATAAATACGCAATAATTGGTATAGGGGCAATTATTTGTAAATAAGTTAATTGTGCTACCCTGACACCTATATCAATAACATAAAGAACTAATATATAGCATAAAAATAGTCCTACGCCCATAGCAAACCAAGCATCAAAGTGAATTGCATATCTACCGTCATTAACTTTTTTGCCTAATCCAGTTGTTATAACAGGCATTGAACCTGCCCTTGTTATTCCTCCTAGATTCATTTTAACAATCTCTTGACATGTTAAATTATCTTCACATATAAGTCCTTCACTAACAGATACATCCTGGTAATAAAATAAACTAAATACATTTGCTGACAGATTTCTACCAAACGATTCCACATTTGAATTGGCATTTCCTATTAAAACTTTATCAATTAGATGTGAATTTAAAATAAGTCTTTGTACATCATACGCTTTATCAAATATTGTTGGAACAGTTCCCATTAATACAACAACAATTATTAATTTAAAAACCAGTTTTTCTCCACCTTTTTCTTTATCAGAAAATGTATCAGGTTCTAGTACATATTTTATAAATTGGAATGTAACATAGAAAACCATTATTATCCCTAATAGTAATGTTACTCTTTTATATATAACTGTTATTGGTGCATCATGCCATATACCATTAACTTCATATCCTGCATTAAGTATTCTAATGTTTGCAAGATTGTAGAATACATCAAATAGTATTGATATTAATGAATATATTGCATTGCAAATAGAACCAGCGACCTTTCTAAGTTCTGCATTTATATCAATTAAAAATAACATTTTTTCACCTCCAACCTAGTTTATATTGAGCATGTTTTAAGTCCATCCCAAACATATTGTGATAAATCTATAATTATATTTATTAATGTCGGAATAAAGAAAAACATAACTCCAATCAATAATTGCTTAAAGAATTTCTTTTGATATTTCTTCATTTCATCTTCTTTATTTGCGAAAGCTGCCTTAGCAAAATTATATATACCTGTTACTATTAATATTATTGGTACTATGATCCTAGGATACATTAATATTTCATCAATCATATCTTGTATTTCTGGAGTAATTAAACAATTATCTGGATTCTCTTCACTACATTTACATTCCAATTCTTTATCATTGAAATTATTTTCAAAATTTCCAAATGTTCCTACATATTCATCTTTTGTTACATTTTTTGCCCAAGTAACTATACAGCTTGAATCTCTTGCTTGTAATTTTTCTTTAAATTTTTCAAAATTCAATTGTTCATTTGACGTCTCTGTATAACATATATTATTTATATCGTCAACAATATAAGATTCAATAACGTTACAATCTCTATACAAAACGTATTTGGGACAACCTTTTGCTCCTTTCATAGCCTCTTTATATCCTCCATCATAATATGGTAGCACAGAGCAAACGTTACTTTCTTTGTGTGATGAAATATAGGAATTAACCCAACTATCACTTCCTGCTGATGTTCCATATATATTATCAAAATATACTCTTCCAATAAGTCTGTCTTCCCATGATTGCATGAACCATCCTGGAATTTCTTCACCTGCATCGCCTGCATAGTAATTAAATCTAATAGCTACATCATTACCATTTATATAATAACACCAATTTTCTGTAGGGATTGTTCCCCCACCTCCGCCTGTTTCATCTGCATATACTTTTGTATTTGCATAGAAACAAATAAACGTTATAAAAATCATTAATAATATTTTTTTTAAATTAAATTTCATACAATTTCACTCCAAATCTTATATCAAAATTGTATCATATTTTTTTATTAATAACAATATATTTTATGAAATTTATAGAATGAATGCAAAGTCAAAAATACACCTTTCGGTGTATTTAAATAATTATAATTTTTCCATATTCTTTTTATATAGAAATAATGTTGCTATTAGTGATGCAATCATAATAAGTGATATTATAAATTTAGGAATGCTTCCTGTTGTTGGATTTGTTAAATCCACATGAGTTCCACTATTTTCTTCAGTATTACTGCCTGGTTCTTCGGAAGGTTCTTCAGGAGATGGCTCTGTTCCTATTTCTCTTGATATTATTATTGAATGAGTTTGTTCTATTTTTCCATCTTTGTAAATAGTTATAGCAACTGGATTATTTCCTTCTATTATATTTAAGCTAAAACTTCCTTCACTATTACTACATTCTTGTTCTTTTTCTCCTGTTAAATATTTACAAGTATAATTATCATTTATTAATTTGTAGTAGATAGTTACTTTATCAACATTATTAGGGTAACTTGCTGTATGTACCCATACTCCTGTTGTATTATCTATTGTATATGTATTTATATTTGTTTCGTTTGAAGTTAATATACTAAGTAAATTGTCTTTTGTTGGATCTACATCAGGATTAGGTTCTGGAGTTGGTTCTATAGATTGTTTATTAGCAAGTTGTAGAATATATATATTTTCTTTTCCAACTTGTGTTGAATCTTCTTCTTTTTTATCTATAATATCAATTAAAATTGATTCTCCCCTATCTGGAGCATCTATTTCTACGGATAATGTATTTCCATTTGCAGTAGGCTCTAAACAATCTGTTCCTTCTTTGTCTTTGCAAATTTTAACATTGGATTTTGCATTATTTAATTCAACATTAATCTGAATTTTGTTTATAGTTTCTTCTGTATCACTTCCGAATTCGTATAGATAAGCCTCATCGTATTTGGTTGGATCAAACGTAGCATTAGTAGGAGCTATTTCAGTACCATCTGCTTTGACAATAATATTTTTAACGTTTGGGGTAACATCTACCGTGATTGTAGATTCATCACAGTTATCTTGTCTTTCATTTTCACATATTGTAGCAATTACCTCAACTTCTCCAATACCACTAGCGATTAATTCTCCTGTTTGAGAATCTATTGTTGCTATATCACTACCTTGACCTATACTCCAAGCTACATTATAGTTTTCATCTATACCTGTAATATTTAATGATGCTTTATTGCCATAACGTAGTACATAATTTCCTTTTTCATTTGTAGATAATTCAGTATTAGGGACTATTTTATAAGTTCTTGAAGATATATTAATTGCACATGTTCCATTTATTACATTTTCTCCATCAGTAATAGATATTTTTAATGTTGTGCTACCTTCTTTAATTCCTTTTACATTTATTTCATTAAAATTATTACCTGCTATATTTTCTGTGATTGAAGCTATAGATGTATTTTCTATTTCCCATCCAAAACTTGCATCACTATAATCACTAGTTATATCATTATTATCAGTATCTTTTATTGTTACTGTAATTTTTTTAGTATTTCCGACATACATTGTGGTATCACTAACTTCACCACATGAAATGCCAACTGTATTGGTACTATATGTTCCATTACTTACTATTGTTACTGCAAGTGCTATTAATAGTATTGCTATACTTGCTCCAATTAATATATTTCTTTTCATAGATTTCCCTACCTTACGTGATAAGTATAATATATTTTTATATTTTTGTAAAGGTTTATATTTTCTTTTTTACGATTACTTTATTTTTGTAGTTTCTATTATATTACCATAAATATCTTTTAGATAAATTATATTATTTTTAATTATTATATAACTTTTGTAAGTATTTCCTCTTGGTTTGGATATACTACCAGGATTTATTATAATTTTATTATTTTCTTTTATAATTTTTGATTTATGAGTATGTCCCTCTATATAAATATCATAATCTCCTACAGTATCTTTATTATATAGCATTCCATGGGTTAAAACATAATTTATATTATCAATAGTTATTCTTTGAATAAGAGGATTATTATATGATGTATGAAAATTATCACAATTTCCTTTTACAGAAAATAATATTTTACTTATGTTAGAAAGTTTATCAATAACTTCTTTATTTTCTTCTTTCCAATAATAATCTATAGCATCTCCCAAGAAAAAAACATAATCATAATTTTCTTTTTCTAATATTAAATTTAAAGTATCTATGTCACCATGAATATCTGATAATACAAGAATACTATGCATATTATATTATCTCCTTATTTTTCATTTATTAATATTTCTCTCATTTCTCTTAATATCATTACTTCTTCATTAGTAGGTACTACTAAAACAGGAATACTAGAATTTGGTGTTGTGATTACTCCTTCTTTTTTATCTTTGAATGAAGCGATTTCTTGATTTGATTTTTCATCTAATTCAATACCAGTTACTTTAGATATTTTATTTATTATATCTTTTCTTAAATCAATAGCATTTTCTCCAATACCTGCTGTAAATACTATTGCTGATAAATTTCCTTCTATTTGAAAATAATATTTTCCTATGTTATTTACGATGCTTTGGCAAAACATATCATAAGCAAGTTTAGCTTCTTTGTTTCCATTTTCTAATAATTCTCTTACATCACGATAGTCATTTTTTCCACATATACCTAATAGTCCACTATGTTTATTTAAGTCATTACTAACTTCTTCAATAGTCTCATGTCTTTCTTTCATAATGTATTCTATAATGGAAGCATCAATACTACCAGAACGTGTTCCCATCATAAGTCCATCTAATGGAGTTAATCCCATTGTGGTATTAATACTCTTACCATTTTCTATTAGTGATAAACTAGCTCCTGAACCAATATGGCAAATAATTAAATTGATATCTTCTTTATGTAAATAATCTTTCATATATTCTGTTATATATTTATGACTAATACCATGAAAACCATATTTTCTAACACCATTTTCTTGATACCATTTATATGGAATGGGATACATATAATTTACTTTGTCCATTGTTTGATGAAATGAAGTATCAAAGACAGCTACGTTAATGGCATTTGGTAAATTTTTAAGCATAGCATTTATACCCATAATTTCTCCAGGTAAATGTAGTGGTCCTAATTTGATAAGACTTTTTATGTTAGATAATACTTCTTCATTTATGATGGTGGCTTTTTTATATATTTCACCACCATGTAGTACTCTGTGCCCTACCCCTATTATTTCATCTTTTGAGTTAACAACATTATTTTCATACATTATTGAAAGTAAAACCTTTATTGCTTCATCATGCTCTTGGAGATAAGATTTATCTTTTATTTTTTTATCTTTTATAGTAATAGTCCAAAAAGAATCTGGATTTCCTATTTTTTCAAAATTTCCTTTCATTAATATTTCTTCGTTTTTGTTATATAAAGTAAACTTTAAAGAACTACTTCCTGCATTAATAATTAAATATTTGTCTCTCATTTTTATAACCTCCTAATAATATTTTAACATATAAGAAAAAAAATTAATATTCAAAATGGGTTATTTGTGTTAGAATTGTTTTATTGGAGATGGTTAAATGATATGGTTATTTATTATACTAATAATTTTGGTTATTGGATACTTGTCTTTAGGTTTTTTCTTTTTTAATTATTCAATGAATCCTAAATTTTCTCGTAAGAAATTATTTAAAAATAGAAATGAAAAGTTATCTAGTGATAATGCTTTGGAATGGTATAAAAATACAATACATGAAAATATATATATAGCTAGTTTTGATAATTTAAAATTACATGCTTATAAATTTAATTCTAAGACACATAAATATGTAATTATAAGTCATGGATACACTAATAATGGTCTTGATATGTTAGATTATGCTAAACATTATAGTGAACTTAATTTTAATGTAATATTGATAGATCATAGAGCACATGGAAAAAGTGATGGAAAATATTCTACTATGGGAATAAATGAAAGTAAGGATATAATGTCTTGGATAAATTATATTATAGATAATGATAAAAAAAGTAAGATTATTTTACATGGTATATCTATGGGAGCTTATGCTGTTATACTTAGTGTGGCTCGTGGTAATTTGCCTAAGAATGTTTTATATGCTATTGAAGACTGTGGCTTTTATTCTATATATAAACAATTTTATCATCAATTAAAGCATGAGGGACATATACCACAAGTTGTTATAAGTGCTGCTAATATATTTTATATATTAATATTAAAAGTAAATATATATAAGTATGATATATTAAAATCTTTAGGTACTGCTAAATTACCAATGCTATTTATTCATGGTAGTAAAGATAAATTTGTTACTATTGACTATTTAGAAGATGTTTATAATAATTATGGTGGAAAGAAAGAAAAACTTATTGTAGATAATGCTAAACATATGAAATCTGTTATACAAAATGAAAAATTATATTGGAGTACTGTAGATAAATTTATAGATAAGAATTTAATTAGGAAAGAGGAAAAATAAATGAATGAATTAATTATTAATGAAATAGCAAAAGATTTAAATGTAAGGGTTAAACAAGTAGAAACTGTTTTAAATTTACTTAGTGATGGTAATACAATACCTTTTATTGCTAGATATAGAAAAGAAGCTACTGGGGCATTAGATGAAGAAGAAATAAGAAAAATAGATGAGGTTTATCAATATCAGGTTAACTTATCTAAAAGAAAAGATGATGTTATTAGACTTATTGATGAGAAAGGTCTTCTTACTAATGAATTAAAAAATGAGATAACGAAAGCTACTAAATTAGTGGAAGTAGAAGATTTATATAGACCTTTTAAAGAAAAGAAAAAGACTAAAGCAACAGATGCTATAAATAATGGTCTAGAACCATTAGCTAAAATTATTATGTCACAGCCAAATAATCTAGATATTGATAAAATTGCTAGTAATTATTTAAATGATAAAGTATTAACTATTAATGATGCTATTGTGGGTGCTAAGTATATTATTAGTGAATGGATTAGTGATAATGCTTTTTATAGGAAATGGATTAGAAATTATATATATAATAATGGTGAGATAGTAACTAAGAAGAAGAAAGATGCTTTTGATGAGAAATTGGTATATGAAATGTACTATGACTATCATGAAAAAATCAAATATATTAAACCTCATAGGGTATTGGCAATAAATAGAGGTGAAGCTGAGAAAGTTCTTAGTGTTAATATAGATATTTGTGATGAAGAGATTATATCTTATTTAGAAAAGAAGATTATTAAAAATAATACTAATCTATTTGATATAATAATGGATAGTATTAAGGATAGTTATAAAAGACTTATATTTCCTAGTTTAGAAAGAGAGATTAGATCTGATTTAAAGGATGTAGCCTCAGAAAAAGCTATTGAAGTTTTTTCTTCTAATTTAGAAAAATTATTACTTACTCCTCCAATGAAAGAAAAAACAGTTCTTGGTCTTGATCCTGCTTTTAGAACAGGATGTAAATTAGCTGTGGTAGATAAGACTTCTAGAGTTATAAATATTTCTGTTATTTATCCTCATGAACCACAAAATGAGTGGGAAAAAGCTAAGGATACTATTAAAAAGATAATAAAAGAATATGATATTGATATTATTGCTATTGGGAATGGAACTGCGTCTAGGGAAAGTGAGAAGTTGGTAGCAGAAGTAATTAATGAGTATAAAGATAAGAAGATTGAATATATTATAGTTAGTGAAGCTGGTGCTAGTGTTTATTCTGCTTCTTCATTAGCTATATCTGAATTTCCTGATTTAACTGTTGAAAAAAGGAGTGCTATAAGTATCGCAAGAAGATTACAAGATCCTTTAAACGAGTTAGTTAAGATAGATAGTAAAAGTATTGGCGTTGGTCAATATCAACATGATGTTAATCAAAATAAGCTTGATGAATCACTAAATTTTGTAGTAACAAAAGCTGTTAATAATGTTGGAGTTAATATAAATACTGCTAGTCCTTCTATTCTTAAGTATGTATCTGGATTAACTAAAAGTGTTATAGATAAAATAATTGGATATAGAGAAGTAAATGGTAAAATATCTTCTAGGGATGAATTAAAAAAAGCAAAAGTTCTTACTCCTAAATCTTTTGAGCAAGCTATTGGGTTTATGAGAATAGTAGATGGTAGTAATCCTTTGGATAAAACTTCTATTCACCCAGAAAGTTATGATATTACTAATAAATTATTGAATGATATTGGTGCTAGTTATGATGATATTGGTAAAGAAGAAATAGTAAATAAATTAAATAATATTGATATTTCTAAATATTCTTCTGATAATAATGTTGATATATATACTTTAAATGATATAATTTCGTGTTTAAAAGAACCTTGTCGAGATTACAGAGATAATTATCCAAAACCATTACTTAGAAGTGATATACTTAAAATAGAAGATTTAACACCTGGTATGAAATTAGAGGGTACTGTTAGAAACGTTGTAGATTTTGGAGCATTTATTGATATTGGTCTTAAAAATGATGGTTTAGTTCATATTTCACAAATAACAAATAAATATATTAAACATCCTTTAGATGTTCTTAATGTTGGAGATATTGTTACTTGTTATGTACTTGATATTAATAAAGATAAAGGGAAAGTAAGTCTTAGTCTTTTAAATAAAGGAATATAAATAAATTATTGATAGGTAATGTAATTTTGTATTATATTTTTAATTTTTTAATAAAAGTTTGGAAAAATAGTTGACTTTTAATTTAATATTTAATATAATTTATATTGCCTACTTGATTTGCAGGTGTAGTTTAATGGTAGAACCTCAGCCTTCCAAGCTGACTGCGTGAGTTCGATTCTCATCACCTGCTCCATAAGGAAATACGCTCGAACTATTCGAGCTTTGATAAATAACTAATTCAGAAATGGATTAGTTTTTTTGTTGTTTAGAAAACTATACTACTATGAAAAAGAAAGGATAGTGATTATATGAGTGAACTTGCATATTCACTACATTTAGGTGGTGATAAAAATAGAAAAAATATATCAAAACAAAATGGTAAAAACAATATAAGTGTTACTACCTCATTACCAAATAATGCTATACAAAATGTAAGACAGTTATCAAAGGTAGATAAACATAATTATAGAAAGTATGATAATAATCAAGAATTAATAGAAATAGTTAGAGGTACTTCTTCTCCACTTAATGATGTTAAAGAATTATATTTGATTGAATTTGAAGAATCTAGATTAGAATATAATTCAAAACAATCTAGACTTAGTAGAATGATAGATAATTATTTTGAAAATGTATCTAATAATGAAAAGAAAGATCTGGCTTGTGAAATAATACTAGAACTTGGAGATAAAGAATATTGGGATACTAAAGATAAGAACTTTAAAATGAAAATGTCAGAAGTATATAAAAAACAAGTAAATGATTTAGAGTTATTAGTTCCTAATTTTAAAATAGCTAGTGCTATAATCCACTTTGATGAAACCAGTCCTCATTTACATATTGTGGGTGTTCCTATTAAATATAAGAATAAAAATGGTATGGAAAAACAAGTAGATAATACCAATGATGAATATGCTAAAATCCAAACCTTATCTAATACTTTAATTAATGCAAATGAAGAATTAAAAAATAAAGATAAACAAATTAAAACACTTTCTGAAAATAATAAAGCACTAAATTTAAGAGTTGATACATTAAATAATACTATTAAAGAAAAAGATAATGAAATATCATTTTTAAAATCTAAAATTAATGATTTAAAAGATTCACTTGAATACTGGAAAGATAAATTTGAAAAATTAATATCTTTCTTACATAATAAGCTTCATAGTTGGTACGATAAAGATGATAAATATATTGATATAGTTAATGATATGTATGAAGATAATGCTTTAGATGATGACATTAAAGAATTAGATTTAAACAAAGAAAAGGATGTTTTTGAAAAATAAACAAAAACATTCTTTTACATATCACTTGAAATAAATCGTCTTATTTTCTTAATTTAGAATTTGCAATAGCATTGTTTTTTAATACATCAATATGTAATTTTCTTATATTATCAATACAAGTTTTTAGCTTAGAACCCAAAGGAGTCAATTCAACACCTTCTCTATCTAATCCTAAAATCATATTAATCATTATACCTTGTTTTGCTTGATTACTAATATCTCCAAATTTTTGAAAATAACTACCAATGTTATCTTCATTTATGCTTCGCATCAAATCTTCAAGTGTGCCCCTAAAATTTGCAATTCTTTCATCTATCATTAATTGACATTTATAATCTAACAAATTATTTTTATCTAAGCCAAACAAATTATTAGCATTAATAAACTCTAATTCATCTAATGTTGTTGAAGTAAGTAAAGAAGAAAACCAAATTTCATAAAATTGATAAATATTAATATCGTTTTCAGTTTGAATACCAATCAAATCAGAGATGGAACCAAGATCTTGTACCATCACTTCTTCTAATTTTTCAAAAGTCATTTCATGTTTTTCAGTAACACGATCTTTAATCATGTTTTTGTCAATAACTTTATTAATTACAAACTTTTCTTTTCCCATAGGATAGTCCTTTCATTTTAATTTATCTACCTAATCTTGACATTGGAGATTCGATAGGTCCAAGTTCTTGTTCTGCTTGAGTAATCATTTCTTCATATCTTTCACTTCTTCTTTGTTGAATTGATTCAGTATTTAACCTAGCTTGTGTAGATAATGCCTCTGATAATGCTTTTCCTCTTTCTATTCTAGCAGAATCATATATAGTTCTCGCATAATCTTCTGGTTCAGAATTTTCTGTTTTACCTACAGCATTATCTTTACTGCTTAATATCTGAGCCAATAGTGGTTTAACTTGATTTAGGGTTTCGTTAATTTTGGCAACACCATCAATATCTCCTACTAATTCCTTTTGTCTTTTTATTTCTTCTAATTGTTCGACGCCTTTAATCGCATGACTAATATGTTCTCTTAAAGTAATTTGCGTTTCTTTTATTCTATTTAATTGCTCTATTAATTCAGTATTCATAATTATTCCTCCTATAACAATTTTATCACTTTTTATTAATCCTGCGTAATTTTTTCATATTTGTTGACACATTTTAATATATTTATGTTAAAATGTATTTAGTGATTAGTTATTTACTAATTTACTTTGGGAGTTTCAAATACCCTTTGGTATTGCTCCATTTGAAATCAACTTACGGACTTAATTGTTTGTGAGTTTTTATTTTATATAAATAATCTTCAAAAAGAGGAAAAAATTATCAGAATAATTTTTTCTCTTTTTATTTTTTTGAATATGGGAATAAAATCTATGTCTAGCCAGCACTGAATTTGTACTCCCACACAAATTCTACTATGGGATTTCCCATACCCTTTAATGGTTAGAATACAATTTTAAACTAGGAAAATAAAATAATAAAGTAGCGTATTGTATACCTAAAGTATTATTCGGATAAAGTTAAATGTGTTCATTATTGCATTTTGAAATGAACTCATTAAACAATTTATTTGTAAATTCATCTTCTAGCATTAATTCTGGATGCCATTTTATTCCCATTATAAATTTTTTATTATCTAATTCAAAGCATTCTACTAAATTATCATACGATACAGCCGATATTTTGGCATACTTTTCAACATTTTCTTTAGGTGCTATCATGCTATGAATACTATTTACACGGTATTCTTCTTTATTTATTAAATCGTATAATTTTGTTCCTTTAATTACAGATATTTCATGCCTGTAAT
>ERZ779737.56-NODE-56-length-113355-cov-7.939029_pt1 | contig 113355 bp, 110 predicted proteins | sample MGYA00511889_ERZ779737 | MGnify/ENA primary metagenome ERZ779737 (study PRJEB29588, sample SAMEA2163575) | human gut metagenome | biome: human gut; feature: human-associated habitat; material: faeces | place: Denmark | collected 2008/2010 ...
ATGTCCAAGTGGATATACTAAGATAGGAAATAGCTGTGTTAAAACTAAAACAAATACGGCGACATGTCCAAGTGGATATACTAAGATAGGAAATAGCTGTGTTAAAACTAAAACAAATACGGCGACATGTCCAAGTGGATATACTAAGATAGGAAATAGCTGTGTTAAAACTAAAACAAATGCAGCAACATGTCCAAGTGGTTATGAAAAAATAAACAATACTTGTAAAAAGGTTTATTATAAATCTATAATTAAATCATGTCCTACTGGATTTACTTTAACTAATGAAACAAATCAAAGATGTTATAAAAAGGTAACAAGTGTAATTACAATGCATGATGTTAGGGATGTTACTTATTATAGATATGCTACAAGAGAATATATTAATGGTACTATTGATTATAAATGGAGTACATCTAATAATGATAAAAGTTTATTAAATAATGGATATAAGCTAACAGGAAGGACTAGAACGAAAAAGGGTGGTAAATAATAATGAAAATAAAAAGAAAAACATTTAATATAATTGTGACTATATTAGGAACATTGCTTGTGGGAGAGTTAATTACTTTTGTATTAATGCATAAGAAAAAAGGTCAAAACAAAGGTAATATTTTTACACCTACACCTACGAATACATATACAACTAATTACACACCATATCCTACAGAATTAATAACTCCTGAAGTAACATTAGAACCAATAAAAAATATTGAAGATATTAGTGAGATTTTTGAAAATAAAACGGCTAATTTTATAGAAACATTAAAACTATCTGGACTTGAATTAGATACTAAGGAAGTAATTGATTTCTCATTAGCAGTTAATTTAGTTACTTTGATAGATAGTAATTATGATGTTACTAAATATTTAAATAAAGATACGGATTTATCTGCTTTAACAGTATATTCTAAAATAGCATATTTAAATATTACACAGTATGATAAAACTAAATCTACTGATGAAATTATTAGATTAGGAAATATGATTATAGAACAAGATCAACAAGAAATATATAATAAGTATGAAAATATGATATTTAGTTTAATGAATACTAATAATAGTAAAGATGGTTTAAGTGATGAGTTATCTAAATTTATTGTTGAGATTAATGATAAAAATAGTGAATATAATAAGTTAGATCAAGGAAGTAAATATTTATTATCTATCCAAATACAAACTATGTTAAATACTAATAATTTTAATAATAATATAAGTAGAGAGGATTATGATAGATTAGTTATTGAAATACAGAATGCTCAAGCTGTAACTAATGAATTTATTAGACAAAATGTAAGAGACTATGATTGTATGGAATATACTAATAATAAGTCATATTCAAAAGTAAGAAGTCTTTAGATAAAAGTTTCTAAAAGGCTTTTTTTTCTTTTAAAAAAAATGTATAATGATATTGGTGATTATGTATGAAAAGGATTATCATTATATTTTTATCTATTACTTTTATATTATTAATGCTTTTGGTATATATTACCAACGATAATTATTATAATAATATAAGTAAAAGTATTAAAGATAATTATGCTAATATTAATTTATATTATGTTAATAAATATAATGATTACTATATATTCTTATCAGATGAGAATTATGGTGTATTAGATGGTGAATATAATGAAATAATGCTTATTTCAAAATCTTTAGTACATGATAATACTAATAACTATGATGTTATTTACAAAGATAATAAATTAATTTATCAAGAAGAAGTTTTAGATAAAGATAAATTAATGATAAATTATTATGATATATATACTTATCAATTAGATAAAACTATTACTATGGGAGAAAATAATGGAAAATAATGTTAGAAAAATTCTTATGGATAGACCACTTGTTATACCAAGAATAATTATTAATAATTATAAAAAATTAAATATTACTGAAGAAGAGTTAATAATATTAATATTTATTATTGATTATGGCGTTGATTTGGAATATAATCCTAGTATTTTTGTTCAAGAACTTAATATAGATAAGTATAAAGTTTTAGAATTAATTAATTCCTTGAAAGAAAAAAATATTTTGACAATATTAATAAAAAAAGAAAATAAGAAAGTTTCGTCTGAATATATTTCTTTACAACCACTTTATGATAAAATTATGAATATTGTTATGGATAATAAAGAAAAACAAATAGAAATAGATGAAAATATTTATAGTATTTTTGAAAATGAGTTAGGTAGAACTTTATCTCCTTTGGAATATGAAAAAATAAAAGAAATGGTAACATCTTATGGGCAAGAACTAGTTGTGGAAGCTTTAAAAGAAGCTGTATATAATAGAGCAAATAATTTAAGATATATTGAAACTATATTGTCAGAGTGGAATAAGAAAGGATACAAAAGCAAAGTAGATATTTTAAAAGATAGAGAAAATTATAGAAAGAAAAAAACAGATAATATTAAATTACCTGATATAGATTGGTTGAATGAAGATGAATAAAATATTTGATTACTTAGATTTTTTGTTTCCAAATCCGGTATGTGAGTTAGAATATAACAGAGATTATGAATTATTAATTGCTATTGTTTTGTCTGCTCAAACGACAGATAAAAGAGTCAATAAAGTAACTAGAGTGTTATTTAGTAAATATAAAACAATAGAAGAGTTAGCCAATGCTGATGTTTCTGATATTGAGAATATTATTAGAGAAATAGGTACGTATAAAAGAAAAAGTATGTATGTGAAAGAAATAGCAAACTATTTATATAAAAATAACATAAAAAAAATACCTAATGATAGAAAACTTATAGAAAGTCTTCCTGGAGCTGGTCATAAAACAGCTAACGTGTTTTTGGGTGTTATTTATAATGAGGCTGTTATTGCTGTAGATACTCATGTTCTACGTGTTAGTAAAAGATTAGGATTGGCTTCTTTAAATGATGATGTTAGAAAGGTTGAACAAAAATTGATAAAAAAAGTACCAAAGGATAAAAGAAATAAGTTCCATCATCAATTAGTACTTTTTGGTAGATACCAATGTAAGGCAATAAAACCATTATGTAATGATTGCCAATTAAAACAAAATTGTAAATACTATTCTTCTATAGTAATGGCAGATACAGGGCATGATTCACAAGCATCTTTAACAAGATCTTCCTTATCTTCTGGAACTGTGTCTACAACAGCTTCAGCTAAGCCATCGTCATTAAAATCAAAAATTTCTTGATCAGTCATAGCAACACAATTACCACAACCAATGCACATATCATTAACACGTGTTTTCATATATATCATCCTTTCTTAACTAATTATAAGTGTAAAATTGATAAAAATCAATAAAAATGTTAGTATTTAAAAATAATATATGTTATTATATATTTAGTAAAGGAAGTAAGGTATGGAGACAAGAATAGATAAATATAATAATAAAAATATACCTACTAGAGTAGAGAAAAATAAGGAACTATATACTAAGATATATAGTGCTTATGATGAATTTGAAAATTATAAAATACCTATTGATTCTAATGAAGTTGACTTATCTAATGTAAAAAGAAATGTTACAAGTAGAGAGGAATATAGACAAGTTAAGAATTATAGTAGTGCTACAAATAGTAAAATTGTTAAAAGAGATCCAGATGTTTATAAAGTTGATTTTGATAAAAATACTGAAGTGTATGATGTAAAAGATATGATAAAGGAAGCAAAAGATGCTAGAAAAACAGAAATAAATGAAGAAAAAGAAGAAAATTATTTAAAAAAATTAAATTTGGATTTAGAAAAAACAAATTTAGAAAAGATGAAAGAAATGTATATGGATGTAACATTATCAGAGGATGAGGAGGAAAAATTATCTAATACGGCAAACTTATCATTAGAAATACTTTCTGATTTAAAAGGTGATAATGAAAATACAGTAGTAACTGATCCTATTCAAAGAGATGATGATGTTATTAATGAAGATAAAACTTTTTATAGTAATAATTATTCATTTAAAAATGAAGATTTCTTTGAAAGTGATGAAGAGATAGAAGAAAAGGATAATAAGTATTTATTTAAAATAATATTAATAATACTTTTTATTATATTGTTGGCTATTATATCTATATATTTTATTGGATATTTTGGGAGAACTTAGGTTCTTTTTTTCTTTTTTGGTATAAGTATTTATAAAATAAAATTATGCTTTAGAAATTAATATTTTGGTGTGTAAAAAAAATGTCTTTTTAATTGATAAGAACTATAATTTATGATATTATTTGAATAGGTGATAGTATGGATGAAGTATTAAATAGAATATATAATTATTCTTTAGAAGAAATTATGGGAGAAAGATTTGGAAAGTATTCTAAGTATATTATTCAAGATAGGGCTATTCCTGATGTAAGAGATGGATTAAAGCCTGTACAAAGAAGAATATTATATTCTATGTATAAAGAAAAAAATACGTATGATAAGCCTTATAGAAAATCTGCTAGAGCAGTCGGCGATGTTATGGGTAAATATCATCCTCATGGTGATAGTTCTATATATGAAGCTATTGTAAGGATGAGTCAGGATTGGAAAATGCGTGAACCGTTTATTGATATGCAAGGTAATAATGGTTCTATTGATGGAGATGGCGCTGCTGCTTCACGTTATACAGAAGCAAGATTATCTAAAATAGCTGATTTGATGCTTCGAGATATTGATAAAGATACTGTGGTATTTTCTCCTAACTATGATGATACGTTGTTAGAACCAACTGTTCTTCCTAGTAGATTTCCTAATTTATTAGTTAATGGAACAACGGGAATTTCAGCAGGTTATGCTACAAATATACCGCCACATAATCTTTCTGAAGTAATTGATGCAACTATATATAGGATAGATAATCCTAATTGTAGATTAGATACAATAATGAACTTTGTTAAAGGGCCGGATTTTCCTACTGGTGGTCAGGCTATTGGATATGATGGAATAAAGAGTGCTTTTGAAACAGGTCGTGGAAAAGTAATTATAAGGCCTAAATTATCTATTGAAAAAAATAAAATAATTATTACGGAAATACCTTATGAGGTAAATAAACAACAACTTGTAAAGAAAATTGATGAATTAGTTATTGATAAAAAAATTGATGGTATATTAGATGTTAGGGATGAGTCAGATAAATCTGGATTACAAATTACTATTGAACTTAAAAAAGAAGCTAATAGTAAATCAATATTAAATTATCTATATAAAAATACTGAATTACAAGTAAATTATAATTATAATATGATAGCTATTGTAAATCGTAGACCTATGCAATTAGGTATAATTCCAATTCTTGATGCTTATATATTACACCAAAAAGAAGTAGTGACTAAAAGAACAGATTTTGATTTAGCACATGCTAAAAAGAGATATCATATTGTTTTAGGATTAATTAAAGCTATATCTATATTAGATGAAGTTATTGCTACAATTAGAGCTAGTAAAAACAAAGCAGATTCAATTATTAATTTAGTTAATAAATATGATTTTACAGAAGAGCAAGCTACAGAGATAGTTAATTTACAATTATATAGATTAACTAATACAGATATAGAAACATTAAATAATGAAAAAGAAAATTTAGAAAAACTAATTTCTATGTTGGAGAGTATTTTAGCTTCACCAGAAAAATTAAATTCTGTTATAAAAGAGGAATTAAGAAGAATTAAGAAAGAATATGGTACTCCAAGAAAGACTGAGATAATAGAACAAGTTGAAGAAATTAAAATTGATACTCAAGAGATGATTCCTAAAGAAGATGTTATTGTTGTTGTTACAAAAGAAGGTTATGTAAAGAGAGTATCTTTAAGAGGATTTCAAGCTAATAGTGATTCTACAGCTTTAAAGGAAAATGACTATGTTATAGGTATATATAATATAAATACTACAGATACTATACTTATATTTACTGATATGGGTAATTATTTATATTTACCAGTATATGAAATACCAGAAGCAAAGTGGAAAGATTTAGGTAAACATGTAAGTAATATTATAAGTATGGAATTTAAGGAACAAATAGTAGCTAGTATTCCTGTGTATGATTTTAATGCTGATAAATATATTACTAGTTTTACAGAACAAGGAATGGTAAAGAGAACTAAATTGTCAGATTTTAAAGTAAATAGATATTCAAAAGAAGTTAGCATGATAAGTTTAAAAAATGATGATAAATTGATAAGCGTTACGGATAGTGATTATTCTGATGTGTTCGTAGCTACTAGAGATGGTTATGGACTTTGGTATGATATATCAGAAGTTAGTCCTGTAGGTATTAGGGCAAGCGGTGTTAAGTCTATTAAACTAAAAGATGACATAGTTGTTTCCTCGTTATTGTTTGATCCTAGTTGTGAATTTATATCTGTTATTATGGATAGGGGAACAGCTAAAAGACTTAGACTATCAGAAGTTACTAAAACAACGAGGGCTAATAGGGGAATTCTTTTAATGAAAGAAATAAAGAGTAATCCTAGCAAGATAGTAAGTATTTATATTGAAAAAGTAAAGAATGAAATAAATATTACTAGTATAAAAGAAAATAAAACTATTAAATTAAGTGAAATATCTATTATGGATAGAGCAAGTAATGGTTCATTTATTGTTAAAGATAGAATATTATTTACTTATCCAGTGGTAAAATTAATATCAAGAGATACATTAAATGAATCATTAGAAACTATATCTGATGAAAAAAAGACTTATGATAGTAAAGAATTAGATTATGTTAAAAAAATAGATAACAAAATTTTAACTATAGATAATTTACTTGATAATATAGAGAAATAGTTATATAATTAAAAAGGAGGTAGGAAAATGAAAGATTTAAAAGATAGTAAAACATTAATTAATTTAATGGCGGCTTTTGCTGGAGAATCACAAGCAAGAAATAAGTATACTTATTATGCATCTAAAGCTAAAAAAGAAGGTTATGAACAAATTGCAGCTATTTTTGAGGAAACGGCAAACAATGAGAAAGAACATGCTAAAATGTGGTTTAAACTAATGTGTGGTGGTGAAATTCAAGATACTATTAGTAATTTAAGAGATGCTGCAAATGGTGAGAATTATGAATGGACTGATATGTATGCTGAATTTGCTAAAATAGCTCAAGAAGAAGGATATGATGAAATAGCAAAAATGTTTACTAATGTTGCTAATGTTGAAAAGGAACATGAACAAAGATATTTAAAACTTCTTCAAAATATTGAGAATAAAGAAGTATTTGATAAAGAAGAGTCTACTGTATGGATTTGTCGTAATTGTGGACATATTCATGTAGGAAAGAGTGCTCCAAAAGTATGCCCTACTTGTAGTCATCCACAATCATATTTTGAAATTAAAAGTACAAATTACTAAAGAAATCGTATAAGATTTCTTTTTTCTTTTTTGTGGTATAATATTTTATGTGAGGGAATGAATAGATATGAAATTAATTTTAGCAAGTACATCAAAATTTAAAAGTGAAATACTAGATAAAGTTGGAATGAAACATAGTAATATGAATGGTAATTATAATGAAGTATCATTAGATACAAATAATGTATATGAATATGTAAAAGAACTAGCTTTGGGTAAGGCTAAAAGTATAGATATTAAAGTAAATGATGCTATTATCTTAGGGTTAGATACAGTTGTATATATAGATGATAAGATATTAGAAAAGCCCAAATCACTTTCTGAAGCAAGATATAATATAAATTTATGTAAAAATAAAACAACATCAGTAATTACTGGTATTGCTTTAATAAATACGGTTACTAAAGAAATAATAAATGATTATCAAGAAACAAAAATAACTTTAAGCGATATATGTCAAGAAGATATAGAATATTATATTCAAAATGAGCCTGATATCATGTATGCATCTGGATTTATTGTAGAAACTATTATTTCTAATTTTATAAAAAATATTAATGGTAGTTATTATAATATTTTAGGTGTTCCAGTAGAAAAAGTATATGAACATTTACTTAAATGGAATATTCATTTAAAAGATTTAGAAGATTAGTACATTAAAATAATATTGATTTATTACTTTTTTTCTTTTATAATTAAATAGAGGTGTATATATGAAAAAAATAATTACAATTATAGTGTTAACAATGTGTTTATTTCTTACAGGCTGTGAGAATGATTCTAATAAATTTAAAGAAGAATATGAGAGTTTAAATGGTAAAACTTTTTATCAAAATTATAAATATAAGGATGTTACTATTCCAGAAGATAATCCAATAAAGTATTCAGATTATAAAGAAATTATTGATATAGTTAAAAATGGTAGTGGAGTTATATACTTAGGCTATCCTGAATGTCCTTGGTGTAGGAGTATGGTAAGTGTACTTATGGAAGCTGCTAATAATACTAATATTAGTACAATATATTACTTAAATATGCATGATGTTAGAGATGAATATGAATTATCAGATAATAATGAAGTTAAATTGGTTCGTGAAGGACAAGAAGGATATCAAGAACTTTTAGAAGCTCTTGATGAAATATTACTAGATTATACTTTAAAAGATAGTGATGGAGTAGAATATTCTGTAGGAGAAAAGAGAATATATGTACCGATAGTAATATTTGTTCATGATGGTACTATTGTAGATTATCATATGGATACTGTAGAAACGCAAACTAATCCTATGGATGAGTTAACAGAAGAAGAACATGATGAATTATATGATATTTATGTATCTGGAATACATAAAGTATTAGATGATTTGTGTGATGAGAATTGTTAATATGGATAATTATCAATATGAGAGAGAATTATATCAAAAGGGTATAAATTATATTGGGGGTATTGATGAAGTTGGGAGAGGACCTTTAATTGGACCTGTCGTAGCAGCATGTGTTGTCTTACCTAAAGATTTGTATATTGAAGGATTAACAGATTCTAAAAGATTGTCTGAGAAAAAAAGAAATTATTACTATGAAGTTATTTGTGAGAAAGCTATAGCTATTGGGATAGGTGTAGTTGATGAAAAAAGAATTGATGAGATAAATATTTATGAGGCTACGAAAGAAGCAATGTTATTAGCAATTAAGAATACTAATATAAAAATGGAACATATTTTAATAGATGCTATGCCATTGGATATTGATATACCACATACTTCAATTATAAAGGGTGATTTAAAGAGTTTAACTATATCTGCTTCTTCTGTAATTGCTAAAGTAACTAGAGATAAGATGATGTATGAATTGGATAAAATTTATCCTATGTATGATTTAAAAAATAATAAAGGATATGGTACAAAAAAACATATTGAAGCAATTAAAAAATATGGAATTACTAAATATCATAGGTTAAGTTTTAATCCAGTTAGTGATTATAAGGATAAAATTATATAAAAAAACTTGTATTTTATATTTTTATGTGATAGAATTATGAATTGAACGAATAATCCGCTGTATTTTATATATGATTATTAAAAGTAAGGAGAGTGAATAATCGTGGCTAAGAATTTAGTTGAAAAAGTAACTGAAAAACAGTTAAAGAATGACATTCCTGAATTTCGTGTTGGTAATGATGTAATTGTAGGTTGCAAAATTATTGAAACTAAGAATGGTAAGTCAAGAGAAAGAATTCAAAATTTTGAAGGAACTGTTATAGCTCGTAAAGGACATGGTGTTACAGAAACATTTACTGTTAGAAAAATATCTAGTGGTATAGGTGTTGAAAGAATTTTTCCAGTACATAGTCCTAATATTGCATATATTAAGGTTACTAAGAACGGAATAGTTAGAAGAGCTAAGTTATATTTCTTAAGGACTAGAAAAGGTCAATATAAGATTAAAGAAGGAAGATAATAAACTATTTCTAGTTTATTATTTTTACTATATTAGGAGAATATATGAAAGCATTTATAAAAGAATTAATACCATATATAATTATTATTTTAGTAGTAGTTCTAATTAGAACTTATTTGGTTACTCCAGTAGTAGTATCTGGTTCTTCAATGAGTCCTACTTTAAATAATGGAGAGGTTTTATTATTGAATAAATTAAAATATAGAATATCTGAAATTAATAGATTTGATATTGTGGTAGTTTCTGTAGATAAGAAAACTATTAAAAATAAAAAATTGTTAGAAAATGATACTAAAATAATAAAGAGAGTTATTGGACTTCCTTCTGAATATGTAGAGTATAAAAATAATACTTTATATATTGATGGCAAAGAAGTAGTAAATGATTATAATTTTAATACGGAAGATTTTTCTTTAGAAGAGATATGTAATTGTAAAAGAATACCTGAAGATAAATATCTAGTTCTTGGTGATAATAGGGAAATATCAGCTGATTCAAGAGTAATAGGTTTAATTGATAAAGATGATATTCAAGGAAAGACAAGTTTTAGGTTATGGCCTTTAAATAAAATTGGAAATATTTAAGAGTGTTAGTGAATACTAGCACTTTTTGTTTATAAATAAATCTTGTAAATTTTATATAATTTGGTATAATTATATAAAGTAGATATAGTCATAATGAAATTAATCTATAAAAAAGAATAAGATATAATATGCTAAGGAAGTGAGGTGTAGTTAGATTTAATATCTAACGATAAGTATATGGATACAATTATTATAACTTTAGAAGATGGAAGTAAAAAGGAATATAAAAAAGGAATAAAAGTTAAGGAAATAATTAATCTATTAAATAAAGAGGATGTTGTATATGCTACATTTAATGATTCTTATGTAGGGTATGATGATGTTTTGTTTAAAAATGGTAATTTAAAATTATTTGATATATATACTAAAGAAGGAATAAGAACTTATGAGAAGGGATTAACTTTTTTGTTTAAAGTTTGTGCTTTAAATATTCTTGGAAAAGATACGAGAATTAAAGTTAGACATTCTATAGATAAGGGGGTATTCTTTGAAGTAGATAGAAGTGTTACGCAAGAAGAAATTAAGGAAATAAAAGATGATATGAAGAAAATGGTTTCTAGGAATATACCTTTTATTAGAATAGATACTTCTGTTAATGAGGCTATGGAGTACTTTCATAGTATAAAGAGGGAAGACAAGGTAAAAACATTGTTTTATGATAAAAGTGAATATGTTACATTATATAAATTTGATGATGTATATAATTATATTATTGGGCCATTACCTTATGATTCTTCTGTACTTAAATATTTTGATTTAACATTGTTAAAAGACAAGGGAATAATATTGAGATTTCCTTCTATATATGATAATGGTAAAATACTTAAATATACGCATCATGAACAATTTTTTAATAGTATAGATGAATATTTAAATTGGGCTAAAATACTTAATATAAGTAATGTAGGGGAACTTAATGATGCTATATGTAATGGTAGGCCAGGGGAACTTATTAATTTATCTGAAACTATTCAGAATTATAGATTGCAAGAAATAGCTAGTTATATTAAAGATCATGAAGAAGATATTAAAATAGTTTTATTATCTGGTCCTTCTTCATCTGGTAAGACTACTACAAGTAGGAAATTATCTATGTATTTAAAAACATTTGGGTTAAATCCTGTTTCTATTTCTTTAGATGATTATTTTTTAAATAGAACGGAAACGCCATTAGATGAATATGGAAAACCTGATTTTGAAAGTATTCGTGCTATAGATGTAAAATTATTTAATAATCAAATTGGTAAATTGTTAAAGGGACATAGTATTTTAGCACCTACATTTAATTTTATTACTGGAGAAAAAGAATTTAATAAAAATATTGAACTTAAGAAAAATGATATTTTGGTTATTGAGGGATTACATGCTATTAGTGATGAATTATTAACTTCTATTCCTAAAAAAAATAAATATAAAATATATATTTCACCACTTGCTTATTTAAGTATTGATGATGATAATAGAATTAATTTAACAGATATAAGGTTACTTAGAAGAATGGTACGTGATAATAGAACTAGAGGATATAGTCCTAGTCATACTTTAAATAATTGGGCTTCTGTTAGAAATGGAGAGGAAAAATATATATTTCCATATCAAGATGCTGCAGATGTAGTATTTAATACATTTTTAGCATATGAATTATCAGTATTAAAAGTTTATGCTTTACCTTTATTATATACGGTTAAACATGATGATCCAGAGTATAATACAGCTTTAAGACTTATTAGATTGCTTGATTTAGTATTACCTCTTCCTAGTGAAGATGTTCCTTCACTATCTATTTTAAGAGAATTTATTGGCACTAGTTATTTTGAAGATTAAATTTTATAATAAAAGAAGGTCTATTACATTGTGATAGACTTTCTTTTTAAATTACATATTTGAGTATACATTAAGTATTTATTTTTATCAATAATTAATAACATTCTTTCAGGATATTCGATGATATTTCCACCAAAGCCTATTTTATATTGATATATTCCATAGTATTTGTTATCTTTATTTTTATAATCAGAGTATATTTCTCCTAGATTAAATATATTATATCCTAAGAGTGAATAATGTTTAATTATACTCCATTTTAAGCTTTTAGATGAATGAAATTGTCTGAAATTATCATTATATCCTTCAATTAAGAAATATACTTCTTTTTTATGTTTAATGGTAGCACAAGTACCTAATATTATATTATTTTTATAGTTTTTTTCTAAATCTATAGCTTGTATTAATTCTTGATGTAGTTTTTCTAGTTTTTTATCTGCTTCTATTTTTTTATTTAATAATTTTTCTTTATTACTTTTTTTATTATATAGAAAATTTTCTTGTATTTTTTCATTTTTATTCTTTTCAATTAAATATTCTTTTCTTTTGTTTATTAAGTATGTTTTAGGTTCGAGTGTTGCAAAGAATATATTCATTTTTACATTGTTTGTATTTAATGATGTCATTAAGTCTATATAGTAATTAATGTTATTGTTTGTTTTTTTCTTTATTAAATTATAAAATGTGTTTATATCATCTATAGTACCTTTTTTTAAAGATATACCTAGTTTTTTATTTTCTTGGATAGTTCTTTTAGTATTTCTACTTATATTTTTGTATATATCTTTTGTATTGGTATTATTTATAATAATATCATATTTAGAAAATCTATTTTGATATCCCATTTTTTTAAATCCTATTCTAAGCATATTATCAGTTATAGAGGTATTATCTACTAATAAATTATTATTTTTATCAAAAACTCTTTGATAATACATAGGATTAATCGTTATATATATATATCCTTCTTTTTTTAAATATTTTTTTAATTCTTCAAAAAAGATATTTAAAAGAGAATAATTGTTATAGTCTATTAGAGGCATATTATATATTGTAGCCATTTTATTATTCATAATTAAATTTTTAACTATTATTGTGACTGCTGCACAAACATTGTTGTTTTCATCTATTAATCCTAGGAATTCTTTTTCTTTTGTTCTGTTTTCTTCAATGTGGGAGTATTCGATGGTTTGACATAGATTTTGCATATTATGCATATTAGAATAATTTTTGAATTGTAATTCATTTAATCTAATTATTTTCATATAATACTCCTTTCTTTAGGCTGTCTATTATATCATAAAAATAGCTTAAAATAAAGAATTTTGTTACCAAATAGGTAACAAAGAAATAAAATAAGAGTATTTAAATTGACTAAAATTAGATAGTGTGGTACTTTAATAACATAGGAGGACTTGAAGTGAATAGAGAAGTATTGAGTGAATTTTTATATTCTTTGGAGGAGGAAAAGAAACTAACTAAATTCTTAAAAATTATATTTAAATATAAGGTATTACATGATTATAATTATATTTCAAGAATAGTAGTTTCAAAAGAAAGTGTTATTCTAGATATATATGATAATATATTAGAAAATAGATTTAATAGATATATATTTGATTTTAAGAATAATAATTATATTTATGATGTAGATGATAAAGATGATGTTTTTGTTACTAGTATTTGTATTAATAATTTAACAGAGGATAATATATATGGTAATAATTTGTTAAGATTTGCTTATATATTTAAATTAGATACTAAAAATATGATAGGGTATGCTAAAGAAATATTTACTAATGATATTGTTAGTATATTAGAAAAAGTTATAAAAAAATAAATCTATTTAATTATAGGTTTATTTTTAAATTCTAGATCTATTAATTCGGTATTATTGGTTATTAGAGCATATATGCAAGTGCTTCTAAATTCTATATCTAGAGAATTAGATAAATTTTTCTTATATCCATAAATAATATTAGTTTGTTTTTTGATTGTGTTTAAGTATTTTCTTCCTTTTTTATTAAATCCTAAGACACGAGTATAGCAATCTTTTTGGGTATTTTCTTCTTTAGTGTATCCTAGTAAGATGTGGGTTAACATTCTATTTATTTTATTATAAGTATATCTTTTAGTTTTTATTTTCATAACTAAAGATTGCCAATCGTTGCATTCATAAATATATTTTTTAATTCTATTTTCTATTCCTTCTTCAATGGTTAAATATTTATCTAAAGAATTTATATTTTTAATTATGGAATATTTTAAATAGGGATAAGCATAATTTAAGTTTAATTTATCTTCTATATAGTTTATTGGATATGTTGGAATATAATTAGTAATGTCTTTGTTTTCTTGTATTAGAGTTCTTATATTTGAGGCACTAGTTATATTATTAACTATATCACTACTATGATAATCTATAGTTCTTTTAATAGATATTGTTGTAATGTTATAATTATTTTTTATTATTTCTTTTATATAGGACAATGCAAGTAAATCATTTGGTTTATCTATTTTAATATTAGATATATTTTCTAGGGCTTTGGACATAGCAGTAGGGTAGTTCAAACCTTTGGATAAATAATTTTTAACTATATTATCATATTCTTTATTATCTATTTGTATTTTGGCTAATTCTATTAATTCATTAATGTTATCCTTTTCTGTTCCAAAAACAAGAGTATCTATATGCATACTATTAAGTATTTTTAATGCTCCATTAGCAAAAATATCTGCTGATTGAGTAGCATAGGTATAAGGTAATTCTAAAACTATATCAATATTATTGTCTAAGCATATTTTTGTTTTATTCCATTTATTTATAATAGATATATCTCCTCTTTGGGTAAAATTTGTACTAATTATAGCTATTATAATACTATCTGGATATATTTCTTTTATCTTGTTTATTTGATATAAATGTCCTAAATGAAAAGGGTTATATTCTGCTATTATTCCAATTATTTTCATGTTATCACCAAAATAAGTATATCATTCTTCTTAATAAATTTCTATAAAATGATTAAAAAATATAAATTAATAACATAATAGAAATGGGTGATATTATTAAATATTATAGTATATGAAAAGAAAATGTTAAAAAAAATAGTTTTGATAAGTTAAGTAGTAATAAAAAATGTGATGTTTTAATTATAGGGGGAGGTATTACTGGCATTAGTAGTGCATATCAGCTCATTAATAAAGGGTTAAATGTTATTTTAGTAGAAAGAAATGAGATAGGGGGTGGTATTACTTCTAGAACTACTGGTAAACTTACTTATTTGCAAGATTTAATTTATTCTACATTAAGTAATAAGTATTCTTATGATATTGCTTATAAGTATTTGAATAGTCAGCTGGATGCGATTAATATAGTAAAAAATGTTATTTCAGAAAATAATATAGATTGTAATTTAGATTGTCAAGATTCTTTTTTGTTTACTAATAATAAAGATAATATTAGTAAAATAGAAGGGGAAAAGAAAGTTTTAGAAAGTATGGGAGTAGTAGTAAATGATAAAGATAAAATTAACTTAAATATTCCATATTGTTATGGTATTTCTGTATCTGATACTTATTATTTTCATCCAGTTAAATATATACAGAGTTTAGCTTCAATATGTTTTAATAATGGGATAGAAATTTATGAACATACAAAAGTTATGGATATAAAAAAGAGAGAAGAGTATTATGAGTGTATTCTTGAAGAATGTAAAGTATATGCTAAGAATGTTATTTTGGCTTCACATTATCCATATTTTATAAAGCCATTTTTATTTCCTATTAAGGCTCATATTGAAAAGTCTTATATATTGGCGGATAAAGTTTCTGATTATAATAATATTTCTGGTATAAGTATAGATAAAGATATTACATCATTTAGATATTATAAAGATAAAGATAATTATTTAATATATTTGTATGGAACACATAATTTAGCTTATAAATTTAATTATAAATCTAATTTTGATAGGTTAATTAATAGTTTTAATATTAATAATAAAAATATAAAATATATTTGGTCTAATACGGATATTGTTACTAGTGATGGTCTTCCTTATATTGGTAAGATAAGTGATAATTTATATATAGGCACAGGATATAATGGTTGGGGAATGACTAATGGTACTATTGCTGGAATGATTTTGAGTGATTTAATATTGGGACGTGAAAATAAGTATGCTAGTTTATTTGATCCGTTAAGAAAAAGTATATATAATATAGCTATTTTTGGAAATGTATTTAATAGTATGAAACCTTTTATTCAGAACAAGGTTATTAGAAATAAGAAATATTATTCGGATAATGTAGTTTATATGAAGAGAAATGGTAAAAATATAGCAATATATATGGATAAGTTGGGAAAAGAACATATTGTTTATAGTGATTGTCCTCATTTAAAATGTAGTTTGGTATTTAATGAAGTAGAGAAGACTTGGGATTGTCCTTGTCATGCTTCTAAGTTTGATATAGATGGAAATTGTATTAATGGACCTAGTAATTATAATATTAGATATAATAATGATAAAGAATAAATAAAAGGGATTGTAACGAAATTATTTCATTACAATCCTTATCTATTTATTATTATTTTAATAATAATTTAACATGATAGTATTCGTATTCACTCTGTTTTACTTTTTCTAAAGTAATATCATAGTTAGTTTTTAAATAATCTATAAATTTTTCATCTTCAACTGGTACATAAATAGTAATATAATCATAGCCTTCATCTTTTAAATAGTTAAAAATATGCTCCATCAATTTTTCATCCAAGATAAATCTTTTATCTAGTGTTAACCAATTGTTATTATTGTATATAACAAAATCATTATAGAATTCATTATTTTTATTGATCAAAAAATATCTAGCATTGTTATTTCTAAGTTCAATTCCCATTGGACACTTTATTTGTTTTGTACCATTTACTTCAATAAATTTTCTATAATTACTTTCCATTACTTCATAATTACTATTTTCTTTCATTTTTATTATTTCCTCCACTTTTTTTAACTTATCCTTATATTTTTCTCTTTGTTTAATCAATATGTCTAAATCATGATCTTTTAAATATTTTTTTATATCGCTCAATGATATATCTATCTCTTTTAATTTGTTTATAATAGAAATAGTATATATTTGTTCTTCAATATAATATCTATAGCCACTAAAAATATCAGTATAACTAGGTTTAAATAAATCTATTTCATCATAATAACGAAGAGTTGTAACAGATGTATTACTAAGCTTAGAAAACTCATTTATTGTATACATAAAACCTCCTTTCAAGTAGAGTATAACATTATAGTTAACTTGAGAGTCAACATTTTCAAATTATTTAGAAAATTAATGTTATTATAGTTTATTATCATAATTAATGATTTAAAATTTCTTATCCATTTTTTTTGATAATTCTCTTAATTTTTTATCTCTTTCTTTTCTTTTAAATTCTCTTCATTTAAACTATCTATCGGTATTGATTTCATATTATTATATTTACTTATTATCTACCTTGTACTATATCTAAAATAAATATTATATGTTTTATTATACACCATTATTTCTTAAATACATACCTTATATTTGGATTATATTTGGCTTATTTACATTTTTAATTTTATGATTATTAATTTCTAACCTTAAATGACCTTAAATTTTACTATTCTCTGAAATTTAGTTTTTCAATAATCTATTCTTTCTTTTAAATTATCTATTTATATTTTAGAAATGACATTCCATTCTTAATAAACAAAAAAAATCAATCATTTCTGATTGATTCATATATTTAAAAGTTCGAATAGTTCGAACATATTCGTCAATGGTGCCCATACTATACACGTATACGAAATTACTTTTGATTATTTTTAATTTTATTATAAGCATCTATTATTTCTTGTTTATAATATGTATCAATCATTCCTTTAGTTTCATAATTAATTGAATACAAATTCGGCACATTATCAACAATATACTTACAAACACTTAAAATATAAATTCCATTATCATATTTTTTCCTTTTTTCTTCTGTAAAATCATCAAAAATACGATCTAATAATATGTTATAATCGCCAACATCAAAGTAATTATTATCTTCATGTTGTATTTCCAAAAAGCCATGTGAATTGTATTCCAATTTAAAATTAACTATAAATATTTCATTTTGTAAGCCTTTTATATTTTTAAATTTCTTCTTATATCCTATTGTTGGCACATTAATCATCTCACTTTCTATTCATTTTTACTTTGTGGGAGTAAAACTCCGTTGCTTGCTTATATTCATTTTTATAATTGCTAATTTATTAATTATTAATTGTTCTTTATTTGGAATATAGTAAGTATATGTTGAAGCAAAAATATTATTAGATAATCCACCTAAAGCATATTCTAACATTACATTATCTTTTTCAGCACATAAGATAATACCTATTGGCTTTCCATCATCTTCACTATTTACTACTTGTTCGTAATAATTTAAATATAAATTCATTTGACCTAAATTTTCTGCTTTAAGATTATTTATTTTCAAGTCAATTAAAACATGTGATTTTAAAAATTTGATATAAAAACCATATCTACATAGTAATCAGTATTATTAAGAGTAATTCTTTGTTGTGAACCTACAAACATAAAACCTTGCCAAGATATTTAGTAAGCTCATCTGATAAACCTTTTAAAACTTCCTTACCATATTCTAAACGATTATTAAATTCATTTTCATTTGCTACTATTATTTTCCCTATATTCCAATAAATATAGATAATAGATTTATTAATTTTATTTACTAAATTAGATTTTGTTCGATTAACTAAATCTGTAATTTATTGTATCATTTTAGCATTAGTTTTTTTCTAGCATAAATTAGCTCCTTTCCGAATTGGTCAGATGTGTCTGACTAATTCACTCAATATAATTTTATCATAAAATTTATAGATCAGACATCTATCTTTGAAATTTTTTATATCATAAAAAAATCAATCATGATTCAGATTGATTTTAAACATTAACGTCACATAAGTGCGACGATTTTATCTAATGGTGGGACAGGGGGGAGGCTACCAAACCCCTTTAATGCTATAAAATGTGATATTTTAAGGACTTTTGTCAATATTATGTTTAAAAAATGTTGATTTTTTCTTCGTTATGAATGTTTAATTTAGTTGGTATTATGTGAATGCAAATTGTTACAAAATTGTAACTTCAAACATTTTGAAATAAAAATATATTCACTTTGACTCATAGTTCAACTGCAAATGAATAGTACAAACAAACTTCAAATGAACTGCAAATCAACTGACATAAAATAGCACAAATAGGGTTAATATCAATTGCATATTTTATTTATAATACCATAAGAATTAAATGTTTAAACGTAAAAATAATGTTAAATATATTTTTATAAAGTAGTCCATAAACTTACATAAAAACTTTGTATATTTTAGAAATAGTGTTATAATATATTTATAATTATAAATTATTGGAGTTGATCCTGATGAAATATTTAGAAAAATTTTTATTTAAATATTTGAAGTTATATTTGTTATTTTGTTTAGTTTGTTTTGCTTTTGTACTTTATAAAAGTGATTATTTTGACGAAACTTTGATTATACTGTTGTTGTTTTTATTTGTTTATTCTATTAGTAAGTATATATATAATAAAATATATGAAAAAAATGTAAAGAAAATTGTAGATGTAAGTAATAATATTAAAAACTTAAGTGAATTGAACAAAAAATATAATTTTTTGAAAATTAAAAATAAAAGTAGAGTATTTAGAGAAAGAGAATATTCGGTAAAAAGTTATGAGCGTGTATTAGCAAAAGATATATTAATGTATCATATTGAAAACAATACAGATTATATTAGAGAAGATATCTTGAATGCATATAAAAATAAAAAATTATATGATAAGTATTTAGAAGAATATAATAAATTATATCAAATTCCTGATTCAAATGAATCATTTAAAATTAATATGAGTGAAAAGAAATATCTAAAATTAGAAAAAAAGATTTTTGAAAATAACAAAATTGTAAATGTTTTTGACATTAACGTAATGATTTATGCCTTTTATTCTAGCAAACAAGGACAAAATCATTATTCAAAAAAGAAAATGTTTTATTACCAAGATTTATGTGATGCTTATATGGAATGGAAACATGGAAAAAAATATTCAATAACTTCTAAATTTGAAAGAGAAGCGATGAATGATGATATTAGGTATAATGTTTTAAAAAGAGACAATTTTAGATGTTGTATTTGTGGCGCGACTGCAAATGATGGTGTGAAACTTCATGTTGATCATATTGTTCCAGTATCAAAAGGTGGAAAAACGGTTATGAATAATTTACAAACGTTGTGTGAAAGATGTAATAAAGGCAAAAGTAATAAAATTTAATGTTATTTATAGCGATATGGAAGTGTAATTACAATAAACAATTATACTTCTTTTTAAATTGATATAATCTTTTGTATCGATCTTATAAAAATAGTACAAATTTTCAAAATTTGTACTAGACTTTCATAATTTGTTGTGATATCTTGTGTTTCAAGCAGAGGAGTGGGGGACTGGTGGAAGTTGAACCCATTGTTGAAAAAAAGAAAAAGAATACTTACAAACAAGTATTCGATAAAATCAACTTGGTGGAGCTGAGGAGAATCGAACTCCTGTCCAAAAATATTCATATTTATTATTCTACAAGTTTAGTTAGTTAATGTGTTTCATAAATATTATAATCAACTAACAACTTAAAATATTTACTAGTCTATAAAATTCGTTATATAATCTAGACACATATACAATATAGCTTACTTTATAAGTTCCTTCTACGTCTCGTAAGCAAAGAAGTAGGGGAACCTGTCGCGCTTATTAATTAAGCAAAAGCAACAGCTGTTTGTCTACTGTTTCCAGTTATTTTTGATAGTCTATAACGACGACTAATCGACTTGCTAAATAAATACTAATTATTCCTGTCGAAACCTTGGCAGCCCCAAATTTCTTTTAAATTATAGCATATTAAATAATTTATGTCAATTTATTTATTTATTTATTTATTATAACATATGCAATATGTGGGAAATATTTACTTATATTACAAAAATAAAATAAGAAATTTGTTTCTTATTTTATTATAAATTTAACACCTTTATTCATGTTTGTAATAGTAACATCATAATTTAAAAATTGAAGGGTTTTCTTTACAATTGATAATCCTAAACCGAATACGCCATTTATTCCTTTTTCATATGGAGTAAATATATTATTTATTAATTTTTCATCTATATTTTCTCCATCATTATACAAAGTTATTTTTTTGTTTTTAATATTTATTTTTATTTCTTTTTTGGCATATCGTATAAAATTATTTAAAATATTATCTATTATAGTTTCCCACATATCAGTGGTTCCTCTAAAATTTGTATGATCATCATAATCAAATATAAACTTAATATCATTTCTTGCTACTTTAAATTTAGTTATTGAAGAGTTGATAATGGGTACAATATTAGTATTAACATTTAGGAGTTCTTTTTGGTCTTGCACATAGTTAAGTTTATTTAAGTATAATAAGGAGTGAACTTTAGTTTCTAATTTGTTAACTTGTTCAGAAATAACTTTTAAGGTGTTTTCTTTAGTTTCTATTCCATCTTCTTCTGCTTCAATGTATGATTTTATAACGGTAATAGGAGTTTTTAGGTCGTGTGAAATATTTTGATATATTTGATTTTTATATTGTTCTTCTTTTATTAGATATTCTTTCATGTTATCTATTGATTGATTTAAGGAGTATAATTCATCATCATAGACATAGTGAATGTTTGATTCATAGTTTACGTTATCTAAATTATTTATTTTATCTTTAAGTTTTCTGATTTGTTCTACAACATTATTTGACCATAATACTATTATTAAAGTTGTTACAGTAAAGGCTATACTTGATATTAGAAATATTATTAATAACATTTGATGTCTAACTTGATTTATATAATTATCATTTGTTATAGAAATTTTTGTTTCATATTTTGTTTTTAGTGTAGAGTAGTAATATTTTTTATAATTATATATGAATTTTCCATTATCATTAGTTATATATTTTAATATTTCTGGACTATAATTAGTTATTACTTTATTAACGTTATATGTTAATTTTATTTCACCATTTACAATATATATATAAGCTATATCTGTGTCATAATTTATTGTATTTGAGCTATTATTATTAATGAAAATTAATGGTTGTTTTAATTTATTATATATATTTTCTTCATATATAGGTGTTAATAATCTTGGTAAAATTATTCCTAATGTAATTATTATAATACTGACTATTATTCCTGATATTAAGAATAATTGTTTTCTTAGTGATATCTTTTTCATACTAATCTATATCCATAGCCATATATTGTATTTATATTTAAATCTGGCATTTTTTTTCTTAGTCTTCTTATAAGGTCATCTACAACTCTATCAGTTCCATAGTAGTTTTCTCCCCATACTTTACTTAGTATTTCATCCCTCGAAAATGATTTTCCTTTATTTTGTAAAAACATATTTAATAAATCAAATTCTAATGTAGTTAAAATTATTTCTTTATTGTTTAATAAGACCATTCTTTTTTCTAAGTTAATGGTATAGTCATTATATTTAATTTTGTTTAATTCATTTGAATATACTCTTTTAATGATATTATTAACTCTAAGTACTAATTCTTTAGGAGAGTAGGGTTTTGTTATATAGTCATCACTTCCTAGTTCTAACCCAATTATTTTATCTAAATCTTTGTCTCTGGCTGATGTAAATATTACAGGCATCATTTCATTATTTTTACGAATTTCTTTAATAATATCATATCCACTTATATTATTTGGCAACATTATGTCGAGTATCCATAGATGGACTTTAGTGTTTATATTATTAAGGGCATCTTTACCATTATAAAATGGAATAACTTCGTAACCAGCTTTTTTTAGATAAGTTTGAATTAATTTATTTAAATCTTCTTCGTCTTCTACTAGTGCAATAGTGTATTTCATAGTAACCTCCATATAAAGTATATCACTTTTATAAATTAAATTCTAGTCATTTATCACCTCCACTACATATAATATAAAATATTTATTTGGTATAAATATAGGTAAAATATGGTAAAGTATGGGATAGAAAAAAAGAAGTTTTTATCAACTTCTATTTTCATTTGTGGATAAATCATCTGATATTATAACTGTTCTTGTTTTAGTAGCGGTTAGCCCAATATAATCTGCTATATAATTTATTTTGTATTTTCCAGCATCTAATTGATTTATAGCACTTTCCAATTTTTGAATGGTATTTACTACTGGGAAAATAGCTGTTTGATCGGAAATTTGATAAGTTATATTTGCTTTTTTAGTTACATCATCACCATTATAATATACTACAAAGCCTGGTTCTGTATATTTTCCTTTTTGGACATTGGTGATAAGTTTTCCAGCTAAATATATTTTTAAATCTCCAACAGGTTCATTTCCTAGATTGGCACTAACTTTAACTCCTTTGCTGGCATTTGCTTTAAAATATTTGTGTTCAGCTCTAATTATTAGTAATGAACTTCCGGTTCCGGTATATTCGAAAGTGTTTTCTTTTGTGGTTCCTACTAATGTTTCACTACCATCATTTTCAATTTTATATATTGCAAATATTATTGGTCCTAAGCTGTTTTCATTATATGATTTTCTTTCGTTAATATATTTGTCTGTTTGTTTTCCAAAGACACTTTGACTAAAGTATGTTTTTAAATATTCATCTGTTAATACTGTTGGTGTTTCAAATTCCCATGAAAGTGTAATGGTATTGTTAACTATTGCTGTTTTAACATTTTTGACATCATTAATTGTAGCAAATCTTTCTGATACTTCTGTTGGCTGTGTTCCTTTTTTAAAGTATTCTGTTTTAATTAAATTACTAGGTGTGTTTTCACTTGGTAATTTTGCAGGGTAGGTATACATTTCAACTTGACTTGCTACAACACTGCTTGGCATTGTAAATCCAACGGTATCTTTTGGAATATGAGTCATAATTTTTCTCATAACAGCTTCTTTTTGAACGTTGTTTGTTAGATAATATTCGCTTGATATTTCTTTATATCCATACCATAATGCTATAGAATATTTTGTGGTATATGCTACTGTCCATATATCATTAACGGCATATGAAGGTAAGCCATATTTTTTTAATGTTTCTTGACTAAAGTTTGATGTACCAGTTTTAGCTGCTACGTGGCTTCCCCATACAAGAGCTCCACCATTGAATCCGCCTGTTACAGCCGATTCTAGAACATTATTCATTAAATAAGCTGTTGAATCAGACATAACTCTTTCTCTTTTTGGTTTATATTCCCATACTTCATCTGTATTACGATATTCTATTTTTGTAACAGTATATGGTTCGGTATAGTAGCCACCGCTTGCAAATCCAGAATAAGCAGAAGCCATTTCTAGTGGTGTAAATCCTAGAGCTGTTCCTCCGATAGAGTAGGCTTCATTTATGGCATTGTCTGAGCCATTAGCGTTCAATTTGTAATTTTCTGAACTTGAGTTAAGTGCAATGTCAAGTCCTAAACTATTAACAAATTTAACAATATTTTTAGGTCCAACTTCTTGGAATGTTTTTAGTGCTGGGACATTTCTTGAGTATTGTACGGCATAACGTAAGGTCATTAATCCACCATATCCGCCATCCCAGTTGCCAACGCTAGGTCCGTTAGTGTAAGTCCATGGTTCATCATTAAATAGTTGATATGTTGAATAATTATTATATTCCATGGCTGGGCCATAATCAAATAATGGCTTTGCAGTAGATCCTGGTTGTCTTCTAGCTTGAGTTGCAAAGTTGAAACTTCTTTCTCCAACACGATTTCTTCCAGCGCCAATAGCAGATATAGCACCTGTTTCAGCATTAACAATTGCAATTCCTGCTTGAACGACATCATTTTCCCATGTGAAATCTTTTCCACTTAATATATTATCTATTCCATTTTGAATACTAGGTTCCATGGTGGTATATATTTTCATAGGTATGGTGTATGGATTTTTTCCAGTCTTTTCTTCTACTTCGTCTACGACTGTATCAATATATCCTTGATATTTTCCGTCTGCAATATTATTGTTGGCAAGCAAACTTTCTATACTTATTGATTTAGCAAATTCGGCTTCTTCTTTGGTGATGTATCCATGTCTAGCCATTAAGTATAGTACGGTATCTCTTCTTTCTTCAGCATTTTCAATACTTTTATATGGATTATCTAAGCCAGGCGATTGGAATAGTCCAGCAATAAGGGCTGCTTCTGGTAGAGTTAAATCGGATGTTGATTTGTTAAAAAAGTATTTTGAAGTTTCTTCTACACCAGATCTACCTAAGAAACTATCATTAACATAAAATTCCATAATAGATTCTTTACTATATTTTTTTTCTACTTTAAATACTGCTAAATAAACATCTTGAAATTTTCTAATTATTTTTTTGATTGGATTAGTTTCTATTTTGTTCTTTTTTGTTAAGTTATTTTTGACAATTTGCATTGTTAGGGTAGAGGCTCCACCAGCTTCATTTTGACCTAGGAGTTGCAAAACAGTAGCTTTTATAAATCTTGGTAAATCGACACCATTATGTTCAAAAAATCTTGAATCTTCGGTAGCTACGATGGCATCTATTAAAACTTGTGGTAAATCTTCATAACTAATATTCTCTCTTTTTTCAGTTCCTAAAGTAGCAATTACATCACCATTAATATCGTAAATAACGGTTTGCTCTTGAGTGTTAAAAGCTTCAGGTTCAAATTTTGGAGCGGTAATAGCAACAATAGCAAAGAATGCAGCAAAAGCTAGTATGCATATTATGCATAAAATCAAAATAACAGTAACAATTTTTTTCCATAGTTTTCTACTACTTTTTGATTTTTTCTCTTTGCTATTTTTTCTATTACGTGTTTCTTTGTTATTTTTTTTGTTTTTTGAATTTTTAGCATTAAGGCGTTGTTTTTTGATTGTATTATTTAATTTCGTCAAAAAACTTTCTTTATTAGTTTTTTTGTTATTTTTACTATTTTCTTTTTTCTTAATCTTTCTCATTAACATCCTACTTTCTTTTTATTAATTATAATATAATTTTATTTAAATATCAATTATTAGTTAATATTTTGTCAATTATACTTAAATAATCTAATCTAGGTGTATACTTAAGTGTTAGTAAATGACCGTATTCTTCAAAAAAAGATAATGGTATAGATTTTCTTTCAATGTCATTTATATAATTTATTAGGTCATTTCCCATTACTAAGTATGTTTTATCTAACATAACAAATCTTATTATTAAAAATACAATTCCTTTAAAATATAAGACGTTTTTTATATGTTCTAATTGGTGAGAATGTATATTAGATAGTGGATAACTTGTTTTACTTCTTGTTTCTTTAGCGTCAAATTCAATATATTTTTCTTTATATATTCCGTTATAATCTAATGTTGATTGTGTTTCATAAAATCCATCTAATATTCTTGTTTTAGCATAATTTACTTTTATAACTTTAATAGGAGTTGGTTTTTTATAAATTAAGGCTATGTTATTATTTTTATAATAATCATTAGTAATGTTAATATCATTTTCCAACGTCATTCCTCTATTACCATATTTTATTACTTTGTTTTGCATATTATCACCACTATTATTGTAACATAAAAAAATAAATATGGTTATTTTTTTTACATAATAAAACCCTTAAATAATATAAGGGCTATTTTTTATAAATGGCGGAGTAGGAGAGATTCGAACTCTCGCACCAGTTTCCCGGTCTACACCCTTAGCAGGGGCGCCTCTTCGGCCTCTTGAGTACTACTCCAAAGCACATATTAATTTTATATCAATAAGCGTGGAGTTGTCAAGAATTATTTGCGTTTTTTATTTATTTATTTCTAGCTACATATTCATCATATGTTATTTTGTTTTCGTGAATGAACGTTGCTATATCTACCCCGACATATCTATAATGCCATGGTTCATACATATAGCCTGTTATTTTTTCGGTAGTACTTTCATATCTTAATATAAAGCCATATTTATGAGCGTTTTCTTTTAACCAGTTAGATTCTTTAGTATTATCTTTAATAAACGAATAACTAGTATCAGCAATATCTGTGGCTAGTCCTGTTTGATGTTCGGAGTGCCCAGCTCTAGCAGAATAAGTATCAGCTATTTGAACGCCATCTTCTTTAACGTAATTATTATATATGTATTTTTGATCAGAATAAGATCTATAACTTGATGCAGCATATACCTTAATATTATCTTTTAAAGCATCTTCGGCCATATTTTCAAAAGCTTTAGCCGCAACACTTCTTAATTTATTTGTTCTTGTTGAATATTTTGAACTTATTGTTACTAAGTCGTCGGGTACATAACTACTACTTAAATAATGATATTTATTAACAATTGCTAAAATATCAGAATCATCCACAACGGGAATTGTATTCGTATAAAACTCATAATCAAGACCGATGTTAACATAAGTTATTACATCTATATAATTATAATTATTATTTAAATAATATTTTATGTATCTTTCTAAATTATTATCTTTGAAATATGTTAAATTGAGCATATTTGTTAAATCTTTTATATAATTATTAGAAGTTATTAATTCTATATTATCTGTTTCTAACTTGCTATATATAGTATTTATATCATTACTTTTATATCCGATATTAAGTAAATTATATATTTGTTCTAAAAAATTATCTTCTTCTTTATAATTAATATTTATATATTCATTTATATATTGTGAATCAAAGTATTCTGAATTTATTACTTCTTCTAAAGTTTTGGAATAATCTTTATCAATAATTTTATCTACAATATTTAATTCTTTAAATACTTGATATGTTTCTTTTTGATATCCATGTGTGTCTATATTTAAGGTACTTTTATATAGTATGAGAGATAATGCTAATAATAATAATATAAAAGTAAAAATAATTATTCTTTTGTTTTTTCTTCTTCTTTTCATTCTATCACCTATGATAAGTATATAATTATCGTGCTTAATATACAAGTGTTGAATTGTATTTGTCAAACTTTTGTCAATAGTATTGTAAATAATTATTTTTTAGAGTATTCTAAGAATAGAGATAGGGAGTGTGATACATGATTTATCCATCAATTGATAAAATCTTAACTATAGTTCCTTCTAAGTATGCACTAGTATATATAGTGAGCGATAGGAGTAAGGAGATAACAAGAACAGGATATTTACAAATGCCAGTTAGTTCTTATAAATCTAGTAAACCTATAGGTAGGGCTTTAGAAGAAGTTAATGCGAATTTAATCCATGTAAAAAAGAAATAGAAATATAAGTAAATTTGCTTATATTTTTTCTTTTTGTGTGGTATAATTGTAGTAGAGGAGAGTTATGAAAAATAAATTAAATTATAAATTATTAAATATTTTGGTAATTGTAGCTATAGTATGTTTATTATATTTAATTAAAAATTTATGGATAGGTATAGTTAATAATATTTTTAGTATTATAGCTCCATTTTTGCTTGCTTTTGCAATTGCTTATGCAATTTATCCTATGGTGAGAAAACTTAATAATTCTGGTAGTCCTAAATGGTTGAGTATTTTAGTTACTTTGGTGATATGTTTTGGTTTTCTTTTAATATTGATATTATTAGTAGTGCCACTTATGTATGAACAAACATTACTTTTTATTAGTAATATTTCTGTTTTCTTGTCAGATATTTCTAGTAAATATTCAATAAATGTTGGTTCTTGGCAAGCATCGCTTAGTACTATAAGTAGTGATATTATTAAGAATTTGGGTAATTATATATCTAATGGTGCTCTTAATATTGTTAATACATCAATTAATTTTTTTACTAATACTGCTATTGTATTTTGCTCTGTTGTATACTTTTTGGTTGATATGGATAAAATAAGAAAATGGATAAAAACTTATTTTAGTAGAAAAAATAGAAAATTTTATCATTATTTAAAGAGTCTTGATGTTGAACTTGGAAAGTATGTTCTTGGAATGTGTAAGAATGTGATAGTTCAAATGATTGAGTATACAATAATTTTCTTAATTATAGGTCATCCTAATTATTTGATTTTAGGTGTACTATCAGGTGTATCTGCTATAATACCTTGGTTTGGAGGATTTATAGTAACAGTATTATCTCTTTTAGTATCGTCAGTACTTGGGACAAAGTTATTTATAGCAACGGCTATTGTATGTATGATATGTCCGATATTAGATGGAAATGTTATTGGCCCTAAGATATATGGTAAATCTAATAAATTACATCCATTACTTGTTATATTTGCCGTCTTTGCTGGTGGTATTATAGCAGGATTCTGGGGAATAGTTATTTCTATACCAGTAGCTATTATTTTGAAAGTTACATATAATTTTTATAAAAAAGATATAAATAGAAGAATTGTTAAAATTAAGAGAGGTGTAAAAAATGAAGAAACTTAAATATTTGATATTTGTATTGTTACTTTTTCCAGTTAGTGTATTTGCTGGTAGTAAATATGTATATATTGATGATGATGTATCAATTAATGATGAAGTTGGTAATAGTGCTGTTGTTTTTGGTGGAACAGTAAACGTTAATAATAAGATAGATGGATTGGGTGCTTTTTTTGGGGAGACAGTTAACTATAATACTAATAGTGATTATATAGCTATTTTTTCTAATAAAGTAAATTTGAGTGGTAGTTTTAGAGATGGAGCTATATTTGGAAATGTTATTGAATTACAAGATATGATTATTAATAGAGATATTGTTATTTTTGGTTATAAGATTAAAATTAATGCCCAATTTAATGGTAATGTTTTAATATTTGGTAGTGATATAGATATTAATGATTCTGTAATTTCAGGAGATGTTTATTTGAATGGAAATAAAGTTAAAATTTCTGATAATACAAAGATTGATGGGGTTTTAAAAATTAATAGTGATGCTTCAAAGAGTTTTTCTATAGATAAGTATGATATTAAAGAATATAATAATATTAATAATAAAAGTGATAGTAAAGTAATAATGGATTATGTTAATAGATGGGTAAATATATTAACTATATTTTTGGTACTATATTTATTAATTCCAAAATTATTTAATTCATTTAAGAAAGAAGAATTTGGTAAGAATTTAGGTGTTGGTGCTTTATTGTTTATTTTGATACCAATTGTAGGCCTTATTCTTGCAATTACTGTATTTGGTAATTCTGTAGGAATTATTAGTATATTATTTTATGTTATTATAATTATGATGTCTAAGGTAATTACTGGATATATGCTTGGTAACTATATTTTTAGTAAGTATATTAAAACATATAAGAGTGACTACTTGATGGGTGTTTTGGGTATAACTATTATATATTTAATTAGTATTATTCCTTATATTGGTTGGGTATTTAATATATTGTTAATTATATATACATTTGGTTATATATTTAAATTGATTAAATTTAAAAAAGTGAAAGCAGAGAATTAGGTTTCTCTGTTTTTTTGATTAAAATTCTATGAAATATACTTGACAAATAATAATATTAAATGTATTATTGTATTAATCAATTAATACAATATGGAGATGATAGAATATGGATTTTGATAATAATATTCCTATATATATACAACTTGTAGATAAACTTAAGGTATATATAATTTCTGATAAAATTAAAGTTGGTGAACGACTGCCTTCTGTTAGAGAATTGGCTATGCAGTTAAAGGTTAATCCTAATACTGTGCAAAGAGCTTTGGGGGAATTAGAAAATTTAAAACTTATATATACGGAGAGAACTAATGGAAAATATGTGACTACGGATAAGAATTTAATAAATAAAATTAAAAATGATTATGCTAAGGAATTATCAGATAAATATTTTTCTGGTATGAATGATATAGGTTTTAGTAAAAATGATACGATTGAATATTTAAAAGATTTGGGAGGAGAATAATGGAATTATTAGAATGTATAAATTTAGAAAAGGATTTTGGGGATAAAAGGGTACTTAAAGATATTAATTTAGTTATTCCTAGGGGTAAAATTATAGGTCTTTTGGGAAAAAATGGTCAGGGTAAAACAACTCTTATTAAATTAATAAATGATCTGCTTACACCAACTAAAGGAAGAATACTTATAAATGGTCAGGAAATTGGGGTTAATAGTAAGAAGGTAATTTCATATTTGCCTGAAAGAACATATTTAGATAAGACTATGACGGTAGATGGAGTAATTAAGTTCTTTGAAGATTTTTATGATGATTTTGATTCATCAAAGGCAAGGAAATTACTTAAAGATTTAGGGCTTGATTCTAAGGAAAAATTAGCTAAAATGAGTAAAGGTATGCAAGAAAAAGTTCAGTTAGTTTTGGTTATGTCAAGAAAGGCGGAATTATATATTTTAGATGAACCTTTGGGTGGTGTTGATCCTGCTACAAGGGATTATATTTTAGATACAATACTTACTAATTTTAATGATGGGGCTAGTGTGATTATTTCTACTCACTTAATAGCAGATATTGAAAGAATACTTGATGAAGTTATTTTTATTGATAAGGGTAGAATTATTCTTCAATCGGATGCAGATGTGTTAAGAGAAAAAGAAAAGAGTGGTATTGAAGAGGTGTTTAGGAGGATGTTTAAATGTTAAAGAAATTATTAAAATATGATTTGAAGTGGGTTTTTAAAGTAGTTATAGTTTTTTATCTATTAGCTTTGTTTTTTGCTGTTTTAACTAGATTGTTTTTTAGAATAAATAATTCTTTTATGATGAATATAGTAGCTCAAATATGTAGTGGTACTACAATTAGTATGATAGTATCTATTATTATTAATAATATTATGCGTTTATGGGTTAGATTTAAAAATAATTTTTATGGTGATGAATCATATTTGACTCATACGTTGCCGTTGGAGAAAAAAACATTGTATATTTCTAAAATTCTTTCTTCAATTATTACCTTATTTATAAGTACTTTTGTGATTTTATTAACTTTGTTTGTAGCTTATTATAGTAAAGAAAATATGGAAATGGTAAATAATTTGTTATTATCGATTGCAAGTTCATATAATTTTTCTACGATAGGATTAGTGGTAGCTTTGTTTATATTGTTGTTTTTAGAATTTTTAAATCTTTTACAATCAGGTTATACGGGGATTATTTTAGGACATAAATTTAATGGTGGAAAAATAGGCTTTTCTGTATTGTTTGGGTTTATTACTTATATTGTTACACAATTATTGGTATTGCTTATAGTATATATACTTGGTTTATTTAATGGTAATATTATGAATTTGTTTTTGACTACTAATTTAGATGTTATTAATATTTCTGTTATAAAGACAATAGTGTTGTTTGCTATTTTAATATATTTATTATTATTTGTTGTGGTATATATTGTTAATTTTAAATTGTTTAAAAAGGGTGTAAATGTAGAATAAAGATATTAAATATATCTTTTTTTGTTCTATTTTTTTTATATATTAATATATTTTATTAGAAAAGAGGATACGATGATAAATAAAAAGAATTTATGGTTTTTGACATTGTTTAGTTTAGTTTTGGTATTGAGTATATATTATGTTACTATGCCAAATGAATTACTTTTGACTAGTAATGGGGTAGAGGATGGTAATAATGATAAACAACTTAATGTTAAGGAGTCTGGTATAATATCTGCTCTTAAGGTTGAAGATAATAATTCGACGTTAAAAGAGATAGGGGCTTTAAAAGAAATATTAACGAAAGAAGATTCTTCTGTTGATGATAAGAATAAGGCTTTTGATGCTTTAAAATTAATTAATCAAATAAGTAGTAAAGAAGAACTTTTGGAAGAAAAAATAATGAATAATTATAGTTTGGATTCTTTTGTAAAAATAGATGGCGATCAGATTAGAGTGGTTATTGAGTCAGAAACGCATGATAATGATCTTGCAAATAAGATAATGAAAACTATTCAAAAAGAGTTTGATACTAAGCAGTATATTTCTATACAATTTAAATAATGTGTAAAATACCTTCACTTAAATAAAAAAAATCCATAAAATATTATGAGTAATATAAACCACCCATATGGGAAGTGAGGTATTTATGGATAAAAATATTTTAACAAAAAGAGAAAAAGAAGTATTTAATTTGTTAATTTCTAATAAGACTACTAAAGATATAGCAAATATTTTGAATATTAGTGAAAAGACAGTTAGAAATCATATTTCAAATGCAATGCAGAAGTTGGGAGTAAAAGGCAGGGCACAAGCTGTTGTAGAACTTATAAGAATGAATATTATTGCTCTATAAGCCACTTAGTGGCTTTTTATTATGGAATAATTTAAATGGTTCTATTTTGGCTTGTATTTCATACTATTAATTAGGTGATACTGTGATTAAAAAAATGTTATACAAAAAAATTTTAGTAGCTTCTTCTTTGCTTGTTGTTCTTTTTATGTTGTATTTGATACCGACTAAAAAAGAAGTGGAGTTTGCTGAGACTAATTTGGAATATGTATATCCTAATGATTTAGAAACGGTATACTTACTAGATAGTAATGACTATGTTGCTAGGGTGCTAATAAGTGCATCTAATGATTCGATTATTAGTAAGGCTACGAGTCTTATTGATGCTTTGACTATTGGTGGTAAAAAGGAAAATGTTATACCTAATGGATTTAGATCTATTATACCAAGTTGTACTAAAGTTAACGATATAGAACTTGAGGATGGTGTTCTTGTAATTAATTTTTCTAAAGATATATTAGATATAGATAAAAAGTATGAAGATAAAATGATTGAGTCTTTAGCTTATACTTTAACTAGTATTAATGGTATTGATAGTATTAAGTTATTAGTAGATGGAAAGGAATTAAAAAAGCTACCAAATTCTAAAAAATTATTACCTACATTTTTAGATAAATCTTATGGTATTAATAAAATATATGAAATAACAAATGTAGGTAATATAGATAGTTATACAGTTTATTTTGTTAATAGTGTTAATGATAATAAATATTATATACCTGTTACTAAATATGTTAATGATTATAAACAGGATAAAATAAGAATAATTATTGATGAATTAGCGTCTTCTTTTACTTATCAAAGTAATCTTAGTAGTTTTTTGAATGAGAATACTAAACTTTTAAATTATGAGGTTATTGATAAGCAAATTAAATTAAATTTTAATGATATGATATTTAGTGATATAACTAACAATGATATTTTGGAAGAAGTTGTATATACAATATGTTTATCTATTAATGATAGTATTGATATAGATAGTGTTGTGTTTTTAGCAAATGATAGAGAAATTCTTAAAAAAAATATTTCAGATTTAAAATAATGATAATTATTGATAATATATATTGTTTAAATTAATAAGTTGGGTTTTAATTATTATGAAGAAAAGTGTTATTTAAATAAAGCGTATAATAGTATTTAGAATATATAAAAAGTCTCAATATTTTATAAAATAATGAGACTTTTTATATATGTTTATTTTTTTAATTTTTTTTGTATAGGTGTTTGTATGGAGGTTTGTATTAGTTAAACATGGTGCTTTTATGGTAGGTGAGTTAGTTTCAATTATGTTCGTTTTTCTTTGATTTTCTTTTTCTTCAAGTAATTCTTCATAACTTATATTATATTTATGACCTATTTCCTCCATAAGTTCATCTAAATAAAAATCTTCCATACTTTTTCTTTTTTCTATAATTTCGTGTATTAAAGGTGCTAAAGATATTCCACCTTGAAAAATATAACCAAATCCAAAACAAATGTTTATTGCTGTAACAATATTTTTTATGATTAGTTTATATTCTGTTATATAATTATATAAACTGGTTCCTATAATATTTAATTTTGAATTTAACCAAGCATAAACTCCTATTAATACAGAACCTAAAATAATAAATCCAATAGTAGATATATTTATTCCCTTAAGTCCTGCTTTATTCTTTAGCTTTTTTAAATCTTTTTTATTTAATTCTCTTAATATGTTTCTTAATTCTTTCTTCACTATATTATTCCTTTTCTTTTGGGTTAATATACTGACATATTTATCTAGACTTGTCAATTGCTACTTAAATATGCTAATAAGTGTGTGTTTAAAAAAGATTAACATAATGTTTTATAATTATTTACAATCTATTTTTTTTTTGCTATAATTTTTAATGTAGGGTAGGTGGATATGAAAATGAAAAAAATTATGTTGTTGGTTATGTCAATTTTGTTGTTGACTGGTTGTAAGAGAGATGATAATAAACTAATACTTGCAACTGAAGCAGGATTTGCCCCTTATGAGTATTATCAAGATGGTGAAATAGTAGGAGTGGATATAGATATTGCTCGTGAGATTGCTGCATCTTTGGGGAAAGAATTGGTTATAAAAGATGTTAGTTTTGATTTTATTATAAATGAAATTAAGAGTGGAAAATCAGATATTGGTGCTGCTGGAATGTCTATAACTAAAGAAAGACTTGAAGAGGTTGATTTTTCTGTGGAATATGCTGTATCTAATCAGGTTGTGATAGTACCTATGGATAGTAAAATTACTAGTATTGATCAAATTTCTAATCAGAGAATTGCTGTACAATTAGGGACGGTTGCTGATAGTTATGTGAATGAAAATTATAAAGATGCTACTGTTATTAGACAAAAGAAATATTTATCTATGGTTGAAGATTTAAAAGCTGGTAAAGTTGATTTAATTATTATGGATTTATTACCTGCTAGTGAAATAGTTAAATCTAATGATGGATTAAAGATACTAGATGAATATTTATTTACTGATAAGTATGGTATGGCTATAAAAAAAGGGAATAAAGAACTTTTAGATAAAGTTAATGATGTTTTGACTAGACTTATGTCTGAGGGAAAAATAGAAGAGTATACTATTAAACATACGCAATAAGGGGGATTTAGATGTTAGAAAATATTGGTCATGAATTATATAAGTCGCTTATATATGATAAGAGATACATGTATATATTAACTGGTTTAAAAAATACTTTAATTATTTCTTTATTTGCTGTTATTATTGGTTTTTTGCTAGGAACTATAATTGCTCTTATTAATGATAGCAATGAAAAAAATGGTAATTTTAAAATTCTTAGTACTTTAGGTAGATGGTATGTTAATGTTATAAGAGGTACGCCTATGTTACTTCAATTGATGATTATTTATTATGTGATATTTAAAAGTGTTGATATATCACCTGTTTTGGTAGGCATTATAGCTTTTGGGTTAAATTCTTCAGCGTATGTTTCAGAAATAATTAAATCAGGAATAAATTCCGTTGATACTCTTCAATATGAGTCGGCATTATCTTTAGGGTTCAATTATTCTAAAACAATGATTTATGTTATTTTACCTCAAGCAATAAAAAATATATTGCCAGCTTTGGGAAATGAGTTAGTGACTTTAATAAAGGAAACTTCGGTAGCTGGTTATATTGGTATTGTAGATTTAACGAAAGCTAGTGATATTATAGCTTCTAATACGTATAATTATTTCTTTCCACTAATTATTACAGCTATAATTTATTTTATACTTACAACAACATTAACAAAAATATTAAATAAAATAACTGGTGGTGAGAAGCATGCTTAAAATAGAACATTTATATAAATCTTATGGGACATCAGATATTTTAAAAGATATTAATTTAGAAATAAATAAAAATGAAAGAGTAGTAATTATTGGACCATCTGGTAGTGGTAAATCGACACTTCTTAGATGTATGAACTTAATTACAAAGCCTACTTCTGGTTCTATTACTTTTGAGGGGGTAGAATTAACTCATAAAAACATTACAAAATATAGACAAAAAATGGGAATGGTATTTCAAAATTATAGTCTATTTAACAATTTAAATGTAATTGATAATATAATATTAGCCCCTGTTAAATTGGGAAAGTATAGTAGGAATGATGCTATTAAGAAGGCTCATGTTTTATTAAAAAAGTTTGGTTTAATTGATAAAATAAATGAATTACCTAAAAATTTATCTGGTGGACAAAGACAGCGTATAGCTATTATAAGGTCGTTATTGATGGAACCGGATATTATGCTTTTTGATGAACCTACGAGTGCTTTGGATCCAGAAATGGTTGTGGAAGTACAAGATATTATGAATGAACTTGCTATGGATGGGATGACAATGGTTGTTGTAAGTCATGAGGTGAGTTTTATTAGTAAATTTGCAACGAGAATAATTTATTTGGAAGATGGAAAAATAATTGAAGATGGTACATTTGAAGATTTGAGAAAATCTGACAATGAAAAAATAAAGGCATTTATATCAAAAATAAGTTAGGAGGAATAAAAATGATAAATGTTAAGAGTGAGATAAAGCCATTAAAGAAAGTGTTGCTACATAGACCTGGTGAGGAATTGTTAAATTTAACACCTGATACTTTTGCAACGCTTTTATTTGATGATATACCATATTTAAAGATAGCAAGACAAGAACATGATGAATTTGCTAAAATTTTAAGAGATAATGGTGTAGAAGTTGTATATTTGGAGGACTTGGTTACAGAGGTTTTAGATAGTAGTACAGAAATAAAAGATAAGTTTATTAAGCAGTTTGTAAAAGAAGCTGGAATTAAAAGTAAGAAATATAGAGAAGCTGTTATTGATTATTTAAAAGGCTTTGGTGATACTAAGGAATTAGTGCTTAAAACTATGAGTGGAATTAATATTAATGATGTAACTAGTCTTGAAAAAGATAGTAATCATTCTTTGGTAGATCAGGTTATGGAAGATAGTAAATTTTTAGCAGATCCAATGCCTAATTTAGTGTTTACACGTGATCCTTTTGCTTCTATAGGTAATGGTATTAGTTTAAATAAGATGTATTCTGTTACAAGAAATAGAGAAACTATTTATGCTGAATATATTTTTGAATATCATAAAGATTATAAGGGTACTAAGAAATACTATGATAGATATAATGATAATCATATTGAAGGTGGAGATATTCTTATATTAAGTGATCACGTTATTGCTATTGGTATTTCACAGAGAACACAAGCTGAGAGTATTGAATTAATTGCTAAGAATATATTTAGAGAAAGTGATAATACTTTTGATACTATACTTGCTTTTAATATTCCTAATTCTAGAGCATTTATGCATTTAGATACGGTATTTACACAAATAGATAATGATAAATTTACATATCATCCTGGTATAATGGATACATTACAAGTATTTGAAATTACTGAAGGAAGTAACAATAAGATAAATGTTAAAGAAATAAATGATAGTTTAGAAAATATACTTGAAAATTACTTAGATAGAGCTGTTACTTTAATACCTTGTGGTGGTGGTGATAAAATTATTTCTGAACGTGAACAATGGAATGATGGATCTAATACTTTGTGTATAGCACCAGGTGTAGTAGTAGTTTATGATAGAAATAATGTTACTAATGATGTTCTTAGAAGATATGGTATTAAAGTATTAGAAATGCCAGGAAGCGAATTATCAAGGGGTAGAGGTGGTCCTAGATGTATGAGTATGCCACTAGAAAGAGAGGATTAATATGGATTTAAGGAAAAGAGATTTTTTAAAATTATTAGATTATACGCCAGAAGAGATAAGATATTTATTAGATTTGGCTAAAGATTTTAAGAAGAAAAAACATGAAGGAATAGAACATAAATATTTACAAGGAAAAAATATTGCTATTATTTTTGAAAAAGATTCTACAAGAACGAGATGTTCTTTTGAAGTTGCAAGTTATGATTTGGGTGCTAATGTTACTTATTTAGGACCTACTGGTAGTCAAATGGGTAAAAAAGAGAGCATTGCTGATACAGCTAGGGTTTTATGTAGAATGTATGATGGAATTGAATATAGAGGATTTGGACAAGATATTGTTGAAGAATTGGCTAAATATTCTACAGTACCTGTATGGAATGGACTAACTAATGAATTTCATCCTACACAAATGTTAGCAGATATTATGACACTAGAAGAATGTTGTGGTGACGTTAAAGGAAAAAAATTGGTTTTTTGTGGTGATGCTAGAAACAACGTTGGTAATTCTTTAATGGTTGTATGTGCTAAATTAGGAATTAATTTTGCATGTTGTGCACCAAAAGAATTATTTCCAGAAGAAGACTTAGTTAATACTTGTCGTGAAATTGCTAATGAGAATGGATCTACCATTTTACTTACTGAAGATATTATGGAAGGCACTAAGGGAGCTGATGCTATTTACACAGATGTTTGGGTATCTATGGGAGAACCAGTTGAAAAATGGCAAGAAAGAATAAATTTATTACATAAATATCAAGTTACTATGGATGTTATGAAAAATGCTAATTCTAATGCTATATTTTTACATTGTTTGCCATCATTTCATGATACTAATACAACGATTGGTAAAGAGATTTATGATACTTATGGGTTAGAAGAAATGGAAGTTACAAATGAAGTGTTTGAATCTGAACAATCAAAGGTATTTGAAGAAGCAGAAAATAGAATGCACACTATAAAGGCTGTTATTTATGCTACTTTAAGAGATTAATTATATGTTGAAAGGAACTTGTTAAAAATGGGTAAAAAAATAGTGGTTGCTCTTGGAGGAAATGCTTTAGGTAGTACTTGTGCTGAACAGAAAGAACTTGTTAAAAATACTGCTAAAAGTATTGTGTCTTTAATTAAAGAGGGTAACGATGTAATAATTGGTCATGGAAATGGACCACAAGTTGGTATGATTAATTTGGCTATGGACTATGCTGCTTCTAAGAATCAAATAAAAGCAGCTATGCCTTTCGCTGAATGTGGAGCTATGAGTCAAGGATATATAGGTTATCATTTGTCACAAGCAATTAATAGTGAACTTAAGAAAAATAATATAGATAAAAAGTGCGTAACATTAATTACACAAGTTGAGGTTTCAAAAGATGATGCTGCTTTTAAAAACCCTACTAAGCCTGTAGGTATGTTTTATACTAAAGAAGAAAGTGAAAAGATAGCTACAGAAAAAAATTACCAATTTCTTGAGGATGCTGGTCGTGGTTATAGGAGAGTTGTTCCTTCTCCTATACCAAAAAGCATTGTCGAGTTGGACGTTGTAAATGATTTAGTGTCAAAAGGATATGTAGTCATTACAATAGGAGGTGGCGGTATACCAGTAGTCAAAGAAGGCCCTGATTATATTGGTGTAGATGCCGTAATAGACAAAGACCGTTCATCTGCTAAATTAGCAAGCTTAATGGATGCAGATATATTGCTTATATTAACAGCTGTAGAAAAAGTTTGTTTAAATTATAATCAAAGTAATGAAGTAAAATTAGACAAATTAACTATAGAGGAATGTGAGAAATATATTAGTTTAAATGAGTTTGCTAAGGGAAGTATGTTGCCTAAGATAGAGGCATGTATGGACTTTGTTAATAATAGCAATAAGGGAATAGCTATTATTACTTCATTAGATAAAGCTATTGATGCTATTAATGGTTTGACAGGAACAATTATTCAAAAATAATATAAGGAGGAAAAATGAAAGAAAAAGAAGCAAAAGCTAAACAAGAACCTAAAGAAAAGAAAAGATTAAGTTCATTCTCTATAATTATTATACTTTTATTTATTGTGGCTGCTGTGACTTGGTTTATACCAGAGGTATCTAATGCTAAATTATCAGATATTCTTATGGCACCAGTAAATGGTTTTTCTGATAGTATGGAAGTATGTATCTTCATTCTAATCTTAGGTGGCTTTTTAGCTGTTGTTACTAAAACAGGTGCTCTTGAAAATGGTATTGCTGTTTTGGTAAAAAAGATGAAAGGTAAGGAACTATGGTTAATTCCTATTCTTATGTTTATATTCTCAATTGGTGGAACAACATATGGAATGTTAGAAGAAACTGTAGGATTTTATATCTTACTTGCTGCTACGATGGTAGCTGCTGGTTATGATACAATTGTTGGGTCTGCAATTGTTTTACTTGGAGCAGGTAGTGGAGTACTTGGTTCTACGGTAAATCCATTTGCTGTTGGAGTAGCTATAAATGCTCTACCAGAAGGAATTCAAGCTAATCAAACTATTATCTTGTTACTTGGTGTAATATTATGGTTAACAGCTTATGGTATTTCTGTATATTTTGTTATGAAATATGCTAAGAAAGTAAAGGAGGACAAAGGTTCTACATTCTTATCACTTCAAGAAAGAAAAGATATGAAGACAGAATTCATTGACAAGCAAGAAGATAAGAAAGATGTTAAATTAAGTACAAAACAAAAAGTTGTTCTTTGGTTATTTGGATTAACATTTGTTGTTATGATTCTTGGATTCATTCCTTGGGTTGATTTTGGAATTATTTCTGAGGAAGTAGCTGATGCTGGAACACACTGGACAGCACTATTAACAGGAACATGTTTTGGATGGTTCTATTTCTTAGATGCTGCTACATGGTTTTTATTAATGGCTGTTGTGATAGGTGTTGTATATGGTATGAGCGAAAAAGAATGGGTTGATACATTTGTTAAAGGTGTTGGTGACATCGTTTCAGTAGTATTAATCGTTGCAGTTGCTCGTGGTGTTAAAGTGTTAATGGATACGACAGGTCTTGGAGATTATATTATTACTAAGTCTGTAAATGCTTTAGCTGGAACTCCTGGTTATGTATTTGCACCACTTGATTATTTACTTCATATAGGATTATCTGTATTAATACCATCTAGTAGTGGTCTTGCTACATTATCTACACCAATAGTAGCTCCAGTTGCTGCAGGTATTGGATTAAATCCATCTGTTACAATTATGATTTTTGTAGCAGCTAATGGATTAGTTAATTTAATTACTCCAACTTGTGGTGCTATTATGGGAGGTCTTGCACTTGCAAAAGTAGAATATTCAACTTGGTTTAAATGGGCATTTAAAGTAGTATTAACTATAGGACTTGCTTCTATGGTAATATTAACTTTAGCTATGATAATATTCTAATAAAAGCTACATATATTGTAGCTTTTTTAAATTTATATGATAGAAATTTATGAAAAGGTATTATGGATAGAATATAATTATTAGAAATAGTGTCAATAAATAGTTAAATATTTATAAAAGATACTATTTTTTAATATATGTGTTAAAATGTAGATATAGTAGGTGAGTATTATGATAGACGATTTAAAAGTAATTAGAAAAAAATATGGTGAAAAGATGTATCATTTTTGTAGAGAATCATTTCCAACTTTATTAGAGGAACCTGGAAAACTATTAAAACTTTTAAGTGATAATTTTCACGAAAGTCATTCTCTATTTGATGACATTGTAGCCAATGGAAAAGAAAGTGAATTTAAAAATTTTATATATAGTTTGGTTGATGTAGAGAATAATAATGAATTAGGCATGATTAAAACGCCTGAAGAACTTATGTCTGAAGCAGGTTATGTTTTAGTAGAATGTTATAATGAAGGAGATATTCAAGCATTTAGAAAATATTATGCTCGAAGAGAAGAACTTTGTACTTTTAAAGGTGGAAGATTGAATAGGTGTAGAGTATTTTTTGCTGTTAAGAAAAATGTATCAGATATAAAAAGAGAAGACTTTAAGAAACCAAAAAGAGAAGACGAGTATGGAACATCTGTAATAAGTATTCAGTTTACAAAAGATGGGACAAATACTTTATCAATAAAAAATAGATATAATCATACAGTTAACAATCCAGATGCTACTTTTTCAAATAATTTAGATAATATAATTCCTGGATTAACAGAATCATTTGAAAGATATAAAGGTATAATTCAAAGGTATAAAAGTGAAAACTTTGAAATAAAAGGTTATGTTAGAGCTAATGATGGAAAATATTATAAATATAATTATGAAATAAATAATGTATATTATTGCCCTGATAATATAATTATTGATAATTTTAATGTAAAAAGGTATGATAAAAGTAGATATTTAATAATTGATTATTTTATAATAGATTTGTCTAATAAAAGTATTAGGTTATATGACAAAAAACTAAGTGATAGTTTTTGTGATGTAATAAAAGATATAAATAAGATAGAAATAGATAATATTGATAGTGGCAAAAAGATAACAATATTAGGTGACAATAATAAAAGTTTAGAAATTATAACTGATAAAGATGGAAAAATAATATCACTTAAGATGAATAAAATTTATGATATAGGTGATAAATTCTTGTCTTATAATACCTCCCTTCAAAAATTTACTGCCGAAAACTTAACGGAGGTAGGCGATTGGTTCTTGAGTTGTAATAATACTCTTCAAGAACTATATCTTCCAAACTTAACAAAGGTAGGCAATGGTTTCTTGTGTTTTAATACCTCCCTTCAAAAATTTACTGCCGAAAACTTAACGGAGGTAGGCAGTGATTTCTTGTATTATAATACCTCCCTTCAAAAATTTACTGCCGAAAACTTAACGGAGGTAGGCAGTTATTTCTTGTGGTGTAATAATACTCTTCAAGAACTATATCTTCCAAACTTAAAAATAGTAGGCCATGATTTCTTGCGTAGGAATAAAACTCTTCAAAAATTTACTGCTGAAAATTTAATAAAGGTAGGCGATTGGTTCTTGAATAATAATCATAAATTAAGAAATAAAATATTATCTGAAATAGAAAAAAGAAACAGAAGAGGGAGAAGATAATGAAAGAATTATTAGTAATTGAAAAGAATGATGATAGATATATACTTATTGATGAATATAATAATAAGTATGATTTAAATATTCATATTATGGATATTGATTATGAAATAATGGTGGGAGATACTTTATATATAGATGGTGGTATGATTAGAGATGAAAGAGTATTTACCTTTGGTAAGTTAGATTCAGAATATGGAAGAAAAATAGATAATAATAATGATAAAGAAGTAGTAGTATTTAAGCAAAAAGATAATAAATATTATATGAAAAGGTATTATGGATAGAATATGATTATTATAAATAGTGTCAATAAATAGTTAAATATTTATAAAAGATACTATTTTTTAGTTGATTATATATTTATATGGATTTTTTTCTAAATTTTCTTATGATTAGTGTACTTTGAGAAAACAATTTGGTACAATGCTTGTGGGGAGTGCAGTTTATGGATAGAATTAATAATACAAAAATATTTAATAATGGAGAATTGATTAGAGAATATGGTTTGTATACGGGTAGAAAAATAGGAATTATTACTGATTTACATGGATTATATGAACCACTTATAGCAACTTTAGATAGTATGAAAAAAAGAGGAATAACAGAAATATATTCTCTTGGTGATAATATAGGGGAGGGACCTAATCCTAAAGAGGTTATGTTATTATTGAAAGAATATGGAGTTATATCAGTTTTGGGAAATGCTGAGGAATATATTTGGTTAGGTATTGAACCTTTTTCAGATTGTATAAATTTATCTAAGATAAAAGATATATTGTGGATAAAAGAACAATTAGGTACTTTTTTAATTCAAGATATGGAAAGTTGGCCTTATTCTGTAGATTTAGTTTTAGGAGGAAAAAAAATAGGGTTATGTCATTATGCTAATGATGTTAGGTTTGATTTTAGAGATAGAAATGTATTTACTTATCAATTGTTATCTAATAATGGTTTAGATCCGAGGGATCAGTTTTTATATGCTAATAGTTCTATACAAAAAAGAGAAGTTGAATATTATAGTGGATTATATTTATTAAATAAGAATCCTGAGTTAAAAGGATGTGAGGATTCATATAATGATCCGTTATTTAATGGACTTAGTCCTATAATGTATGATGCTATAATACAGGGACATTTTCATTTTAAAAAGTATGATAATATGGATGGTAATATTCCATTTTATTCTATTAGAGCATTAGGAATGGCATATGATAAAGATCCTATAAATTATGCTTCATATATTGTTTTACATGAAAAAGAAAATGGGTTTGATATTGAAGAAGTACTTGTAGAATATGATAGGTCAAAAATGGAGTGGAAAATATTAGAAAGTGAAAATCCAAATATGACTATTAAAAGATATGTTGTATGAGATAAGAAATAGTGTTTTTCACTAATTTTTAATGATTAAATATATTAATGATAATAATTATTTTATTGCTCAATTGTTAATTTTTTGTTATAATTTATCTAGGAGTATATATATGGATTATAGTATTAAAATAAATGAATTTGAAGGGCCTTTGGACTTATTATTACATCTTATAAAGGAAGCAAATATTGATATTCAAGATATATCTATTAATGAGATAACTAATCAATATTTAGATTATATAAATAAGATGGAAGAATTAAATATTAATGTGGCTTCTTCATATTTAGTAATGGCTTCAGAATTAATGGAAATAAAATCAAAGTCATTATTGCCTAAACAAGAAAAAGAGGATAATGATTTAGAAGAGGAAGAAGTATCTAGAGAAGCTTTAATAAATAAATTAATTGAATATAAAAAGTATAAGGAAATAACAGAAGTTTTTAAAATATTAGAAAGTAAGAGAAAAGATATATATATTAAAGGGCCTGAGAAGATATCTAATTATATAACGGGACCTGTTTTAAATAATGAAGGTTATACAGTAGATGATTTAACGGGTGCTTTTCTTAATTTTCTAAAAAGAAAAGAACAAGATAAACCTATTAATACAAAGATTGTAGATAAAGAATATAGTGTTAAAGAAAGAAAGCAGAATATTAGAAGTATATTACATCAGAAACATAAAGTTAAGTTTCAAGAATTATTTAATGAATATAATCGTCCTTATCTTATTGTAACGTTTTTATCTGTTTTAGAGATGACTAAGGATAAGGAAATAATAATTAGACAAGAGCGTAATTTTGATGACATATTAATAGAGGAAGTGGTATAATGAAAGGAGTATTGGAAGGCCTTTTGTATGTAGAGGGAGATTTGGGTATTACTTTAGAACAAGTATCAGAAATATTAAATATTTCTTTAGATAATGCAAAGGATTTGGTATTATCTTTGAAGGAAGAATATATAAAAGAAGATAGAGGACTTAGAATTAATTTTTTAGGTAATTCAATTAAATTGACTACTAAAGAGGAACATAAAGAATATTTTCAGAAATTGTTAGAAAGTCCTAAGAATAATGTTTTATCACCTCAAGCTCTTGAGACATTAGCTATAATTGCTTATAATGAGCCTATAACAAGAATGCAAATTGATGAATATCGTGGTGTAGATTCTATTTATGTATTGAGAAGATTATTAGCAAAGGGGCTTGTTAAGGAGTGTGGTCGGAGCGATTTACCGGGTAGACCTATTTTATATAAAACGACTGATGAATTTTTAGATTATTTTAATTTATCTAGTAAGGATGATTTACCTAAAATTGAATTATTAGAAGAAAATGATGAGGAAAAAGATTTATATACATCAAATTATAAGGAATAGAGGTTAATATGAATATAGTAGATATTATTGATAAGAAAAGAAGAAAGATAGAATTAAGTGAAGAAGAAATAAAGTATGTTATAAATGGATTTTTAGAAGGTGAAGTTAAAGATTATCAAGTTAGTGCGCTTCTTATGGCTATTGTTTTAAATGGTATGAGTGATGAAGAAATTACTTATTTGACTAAGTATATGATTGAAAGTGGTAAAACACTAGATTTATCTAGTTTAGGAAGTGCCTTAGTAGATAAACATTCAACAGGAGGTGTAGGGGATAAAACAACGTTGATAATTGCTCCTATAGTGGCTTCTTGTGGCGTTAAAGTGGCTAAAATGAGTGGTAGAGCTTTGGGATATACTGGTGGAACAATTGATAAATTAGAATCAATTCCAGGTTTTAAAGTAGATTTATCTATTCAAGACTTTTTAAAAGAAGTTAATGATATTGGTGTTGCTATAACTAGTCAAACTGAAGATATTGCTGTAGCCGATAAGAAGATATATGCATTGAGAGATGTGACTGCTACGGTAGAATCTCTTCCCTTAATTGCTTCTTCTATTATGAGTAAGAAAATTGCACTTGGTGCTAAAAAACTAGTATTAGATGTTAAAGTTGGTTCTGGGGCTTTGGTAAAAGATTTACAAAGTGCTAGAAAATTATCTAGAATAATGATTGATTTGGGTAAGAAATTTGGAATGACTGTTATATGTATTTTAACTAATATGGATAAACCTTTGGGAACTAATATAGGTAATGCTCTTGAAATTGAAGAATGTATTGAGGTGTTAAAAGACAATAAACAGGGTTCATTGAGAGATTTGTGTATTATATTGTCTTCATATATGGTTAGTTTAGGTCTTAATATAACTTATGATGAAGCTAAAGAAAAGGTTTTATCTAATCTTACTAATGGTCTTGCTTATAAGAAATTTTTAGAATTAATTAAATATCAGAATGGTGATATTACTAAGTTACCACATTCTAGATATGTATATAATATAAAAGCAAATATGTCTGGATATTTAAATAGTATAGATGCATATAAGATTGGTTTATTGTCAATGTCACTTGGTTCAGGTAGAAAAAATAAAGATGACACTATTGATTATAGTGCTGGAATAGTTTTAAAGAAAGATTTAAATGATTATATTGAAAAAGGAGATATACTTATGCAGGTACACTCTAATAAAGAAATTAATCATATAGATAATACTATTTTTAAGATAGGCCCAAATAAAGTATATAATCCAAGAATAGTATATGAGGTTATAGATTAGGGGTATTATGAAAGTAGCAGTTCATACTTTTGGTTGTAAAGTTAATTTATATGAATCAGAATATATAATTAATTTACTTAAAAATAAAAACTATTCTATAGTAGATTTTAAGGAAGAGGCAGATATATATATTATTAATACATGTTCAGTAACTAATGAAGCGGATAAAAAGGATAGGCAATTAATTACTAGAACAAGAAAAAAACATCAAAATGCTATATTGGTAGTAATGGGATGTTATTCACAATTAAATCCTGATAAAATAGATGCTGATATAGTTATAGGAAATAAATATAAAAGTGATATTGTATCTTTGATAGAAGAATACCTAAAAAATAAAGAAAAAATAGTTAAGGTAGAGGATATTTCTAAGACTAATTTTGAGAATATGTATATAGATAAATTTAATATACATACAAGGGCTTTTGTAAAAATTCAAGATGGTTGTAATGCATTTTGTGCTTATTGTGCTATTCCATATGCTAGAGGTGGAATAAGAAGTAAGGAGTTAAATACGGTTATTGATGAAGTAACTAATTTAGTAAATAATGGATATAAAGAAATAGTGTTAACGGGTATTCATACGGGTAGATATGGTATTGATAATGGTCATTCTTTGGAAGAATTACTTAAGTTTTTAGTGAATATTCCAAATATTTATAGAATTAGATTGTCAAGTATTGAAATAAATGAAATAACTGATGGAATTATTGATTTGATAAAAAATAATAATATAATGGCTAAACATTTACATATACCACTTCAATCTGGTAGTAATAGTATTTTGAAGAGTATGGGAAGACTTTATGATAAAGAATATTTTATTAATAGAATAGAATATATAAGAAGAGAGATTCCTAATATAAGTATAACGACTGATTTAATCGTTGGTTTTCCTGGTGAAACAGAAGAGTTATTTAATGAAACAATAGATACTTTAGACAAGATTAGATTTACAAAAATACATACTTTTCCATATTCAAAAAGAGATGGTACTAGAGCAAGTATTATGTCTAATCAGGTAGATGGTGTTATTAAGAAAAGAAGAGTAAATCAAATACTTAGATTATCTAATATATATGAAAATGAATATTATAAGAGAAATATAGGTATGGTTTTTGATGGTGTTCTTGAGAAGAGAAATGATAATGAATGTTATGTTTTGACTTCAAATTATATTAGTGTTTTATTAAATGATAATTATGATAATAATGAAATATTATCTGTTAAAATAGATAGGGTTATTGATGATGATGTTTATGGAATTGTAGAGAGATAAGAAAGTATTGTTTTTTCTTATCTTTTGTGTTATTATAAAGGCGTTTTACGAAAGGAAGTATTATGTATAATAAATGTTTGGAATATTTGCTTAGCAATAATCCTGATAATGTTATGTCAAAAAGTGGTGTTGTTTTTAGAAAAATGTTAAATCCTATAATTAGGGGGACAGGTAAATTAATAGGTCCATATCATCTTGAAATATTAAGAAAAGAACCAGTTAGAATAAAGAAACCAATTACTTTGGAAGAAAAAGAATATAATAAGCGACCTATTATATTTGTTCCTACTCATGGTTTTAAAGATGATTTTTTATATTCTATAATAACAATGCGAGCTCATGCTTATGCCCTTCATGCTAGTATACCTTATTTTTATAATTCTTTTGATGGAATACTTTTATGGTTAAATGGAGTATTAATAATAAATCGAAGAGATAAGGAAAGTAAAAAATCAGCACTTCCTAAGGTTAGTAATGTAATTAAACTAGGAGCTAATGTTACGTATTTTCCAGAAGGAACCTGGAATAAAAGTCCTAATTTATTAGTTTTAGATTTGTGGAATGGTATTATTAAAGCAGCCAAAGAAAACAATGCTTTATTGGTACCAATTGCTACGATGACTGTTGATGATAAAATATGTTATAGTATTCAAGATAGTCCTATAGATGTATGCGATATGGATTCAAAAGAGGCTAAAATATTTTTGGGAGATACTTTAGCTTCAATAAAATGGGAAATTATGGAACATATTGCTAGTGTCAATGGTATATCTAAAAGAGAGGATTTTGAAGATGGTTATTGGGATGATTATGTTAAGAAATTAATAGAACCTGTGAAAAATTTTTATGACTATGAGATAGAAAATAATAGTGAATATATAGATCCTACTAAGACTAGTGAAGAAGAAGTGTTTGGATGTTTGGATAATGTAAAATTAACTTCTAATAATGCTTATGTTCTAGTTAGAACTAGAAATAATAGGAAGGGTTAATGATATGTATAATAAATGTTTGGAATATTTGCTTAGTAATGATTCTGATGATGTTATGTCAAAAGGTGGTATAGAATTTAGAAAATTTATTCATCCGGTTGTTATTAGAGTTGGAAAATTGCTTGGTCCAGATAAATATGTGCTAATAAAAAGGGAACCAGAAAGAATTAAAAATCCAAAAACTATAGAAGAAATAGAATATAATAAAAGGCCAATTATATACGCACCAACTCATGGTTTTAAGGATGATTTGTTATATTCGTTGTATACGGCTAAGAATCATGCATATATTTTATTTGGAAGTTTACCACAATTTTTTAATACTTTTGATGGATTTAGTGCATGGGCTAATGGTGTTTATTTGGTTGATAGAGATGATAGAAATAGTCGTAAAGCATCATATGATAAAATTAGGAGAGGTTTTGAATTAGGAGTAGAAAATCTTTTATGGTTTCCTGAAGGTGTTTGGAATAAAAGTCCTAATTTATTGATATTAGATTTATGGAACGGTATGTATAGAGTTGCTTTAGACCATAATGCTTTAATAGTACCAATATCTGTTATGGAAGAAGATGGTGTATGTTATGCTATTCAAAATAAGCCTATTGATGTATGTTCTTTAGATTTAAATGAAGGAAAACAATTAATAAGAGATAGTTTGGCTACTGCTAAATGGGAAGTCTTAGAATATATTGCTAGTAATAAGGGTTTAGCTAAAAGGAGCGATTTCTATCCTGGTTATTGGGAGGACTATGTAAATAAGTTAATTGATCCGGTTAGAAAGAATTATAATTTTGAAACAGAAGCTAGAGCAGAATATATAGATCCTACTAAGGTTAGTGAAGAAGAAGTATTTGAGTGTTTGGATAATGTAGAATTAACTTCTAATAATGCTTATGTTCTAGTTAGAACTAGAAATGATTTACATAAGTAAAAATATTTATTTTTTATAAAAAAACGTATTACTTTTATATAAAGTATTGTATAATTAGTAAGGTGGATATGATATGAGTGAATTACAATTACCTTTTTATGCAATGCTTTTTTCTTTATTATTGTGTTTTGCATATTTCTTAAGAAAAAGAATTAATTTAATTGAAAATAGAATATATTCTATAATGCTAATATGTAGTACTATTGATTGTGTTTTAGTTGTTGTTTTGAGAATTATGGCTATGTTTCCTTTAACTCCTATTGCTATTAAAATAATTTCTTTATTAAATAAGATAGATTTTATTCAATTAATAATAATAGCAACTTGTTTATTTTTATATATGTTATTGGTTACTTTTCCAAATCTTAAAAAGATATATGTAAAAATAGTTTATATATTAGCTATTATAGATAGTATATCAATATTATTAGTGGCTATTTTGAAAGTGAATATTATTTCTAATGGTAATAATGCTTTAACTATAGGTGGATCAGCAAGTGGGGTGACAGCTTTTCTTTGCTTGTTATATTTATTATCATCAGTTATTGTACCTCTTTTAAACATTAAACATTTAGATAAGAGACATATACCTATGCTTTTTGTAGTGGTGTCTTGTATATTTTTATTTTTTGTATATAAATATAATCCTTATTTAATTGTTATTTCTATTACGATTACTTTAGTTAATTATTTGATGTATTTTACAATAGAAAATCCTGATGTAAAAATGTTATTAGAAATGAAAAAGTCAAAAGATAAATTAGATAAATCTAATTATGATAAGTCTATGTTTTTGTTTGATATGTCTAAAATGGTGAAGAGGTCAACTGAAAATATTAATAAAATAGCTTATGATGTATTGGATGATAGAAATATAGATAAAGATAATAGTATGCGTGAGATTATTAATGAAGTATCTATGTTAAATACTATGTGTAATAAAATGTTTAATATTAATGAGATAGAGGCCTCGAAGATAAAAATATATAATAAAAAGTATGATGTTAAATTATTGATTAAAACTTTAGTAAAATCTTATAATAGGGATAATTTGAATTTATCTATTGATAGTAATATTCCTGATAATTTGTATGGGGATGCAATTACTTTAAAGGAATGTTTGATTGATGGATTAGAATTGTTTGTTAATAGTGATAATATTATTTTAAATATTAATTCAGTAAATAAAAATGATATATGTAGATTGATTATATCTATTGAAGGAAATGGTGCTATAGATATAGAAAATAATGATTTATATAAGAATATATATAATAGAATAATTTTAATGGGTGGATTTATAATATTAGAGAATAATAAAATAAATATTATATTAGATCAAAAGATGGTTATTGATAAAGATGATAGTTTAGAAAAATATACTAATTATTTGAAGAAAATAAGTATTTTAGTGGTAGATGAAAATATTTCTAATCAAAAATTAATATCTAAGTGTCTAGATGATGATAATGTTGATTTGACTTTTGTTAGTTATGGGAAAGAATGTTTAAATAGGATAAGAAATAATGAGAAATATGATTTGATATTAATGAGTGATGAACTTAATTATATGTCTTATATAGAGACTGTTAAAAAATTAAAATTAATTAGTGGTTTTAATTCTATACTTATTTTGATGACTAGAGATAATAATGTGGAATATACGGGTAGTTATAAGAAATATGGTTTTGATGATTATATATTAAAACCTATTAGTAGAAATAAGTTAATTACTTTGTTAGAAAAATATTTTAAATAATATGACATATTATTAAGTAAATTTTATGTATAGTTATAAATAAAGTTTACTTTTTTTTATGTTGTGTTTTAAAATAATTATGGAGGTACTAATTATGAATATAAAAACTAGTAATAGAATAATTATGGTATTATATGTAATAGTACTTTTTTTATTATCAATACAGGTGGGGAAATATTATAATAAATTTGTCAATAAAAAAAATAATGATGATTTTGTTATAAAATATGATTATAAAGATAATTCTAGGATAGTTAGTGATATAAATAATAATGATTATAGTGCTTGTTTGAATAGTTTACCTTTATATGAATTGGATAATGAAAGGAAAGAGATAGAGGAATATATTAAAGAACATGATATGGCGTTATATTATGAAGATATTAATACTTCTTATGTGATTAAGTATAATGATAATAGAACTTATTATGGAGCTAGTTTGATTAAGTTATTAGATGCTTTATATTTGTATGATAATAAAGTTAACTTGATGACTAAGGTTAGTTATATTAGTGACAGGGGAGATAAGTGTTCTAGTAATAAACAGGTAGATAATGAGATAACGTTAAAAGATTTGGTATATTGTACTTTATCTGTTAGTGATAATGATGCTCATTTTATGTTATATAATTATATTGGTAGAGATAATTTGGTTAGATATGGTAATTCTTTAGGAATTAAAAATATATTAACGTCAAGTGAGAAATTTGGTAATCAGACTGTTACTAATACGAATATATATTTAAAAAGATTATATGAGATAAAAGATACTAAGTATGGAAAATTTTTAATTGATACGATGACTAATAATTTTTATTCTAGTATAAATAAAAAATTAGACGTAAATGTTGCTCATAAATATGGTAAATGGGGAAAATATTATCATGATGTTGGTATTGTTTTTGATGAGAATCCATATACTATATCTATTTTTACTAAAAGTGCTAATGATGATTATACTGAATTGGTAGGAAAATTATCTTTAATGATCTATGAGTATCATTCTAAATATTGGCTTATTGTTAATAGAGAATGTGATAAATAAATATATTTGGTAAGATACTCTAATCTTGCTAAACTATTTATTTTATAGTATAATTTAATCGATGAGGAGGGAAGTTATGAAGAGTATTGATACTTCCAATTTGAAGGGAACAGAAGATTTTTTTGGTAAGGAACAAATAATTAGAAATTATATTATAGATACACTAAAGAATATATTTAATAATTATGGGTATTTACCATTAGATACTTCTATATTAAATAATTATGATTTATTAGCTTATAAATATAATGATGGGGCTGAAATATTAAAAGAAATATATAAATTAACTGATCAAGGTAATAGGGAATTGGCTTTAAGATATGATTTAACTATACCTTTTTGTAAGTTTATTGCTAATCAGAAGGAGCTTAGATTGCCTCTTAGGAGATATGAAATAGGTAAAGTATTTAGAAATGGACCAGTTAAATTAGGAAGATGTAGAGAGTTTTATCAATGTGATTGTGATATTGTGGGTATTGATGGGACTGATATTGAAGTTGAACAAATGATTATGGTTATTGAGGCTTTTAGACGTCTTGGTATTGATATTATTGTTAAATGGAATAATAGGAAATTAATGACTAGTTTAATTAAATATGCAGGGATAAATATTGATACGGATATGGTTATTGGTGTTATTGATAAGAAAGAAAAGATGTCGTTGGATAACTTATATAAAGAATTTGAAAGTATTGGTATAAGTAATGATATGGCTAGTAAATTAATGAATTTATTTTCTATGGATATTTCTGAATATAATAATCTTGATTATGATGATGAATTATTTAGGGAAGCATTGATTGAAATTAATGATGTTAATAATAAAATTATATTATTAGGGTTAACAGATAATACTGCATTTACGCCAACTCTTGCTCGTGGTCTTAGTATATATACTGGTATTGTTTTTGAATTTTATGATAAGATGGAAAGATTAACTTGTTCACTAGGTGGTGGTGGTAGATATAATAAGATTATTACTGATTTTATTAATGATGGTAATGAGTATCCGGCTATTGGGTTATCTTTTGGACTTGAACCTATATATACAATATTAAAAAGTAATTTGGAAGAAAATAGTCTATATGATGTATATATTATACCTATGGAAGAAGATTATAAAGTATTAGAATTAGCTACTATACTTAGAAATAATAATATAAGTACTATAGTAGAATATTCTAAGAGAAAACTTAAGAAGTGTTTTGAATTTGCTGATAAGAATAATATTAAATATGTTATAGTTCTTGGTAGTAGAGAATTAGAAACGGGTGTATATACGATTAAAGATATGGAAAAGCAAGAACAATATGAATTTAATTTAGAAGAACTATTGGAATACTTAAAAAAATAGTTCTTTTTCTTGTTTAATTTATTGTTATATGATAAAATTGATTTATGTAGATAGGAGGATAAGGTGACAAGAACAGTAGGTACTGTTGTACGTGGTATAAGAACACCAATAATAAAAGAAGATACTAATCTTGCAGATGTGGTTGTTAATTCTATAATGGAGGCTCAAAAAGAAGAGGGATTTACTTTTCATGATAGAGATATTATAGCAATTACAGAGGCTGTAGTTGGTATATCAGAAGGTAATTTTATTAAGGTAGATGATATTGCTTATGATATTAAAAATAAATATCCAGATGGAGAAGTTGGAATAGTTTATCCTATACTTAGTAGGAATAGATTTTCTTTGATACTTAAGGGTATTGCTAGAGGATGTAAAAAGATATATATGTTATTATCTTTTCCTAAAGATGAGGTTGGTAATAGTATTCTTGATTTAGATACGTTAGAAAATAGTGAATTTGACTTGGGTAGTATAATTAGTGAAAGTGAATATGATAGGGTATTTTCTTCATTTAAACATCCTTTTACGGGTATTAATATGGTAGAGTTTTATAGAGAAGTTATACATAATGAAGGATGTGAAGTTGAGTTTATTTTTTCTAATCAAGCTAAGGATATTTTAAAATATACTTCTAATGTTTTAACTTGTGATATTCATAATAGGGTTAAAACAAAAGAAAATATTATATCTTCTGGTGGTACTAATGTATATGGTTTATATGAGATTATGACTAAACCAATTAATGGTAGTGGTTATAATCCTAAGTATGGTTTACTTGGTTCTAACAAGTCAACAGAAGAAAAATTAAAGTTATTTCCTAAAACAGGAGATAAATTAGTTATAGATATTCAAAATAGAATGTATGAATTAACTGGAAAGAAAATAGAAGTTATGGTATATGGTGATGGTGCTTTTAAAGACCCTGTTGGAGGTATTTGGGAGTTAGCTGATCCTGTTGTTAGTCCAGCTTATACGAGTGGATTGGAAGGAACACCTAATGAGATAAAACTTAAATATGTTTCTGATAATAAATTTCCTGATTTAAGAGGTGAAGAATTGGCAGAGGCAATAAGAAATGAAATAAAGAGCAAAGACGATAACTTAGTTGGTAATATGGCTAGTCAAGGAACTACTCCTAGAAGATTTACTGATTTGATAGGATCTTTATGTGATTTAACTAGTGGTAGTGGTGATAAAGGAACGCCTGTTGTATTTATTCAAGGATATTTCGATAACTATGCAAGTTAAAAATATTATAAAAAGAACTAATGCTTTATCTAGCAATAGTTCTTTTTAGTGTTCTACTTTTAATTATTTCTTCATATTCATGTATTGAACTACTAGGATATAATCCTAGACTTTTAATATACTTATAATATTCTTCTTTACTTAATCCTTTTGCTTGGATTATTTTTTTTAAAATGTATAAAGATTTATCTTTATCATTCAAATATAACAAGTATAGTTCTATAGCAAACATATAAGATATTATATATTTTATAATGATTTCTATATCGCTTGTTTGAAAAATTTCTTCAAAAATATTTTCTTTTATTCTAAATGTATTTTTAATTAATTCTTTCATTTGTTTGTTAGAGTTTAACTGTGTATTGTTGGTCTTTTCATAATCTGTTAGTGTATATATTATGGAACTATATATAACTTGATTACAATACTCTAAATGTGTTATTAGATTAGCTTTATCGGCTTCGTTATTTTTAAATAAATTTCTTAAATAATCTGTTATTATTAATTCAATAAAAAGGGTGTCTATTTCAAAAAAATATCTTTTATTTTTTTCATATGCACCACTTGGATTAATACTATAATTTATTGTATGCATATATTCATGAGCAAATGTTATAATATCTTCAATGTCATGTGTTCTTGCTATTGCTATATATGTTTCGTTTAGGTATGAAAGCATATATGAACAACCCATGAATGGAGTAGTATCTTCTTTATTAAAGGTTTTAAGGTTATTTTTTCTTTGTTTAAATACTTTCATAAATATTTTAAAGAAATAGGGATTTAGACTTTTATAAAAATCATGTACTATTGTTAATATATCATCGGTTTTTAAGTTCATTGTTTTTTGTTCTTCATAAGTTATATCGCTAGAGAATAGTGTGCTTTCTTTATAAAAATTTAATATATCTTCTTTGGCAAAAGATATATTTTCTAATTCTTCTTGGCTTTCTCTATATATTTCTAATAAGCTTAAATTGTCTCTTGCTAAAATAGGATATTCAAATGATTTATCAACGGTTGCAATCATATTCATTAGTAGTGATATATCAAATCCTAAAAGAATTGATTCCTTATTAGTATTTTCAAGTATTATTTCATTTGTTTTTCTATTAAAAGAACCTCCACGTTTTATAATTTCATCAATTAGCATATTTAATTTATTTTCTAAAATGCTTTGACTCCAATTATATTTTTTCATAGTTACACCTCTTTAATGGTTAATATATTAACATATTCTATTATAATAGTAAATACATAATTCTACATTAATAAATAAATATAGACAATAATTTGATAATTTGGTAAAATTATATTAGGAGATAGATATATGGTTAATATTTATAATGAAAAGATTCTGCCTAGTAAAAAGATTATTGATGTTTTAAAGCCTAGATTGGTTTTTATTCCTCTTATAAGTACGTTGGGTTATAAATATGATATGGTTGTTAAAGTTGGTGATTATATTTGTAAAGGGGATATAGTAGGTATTAATAAACTTAGTAATTTTCCTATTCATGCTAGTGTTAGTGGTTTTGTTATTGATGTTGTAAAAAAATATACTTTAAATGGTTCTTTGGTGGATACCGTTGTAATAGAAAATGATTTTAAGGAAAGATATAGAAATAAGAGAGGTAAGAAAAAATATATTAATAGTTATTCTAAATTAGAATTTATTAATATGTTAAGGGATAATGGTATAGTAAATTTATATGGTAGTGATTATCCTTCTTTTATGAATTATTATGATAAGGAAAATATTAAGTATTTAATTATTAATGGAATAGATGATGATATTTTTTCTAGTACTAATAGTATGATTATGTATAATTATACTGAAGAATTATTGGCAGGAATAGATGCTGTTTTGGAAATTATGAATATAGAAACGTGTTATATTGCTGTTAATTATAGTAATGAGTTGGTTATAAATAAATTACTTAAATATAAGAATACTTATCCTAGTATTAAGATATATGGTATTATGGATGGTTATCCTTCTGGAAGTGAATTAAATATTTTAAATTCTATTCTGGATAAGAATTATGATAGTATTCCTGATGATTTAAATGTTATATTTGGAAATGTATCTCTTATGTATGCTATATATGAAATGCTTTTATATAATAGGCCTTTGACGGAAATATTTATTACTGTTTCTGGTTCTGGATGTAAGGATAATGCTAATGTTAAAGTAAAGATAGGTAGTGAAATATCTTATGTTATGGAGTGTTTAGGTGGATATAAAGATAAAAAACTATATATGATAGCAAATGATGTGATGAGAGGAAATTCTCTTAAAAATGATGATGTTATTGTAACTAAAGATTTACATACTATTGTATGTTTACCTGTTAAGGTGGAAGAAACTATTCCTTGTATAAAGTGTGGTAAATGTTCTTATGTGTGTCCTTCTGGTTTAATGCCTATTATGATAATTAAAAATAAAAAGAGAGCTAAGAAGTTAAGAATAGATAAGTGTAATAATTGTGGTCTATGTTCTTATGTGTGTCCTTCTAAGATAGAATTATCTAATATAATGAAAAGTATTAAGGAGGAGAAATGAGAGAGTTTGTTGTATGTAATGGCTTAGCTATTAAAAGTGATAATACTAAAAATAAGATAATGAATAGGTATGTATTTTCTTTGTTAGTATTTCTTCTTTTATCAATTATTACTTCTTTTATTACTAATAATAGTTTTATAGATAAAATTTATCCCATTTTAGGTATTATTTTAACTTTGGGTATATGTTATATTGTTGAATATATTTTTATGTTAATGAGAAAGGAATATAATATAAAGAGAATATGTGATAATAATATATTATTAGTAGGTTTAATACTTAGTTTATTTACTTGTAATTCTTCTTTTTTGATAATTATTATTGCTTCTTTGATTACTTCAATATCAAAAAATTTAATAAAATACTTAGATATTAAATCATCGTTGTTAGGTATTATTATAGTTATATTATTTGGGAATATTAGTTTAGATAGTTATAATAGTATTTTATTACTTATGGGTAATTATAAGATATATATGAGTATTATATTGTCTATTATTTCATATATATATTTATTTTATAATAAGTCTATAAAGTATTTAATTCCATTAACTTCAATAGGTATTTACTTTATAATTATGCTTTTAGTAACGTTATTTAGTGGTAATAATTTATATGATATATTTTTTCTTGTTATTAGATCTAATATAGTGTTTCTAAGTGTGTTTGTGGCTAGTGATTTTGTAAATACTCCTATTAGTAAGGAAGGTGAAATTATTTATGGGATACTTTTAGGTTTATTGACATCTATAATTAGTATATTTAATGTTGAGTTATCTATGGTAATAAGTATAATTATAGCAACATTATTTACTAATATAATTGATATATATAGTTTTAAATTGCGATATAATAAGAAATTTTATAATATTTTACTTAGTATATTTTTGGTTCTTATTTTAATAGATATTCCAATATTGATACATATAATGAAATAATAGGAGGAATTTATGAAAGATAAAATAAAAGTATTAATTACTAAAGAAGAAATTAATAATAGGATTAAAGAAATAGCTTGTGATATAAATAGAGATTACTATGGAGAAGATGTTGTACTGGTATGTGTTTTGAATGGGGCTGTTTATTTTGCTGTTGATTTATCTAAGGAATTAACGGACTGTAATGTTATTATGGATTTTGTTAAGATAAGTAGTTATGGTGTTAATGCTAGAAAATCTTCTGGTAATATAGATTTTAAATTGGATATTAGAACAGATATTAAGGATAAAAATGTTATAATTATTGAAGATATTATTGATTCTGGTAATACTTTAAGTTATTTATATGACTATTTATTAGAAAAGTGTCCTAAGTCATTAAAAATATGTGTTTTATTAGATAAAAAAGAGAGAAGAGAGAAGGAAGTTAATGTTTCTTATGTAGGGTTTTCTGTGGATGATAAGTTTGTTTTGGGATATGGTTTGGATTATGATGAGGGGTATAGGAATTTAACTTATATTGGGTACATTGAATAGTTTTAGGTCGTTATGATATTAAAAAATTATATAGCATATAATTATATATGATAGATATTGATAGATTAAATGATATTAAGATAGAAAATTATATATTTATAATTTATTATATTATTATTACTATTTCTTTATATGCTAATAAAGTAGAAACAGAATATTTAATTACAGATGATAAAGAAATAAGAGAAAAATATAGGAAATTATTGTTTGTTATATTTGGAATGGCTTTTTTGGTATATTTATATTATACGATAAGTAATTATGATGACTATATAGAAGATAATAATCCTAATTCTAAGAGACTTAATGGACTTACTTTTTTAGCTAGTTTTTTTGTTCTTATTAGTGGTATTATTTATTTATATGTTATATATGAAGATAAGGATGTAAATATAGAATTGGCTTTTAATTAATAGTAGTAATAAATGAGGTGTAGTTTTGTGTATTTTAAAATATCGTTGGTTACTTTTAATGGAATAATATATAAATTAAGATATAATAATGATAATAAATGTTATGAATATAATATAATTGTTCAAGTAGTAGATAATTGTCTGTATGATTTAATTACTGGTAAGAAGATAATAATGAAATGTGATAGAATAGAAAATCATTATTTAAATCATGAATATTTATTATGTAGTGTGTTTGACTTTAATATGGATTCTAGTATTTGGTATAGGAGTAATGGATAGGTAATTTTATTGCTAAGAGTTTATCTTTGGGAGAAGTAATATATTATTTAAAGAAATTAAGCGATGAAGATATTACTAGATATAAATTGGCTATACAAAGTTTGGAAGAAGAAGCAAAAAAGTATGTTATGAAATATTCTAAAAAATTATAATTAATAACTATTGACAGTAATAATTAATTATTATATATTTAATATGACGTTTGCAAAGAGTACAATTTAATTTTTAACTTGATGATATTCTGCATATATAGTTATGTGGATTTTTTGCGTTGTTAGAAAGGATGTGAGGAATGGCAAAAATTATAGTCAGTAATGTGACTAAAACTTTTAAGGTGGCTAAGCGAAATAGTGGTCTTAGGTCTGCCTTAAAGTCTTTCTTTAAAAGAGAATATGTTTATATTGATGCAGTTAAAGATATAAACTTTTCTATTGAAGAAGGGGAAATTGTGGGATATATAGGTCCTAATGGAGCTGGAAAGAGTACGACGATTAAGATGTTATCTGGTATACTTACTCCTAGTTCTGGTAGTATTTTAGTAGATGGACTTAACCCTGTTAAAGATAGGAAGAAATATGTTTCTTCTATTGGAGTAGTATTTGGTAATCGTAGTCAATTATCTTGGGATATACCAGCAGAAGATACGTTTGATTTGCTCCATGATATTTATAAAATACCAGATAACGAATATTATCAAACAAAAGAAGAATTAGTTAAGTTGTTGGGAATTTCAGAAATTATTAAGAAACCTGTTAGAACACTTAGTCTTGGTGAGAGAATGCGTTGTGAAATAGCTTCAGCATTATTGCATAAGCCTAAAATATTATTTTTAGATGAACCAACGATAGGGTTAGATGCTATTAGTAAAAATATAGTTCGTGATTTTATTAAAAAAATAAATAAAAAAAATAAGATAACAGTTATATTAACTACTCATGATATGGCGGATATTGAAGCTCTTGCTAAGAGAATTATTTTAATAGGTAATGGTAGTATACTTTATGATGGTAATTTAGAAGAATTAAAGCATAAATTTGGTAGTTATAAGAAAATATTGGTAGTTACTTCTGATAAGATTGGTAATATTAAAAATAAGGGTGTAATGGAAGCAAATAAGGTAGATAATGGTTATATGTATACGATTGATTCTAATGTTATTTCTGTATCTTATTTTTTAAATTATTTATCTAAGAATTACGATATTGAAGATATAGAGATTGATAATGAGAGTATTGATAATATAATAATTAAATTATATGGGGAATATAATCTATGAAAAGTTATTTAAGCTATTTTAAGTTAAGAATTATTACTAATTTACAATATAGGGCAGATGCTTGGGCTGGAGTGTCTACACAAATATTTTTTGGTTTTATGTTTATTATGGTATATTTGGCTTTTTATGAATCGGGTACGGATAGTGCATTGCCTATGAATTATCAGGAATTAGTTACATATATTTGGTTGCAACAAGCTTTCTTTGCTTTAATTTATCCATATGAAAAAGATAAAGAACTTCTTGATATGATTAAGAATGGTAATTTGGCTTATGAACTTATTAGACCACAAGACTTTTATTTTAAATGGTATATTAAGTTTTTATCTAAAAAGATAGTTTCTACATTACTAAGAATGTGGCCTATACTTTTACTTGGGTATATTTTACCATATCCTTATCATTTATCATTACCTATTAGTTTTATGAATTTAGTTATATTTATTATTTCTTTAATATTATCTGTATTACTTATTTCTTCAATAAATTTACTTATACATATATTAACTATGTATACGATTGATGATAAAGGATTTATAACTATATATGCTGCTATTGCTGAAGTGTTTATGGGTGGTACTATACCATTACCATTTTTTCCTGATTGGTTACTTAAGATAGCTAATTTATTGCCATTTAGATATATTGGAGATTTTTCTTTTAGAATATATTCAGGAAGTATATCATTATACGAAGGAACTCATTTGTTAATTGGTTCTTTTATATGGATAATTATTATTATTGCTTTAGGGTATTTTATATCTAAAATTACATTAAGAAAGGCGGTAATACAGGGTGGTTAAGTTATATTTTTCTCATTTAAAACAAAATTTAAAGAGTCAATTAGAATATAAATGGTCATTTATTATGAGTTTAATTAGTCAGATATTTGTTTTTTTTACATATTATTTTTTAATTATTTCTTTATTTACTAAATTTAATAATATTAAAGGTTTTTCTTTATATGAAGTATTACTTTGTTTTTCTATTATTAATATTGGCTTTTCTTTTAATGAGATATTTTTTAAAGGAATAGATAAATTTGAAGATTTTATTATAGATGGCTCATTAGATAGACTTTTATTAAGACCATATGGTATTTTATTTCAAGTAATGTGTAGTAAAATGGATTTTTCTAAGTTAGCTAGAACTTTTCAGGGAATAATTATTTTAATTATTTCTTTATATAAATTAGATATTGAATTAACTATAGGGAAAATAATTTTGTTATTGGTAATGATTTTATCTTCAATAGTGTTATTTTTTGCTATATTTGTTCTAATGGCATCATATTGTTTTGTTACTGTTCATGGTCTTGAAGTGAAGAATTTACTTACTGATGGTGGTAAACATATGGCTCAATATCCTATTGGTATATTTAAAAAAGGAGTTATATTTATATTTAGTTTTATTATTCCTTATGCTTCAGTTAATTATTATCCACTTCTATACTTTGTAGGTAAATCTAATAGTGTTTGGCATTTGTTATCACCAATACTATGTTTTATATATTTAATTCCGTGTATATATTCATTTAATTATGGTGTTAAACATTATACAAGTACTGGTTCATAATTACGTATTGAATACTTTAAATAAGGAGATTCTTTTTGTTGTTATAAAATATATGATAAAATGATTTTCATAAATGGGAAGGAAGGGTGTATATGATTATAATGTTAAGTGGACCAGATAAAAGGATTGGGTTTAGTAAAGATGTAAAGAAATTTCTTAATAAAGAATTAAAGAATTGTAATTCTTTGGTAGCTATTGCTGCTTCGGATTGTGCTAAAAAAATGATGACTATTTTAATGGCACTGATATGGCACTTGGTGTTAAGGGAATGTTTAATCAATTAGATGTTAATATTAAAGAGTACTATTTACTTGATTATAGAAATTCTTTAGATGAAATGATTGATATAATTAATAAAAGTGATATTATTCATTTGATGGGTGGTGATCCTTTTAAACAATTAGAAGTTTTAAGAAAAATTGATTGTAAAAAGTTATTTAAAAATAAGATATTAATTGGTGTAAGTGCTGGATCTATGAATATGGCTATAAAGGGGTACTATTCTAATGATAAAGATTATCCTAAAACGTGGTTTTATAATGGAATAGGATTAGTTGATATAACTATTGATCCTCATTTTGATATTAATAATTTAGAATGGGTTAATGAAAATAAAAAGTATTCATATATTCATTAAATTGTTGGTCTTCCTAATGAATCTGCTATTATTATTGATGACAATAATAGCATTAATTATATTGGAGAATACTATGTATTTCATGATGGTGAAATTAAGTAAATTTAAATATATTGTAACAAAAAAGCGTTGACATGCGTATACTAGTATGATATAGTTAAGTTGAATTTAAAGAGAAAGGAGTGGAAAACAATGAAGATAATGATTAATTTAAATATTTTTGATAAGGTAGTTTTTGATAGAAGTGGAGAGCTTTGGTGTTTTCCACGTACAATGTAAATTTTAATTATCAAGACTACTTAATTATAAGTGGTCTTTTTTTAGGAGGTTAGATATGAAAAGTTTGAAAGAATTTAGACCTATAATTAAATTAATTAAAGAAGATAAGAAAAAACTTATTATTGCAAGTATAATAATATTTGCTTCTGGAATTTGTGAAATTTTTACAGGATATTTAAATGGTAGAGCAGTTGAAGAAATTACAAATCTTAATGTAATTAGTTCTTTGGTTTATTTGGGTATATATTTTATACTTGAAGTAACTATGGATGGTGTGTTATTACATAAGGCAAATTCTATGTTATATACTATAGAAAGTGCTTTAACTAGAAAATTAGGTTTTTATACTTATAAGAAAACACTTAATTTACCTGCTGTTGCCTATGAAAAAACTTCATCTGGAGAGATAATTAATAGAATAACTAATGATGCTGATACATTAAGCTTTGCTTTTGGTAGAATTCTTAATGTTATATCCTCTTTGGTTGCTTCATTAATAGTTATAGTATATGTTTTTATTAATTCATGGATAGTAGGGTTAGAAATATTGTTTTTTGTATCAATATTATTTTTGATACTTAAAAAATATAATCCTTTACTTAGAAAAATTCATAAAGAGAGAAAAAAAGAGCAAGATAAGTTTACTTCTTTAGCTACAGAATCAATTAGGGGTGTAAGAGAAATTAAAACATTGGGAATTAAAAATAATTTAATTAATGATATTATAGATATTATTAAAGATATATTTAATAAATCTAAAGAAGAAATTGATATACAAAAAAGTTTTAATATTAAAACTAGATTTCTTAAATCAACATTAGAAGTAGGGGTATTTGCTACTTGTGTTATATTATTATATTATAAAAATATTTCATTAACATTTTTTGTGGCTATGACTTATTATGTATATCGTTATACTTGGCTTATAGAAAATATTAATGATTTGACACAAACTTATCAAAAAGTTATTGTTTCTATATCTAGAGTTAATGATATATTAGAGAATAGAATTTATGATGATGAAAAGTTTGGTATTAAGGAATTAAATAAAGTTAATGGTATAATACAATTTAAGGATGTTACTTTTGCTTATCCTGATGAAGAAAAATTATTAGATAATTTTAATCTATCTATTTTTCCAAATAAGAAGGTTGCTATTGTAGGTTCTTCTGGTAGTGGTAAGTCAACTTTATTTAATTTACTTACTAGGATATTTGATCCATTAGAAGGAGAAATAACTATAGATGGAGTAAATATTCATGATTTAACAGAGGAGAGCCTTAGAAAGCATATATCAATTATTAGACAAGAACCATTTGTTTTTAATAGAAGTATTAAAGATAATTTTAAAATAATAAATAATAAAATTACTATTTCTGAAATTAGAAAATATACTAAGATGGCTTATTTAGATGATTATATAATGTCTTTACCTAAGAAGTATGATACTGTTTTGGGTGAAGGTGGTGTTAATCTATCTGGTGGTCAAAAACAAAGACTATCGATTGCTAGAACTTTATCAAAAGGAAGTGAAATAATATTGTTTGATGAAGCTACTTCGGCTTTGGATAATACTTCTCAAGAGTATATAAAGAAAACTATTGATAATTTGGTTAAGAATCATACTGTTGTCATTGTGGCTCATAGACTATCTACGATTATGGATGCTGATATTATTCATGTTGTATCTAATGGTAAAATAGTAGCGTCTGGTAGACATAATGAATTATTAAATAGTTCTAATATATATAGAGAATTATATGAGACAGAATCTTTAAATTCATAATAAGTACTTGTTTAATCAAGTGCTTTTTTATATAAATTTAAAAATATTGATAACGTTTAATATTATTTAAAAAACTGCTTTGATTTAGAAGGATTTACAAAAAATAGAAATAATAATAATATCTAACTTTACTTAAGATACAAGTAAAGTGGTTATTTATAATGATAATTGCTTTTGTGAAAAGAATTAGTCCTTTAGAAAGTTGATGATTTATGAGTTTTGATGATGAATATTTTATAGTACTAAAAATATAGGAATTTCAAATAATTAATTATTTAAACGAGCTTGTAATATTATTGCTACTAAATTTATTATAAATAATTTTTTAATTATAAATAAAAAGAATTAATTAATGATTTAGATCCAGTAACAATTATCAAATTTAAAAATTATATAGTTGAGAATTTAATGATTTTTTATATTTTTTTTGATATAATAGTTATATATAATTGATTATCTGAAATTTATTTAATTATATTTGTTATTTAGAAAGAGGTTCATTAATGTCAAAAAAAGAAAAAAAAGTTCTTATAGTTTTAGAAGATATTTGTAAGAATTATCAAAAAAAAGGTGAGCAAATAAAAATATTATCAAATTTAAGTGTTAAATTTGAATCTGGTGTTTTTTATGCAATAATGGGTCATAGTGGTAGTGGTAAAACAACACTGATTAATATATTAGGATTAATTGATTCTTTTGATAAAGGAAATTATAAATTATATGATAAGAGTGTCAAAAATTTAAATGATAACGAATTATCACATTTAAGAATGAAAAATATAGGTTTTGTTTTTCAAAATTTTCAATTAGATCCTTATTTGAAAGCGTATGAAAATGTTATGCTTCCAATGCTTATTAATAAAGATATTGCTAAAAGTGATAGATATGATATTTCTGTATCTTTACTAAAAAAAATGGGACTAGAAAATAGGATAAATCATTATCCAAATGAATTATCTGGTGGTGAGCAACAACGTGTGGCATTGGCTAGAGCTTTAGCAAATAATCCAGCAATAATTTTAGCTGATGAACCAACAGGCAATTTGGATAAATCAAAAGAAAATGAAATATTTTTATATCTGAAGGAAATGGCAAATAATGGAAAGTGTGTAATTGTTGTTAGTCATAGTGACGATGTGAAAAAATATGCTGGTAAAATATATACGTTAGAAGATGGAAAATTGATAGGAGACGATGCAAAAAAATGATAATTGATTTTTTAAAACTGTCTTTTATTAGACTTTTTCGAAATAAAAAAAATGCTTTTTATGTAATTGTTTTATCGCTATTTACTGTTGTTTTGTTATCCTTATTAACATTTAAAAACTCTTTAATTAATTATATAGACAATTTTATCATTAAAAATATTGGTTTTAGAACAATAAGTGTTTCTCCAAGAGATGATGTTGAAGATTTTGGCTATAGTGATTTAATCAGTATTAATCATGTCCAGGATGTTCATAGTGCAAATTATGATACGGCTTCTGTTGAGAGCACATTTAAATCTGATGAATTAGATGGTTATATTGATTTAGTTTATGCTAATTATAGTATTTTACCAACTAATGTCGTAGGTGAAAAATTTGACGCTGATGATACTGGTTTTGCAATTTGCCCAATAGATTTTTTACCATCAAGTGAAGCATTTAATTTATTGGTAGATGAAAAAAAATTTTTATCTGGATATGAACTATTAAATACTTCTTTTCAAATAAACTATTATTCTTATCTTTTCGATGGAAAGAGACTGATTGAGAATGATAAATATATAAAAGAATTTAAAATAGTTGGCATATATGATGCAAAGAAAGTTATGAATCCAAGTAATACATGCTATATTTCTAAAAAGGATATGGAAGAAATAAAAAGTATTACTACAGTTAATAACGAAAATACGATTTATGGATTTATGGTAGTAGTTGATAATATAAAAAATGTTGAGTTGGTTTTAAATGATCTTGAGAAAAAAGGATTTTCAAGAGTTAATATTCGTAGTCAAATTGATTATGATATTATCAATAAAATATTATTTGCTTGCAATATTGTGGTTTCTGTTATAATGGCTTCAATTGTTATTATAATTATTAATTATACTAAAAAGAAGTATTTTAATGATATAAAAAGCATCGGCTTGTTAATGACAATGGGATATTCGAACAATATAATTGTTTTTATATATTTATTAGAAATTGTTTATTCCAGTATATTTTCATATCTAATTGGGTTGTTTTTATTTTTAATAATTTATAATTTAATTAAATTTTATTTTTTAAAGGGTTTAATTTATTCTGGATTTGAAATATTATTACACTTAAATACATTTTTGATATCTGTGTTTGTTGTTATTTTTACTAGTATAATAGTTGCATTATTGTATTTTTTAAAAAACAAAAGAAAAAATATAAATTTAATGATAGAAGGTGATGATTAATGTTAATAAGAAGTTTTTTTAGAAAAAAAACAACAAAAATTTATATTATTATTCTTTCTATATTATTATCATCAATATTTATTTTATATAATTTTGTTAACTATTTTCGAGAAGTTGAGGAAAACATTATTGCTGAACATTCCATATTAATAGTGTCTAGTAATAATGATTATTATGATTATCTTCAGAAAATAAAAAACGTTACAAAAATTGAAAAAGCAATTATTTTTACTCCTGACAAGTCATATGATATTATTGTTGATGGTAGTTACACTATTCAAGATTCAAATGGTAATATAATTAATTCATATATATCAAAGTATGATGGTGAGTATAAAATAACATGGAATGAATTACTTACTAGTGATTTTGATGACTATATATTAGTTAGAAATCAGGAACAAAGAAATATGAATTTGAAAAGTGATGAAATTTCTATTGTTTTAAGAGTTCCTTTTTATGAAGATGGTAAAGAATCTTATAATTTTCAACAGTATAGAAATCAAAAGATTGGATTTAAATTTTTAGATGAAACAATAGAATTTTCTATATCGGATTTTTATCCTTCAAAGTGGACTGAGTGGCCTGAATTAGTAATATCTAATGATAAATTTGAACAGTTGTATCAAAAAAGTAAATTATATACGTATTCAATTAATTTCGATTCATATGATGAAGCTGTTTCTATTAAAAATAAACTTTCAAATATAGACAATAATTCCAATTCTAAATTTATTATTGATACTTTTTATCATCATGGAGAAGGAATGAAATTATCAAATATAAGTGATATATTAAGTGTGTTAAAAATGGCTATTTGCCTTGTATCATTAATATTTTTGATAATATATATAATTATTATTAAGAATACAATTTCTGACTTGAAAAGAAATGTAAAAATATCAAGATTAGTTGGGTATAATATGATTCAAATTAGGAAACGTGTCATTATATTATTAATATTATTGTTTTTTGTAACCTTTTTATTGTCTGTTCTAATAAATATTTTCTTTAATATTTTTGTTAAATACTTTTTTTCATTTAAAATAAATTCATTAGATGTAATGAAATTAATATTATTATTTATAATTGGTATTTTCATTAATTTTATATGTGGAATTACAACGAAAAAAATAATATGTAAATAATATTTATATATTAATCAATTATTATAGTTATCTCTTTTAGAGAATAACTTTTTTAGTGTTCTTACTTTTTGCACAAATGATTATAATTAGAAATATAAAATTTATTACAATAATAATTATATAAATAAATTTATTAATAATTATATACTTTCTTGATTTTTTCTTAAAAAAATAGTATGATAAATGTAGAATTATCTATTGCAGTATTGATGGAATAATTCGGTAATTATGAAAGGAGGATTTGTAGTGAAGAAAACAATTAAAAACATTGCATCTTTTGGCATAATTTTATGTGCTTGTTTTACTTTTATTGTCTTGGTTAGCGCAAGTGAGTATTCTGTATTAAGTTATAATTCAAGCCATAGAATAACAAAAAGTTCATTAGGCACTAAATTCTATACATCTATTTCATCAACTAGTGTTTCCGGAACGCCTACTGTAGAAACACAAGCTGGAAGACAAATGTTTAATTTAATTTGGTATGATTCTGGTAAAGCAAATATAAGATTTACTGCTGCTGGTCAAGCTAATGTTACTTCTTGGGATGCAAATGGAACTTATAATACTAGAGCAACTTGGACAAATATAACTTCTGGAACATCAATATCTGCGTATTTTGATTTATATTAAAATATGCAATATAAATGATATTTATCTATTGAAATATTATTTATAGTAATTTTATAGTAATCAATTATTTGTTAAATATTATTGCCGTGTAATATTTAATTATTTAAGTATTAATAACATTGAAATTTTTTATTTCAACTATATTTTACGTTATATTTTTAAAAAAGAGTAGTATATAATTTTACACTACTCTTTTATTTATTATAGTGAATAATGGAAGAAATTGGCGGTTAATGAATATTATAGAATATCTATTACTATTGATAAATTGACATTTTTGTATAAACTATATTTATCTGAACAGGTATTTTATGTTGAAAGAAATAATTAATTATATATTAATTAAATAAAAATAGTAGATAGTAGTATAAATATAAATCTTAATACTGCTATTTTTGATGTGATCTGTATGACATATCAAAAATGACTAGTGATGCATCTAGACTATTACTAAAAATAAATACTTTAACATAAGCAAACAATTGTATATTAAATATAGTGATGAATGTATCTATAAAAAGAAACTTATATTTGAAATGAATATAATAATCCTATTAATAAAACAAACTTATTAATAATTAACTGTAGTATTTTGATTGTTGTGTCAAACATAATGGTTATATTGATTTAAAAGTGCATTTTGATTCTTTATTAATTGATTATTAATATTCAAACTTTTTGTACTAGACAAAAATGTATCAAAAATGGATTTGATATTATTATTCAGATAAAAAAAATTAATATTATTACTAAATAATGATATATATATAATGATAATATATTTTCATATTTAGAATATAAATGTTTAAATGGCTCAAATAATTTTAATAAAAAATCTATAAAGCATGAATATATTAACAGAACTAGCACTTATGTTTTTGATATATCTTATACAAATAATGAAAGATATATTTTGAAAATAGTTGAACTAAATACTTAGTTATGTTATATTTATTCTAGGAGGTAGTTATGAAACTTATAAATAAGAAAGAAGAGAAGAAAATGAATATATTAACTAAAGTAGTTATGATAATTGTTTTTATTGTTATGGTTATAGCTTTTGTTATTATGAGATTTAATTTAAAATATGAGTATGTTTGTTTTAATAGAGATATGCAAAAAGATGAGGTTGTTTTTGAATCATATTTGGATATTTGTACTACTAGAAAGGAATTACCTCAAGGTGTAGTTATTAATAAAAGTGAACTAATTAGTGATGTAGAGCATACTTATTATAAATTAGAAAAAGATATATATAAAAAGGGAGATATGTTATATAAGAAAGATTTTACTATTTATGAAGAAGAGAAAGTAGAAGAAAAGGTATTGACTTTACTTGAAGAGGCTACATTTAAGACAGATGAAGGGAAAACTATTTTAAATGAAGAAGATTTTATTACTTACCATGTTTTTATAGATGAGAATGTTCTTTATGCTGTAAATGAAGATAATAATGAAAAGAGAGTAATATTTGATAAGGAAAATGTTAAGAATATAGCTATTATGCCTATATGTTGTGCTGGAGATGGTAATTTACTTATTTTAACTGATGATGGTAATGTATATATATCTGAAAAAGATTGTAATTATTCTTTTAGTTTTGATTTTCCTTTTAAAAAATTAGATGTCTCAGATATTGTATCTTTTAAATTAGTACCTACAGATGAATATAGTTATTATAATATGAATTTATATGGAATTAATTCAAAGAATGAAGAGATATTGATTCAAAAGTAAAATTGGAAATGTAATAAAACATTTCTTTTTCTTTTAAAATATGTTAATATATTTTTTGTGATATTATGAAAAAATTAAATAAAATATATATAGAAATAACTAATGCTTGTAATTTAAATTGTAGTTTTTGTATTAAAAATAAGAGAACTATTAAATATATGACAGTTAATGAATTTATTTTTATATTAGATAAGATTAAACCTATTTGTAATAATATATATTTACATGTTTTGGGTGAACCTTTAATGCATTCGGATATTATTGAATTTATAAGAATAGCTAATGAAAAAGGGTTTAATGTTATGTTAACTACTAATGGGTATTTAATAAATAGACTTAATAAAGATATTAGAATTAAAAGACTTAATATTTCTTTACATAGTTATAATACTAAGTATAAAATAAGTCTTAATGATTATTTAATTAATATTTTTGATTATATAGATAGTATTTCAGATAATACTTATATAAATTTAAGATTTTGGTTAAAAGATGATAATACTAAGGATATTATTGAATTTATTAATAAAAGATATAATGTATGTATTGAAAATATTAAAGATAATTCTAAGATTAATGTTTGTAATAATATATTTATAGATACATTTCATGAATTTATATGGCCTGATTTAGATAATAATTATTATAATGAATTTGGAAAGTGTCTAGGATTAAGGGATCATATTGGTATTTTATCTGATGGTACTATTATTCCTTGTTGTCTTGATAGTAGGGGGGTAATTAATTTGGGTAATATATATAAAGATAATATTGATGATATTTATAATAGTAAAAGGGTTAATGATATGATAAATAATTTTAGAAATAATAAAAAGTGTGAGGAATTATGTCGTCATTGTAGTTTTTTGGGTGATAGAAATGAAAGTTGTTAATTGGAAAAATGTTATTGATAAGAATGAATTAGATGAAGTGTGTAAATCTTTATCTTGTGGTAATTTGGTTATTTTTCCTACGGAGACAGTATATGGAATAGGGGCTATTGCTACTGATGAGGAGGCAGTTAAAAAAATATTTATTGCAAAAAAAAGAGCAATGGATAATCCGTTAATAGTACATTTGGCAAATATGGAAGATATTTCTAAATATGCAATTATTAGTAATGATGTTGAACAAAAATTAATAGATGCTTTTATGCCTGGACCATTTACTTTAATACTTAAAAAGAAAGAAAATATTCCTGATGTTGTAAGTTGTAATTTAGATACGGTAGGTATTAGAATTCCTTCAAATAAGATTATACATACTATATTAGAAAAACTAGATCAACCTATTGCGGCTCCTAGTGCTAATGTTTCTGGGAGACCAAGTGGGACTAATATAGATGATATAAAAGATGAATTTAGTGAATCAGTCTCCTATATAATTGATGGAGATAATTCTTTGATTGGGCTTGAATCTACAGTAGTAAAAGTAGTTGATGGTGTACCGGTAATATTAAGACCTGGTTTTATATGTGAAGAAGATATTAGAGAAGTGATAGGGGACGTTAAAATATCTAGTGGTGTTTTTGGAGTGGTTAAAGGGAAGGTAGAAAGTCCTGGTATGAAATATAGGCACTATGCTCCGAAGACTAAGGTGTTACTTCTTTACTCTGAGGAAAATATTGTTGATTTGGTAAGGAAAAATGTTATTGATAGAACTATTATTATAGGATCAGAAAAGTTGAAAGATGTTCCTTGCTTTAAATTCTTAAACTATGGAAATACTTATGAAGAAATATCTCATAATATATTTACATTATTGAGAAAAGTTGATAAATATAATGCTAATTTAATAATTATAGAAAGTGTAAAACAAGAAGGTTTGGGATTAGCTATTTTTAATAGATTGATAAGAGCATCTGGGTATAATTATATAAGTGAGTAAAAATATAAATTTTACTCTTTTTTTTTTAGATGTTTTATGCTATACTTTTATTATAGGAGAGAGTATATGAAGAAGAAATATATTATCATTATTCTTGGAGTATTAATTTTTATTTGTGGATTAATAATATTAATAAGAAAAGAAAACTTACAAAATAAGAAAAATAGTTTACAAATTATAGATGCTACTTATTCTTGTCAAAGTGTAAAAGAAAAATTTTATGAAGATGACAATTATGTATATTATTTTCCATGTGTTAAGAGTAAATCTATATATGTAAAATTTGAAAATGGAAATAAAATGCTTATTACTGAAGCTTTGCAGAATAATAAAGTTACTATTGACGAATTATTAAAAAATGGTCTTGATGCTATAAAAGAAGAAAAATAAGACATGGAGGATTTTATGCAAGTTACAGAACTTTTTAAATTACAGAAACATTCAGTTTATCTAGTTAGGACAGAAGTTATTAATTATTATATATGTATACCTGAAAATAGTTATCAAAAAACAAATATTTCAATTGAAATAAAAACAAAAATGGGTAATTATAATATGGATGAAAATGATGAAACTTGGGTTTTAGAAAATGTAAAGAATACTTATAATTATGTTGATGACTATAATATCACATTAGTACTACCTATTATGAATGAAAGTATGCAAAGTATTTTGGAAAAAATGGATGAAAAAAAATTTGTTTTAGTTGACCAAGTTCTTGCTTATATTATTAATAGTTCATTTAATTTACTTACGCAACATAATATAAAGGTAGATAATAATGTTATTATGATTAATAATGATAGATATAAAACATTTATAATGTGGTTTTCTTCTAAATATAATGGTAGGGTAGAAGTTAAAAATATGTTGGAAGTTATTCATATTTTTAATGTAGAAGCTACGAGTTATAAAAAAGTTGAGACTCCTCTTATGAATTTTGTTGTAGGAAGTTATGCTACGGAGGTAGATGCTCCTCCTAAAGATATTGAACCAGAAATTAAAACAATTAAGAAAACTAAACCTGCTTATAGTGGTGGATTTGTTTCTTATTATGCTATTGCTATATTAGCTATAATAGTGGGTATTGTTGTAATTATATTGGCCTTTTAAAGGCTTTTTTTAATAAAAAAAATTATCAATTTCTTGATAATAATTAATTTAAAAAATAAGCAATAATACCAATTAGACTTGATCCTACCATTAGAGCTAACATAAATATACCCATTATTCTATTAAAGGTATTAACGTTAGATTTCTTTTTTTTCTTTTTTGTACTCATTTTTCTACACCTCTATTTAATTATACAAGAAAAAGTGAATATTTACAACTATAAAGAATATAATTTATTGGGTGAATACAAATGAGAAAAAAAATTAGTAATGTAAGTAGATTAATAGTACCAAATAAAAAAATTAATATCTTTGTAATTAGTATTCTTATTTTAGGAGTAATAACTGGTAGTATATTTATGACTATTATAAATAATAATGATAAACAAGTAATAATAAATAAAATTAGTGTTTTTATTCAAAATATAAATAACTATAATTTAGATAATACTGTTTCTTTTAAAAATAGTATTATTACTAATTTTACTTATGTAATAATTATTTGGATTTTAGGTATGACTATTATAGGGGTTATTTTTAATATATTTATGACTTATATAAAAGGCTTTGTTGTGGGATTCTCTCTTACTTCTTTTATAGTAATGTACAAAACTAAGGGTGTTATATTATCTTTTTTATATTTAATATTTGGTCAATTGTTAAATATTTTTGCAGTATTACTTCTTATGATTTATTCTATTCTTTTTAGTACAAAATTGTTAAAACAAATATTTAAAGATAAAACTAATACATTATCTAATTTTATTAAGAAATATTCTTTTGTATTATTAATAGCTTCAGTTATGTCTTTGATATCATCAATATTGGAAACATTTGTTTTTCCATCATTATTAAAACTTGTTGTTAAAATTTTTATTTAGGGCATAACTTCTTTTGAAGTTGTTTTTTTTTACTTTTAAATATGATATAATTTTAACAGATATATTTGAAAAGGAGTAACTAATATGAAAACAGTAGTAATTGGTATGAGTGGGGGAGTAGATAGTTCAGTGGCAGCTCTTCTTTTAAAAGAAAAAGGTTATAATGTTATAGGTTTATTTATGAGAAATTGGGATAGCACAATAAATAATGATTTTTTGGGAAATCCTGATTTGAATAATGATATTTGTCCTCAAGAGAGAGATTATAATGATGCTAAAAATATATGTGATAAATTAAATATTCCACTTTATAGAGTTGATTATGTAAAAGAATATTGGGATAATGTATTTACTTATTTTTTAGATGAATTAAAAAAGGGTAGAACACCTAATCCAGATGTAATGTGTAATAAATATATAAAGTTTGATTTGTTCTATAAAAAGGCAAAAGAATTGGGAGCAGATTATATTGCTACGGGTCACTATGCTAAAATAATTGATGGAAACTTGTATAAAGCTAGTGATAAAAATAAAGATCAAAGTTATTTCTTAGCTTATGTTAATAAAGATATATTTAAAGATGTAATATTTCCCTTGCAAGATATTGAAAAGCCAGAAGTTAGAAAGATTGCTTTGGAAAATGATTTAATAACAGCTAAAAAGAAAGATTCTACTGGGATTTGTTTTATTGGAGAAAGAAATTTTACTAACTTTTTAAAGAATTATTTACCAAATATTCCTGGGAAAATTGTTGATGTTGAAACTAATGAAATCTTAGGTGAACATATTGGTCTTATGTACTATACAATAGGTCAAAGAAAAGGTCTTAACTTAGGTGGTGGAGATAATAAAATTTTTGTTGTAAAAAAAGATATTGAAAATAATATTTTGTATGTTGCTAAAGGTAATGAAAATAAATATTTATATTCTACGGAAGCTATAATTGAAGAGTTTAATTTTTTGACTGATAAAAGAACTAACAAATGTAGTTGTAAATTTAGATATAGACAAAAAGATATTGAATGTAAAGTTGAATATATAGATGACAATACATTAAAAGTAATTTACGATAAAGCTAAAGCTGTTACACCAGGACAATTTTGTGTACTATATGATGGTGAACAATGTATTGGTGGGGGAATTATTAAAGAAGTATATAAATAAAATGATAGGCTTGACACAAAAAGTGTAAAATGATAAAATTATATTATGGAGATGGGAAGATGAATACTGTAGATAAAATTAATTTAATATTAAAGGAAGCTAATATTTCTAAAGTTAACTTAGCTAAATATTTAGGAGTTTCAAGACAAATGGTATATAATTATTTAGATAGTAAAGATTTGTCTAAAATTTCTAATGATAAATGTCAAATGTTATTTTCTCTTTTAGATGTTAAAAACGAAGAAGAATTAGCAAATGTTGAATTGACAAAGGAATATATCCAAGGAGTAGGGAGTAAGATTTTTAATGCTAAAAAAGAGAACCCAAAGAAAAATGAGGTAATTTCTTTAACGGGATTGAGAGCTGAGGAACAACAGGTTATAGCAGATATTGTCTTTTTAATGAAAGAAATTTTAAATGAAGATAAAACCAAAAATAGTTTAACTATGCTTACTTATTTTTATCATTTTATTCAATCAGCAGTTAAAACTAAAGAAACTAGATATATATTAGCTTATATTTCTAAGGCTTCTGGCTTTACTAGTCCTACAACTTACTCTTTTGAAGAAGAACAACAATTTATTTTCGAAAGTATTATGTATTCTGCAATGACATTGTATTCTAATGGTGGGGCTTCAAAGACAAAATTAGCAGAATCACACAAAAAATGGGAAAATGAATTATCAAGAAAAAATGAAGAAAAGTTATCTAGAACTCAAGAATTAAATACTGCTAAGGTGTTAGCACTTAAAGAACTTGGATATACGGAAATTACTGAACAAAATGCTTCTGAAGTTTTTGATAAAATTGCAGAAATACAATCTAGGGGAATATATTAATGAAGTAGGGGAGTGTCCCCTATTTTTTATTGCATTCCCCCTATTCATATAATTGTTATACTTTATTATATGATTTTCCAAAAAAAAGATCTTTAAATTTGCATCGAAGTATTTTAAATAATATAAATGTATTAATTATTCCAAAAATTGCATCAATTGTATTATTTGATACATATGATATTTTGCATTGAAGTATTAAAAGATGAATAATTATATTAATTGATACATATGATATTTTGCATTGAAGTATTAAAAGATGAATAATTGTATAATTGATACATATGATATTTTGCATTGAAGTATTAAAAGATGGATAATTGTATTATTTGATACATATGATATTTTGCATCTGATATTTTGCGCCGAAGTATTAAAAGATGGATAATTGTATTAATATTATTAAATTAAATTTCTATGAAGTTTAACGAATATAATATATATTAATAATTATAATGATATTTTGTTTTATTTTTAAACATTCTTATTTCCTATAATGTATATTATGTTAAGTTCTATTTTTTACTAAATAGGTATACTTAGTATATACTTTTATCATGTTACAATATAATATTAAAGAAAGGAGTATTGATATTATGTATGGATATCCTGGATATGGATACGGATATGGTTACGGTGGTTATGATGGCTATGGTTCAGGTGGTGGCCTTTGGATTATAATTATAGTTTTGATAATATTCTTTATATTATTTTTTAATAATGGAAATAATTGCTGCAACAATCATCCTCATCAATGCAATTGCAATCGTTAATATCCCCTACTTTTAGGTAATTAAACGTTAAATGGCTTAGGTATAACTAAGCCATTTCTTTTTATTTATCACTTGTTAGTGTATCTATTATTTCAAATAGGTCTTTTTTCTTTATTGGTTTCAATAAATAATTTTTGAAACCATATTTTTTATAATCATCACTATATTGAATATTGCTATCTTTGGTTAATAATACAACTGGAGAATTAAATGTTTTAATATTATTTAGCTTTTTAATAATTTCATATCCATCTATTGGTTTTAAATCATCTTCTATAAATACTAAATCATATTTTTCTTTTTCTCTAATTTTATCAAGTCCTAACTTCCCTACTCCAACATAATCAATATTAATATTATCACTATGCAATATTTTTTTGAATATTTTATATGTGTTTTCGTTTGAATCAATAAGTAATATCTTTTTATTGTTATATAATTTTAGTTCAGGGGAAAATTCATCTGGAACTATCTTTTGATCTAAAATAACCTTCATTGTTGTACCCTTACCATATGTACTATTAGTTATGATGGCACCCCCCATAATTGTTAATATTTTCTTTATTGTATATAAGTTATTTTTTAGATTATCTCTATTTAATCCTTCTTTATTTTTATTGAATACTTTGTCTAATTCTTCTGATTTTATTCCAATACCTGAATCTTCTATTGAAATGATTAATCTACATATATCTTGTTTCTTAACACATGAAACATTAAGTTCTACATATCCATTATTTGTATATTTTATAGCATTATCTAGAAGAGAAATTAATATTTTTTTAAGATTGATACTATCTCCATACATATATTCTGGTAGATCACTTGCTATATTTGATCTAAATTCAATGTTATTACATTTATCTTTATATGTAGTTATAATTTGTTTTAAAATAAGTTTAATATTATATTTAGTATTATATACTTTAATATTTGCTGCATCAATGCTTGATATATCTAAAAGCTCATTAGTCATAGTGTTAAATTGAGCTATATCACTTTTTATTTCCATGGCATTATCATTAACAACAGCAACGTTTATATTTTTATTGGAAGTTTCTTCAAGAATTGTATCAGTATGACTATTAATACTATTGGTAACAGTTTTAATTTCTTTAGTTACATTAAATAAAAACATTGTTTTTTCTTCGTTGGCATTATCACTTATTTCTTTAGCACGATATACTTCTGTTAACATTTTTACATCGGGATTTTCTATTGTAAAATACATAATTATTGTTACAATCATTTCCATAGGACTAATTAAAAATAATTTAGGATTATTTATTTGAAAAATTAAAGCTACAATTCCTATTAAAAAGAATGATGCTACTGGTATATATTTCTTTGATAATAGATTCTTTCTGTTTTTAATAACACAAAAAATTATTGTAAGAATACATAGAAAAGACATAAAATACGTAAAGCTAACAGCAGAACCACTTGTATAAACAAAATTATTTATATTATAATAACCCAATGGTAATGCTGATATAATTAAAAATACAATTAAAAATAGTGCAAAGATTATGAAATCTATTTTTTTATTTTGTTTATTATTAAAAGAAATAGATATAACATAAAGTGTAAATATTAATGCCCAACATATTAAACTAAATAAATATGCAACATTAATTATTCTTTTGATTAATAAGGCATTTGGATAATAATATATAGTAATAAATCCTAACAATCCCATTATAATCTGTAATACAGATACTAATAATAGATGTCCATATATCTTATTTTCATATGTACTTATTCTTTTTTTATTAAAATACATCATTGTAACAAGAACAATATATATACATCCCGAGCAAGCCATTCCTAAATTAAATCCCATACATATCACGACCTCTATGATAATTCTAACATAAAATAAAGAAATAGTCTACAAATGTAAACTATTTCTTTTTATTTTTTGTAAGTTATTTGGATAAATTATTTTATAACTTTCTAATCCGATATTAGTTTCATTGGTAATTATTGTTATTTCATCGCCTGATAGCCCATTATTTTTAGCAGTTATATAATCTTTTTTATAAGCTTTTGTTAAAGGTATTTCGTTTACAATTTTTATTTTTCTTGGAATATCGCGAAATGATAATTTACTATTGTTTATGATTTTTTCAATTTTGCACTTATTATATCATTTTAATGTTGAAATGCAAAGCATTTATTTACATAATAAAACATACTTATGTACACTACAAATGTAGATTATTTCTTTATAGTTTTTATTTTTACTTTTTCTGGGTATATAATGTCATATCCTTCAAGCCCCATATTAGTTTCCTTAGTCAATATAGTTATTTCTTCACCTGTAACTCCTATTTCTTTAGCTTTTCTATAGTCTTTTTTCATCGCAGGTGTCATAGGAATGGAGTCAACAAGTTTAAGTTTGCCAGGTATATCACGGAATGATATTCTTGGTGCATTAACAATTCTATTTATAATATCATCAATTATTTTTTCATATGATTCATCTATATTATCTTCTAAAACAATAAAAGCAAGAGGCATTTCGCCATATCTATCATTATCGTGGTATTCAGTTAACATAACATCTTTAACATAAGGTGATGATGCAATAATTGGTTCTACGGCTGCTGGCTTTACTTTATAACCATCATAGCGACTTATATCATTACTCATTCTTCCATAAAAGAAATATTCCCCATCATTATTCTTAATCATATAGTCACCAGTTCGTAAATATGTTTCTTCATCAATTTTTCCTGTTTTTAGTATTGTTTTACCATCAAATTCTGTAACTGGGAAACTTCCTTTAGTAAACCATAATTCACCAGGTTCTCCATTTGGTACTTCTTTTCCTGTTTCTGGGTTAATAATTTTCCCCATTCCACCAATTAAATCCGTTCCGCAGCTTCCTTTTGATGATCTAAATGGATCTTCTAAAATGCATGTACCATCTAATTCACTAAGACCATAACCGACTCTTAAAAGGCATCTTGCCCCATGCGTTACAAAAAATTTATTAATTTTAGCAACTATAGATGGTCTTAATTCTCCACCACCATAAACAGCTTCATATAGAAAAGATAAATCAATATTAGAATACTTAGTATCTTCAACCAATTTTACCCATAACGCAGGCAAACTAAAGACTGCATTAATCTTATACTTAAGAATCATATTTATAGCCAATTCTAATGTAAATATAGGTTGTTCTATTAATTCAAGGCCTAAACAATGCCCCATATGCATGACATCAGAAAAACCAAATTTAGCAAATCCTGGTAAAAAATGAAGCATAGTTTTGACATTACTAAAATCATCATCTAATAATTGATGTTGAAAAGTTATAAAATTAATATTTTCATTTGTGGATGGTATTATTTTTGGAATACCTGTTGTTCCTGATGAATGACATATGGATGCTATTTCACCTTTAATATATGGAGTGGTATAACTTAATGTGTATCTACAATTGCTCAAAAAATCTCTAATACTTATGAGTTCTATTTTACCCGATTCTGTTAAATATTCTTTTTCAATTTGGTTTGCTTTATTTGTTAAACTATATAATGCTCCAGTAACTAACCCTAAAGAATCTTTTATCGTAGGAACTAAAATTTTATCAATATGTAATTCTCCACGTATATAATTAAGATTAGGTTTTATTGTATTTTCAAACACTGCATCAAAGCATACAATTGCATTAATACCTTCTGTTTCTAAAAAGTGTCTAATTCTATCGGGCTTACTAGTAGGATCAATATTATCAGATATAGCACCTATTTTATTTAAAGCATATATTATGATAGTTGATTCAGGTAAATTAGGTAATAATAATGCTACCCTACTTCCCTTGGTAATACCCATAGCCAAAAAACCTTTGGCATATCTACCTATAGCATCGTCAAATTCTTGATAAGATAATCTTCTATTACCAAATCTAAGTGCTTTACTTGACATGTTATTTTTATTGCATTCTAGCATATAACCATACATTGTGTACTCTGGTATATTGTCTCTAATATAATAAAAACTTTCCTCTTTACTCATACGTTTTATTATTTCTTTCATTTTTTCAATATTTTCTAATCTATTCATTTTTCTCCTTACTCAATCGAAATTAATGTAATCCCGAAAATTTGCACTTATTATATCATTTTAATGCTGAAATGTAAAGCATTTATTTACATGATAAAATATATTAAAAATAAGCAATCTCATTGTAGATTGCTTAGATTATTAATTATCTTTTTCGTATCCTAAATATTTATAAGTTTTATCTGTTACCATTCTTCCTCTAGAAGTTCTTTTTAAATATCCATTTTGTAATAAATATGGTTCATACACATCTTCAATTGTGTTTGCTTCTTCGCCGATTGATGCTGCTAAGGCATCTATTCCAACTGGCCCACCATTGAATTTTTCAATGATAGATATTAATAAATTATAGTCTGTTTCATCAAGCCCTAATTTATCTACTTTTAGCCTATCTAGTGCTTTATCTAATACTTCTTTGTCTATTACACTTTTTCCATCAACTAGTGCGAAATCTCTTACTCTTTTGAATAATCTATTGGCAATTCTAGGAGTTCCTCTACTTCTTTTTGCAAGTTCTTTAGCAGAATTATCCAATATTTCCATATTTAATACTCTAGACGTTCTTTTTATTATTTGAAATAATTCTTCTTCGGTATAATAATTTAGTTTAGATATTATGCCAAATCTGTCTCTTAGTGGACTAGATAAGTCCCCTACTCTAGTTGTTGCTCCGACTAATGTAAAGGGTGGTAAATCTATTTTTATACTTCTACTAGCTCCGTCACCCCCAATCACTATATCTATATAATTGTCTTCCATAGCAGGATATAATATTTCTTCAATAAATCTTGGCATTCTGTGAATTTCGTCTATGAATAAGACATCATTAGGTTCAAGAGTAGATAATATGGCTGCTAAATCTCCACTTTTTTCAAGTGATGGCCCACTTGCAGTTTTAATGTTAGTTCCCAATTCATTAGCTATTATATAGGCCAATGTAGTTTTACCTAATCCTGGTGGACCATATAATAGGACATGATCAAGGCTTTCTTCTCTTATTAGTGCTGACTTTATAAATACTCGAAGATTTTCTTTTACTTCTGTTTGTCCTATATATTCGTCTAATGTTTCGGGTCTAATATTTTCTACTTTATCTTCTTCTAATTCGTCTTGGACAAACATTTTATTCATTATTATCCTCCAAACTTTTAATATAGTTATATACTTCTTGCCAATTATGTGCTCTTGGGCTTTTATTATAATCTCTGTTCCAATTAGTATCAAAAATTATAGCTTTTTTACCATTATTAATAACTTTTTCAATTGTGGTATATCTATCATCAATTAAGATATCAACATTATATTCTTCACATATTTTTTCTTTATTTTTGGCATCTGTAATTAGTTTATCAAAATATATATTATTCTTAGTAAGGTATTCTTTCGATAAACCATATGGATCATTATAAAATAATGTTTCTCTTGCTGTTATGAAATATATTTCATTACCTTCATCATGTAATTTATTAATATATTTATCAGCTTCTTTTTGCAATGGCAAATTTAATACATGTCTTTGATATACTGGTCGCATTTTTTGACAATATTCATCTAAAGATATGCCAAAGTCATCTGTAAGTAATTTGGCATAAGCATTTTTTTTCTCTTTTAACATGGATAATTCTATATTAAATTCTTTTGAAACATCTTCTAACATATAATTCCATGTATCTGTAATAGTATCATCCATGTCAATACCTATTCTCATAAAACCTCCTTACTTAAGAAGCAATTTTAATGCTTCTTTTATTTGATTTTCTATTGTTAAATTACTATCAATACTTGCTACAACTTTCTTGATATCATTATTTTTATATCCTAAGGCAAGTAGTGCTTCTGTTAATTCTTCATTTACATTGTTGTTTGTAACTGTTTTAGCTAATTTTCCTTTTAAATCTAAAATTATTTGTCTTGCTACTTTGTCTCCTATTTTAGGGAACTTTTTTAAATATAATATGTTTTCTCTATCTATTGCATCCATGATTCCTTCTATAGAACCTGTTGCTAATATAGGTAACGCCATTTTAGGACCTAATCCTTTTACAGAAATTAACTTTAAGAATAGATCTAGTTCTTCTTTACTTTTAAATCCATATAAAGAGAATTCATCTTCTCTAATATGCGTATAAGTATATACTTTGTAAGAATTTTCTATTTGATAATAATATGGATTAGCTACATATATTAAATACCCTATTCCATTTATATCAAGAACTATATAATTACTTTCTATATCTTTTATTATTCCATTTAAATATGCATACATTATTTCATTTCCTTTATGTCTTTTGTTTTTAATCCTTTAAGTATATCCATATCCATGGTCTTAATAATATGTGTATCTTTATTTATATTTTTTAAAGTATCATTTATTAATATAGTTAACAATTCTCGATATGATATGTTGGCAGTTTCCCACAAGTGATGTGAATAACAAGTTGGTATATTATTAATCTCATCTATATATAGTTTTTTGTTATTATTGTCATATAGAAAATCTATGGTACATAGACCGGTATTATTAAGTAAATTAGTTGCTTTTTTAGCTAGATCTATTATTTCGTTTTCTAATTTTTCACTTATGTTAGCAGGATTAGTTCTAATTATATTACCATTTATATAATTATCTAATTTATATTTATCATTATATTCTCTGTATGTTAGATTAGTTTCTATTTGTTCTATTGAAGAAGTAAATATTTTATCATTTGTTTTTAAGACAGATATATTTAATTCTTTTAAATCTTCTATTTTTTCTTCAATTAATATTTTTCTATCATATTTAAAAACTTCTGTGATTATTGTATCTAATTCTTCTAGATTATTAACGACTTGAATACCTATACTAGAACCTAATGTAGCTGGTTTAATTATTAATGGGTATTTTAATTTATCTATTTTATTAAAAATAGCTTTTTTATCTTTATAGTAATCATTGTCAAAACACCATACATATTTAATTACTGGTATTTCATTATAGTCTAATATTTCTTTAGTAAATATTTTATCTTGACATATTACAGAGGAATATATATTATTTGATACATAAGGTATACCTAATGTTTGTAAATATCCTTGGATAGTTCCATCTTCCATTCCTGCACCATGTACCATTGGTATAACTAAGTGTATTTCATTATATTCTTTTTTTATTATACCTGTTGTTTGTAGTACAAATCTTCCCTTTTTATTTATTAGATTTACTTTTTTGGCATACTTTTCTATTAAGTTAAAATTATTAAAGCTATCTATATGTCTTAATAGTCCTCCAGCATACCATGTGTAATCTTTTGCTATATATATTGGAATAATTTCGTATTTTTCTTCGTCTAAATTATCCATGGCTTGTATTGCTGTTAATATGGATATTTCATGTTCTAAACTATTTCCTCCAAAAATTACACCTATTTTCAATTTCATTTTACCACCTTCATTTTAAGTTTATCATAACTAGGAATAAAGGTCAAATATTATAACTATATGTTTACAGTTATAGCTTTTTCTTAATAAAAAAAGACTAAATAATTAGTCTTAATGTACATATACAATAGTATTCATACCAGCATTGTTCCAAATAATTTCCATTTTTTCTAATGGTATATTTACACAACCGTGACTTCCTGAACTTGATGAACCAGCAGCACCAGGACCTTTATATTTTATACCACCATATTTTTGGAAGGTTTCTCTAGTTCCTCTCCAAGATGAATCATGTAATCCGATAGCAGGACTGCTGATAAATCTCATCCAGTAATTAACAAATGTTTCTCCATTTAATAATCTATCTCTTTGAGTATAGAAAATTTTATAATAACCTTTATTGGTGTCATGTGTTCCATATTTTCCAGTTACTATTAATGAATCTAAGAATAAATTTTTATCTTTATATAATCTTAGTACTTGAGAAGTTATATCTACTTCAATAAAATCATCAGCAACATAATTAGAATGAACATAACCAATAACATTATTATATGTTATTTTGTACCATTTGGCACCATTTACAGTTGTTTCACTAATATATGTAAGAATAGTTCCTTTCTTTGCTTTAGCTAATATACTAGAACTAGTATTAGGATATTGTCTTATATTTAAACTACTACAATCTACGATTACTTTTTTAAATTTATAAACATAGTTTAAATTACCAATAGTTTTTTCTCCGACAAGAGTTGGATCAATAATTCCATATTTTTTTTGGAAATTTCTAATACATGCTCTTGTTTTCGAATCAAGTCTACCAGTAACATCTAGTTCACAATTCATCGTAGCATTTAATGCTTTTTGCATTAATCTAGCACCATCAGTACCATCTGCTACTTGTCCAGATATATATTTAACATATCTAGAATATGGTGAAGGCGATGGACTATTGCTTCCTTTTTCTTCTGTTTCTTTTTCTACTTTTTCATCTATTATTGTAGCGTTTACAGGCATTATAAATGATATTGTTACAAGAAATGCTAAAAATATTTTACTTATTTTATTTTTCATCTTTTTCTCCTTTTCGAATTAATACTATAGCATAATTGTTCGCTTTTGTCAATAGTACCTTATTAATAGGATAGCGTTTCCTGTATTACAAATGTTTAAAAAAATTATATAACAATAGAAGATTATTATAATTTAAAATATGGAAATAACAATTATGAAGAAATAAATATTAAAATAAAAAAATTATGTAATATAAAATATGAGCAAAAATTAACATCTAATCATTCATTAGAATATAAAGTTAATATTTCTATCCCTATATTTGACTCTCCATCTGAAAATAATAAACTAAAAGAATTAACTTCTATTAGACAAGAAATTTATGTAATTTAAAAAGGAATAGATATTGACTATCTACTCCTTCTATCTTAAAATTAGTTTAAATTATAAATCTTATTTTTTAGGTTAAAAATCTCCACACTTATTCTACACTACTTATTAAAAGCAATATAATAATGTATTTGTTAATTTTTATAACCTTTCAAGTTTAAATTTTACTTTATAATCATTAATATCATATTCATCTTTTAAATTATTTTCTTTATTAAATTCAATAGCTAAAGTTTCATCTTTAATCATATCTAGAAAGTCATTAATTCTATTAGTATATTCATCATTAGCTTCATAATATACTTTTATTCTATCTACAATGTCAAAATTATTACTCTTTCTTATTTGTTGTATTTTAGATATTGTTTCACGTGCTAGACCTTCATTGATTAAATCGTCTGTTAACGTTGTATTTAATATAATAAAATTATTATTTTCCATAGCAACATCAAAGCCTTCTTTAGCATTAATTTTTATATCAATTAAATCATTAGTTATAAGTATATCTTCAAAATACATTTCTTCATTATTTTTAAGTTTGGTAATATCTTCACTAGATAAGTTAGCTAAGAAATTAACAAAATCTTTCATTTTTGATCCGATGACACTACCGGCATTTTTAAAGTTAGGTTTAATTGTAAAATTCATATAGTTAGATAAATCATTAGTAAATATAATGTTTTTAACATTAAGTTCTTCTTTAATAAGATCTATAACATCATTTAATAGTTCTTTATTTTTACCATCTAGTATAACGTCTGATATAGGTTGTCTTACTTTTATTTTTGATACTTCTCTAACATTTCTACCAAGACTAATTAAATCTCTTACTAAGTCCATTTTGACTTCTAAATAATCATCTATTTTATCTTCTTCATATTTAGGAAAATCACTTAGATGAACTGATTCTTCATCAGTTAAATTTTGATATATTTCTTCAGAAATAAATGGAATTATTGGGGCTACTAGTTGTGATAAACCAACAAGTACTTGATATGTTGTTTGATATACACCTTTTTTGGAATTATCTAAATCACTAGACCAAAATCTTTTTCTATTTCTTCTTATATACCAATTAGACAAGTCTTCAGAAGTAAAGTCTGTAACTAATCTAACTACTTTATTTAAATCAAATTCTTCATATCCAGCTGTTACATTTTTAACAAGTTTATTATATTTGCTTAACATCCATTTATCAATCTCTTCTAAGTCATTATAGTCGACGTTAAAAGTTCTTGGATCAATATTATCAATATTTGCATACATTTGAAAGAAAGTATAAGAATTTTTAAGTGGATTCATAAATTTGGAGTGAACTTCTTTTAATCCTTCTTCATCAAATTTTAGTGGAGTCCATACGGGACTTACATATGGTAAATAAAATCTTACTGTATCAGCACCATATTTTTTCATAGTACTAAATGGTTCTACAATATTTCCTTTAGATTTACTCATTTTTTTACCATTTTTATCTAGTAATAAGTCGTTAACTAATACTCTTTTATAAGGTGATGTTCCCATAACAAATGTAGATATTACAAGTAATGTATAAAACCATCCTCTTGTTTGATCAATTCCTTCTGATATAAAGTCAGCTGGAAATTGTGTTTCAAATAATTCTTTGTTTTCAAATGGATAGTGATATTGACTGAATGGCATGGATCCTGAATCAAACCAGCAATCTATTACATCTTTTACTCTTGTCATTGTTTTTCCACATTTTGGACATTTTATATGGATATCATCCACATAAGGTCTATGTAGATCAATATCTAAATCAATGTTTTCTATAGCTTTATCTTTTAATTCTTGTCTACTTCCTATCATTTCGCTATGTCCACAAGAACAAGTCCAAAGTGGAAGTGGTGTTCCCCAATATCTATTTCTTGATATAGCCCAATCATTTAAGTTTTCTAACCAATTAGCAAATCTTTTTTCTCCAACAAATTCTGGATACCATTGTACTTTTTTGTTGGCTTCAATTATTTTATCTTTTATTTTAGTTATTTCAAGATAATAACTTGGTTTTGAATAATATAATAATGGACTATCACAACGCCAACAGTGAGGATAATTGTGAACCATTTTTTGCTTCTTAAATAATTTATCATTAGTTTTTAAATATTTTATTACTTCAACGTCAGCATCAAAAACTTTCATTCCTTTCCATGGTCCTTCTATATATGTTGCGTCTTCTGCAACAGGATTTAGGAATGGTAAGTCGTATTTTTTACCAACATTAGCATCATCTTGGCCAAATGCTGGAGCGATATGGACAATACCAGTTCCATCAGACATGGTAACATAGTTATCACAGGTTACATAAAAGGCTTTTTTATCTACTTTTAATTCTGGTATTAATTGTTCATATTCAATATATTCTAGATCTTTACCTAAAAATTCATCGATAATTGTATATTCATCTCCTAGAACACTTTTGCATAGGGATTTAGCTAATATGAATTTATATCCTTTTGATTCTACTCTTACATATTTTTCTTTTGGATTAACACACAAAGCAACATTTGAAATTAAAGTCCAAGGAGTTGTTGTCCAAACTAGAAAGTATTCATCTGAATCTTTTCTTTTAAATGGAACAATTACTGTTTCTACGGTAATTTCTTTATATCCTTGTGCTACTTCGTGGCTAGCAAGACCAGTACCACATCTAGGACAATATGGTAGTATTTTGTGTCCTTTGTAAAATAGTCCTTCTTGAAAGAATTTTTTAAGTATCCACCATTCTGTTTCGATGTAATTATTATCATAAGTAACATATGGATGTTCTAGATCAATAAATTGACCCATTTTGGTAGTTAAATCAGAAAAGGCTTTTTCGTTTTTCCAAACTAATTCACGACACTTTTCATTAAATTCTTTAATTCCATATTTTTCAATATCATTCTTATTAGTAAATCCTAATGATTTTTCAGCTTCAAGTTCTACTGGTAAGCCATGGGTATCCCATCCTACTTTTCTTAGTACTTTATAACCTTGCATTGTTTTGTATTTGCAAAAAGAGTCTTTCAAGAACTTAGCAACCATGTGATGTAATCCAGGAAATCCATTTGCAGTTGCTGGTCCATCATAAAACACCCAATAGTCACTTCTATTTTGAATAGATTTATTTAAAATATCATGTTCTTTCCAATAGTTTGCAAAATACTCTTCATTTTTTTCTACTTCTTCTTTTCTTAATTCTTTAAACATATTTTTTCCTCCATAAAAAAATCCTTATATATTTTATTATATATAAGGACGATTATAACCGTGGTACCACCTTAATTCACTAACTATAGTGCACTTAATTTATATTTAACGGTATTACCCGATCTATTCTAAATATCAAACAGATACATCCAGAGTGATCTATACTATAAATTCATATGACTTTCCACCAACTAGTCACTCTCTATTAATTCTCTATAGTATCGTCTCTTTCATTTGTTTTTAAAAAACTATTTAAATTATAGTAAATAAAGGTTATCTTGTCAACCCTTTTAGACTAAAATGAGTTATGTTATTAGGATTTTTCTATTTAACATCTATTAGATAATAAGTATCGGATTCGTTGATGTAAGTAAAAGTTAGGTGTGGTAATTTATCTTTGTTATTATTAAATATTTCTTCTACTTTTTCTTTGCTAAAACTATCTATTTTAAGCAAATCTGTAGTATATGTTTCTTCATCATTTATAGTTTTATTATAATAAGATAAATATGTTATATCTATTGTTAATCTATCATCATTTATTTCTTTAGAATTTATGTCATATTTATAATTTATATCTTGAACAGGTCCAAAGTTCGTAGATAATTTGAAATAAGCATTTTGCTTTTGTGAGTAGTCATATCCCCAAGTATAACCTTTTTTAGGATTACCAATAGAACCAAATAATTTTCTATAACTAGTTAAGACGTCATTATACTTATAACTTCTTATTTTAATTTCGTTATCTTCACATGAAAATCCTTCATTTTCTACTGGTCTATAGCCATTATAATCAGAAGATATTGTAAATGCTTCGTTACATGTATAGATTTCTTCATAATTATCAGTAGAATTTATAGCTAAAGATAATTTGATTTCATCTGTTAATCCTTCTTCTTTTAAATTATCTAATATATTATATGTTTTAGTATTAATTAATTTATCTATATATTCTTGAGCTGTTTTTTTATCTATTTCCTTTATTTCATTTTTTGATTCTTGTTTTGACATTACTAAACATATACTTAGTACTACAATAATAACTATACATATAATTATAATTATATTTGCTGATTTCTTTTTCATTTTTACTCCTTTCTATATTTAAAGTATATTATTTTTATTATTTAATCAATATATTTATAGTAAAAAGAAATATATACATGTCTGATGTAAATATTTCTTTTATATTTATATTTAAAAATACTATAGTATTTATCCTTAAATTTTATAAGCATCTTCTAGAGAGAATATAACGTTTTCTTCTATCCAATTTTTTCTTGGTTCTACAGCATCACCCATTAATATGCTTACACGTTTTTCTGCTAATGCTGCGTCTGTTATATTAACTTTTATTAGATTTCTTTTATTTGGATCCATTGTGGTATCACATAATTGGTCAGCATTCATTTCTCCTAATCCTTTATATCTATTTATTTTATAATTACTTTTACCATTAGTGTATTCTTTTAGTTCTTCGTTTGTCCATAAATATTTTTCTTTGCCATTAGCTACAACTCGATATAATGGTGGCATAGCAATAAACAATCGTCCATTTTCTATTAATGGCTTCATGTATCTATAAAAGAATGTTAATAGTAGACATTGAATATGTGCTCCATCGTCGTCAGCATCGGTCATAATTATTACTTTTCCATAATTACAATCATTGATATCAAAGTCATTGCCATAACCTGCACCAATGGTGTGTATCAAAGTGTTTATTTCTTCGTTTTTAAATAAATCTTCTAATTTGGCTTTTTCAGTATTTAAAACTTTACCTCTAAGTGGAAGGATTGCCTGTGTTTTTCTATCTCTTCCTTGCTTTGCAGAGCCACCTGCTGAATCTCCTTCTACGATGAATAGTTCTCTTTCTAATTTATTTCTACTTTGTGCTGGTGTTAATTTACCACTTAATAATTTTTCTGTTTTTTTACTATCTTTTCCTTTTCTGGATTCTTCTCTTGCTTTTCTGGCAGCTTCCCTAGCTTCTTTTCCTTTCAATGCTTTTGAAACAATTTTTGTAGCAATAGCTTTATTTTCTTCTAGGAAATAATGTAATTTTTCTGTAGTAATACTTTCTGTTATACTTCTTGCTATTGGAGTACCTAACTTAGATTTAGTCTGTCCTTCAAATTGAAGTAAATCTTCAGGAATTTGTACAGATATTATTGCAGTTAATCCTTCTCTAACGTCAGACCCTTCAAAGGTTTTGTCTTTTCCTTTTACTAAATTATGTTCTTTTACATAATCGTTCATTACTTTTGTTATAGCTGTTTTAAAACCAACTTCATGTGTTCCTCCATCAGATGTTTTAACGTTATTTACAAAGGAGATAATATTTTCAGAATATGTATCAGTATATTGCATGGAAACGGTTACATTAATTCTATCTTTTGTTTGATTAAAACATAGTACATCATGTAATGTTGTTTTTCCTTCATTTAAATATTCACAGAAAGATAATAATCCATTTTCGTAACAATATTTTTCACTTCTTCCATCTATCTCATTAACTACTTCAATAGTTAATCCGTTAATAAGAAATGCACATTCTTGCATTCTTTCACATATTACACTATAGTTAAATTCTGTGTCTGGAAATATTTCTTTGTCTGGTTTAAATCTAACTGTTGTACCAGTTTTTGTAGTAGGACCTATTTTTTTTAGAGGAATAGCAACTTTTCCTCCATTTTCAAATCTAATATAATATTCTTCTTTATCTCTTCTTGTTGTTACTTCTAAATAGCTACTTAAAGCATTTACGACAGAAGCACCAACACCATGAAGACCTCCAGATACTTTGTATCCTCCTTCAGAGAATTTTCCACCAGCGTGAAGTACGGTATATATTACTTCTGGAGTTGACTTTCCTGATTCATGCATACCTGTAGGAAGTCCTCTTCCTTTATCAGTAACACTTACAGAGCCATCAGTATGCATAACTATTTTAATGTTATCACCAAATCCATTTAGGGCTTCATCTACGCAGTTATCAACGATTTCCCATACTAAATGATGTAGACCTCTTTTATCAGTGCTACCTATATACATACCAGGTCTTTTTCTTACGGCTTCTAATCCTTCTAGAATTTTTATTGATTTTTCATTATAAGTCATATTTATCACACTTCCTAGGATAATTTTAGCATAAGATTTTATTTTCTTCAAGACAGTTTACATTTAATTTCGTTGATAATACTTACGTTTTATGTTATATTAGATAAGGATGTGATATAATGACTAAGACAAAAAGTAAAAAAAATATGATTAAGAAAAATAAAATGGATGAAAAACAAGAAAAAGAACAATTGACAATGAAGAAAAATAAAAAAATATTTGTTATTGCTTTTGTTATATGTATAAGTATTTTGGCTATATTTCTTGTTAAAAAGACATTACAAAATGATACTTTTTATACGATTAAGATAGGTAAACTTATTCTTGAAAATGGTATTGATATGAAAGATCATTTCTCATTTCATAGTAGTTTACCATATACTTATCCTCATTGGTTATATGATGTATTTATATATTTGATATACCTAATTGGTGGATATACTGGTATATATATATCTTCAATTGTATTATTTTTAATACTTATATATTTCTTATTCTTTGCTTTATATAAAATAACTAATCATTTATCGATAAGTGCTTTTTCAACATTTATTGCTACTTTATCATTATCAGGTTTTGTTACAGCAAGAGCTCAATTAGTTAGTTTTATTTTGTTTGCTTTGGAAGTTTATTTTATAGAAATGTTTTTAAAAAATGGTAAGAAAAAATATTTGTTATTTCTTTTGTTAATTTCTTTAGCTATTTGTAATATACATTTAGCAGTATGGCCATTTTATTTTATAATATTTCTTCCTTATTTTGCGGAATATATTTTATCTTTAATAGTTAATAAAAAGAAAGATAATAAGTTTACTTTATTTTTAAAGAAGAGATTTGATTTAGATGTTAATAGTAATATTAAATATTTATTTTTGATAATGTTACTTAGTATTTTTACTGGTCTTATTACTCCACTTAAAGGAACACCATATACTTATATGATTAAGACTATGTTGGGAAATAGCCAAAAATACATAGCTGAACATCAAATGATTACTTGGAGTTCTAGTCCTTTTGTTATTATAATGATTTTTGAAGTTTATTTTCTATCATTATTTACGCGTGTTAAAATTAGAGATTTGTTTATGATAACAGGGCTTACTATTATGGCTGTTACTTCTATTAGACATATATCTTTATTAGCTTTGGTAGGTATATTTTGTTTTGCAAGAGTATTTACTTTATATTTTATTAATAATAATCTTGTTATTGATAATACTATTATTAATTTTATGTCTAGAAAAAAATCAGTAATTTGTACGGTGTTGATAACTATTATGATGGCTGGTGGAATATATTTTATTCAAGGTATTAAGAATCCAGATTATATAGATATGAAGACATATCCTGTTTTGGCTACTGAATATATTAAAGATAATTTAGATTATAAAAATATTAGATTATTTAATGAATATAATTTTGGTAGTTATTTACTTTTGAACGATATTCCTGTATTTATTGATTCTAGAGCAGACTTATATACTAAAGAATTTAGTGGATTAGATTATGATATATTTGATGACTATAAAAGTATAACTAAAGATTATCAAAAAGTACTTAAATTTTATGATATTAGTCATTTACTTATATATAAACAATATCCTGGAGAGAAAGAATTAAGTACTTTTTATATTATATTAAAAAATAATAATAATTATAAATTATTATATGAGGATGATAATTTTGCATTGTTTGAAAAGATTAATGATGAAGATATAATCATTACATATAATCAAAAGAAGTAGATTCAATTATGTTCTACTTCTTTTAATTGTGTTACTATGATTTCTTACCAATATAAATTCTAAATCATTAGAGTTTATATTTTCATAAAATCTATAATCTACGGATATATCTTGTTTTATAATATTCCTAAGATTATTTTGAGAGTAATCTTCAATTTTAATATTCTTTTTTTTCTTTTTTAATGCTATTATATAATCATTTCTAGAAAACAGTGAATATAATTCATTAAATAAGGATAATACTAACTCTCCTTCAACGTTGGATAAATTATATTCTTTAATAGTATTTTTTATTGAAATAAGACATCTTTCATAATCTCTGTTTATATAACTATCTTCCTTATCATTCATAAAGATTAATTTTCTAAAGAATGATGGTGAACCTGCTCCATATTGATAGATATAAATTGGACTACTTGCAAAAAATACTTTATTATCTGTAGGGTTATATAAACCAAATACTCCTTTATTTTTAGATTTAAATATTTCTTTAATGGCTATAATTTTATCATTTGGAAATATATCTGGTGTTAGAGATAAACCTTTACTTAAAACATTTTCATATATTCCTATATTAAATGTATGAAAAACATATCCATCTTCAAAGTAGTTTTTAATGATGTTTCTGGTTATTTCTTCTTCATTTTTTCCTTTGTATAGTTTATCTAATATTATGTCTATACCATCTAAGTATAATTTTGTGTGCATTATGTTGGGATAATTGTCATCTAAATTATTTACATAACTAGCAAGTAACATAAAAATTTCGTCATTGATGTTTTTAGTCATAATTATATAATTTAAAACTAAAGATAAGAATAAAGATTGTTTTTTAAAATTAAAACTATATTTATCTAACAATTCATAATAATTACTAATTTCTAACAAATTTTTTATTCCCATTAGTTATCCCTTACAATGGCTTTACATTTTTCTTTTACTTCATTCATGATTTTTTCAAATAGTTCCATTACTTCTTCTACGGTAAGTGTTCTTTCTGATGAAGAGAATGTTAAAGTATATGCTAATGATTTTTTATCTGACATATCATATACATCAAACAAAGTAATATTAGTTAGTAGTTTTCCGCCTTTATTTTTAATTACTTTTATAATACTTTCATTAGTTATATTTTTATCTACGATAAAAGCAACATCTTTTTTAATACTTGGATATTTACTGTATTCTTTATATGTTAATCTAGATACTTTGTATTTGCTTAATTTGGTTAAATTTATTTCAAATACATAGATATCATCTTTTATAATATTAGGATGTATTTTACCAATATAACCTATACATTCTCCTTGAAGTATTATTTTAGCACTTTGTCCTGGATGGAATTCTTTTGGTAAATTATCTTTTACTATAGAATATCTTCCTTGATAACCTAAGTAATCTAATAAAGTAAATAATATTCCTTTGATAGTATAGAAATCTATTTCTTTATTATTTAATCCTAAATAATATTTTCCGGTCATTAAACAAGCTAGCTTTTTATCTTCTTTATACTCATTATTTTCTTTATAGAAACATTTACCTATTTCAAAGATTGATATATCTTTATTATTTCTAGCTTTATTATATCTATATATTTGTTCTAATGAATAAAGTAATGTATAACGAAGGGTTTTTCTATCTTCACTCATTGGCATATCAACGTTTATATGTTGGAAGTCGCCATTTGTATATTTTGTTACAGCGTCTTCTCTTATTAATGCGTAGCTAAGTGTTTCATTTAAGCCAAGTGAAACCATTTTATCACGAATAATTCTTTCTGTTTTGTCATAATGTGCTTCTTTTAGAGGCATGGTTAATGGAATGCTTTCTATTTTGTCCATTCCGTATATTCTCCCTACTTCTTCGATTAAATCTACAGAAATGTTTATATCAGTTCTTCTTGAAGGTACAATTACTTTTAATATTTTATCTTTGTTAATAGTAAAACCTAGTCTAGTGAATATATCTTTTACTTCTTCTAATGATATATTTATACCTAGAATTTTATTTATTTTTTCTAGACTTATTTCTATTTCTTTGTCATAAACATCAATATTTTTATAAGAAACAATTTCTGATAAAATATTTCCTTTAGCATATTTTTCTAATAAATGGCATGCCCTATCCATAGCCATATATGTTCTATTAGGATCTATTCCTTTTTCAAATCGATTACTTGCTTCACTTCTTAATACTTTATTAGCTGTTTTTCTTATTGATGTACTATTAAATAAAGCGCTTTCTATAATAATGTTTTTAGTGTCTTTTGTAACTTCTGTATCGAATCCACCCATAACTCCAGCAAGTCCTACAGGTTTAGTTCCATCTGTTATGACTATGTCACTATTAGATAATATTCTATCCTGTCCATCTAATGTAGTTAAATGTTCTCCTTCTGTGGCCATTCTTACGGTTATTTTGTTACCTAATTTGTCGGCATCATAAAAGTGAAGAGGTTGTCCAAGTTCTAACATAACATAGTTAGAAATATCTACAACATTATTAATTGGTCTAATACCTGATGCAATTAATCTATTCTTAATGAATGATGGACTTTCTTCAATAACAACATTTTCTACTTTTTTTACTAAAAATAATGGACAATTATCAGTCTTTATTTCTAAAGTAAAATCTAATGGTTTATCTATTTTATTGTAACTTAAATCTACTTCTTTTACTTTTTTATTGTATATGGCACCAACTTCATATGCCATACCTAGAACACTTAATAAGTCTCCCCTATTTGAAGTTAATTCAAAATCTATTACTTCATCATCTAAACCTAGATACTTAATTGGATCTTCTCCGATAGGAGCATTATTATCTAATTCACAAATTCCTTCTATATCTTCTTCTTTTAAAAACTTATGGTCTAAACCTAATTCTGAAAGTGAACATAACATACCATTAGAAGTATAACCTCTTATTGTAGATTTTTTTATTGTACCACCTGGTAATGTGGCACCATCTAGAGCAGTAATTACTTTTAAGCCTTCTCTTACGTTTGGTGCACCACAGATTATATCTAATATTTCACTACCTATATTTACTTTACATAAATGTAAGTGATCACTATCTGGATGATTTTGACATGAGATAACTTCTCCGATAACTAATTTTGTGGCATTAATTAAAGGCATGGCACTATCATATTCATTACCAACATTAGTCATATCATTAGCTATATCAGTTATTGTTAAACTAGGTTCTATATCTACATACTCTTCTAAAAATTTTCTACTTAATTTCATTTTATTCACTATCCTTTCTATCAAATTCACTTAAAAATCTTATATCATTTTGATAAAGTGTTCTAATATCAGGAATAGCATACTTAAACATTGTAAATCTATCAAGTCCAGGACCGAAAGCAAATCCTTGATACTTTTTAGAATCATAACCACACATTTCTAATACGTTTGGATGAACCATCCCTGCTCCTAAAACTTCAATCCAACCGGTTTGTTTGCATAATGGACATCCTTTACCTTTACATTTAAAACAAGTGACATCAACCTCAACTGAAGGCTCTGTAAATGGAAAATAACTTGGTCTAAATCTGACTTTAGTAGATTCTCCTAATATTTTTTTAGAAAATTGTTCTAAAGTCCATTTTAAGTTAGCTAGAGAAACATTTTCATCTATTACTAAACCTTCCATTTGCATGAATTGATGTGAATGTGTGGCATCATCATCACGTCGATATGTCTTCCCTGGACAAATTATTCTTAATGGGCCTTTATCTATGTTGGCTTCCATCGTTCTTACTTGGCCTGTAGAAGTTTGTGTTCTTAATAAATATTTATCTATTTCACCTTCTAAATAGAAAGTATCTTGACTATCTCTTGCTGGATGACCCAAAGGAATATTTAATTTTTGGAAGCATACTTCATCACTTTCTATCTCTGGTCCATCATAAATATCAAATCCCATAGATATAAATAAATCTTCAAGTTCTTCTTTAGTTCTCATTAATGGATGTTTACTACCTGACTTTATTCTTTCTTCTGGTAAGGTAATATCTATACTTTCACTTTCTAATTTCTTATTTAAATTATACTCATTAATACGTTCTAACATAGCATTGTATTTATTGTTAAATTCTTCTCTTATTTCATTAATAAGAATACCTATTTCTTTTTTTTCTTCATTTGCTATATCTTTCATAGATTTAGATAATTCTGTAATTTTACCATTTTTACCTAAATATTCTACTTTTAAATTGTTAAGTTCAGTATTATCTTTAATATTTTCAAATATAATACTTAATTCTTTCTTTATTGCATTAATTTTTTCTTTCATATTATTTCCTTTCTATATAAATAAAAAGATGGTAACAAAAGGACGAATTATTAATCCGCGGTACCACCTTCTTTTATAACGTATGTTATACACTTAAAGCTATAACGGGCTTACCCATAATGCTAAAGGGCGAATTCATATACTTACTTATATATAAGTTTACACCAACACTTACTCTCTATAATACTTTTGGTATACTACTAAATCCTTATCATTGCATTAAATTGTCATTAATTCTTTTTCTTTTTCTTTTAATTTTTCTTCAATAATTTTATTATATTCATTAATTAAGTTTTGTACTCTTTCGTTTCCTCTTTTTTCTTCATCTTCTGGCAGTTTAAGATTTTTAATGGCGTTATTAGCATCTTGTCTAATATTTCTTAGGGCAATTTTACCTTCTTCTGCCATTTGATGTACTTGTTTAACTAACTCTTTTCTTCTGTCTTCGGTTAAAGCAGGAACTACTAAAAATATTGATTCACCATTATTATTTGGAGTAATTCCTAGGTTTGCTTCAAATATAGCTTTTTCAATACCATTTAAAGCACTTTTATCAAATGGTTTAATAGATAATTGTCTTGCTTCCGGTATTGTTATATTTGCTAATTGTTTTAATGGAGTTGGGACACCATAATATTCAACCATTATTCCATCTAACATATTGGGATTTGCTCTTCCTGCTCTTACATTAGTAAATCTATTTTCAAGTGTTGTAATAGCATTCATCATCTTTTCTTCAGTATTATTAATTATATTTTCCATTTTTCCTCTTTCCTTCAATAAACTCAACATCTGAGTATATTTTAACATATTTTTTAAAATTATTCCATATATTTTTTAATAATATTTATTTCTTCTTTACTAAAATCTAAAATATTATATTCTTCTTTATATATATCTATGCCTTGCTCCAGATAAACAGTGTCTGTATTGACTATTTTTACATCACTATCTTTATAACCTAAAAGATATACTACTTCCATTATTTCTTCTAAAGTTGGTCCTTCTATTTCAAGATATGGGGATATTTTTGGCCACTTATCTATGACTATTTCTGTATTTTTATAATCATAAGCAATACGCATTTTTGATTGATGTCTTTTATAGAAATAACCTAGGTCTTCTAAGAATTCTTTACCATATTCAAGACTAGGAATGGGAATTTCCAATTCACTTACAGCATCTATTTTATATTCTCCATTTCCATTAACTATTCTTTTAATGGTAATTGTAGTATTATCTCCTGTCTTTCTTAATCTTATCCATTTACTAAATTTGGTATTTACTTTTTTCATTAATTTTATTAATTCTTTTGATTTTAATAAATGTAGATTTTTACCTTTATGAATAAATTCTATAATATCTTTGTTTCCTAATATTCTCTTTAATATTTCTAAGTCTTCAGATGAAAAACAAGGTTTTATTTCTGTAATTAATTTTGTTATTTCTCTTGAATCATTATCTTTTAATAATAGATTAATATATTTAGTATACAATACTTCCACTTTAGGTAAGTCATAAGTATAAATATCTTGAATGCACTTACCTTTTGTTTTGATACCAAGTTCTTCTAATTTATTTAATATCTTAAATACGTCTATATTTAAAATTTTTATTTCTTTTTCTATGTTGCCCATATAATCCTCACATGAAATTATTATAACATAATTATTAGAAAAGATATACCCATTAGGACATATCTTTTAGTGCATTTACTCAATTTCTGTATGGAGACTATTTAGTCTATTTACTGATACTTTAACACTTTGATATTCGGCATTTATTGTGCCTAATACTTCAAAGTTAGTAATTATTTTAGCATAATAGGAATATATCAATAATATTGTTCCTATTTCCATATTACCTATAGATACTAGATATATACTATAGACTATTATACCATATCTACATAATTCTATAAAAGATAATACTATATATATTATACCCATAGCTAATACATTAAATTTAGCATTTGATTTTAAATATTTTATAGTACTTTTTATAAAACCATCATCTTCTAATTTATTATTTTTTTTTAATATATCATATATGTTATGAATATTCATAGTTTTTATATCTAGGTTATCTTTTCTTGTTTTATTTACTACTTCTATTTTATTACCGAAGTAGAATATTAATATGATCATTATTATAGATGTAATTAAGGTAACAAAGAAAATATATTTGTCTATAGATAAAAAATAAAAGTATATGACTAGAAATTCTATTATTTGAATTATTCTTGTTACTAAATTACCTAAAAATGTTCCTATTATATCTATATCATTATTTATTACATTGGTATATTGTCCAATTGTTACATCGCTAGGACTGTATTTAATTATATTATTTGTGTATTCTAAATAAAGTTTGTTATAAAATGTATACCATGTTTTTTGATTAGCATAAGCCCAAAAATAATATAGTAAAGTTAATGTTAGTGTTATTATTGTTAAATCAATTGCTTTATCATATATTTCATTAGTTACATGGTTAATAGTATTACTCCAATAAACAGGAATTATAAGTAATAATCCCTGTATTATAATGGAAGTAATTATTTTAAATATTAATTCTTTCTTACACTTTTTTAGTACATCAAATAAGAACATATTATCACCCGTTAAATATCGATGTAATCTCCGTTTTCTACTCCATAAAGTGTAGCGTCATCTTTAGTTATGTGTAGTTCAAGGACATAACTATCTTTTTCTTTAATATGAATGTCATTCATTATTTTTCCATTTATAGAGCCACTTATTACATCACCATTAGTATAACCAAAATTATCTAATTTATTACAGTGAATATGTCTATTGGGAATAATACAACAACTTTTTTTGAAAATACTGCCAGATGGTCCTATGATTAGAACATCTTCAGAATTATCTAAATCTCCTGAATCTCTTACTGGTGGATTTATTCCTAATAACTTAGCATCACTTTCAGATATTTCTACTTGAGTATAATCTCTTATTGGTCCTACTACTCTAACATGATCAAATGTATAGTTATCTGTTTTAACAATGACAGTATCTTCTGTAGCAAATTCTCCTTTTTGTGATAAATCATTTCTTTTTTTGAATTGATAATTTTCTTTGAATAATATATTCGCATCTGTTTGACTTAAATGAATATGTCTATTAGATATACCTATTTTTACTTTCATATATAATCCTCCATACATTGATTTTAACATATAAAAGTTTTGTTTTCAATTAATTTGTTTTACGTGTTATTTTTTATTTAATATTCTAAGTATAGAGGTAATATTAATTATGGCTAATAATGCTACGAATAAATCTGTATAATTCCATAATATTTTAGGACTAATATATGCTGATAGAATTAATACTAATAGGGACAATATCTTAAATATGTTTTTTAGTTTTTTATTTGTTGTTAAATTCATTAAGTTGTTTTCGCCAAAGAAGTATCCTGATGTGATGGTGGAAAATGCAAACATAATTGTTATGAGAGATAAGATAATTGTTCCTAGTGAACCAAAATGATAATTAAAAGCGTGTAATACTAATTCTATACCATTTATGTTATTAAAATTAATTTCTGTATAATTACTCATAGCTATTATTATAAATGTTACATTACATACTAGAAATGTTGTAATATGAATTCCCATTACTTCTAACATTGCTTGATTTTCTTCATTATTTTCTACTACTGATGAAGATATAGCACTTGTTCCTATTCCTGATTCTGTTATAAATATAGCTCTTTGCATTCCTATTAAGAATACTGATATTATAGATTTTATATCAAAAGCACTTTTTATTATATTATTAAACATTAGAGGTATATTATTACTGTTTTTTATTAAAACATATATTCCTAATAATAAATAAACTATTAACATAAATGGTACTAAAATACTATTTACAAAGCTTATTCTAGATACTCCTTTAGATATAATTATATATACTATTAAAGTTAATAATATAATACATATATGTGTATTTAAATTAAATACTTCTAATGTTTTGATAATAGTATTAGATTGAATAGAAAAGAACAAAAAACTATAACTTATAATAATTAAAATACTATATAATGTAGATAATTTTTTATCTTTTAATACTTTTTTTATATATGTAGATGGTCCACCTTTGTATTTTACTCCTAAGATACATTCTAAATAAGTATTTACAGCTACTAGAATTGATATAATCCATATCCAAAATATTGTTCCTAGTCCACCAAAATATATAGCAAGTGCTACCCCTGATAAAGAACCTACACCTATTTTGGCAGCAAGTGATAAAGATAAGGAAGATAATGGGGAAATAGAATTATTACTTTTTGATTTTATACCTTTGATTATTTTTTTTATATTTAATTGAATGAATTTATATTTTATAGTATATTTTATGGCAGTATATATTAATATTATTGAGGTTACTGACCAAATGATTGCTAATAATTTATTAAAATAGTCTACATTTATTATATTTATATATATAGCTAACATTATTAAAGAAATAATGGTTATGAATAGTTTGTTTTTCATACTAAAATATATAGTCATTTATTAATTTTATGCCTATAATTAGGTAATAGTTGTTATTTTTTTTTAATTCATTCATATTATATATTGAAATAAATAAAGGGGTGGATTATATGTGTAACAATAATGAGCACAACTCTTGTGAAAATTGTATTGCTGAAATTTTAAAAGTAATTTTATTATTACAGCAAAGCGTATGTCAAAATGATAGTTGTCTTCAAACTTGTGATAAAGGTTTCTTAGGTCAAAATAGTCAATCATTTTTTAATACAAGACCTATAGTACTATATACTTGTTCTTCTGGGTCAACACCATTATCTTTACCAATTAGTAGAGATCCTAGTATAACAACTACATCTAGTGTATTTAGGATTGAAAAGCTAGATGACTGTTGTGCTACTTGTAGAGTACTTGCTCCAAATACGGAAGAAGATAGCACTTATCCTTATGTAAGTACTAATTCATTTTTTACAATTAATATAAATTGTATTTGTATAATTAGATGCTTAGAAGATACGTATGTAGAAACACTATAAATTAGTTACTCAATAACAAAATAACATCCATTTGTGAGGATGTTATTTTTTGACTTTTTCATTAGTTTTATTCTTTTTTTTAGAATCATATTCTTCTTCTATTAACATGTAATTATTCTTTATTTCTTCAATAGAATGAGATAATTTTGTTCTTTTCATACTGCTTATCATAAGTTTCATTTGATAAATATAATATTTATCTGTAATTTCTCCTAATTTAAAGTTGTCTTCATAATATATATTATCTTTATACATTGGAAAATAATATTCTAGAAAGTCTAATAAATTATTAATAAATTTATTTCTATATGTATTACTTTTAACACTATTAGTTAAATTAAATATTCTTTGAGCTATATTTTTTATAAATATCATTTCTATACTTTCATAGTATAAATATAAAATATTATTTTCTTTGAAAGTGTTATATATTGTTTCTAGGGGTAAATAGGTATTTTTTATATTTTCATATTTATATCCATATAGGCAATTTTTTACTTGACTACTTTTAGATATTTTATAATAATATATTGCCTCTTTACAATAAGATATATATCTAGCATTAGTATACATAGAATATATTATTGATATATCTTCGTTAGCTTTGAAATCTACTTCTTTTAAGTCAACATATTCTCTTTTAAATAATTTGGATATTAAACACGGGTTTAAGGCTGATAAATATTTCTTTTGTGTTAGGACATCCATTTTTTTAGGAAGTGTTCTTGCTTTAAAACCAAAATTATCTATTATTTTATCATTAATACTAATATGCATTCTTCCTAAGCAGATATTAGTGTTAGTACTTTCTAATGTATTAACCATTCTTTCTATAAAATGTTTTTCTAATTTATCATCAGAATCTACAAAAGAAATGTATTCACCAGTCGATTCTTTTAGTCCGTATCTTCTAGCTGAAGCTGGTCCACCGTTTTCTTTAGTTAATACAGTAATATTAGGTAAGGATTTTAAAATATTTAGAGTATTATCTGTACTGCCATCATCTACGAATATTATTTCTAAGTTTTTATATGTTTGATTAATTAAACTTTTATAACATTTCATTAAATCTTTTTCTCTATTATAAATAGGTACTATTATACTTACTTTTTTCATTATTTAGTAGAACCTCCTAATTAATTATAGCACAAATTAATTATTTTTCTATATAATAATATGAAAGGATGTTATTATGTATAGACAAGCAAGACCAATTTATAGAAATATGCCCCCTAATCATGGAAATAATCGTATCGTTGGTGGGTTTCTAGGTCCATTTATTCTAGGAGGAATTACGGGTGGATTATTGGCACCGGCTTTTTATCCAAGACCAGTACCTATGCCATATTATCCATATCCTCCAGTGTATCAAACGCCACCTTATTATTATTAGACACAAATATGTGTCTTTTTAATTTTTTTCTTTGTTTTATAAAAAAATAGTGATATAATTATGTTAGGTGATAGAGTGAATAGTAATTATATTATAGATTATATAAATGAAAATGAATTTAAGAAAAAAGAAAGATCCGTTAAGAAATACAATATGCTTGCTTATAAAAAATTATTATTTGAATATTATCCTTCGTTAAGAGAAGGAAATTTCTTGGGTGTTTTGGTATCTTCAAATAGTAAAGATAGAATTGATAAATATGAATTAAAATTACCTACTGATAAAACATTTATACAAGTACATGGTAATATTACCCTACACTATTCTGTATATTTGAATCAAAAAATAGTTATGTTAGAGACTCTTACTCCTGAGGAATTATTATCAGAAGGACATCAAGAAGAATTAACAGCTTATAAAGGGGTAATGGTATCTAAATCGCATAAAGATAGAGATATGTTTAAAATAAATTTGCTTAATAGTATTAATAAAGGTGGATTTTTAAACATTAAAAATATACCTATCTATTTGCAGATAATTATATATGTTGTGGCAATTGCTATAGTATTGGGTATTGTATTAGCTATAGTTAAGTAGATTGTTCCCTTTGAGGGAACTTTTTTAAACAAATGTTTGACAATTTTGGCTTAATATGATACTATAAAGTTAGAAAAGGAGAATGTTATGGAAAAAGAAGAAAAGAAAATAACTAAAAAACAAAAGCAAGTATTAGACTATATTAAACAATATCAAGCTAAAAATAAATTTCCCCCTTCTGTAAGAGAAATATGTAGAGCTCTTAATTTATCTAGTCCTGCTACAGTTCATACCCATATTAATAATTTAACGAGTAAGGGATACCTTAAGAGATGTGATAATGGAAGTAGAAATCTTGAAATATTGGTACCTAATGAATATGAAAACATAGATGAAAAAGTAATTAATGTGCCACTTCTTGGTAAAATTACAGCTGGTAATCCTATTGAAGCTATTGAAGTACCTAATGAAGTGTTCCCCCTTCCTACTTATTTAGTTCCTAATAAAAAAGAAGTATTTACTTTAAAAGTGGATGGTGATAGTATGATTAATGCTGGTATACATTCTAATGATGTTGTTATTATTGAAAGATGTACTAATGCTAAAAATGGTGATATAGTGGCTGCTATGAATGATGAGAATGAAGTTACATTAAAAACATTTTATAAAGAAGATGGATACTTTAGACTTCAACCAGAAAATGACTTTATGGCTCCAATAATTTTACCTAATGTTACTATTTTAGGAAAAGCTATTGGTTTATATAGAAAATTTTAATAATAAAACAGTATGAGATTAAACTTCATACTGTTATTTTTTTTCTTCTAATTTAACAGAAACCAATTTACTAACACCAGACTCTTGCATTGTTATACCATATAAGGTATCTACATATTCCATAGTTTTTTTCTTATGGGTAATTATAATAAACTGTGTATTGTCTTTATACCTTGATAAATATTCTGAAAAAGTCAAAACATTATTATCGTCTAGTGCTGCTTCTACTTCATCAAATAAGCAAAATGGTACTGGTCTTACGTTTAGTATAGCAAATAATAATGCTATGGCTGTAAATGTTTTTTCTCCACCAGATAAGGCTTGAATACTTCTTAAATTTTTTCCGGGAGGTGTTGCTTCTAATTCTATACCGGTTTCAAGTATATCTTCAGGATTGGTTAAATATAAGTTAGCAGATCCTCCTTTAAATAATTCTTTAAATACTTTTTTAAATTCTTCTTTTATTTCTGTAAATGTACTTAAAAATTTATCTTTCATTATATTATCCATATCTTTTATTATTTCTAATAGTGTATCTTCTGCTTTAGTTAAATCTTCTTTTTGATTAGTTAAAAATTCATATCTAGTATTAATTCTATTATATTCATCAATAGAACCTAAATTAACTATGCCAATATCTTTAATAATATTTTTATATTCGATAACTTGTTTTCTAGCAATATCTTCTTCTATAGATAAAATATACTTTTCTTTTGCATTTGAATATGTCATATTATAGTCATTAGTTAAGTTATTTAATAAATCATCTATTCTTATTTCTAATTTACTAGATTTAAGTTCTAATTCATGTAAATGTTTTTCTTTCATATTTATATTAGATAATGAATTTTTACTTATTGTTTCTAATTCTAGAATATCTTCTTCTAACTTGCATTTATCTATATTACATAACTCTATTTCTTTAAGTGTATCTGTTATTTTATTTTTAATTTGATAATATTTATTCATTAAATTATCTCTTTCAATATCACTTGTACCTTTATTAATGACATTTATATCATTTAATTCTTTAGTTAAAATCATTATTTCATCGTAAGAGGTATTTTTTTCTTGCAATTTTACTTTTATTATTTCTTTAATACTATCAATATTTATTTTTAATTGTGTTAATTTAGATACAATGTCATTTAATTCTTTATTACTTTTTTGTAATATAGTTTCTTTTTCTTTGATATTATCTAAAGTTATATTAAGTTTATTTTTATATTCTTCTAGATTGTGTCTAGCTTCAATAGTGTCATTAGTTTTGATTTTATCTCCACCAGTAATAGAACCACCAACATTAACTACTTGTCCATCTAATGTTACTATTTTATACTTATTATTTAGAACTTTGCTTATTTCATTAGCACTATCAATATCCTTTACTACCAAGACATTTCCAATTAAATTGGATATAACATTAGTGTAGATAGGATCATACTCTACAAGATTATTAAGTATACCTATAAATGAAGGATTATCTTTTATCTTTATTAAATCTTCTTCATAAACATTTCTAGGTTTCATAGTGTCTAATGGATAAAATGTGGCTCTACCTAATTTATTTTCTTTTAAGTATGTAACTAATCTACTAGCTACAGCTTTACTATCTACGACTAAATAATTAGAAGATGAAGTAAGTGAAGTCATTAGTGCTAAAGAATACTCATTAGAAACAGTAATTAAGTTGGCAATAGTATTATGTATTCCTTTAAATATTGGATTATTTAAAATACTTTTTATTGCTAATGGCATTCGTGAATTATTATTTATTTCTTCTTCTAAATAATCTATTTTATATTTTATATTAGATACTTCTCTATTATATTTATCTATTTGTTCAATAATACTATTATTTTCTTTTTTTATATTATTATATGTATTGTTACTATTTTCATATTCTTTATTAGATATTTCTAATTTATGATTATATACTTCTAATTCTTTTATAATATTATTTAATTTATTATTTTTTTCATTAATATTATCTTTTATATCATCTATTTTACTTAAAGATTCTCCTTTATATTTTTTTCTTTCTTCAAGTAATTTTATATCTGAAGATGTATTTTCTAATTCTTTAGTTAAAGATAATTCATCTTCTCTAAGACTTTGTAATTTATCACTTACTTCTTTTAATTTATTTTTATACTTAATTAAGTCAATATCATATGTAGTACTACTGGTATTTAATTTGGTTATTTCATCTTGTAATGATGATATTTTCTCTTTTAACTCATTATATAAAAAATTATTTTTTTCTATATCAGATACCATTAAAGATATTTCTATATCAGATAATTTTTCTTTAACATTTAAATATTTTTTAGCATTAATACTTTGTTCTTTTAATGGTTCTAAATTAGTTTCTAATTCTTTTATTATGTCATTAACTCTATTTAAGTTATTATTTGTTCTTTCTAATTTACGGATAGCTTCTTCTTTTCTTTTTTTATATTTTAAAACGCCAGCTGCTTCTTCAAAGATAACTCTTCGATCGGTTGGTTTTGTAGATAATATTTCGTCTATCTTACCTTGACTTATAATATTAAAGGATTCTCTACTGGCACCAGAATCTATTAATAAGTCTGTTACATCTTTTAAACGACATTTTTCGCCATTTAAGTAGTATTCATTTTCTCCACTGCGATACATTACTCTTTTTATTGATACTTCATCATAATCAATAGGTAATGCGTGATCTATATTATCAAATATTAAATTAACCGAGGCGCTATTTAAGGGCTTTCTACTTTTACTTCCTGAGAATATTACATCTTGTGATGCTTGTGCTCTTAATGATTTATTTGAAGCACTTCCTAATACCCATCTTACGGCATCTACAATATTTGATTTACCACTTCCATTAGGTCCTACAATACCATTTATATTATTACTGAATTCTATAACTGTTTTATCTGCAAACGATTTAAATCCGTATGCTTGTAATTCTTTTAAATACATATATAATCACCCTAACTATACTATAAATTATAATATAGAATTATTTTAAGTTCAAGGAATTTTGTAATGAATGGTAATAAAAAATGGTACATACTTATCTTTATAAAAAATTAGAGTAATAATTTATATAAAAAAAGTAGACTTATAATAATACAATTCTACTTTTTAAATTCTAGACAAGGATTATATATTTAAATTATCCATAGTATCTTTTCATATAATATTTAACTGTTTATTGTATGTTAATATTACTATAGTAAGAAAGGTATCACTTCTTAATGAAATGATACCATGGTTTTAAGTTTAAATCAAATAAATATCAATAAATTAATGTAGGTCATCACGTGTTATTCTTGAAATGGTCACATCGTTTTCGTATTCTATAGCACTTAATTTTTTGTCATTATCAAAAAAATATTTAGAAAGTGATATATATATAGGATTTTTTTCATTTAATTTATTAATAGTTTCCTGATTTAAAGACTTTAACAAATTACTAATAATAATTTCTTCATTTCCAATATCAAAATTTTCAAAACCATTGCCATTATTATTAATTTTAACATTATAACCGAATTTTATAATGTTAATCTTTCCAAACAAGTTAATTTTTCTTTTTATAATATATTTCATAATAAATCTTTTATAAATTTCCTTTACAAAAATAAATTTTCATATCATTATCTGTATATTTGATTAAAAGACATCAATATCTAATATCTTGCCAAAGAATTTTTAAAATTTAATATTAACCTTCTTATTTGATAGTTTCTGTTTCAATAGTGCTTTTCAAGCAAGTTTAAATCATGCTTAAGTATATAAATGTGAAACAATTTATGAATTTTCCTTTGATTCTATAACTTTTTCAAGAAAAATTTTCTGATTGAAAGCACCACGTTTTTCACTTTTTTTATCAGCCTTTTCTATAATATCATTTAAATTTTTATTTTCTAAGCAAGCTAATGCCCTAATAACTTCTAACATATCTGCTAATTCTTCTATACGCTCATCACCGTTTGCTTCTATTACCTCTTTATATTCTTCGTATAATTTTTTTTCAAGTTCCTTTTTATAATTAATTTCATCTAGCACCTTAACAACAGGAGTTTCTCCTTTTTCTTCTATTATATTAGGTATTTTATCTCTTACTAACTTATTATATATTCTTTCCATTTTAATTTCCTCCATTACTTTTTTCTAATAATTTTTTTTATTAGGTATTACCCCTCTAACTCCACCGTGTGGATTTTCAACATCACCCTTATACCTTGGAATTAAATGCATATGTACATGCATAACACTTTGCCCAGCATCTTTGCCACAGTTTAATCCTACATTATAACCATCAGGGTTATATTTTTTATCTATATATTTTTTACATTTATTTAGTAAATCAATCATCGCCATTTGTTCTTCGCTAGTAATATCAAAAAAAGTTTCTGCATGTCTTTTGGTAATTATCAACACATGACCATTACTAACTGGAAATTCATCAAAATATGCATTTGCTAGTTCATTTTCAAATAACGAATCTTTATTAGGAATAAACTGATTACAAAAAACGCATTCATTCATAATGACTACCTCCTACAATAATTATTATATCATATTCATCATAGTTTTAGTCATTAAAGTTAAATTTGACATCGTATTTTAATAAATCAAAAATTATTGACTGTAAATCTTCTTCACTACTATTAACTTCCGGAACAAAAAATCTAATGTCATTGTCATCAAATGTATTAACTACTGAACTAATGAATTCATCCTTTAATAAATTATTATTACTAAAGAATGTATTTAAATCTCCTGTATGTGAAGTCCATCTTCCTGTCTGGCTTTTTCTCTTTCCCCATAAATGAAAGCCACCTATATGTGAAATATATGGCTACATGAAATAAAAAGTTCTAACTATGACTACAGCGATATTTTGTTGCTGTAGT